>Ga0315282_10009688_pt1 | contig 15273 bp, 16 predicted proteins | sample YL17G07_20_MG_FD_203693 | JGI IMG/M metagenome (GOLD analysis project Ga0315282, IMG submission 203693) | Sediment microbial communities from Yellowstone Lake, YNP, Wyoming, USA - YL17G07_20 | ecosystem: Environmental > Aquatic > Freshwater > Lake > Sediment | place: USA: Wyoming | collected... | reverse complement strand
TCCCTTTGATGTTGAAGACGGTTCGCCTTCCCGCCACGTCTGCGTGGGCGAAATCGCGTCGAACATCCGCGAGGTGCCTCCACTCGGCACCTTTCGTGATTCGATACCAGTTCATCAAGGGGACGTAGGCATCAGCGTGTCCTGCCGAAAAGCTCAGGATCGCCGCTCTGCTGATCACCCTCACACGTGCAGTTTACAAAACGAAAACTTGCACGTCAAGCGGCAGTTCCCCGCATCACCGCGGATGGGCGCGGCAACGAAGGTGCCAAGGGCAGCAAGAAGCACAAAGGTCAAATCGCTTTGTGAGGCTTTGTGCGCTTTGTGCCTTTGTGGTTGTTACAAACTCTCGAAGATTCCCTTGTCCCGGTTCTTGCGGACGCGGTCCCAGGGGAAGCAGCGCCCGTTCATGGCGATGTACACGCCGGCGGGAAGCGCCTGAACGAAGGCCAGGGCGCTGCCCAGGTTGAACAACCCGTCCGAGCTGTTGAAGGTGTAAGGGACCATGGCGCCGGTCAGGATGATGGTCTTGCCCTGGACTTCACGCCCCAGGTACGCCGCGGTTTCAACCATGGTGTCGGTGCCGTGGGTGATGATGATCCTGGATTCCCGCGCGTTCCGGCAGTGCTCGGCGATGACTCGCCGGCCGTCGTCGGTCATGTCCAGGCTGTCGATCAGCATCAGGGTGCTGATCTCCACCTCCAGCAGGCAGCGGCCCAGCCGGAGCATTTCCGGAACGTGGGTCTGATTGAAGTACAGCGCCCCGGCGATCTCGTTGAATCCCTTGTCGAAGGTGCCGCCGGTCACCAGAATCCGGATGGGCCCGTTCATGTCCTGCCTCCCTTGACAGATTCTAAGGGAGTTTCCAGCCGTAGGCAGCCATCATGATGCGGAACAGGTCGGTGTTGGAAAGGAAGCCGTGGACGCGCTCGGCGCCAGGGCCCTCCGCGGCAACCAGCACTTCCTCGCCCGCGTGGTGGCCTTTCACGACCAGGCCCCTGGTGGCCTCGGCGGGCTTGTCCGCATTGGCGAGAAGGGAATCGCTCTTGCGGAGGCTGGCGACAATTCGTAGATCGAAAGAATGGTCCGCAGTGAATAGCACCAGCGTGTCGCCTTTCATCCGCTCCACTGTTTGCTTGATGATCCGATCGAAGGCCACGGTGCGCTCCAGGCCCCGTTGGACCTGGTTGGTGTGCAGGTCGGACTCCACCATCAGGAAGAACCCCTTGGGATTGCGCGACAGGATGCTGATAGCCTGCCGGGTGGCCGCCTCCAGGTCGATTTCCTCTTTCGCCAACAAAACGATGACGCGGCGGGCGTCGGATGGGATGGCCCCCATCGAGTCCAGCAGGCGATAGCCTTTCTTCGGCAACTCGGCAGCCAAGTCCACCCCCAACGCACTGGTGCCTGTCAGGATTTCCGCCCGTCCGGGTCCGATCACCACATCGACGCCGTCGCCGAATCGGGGTTTCAACACTTGGGCGAAGATCTCGCCGATTTTCTTGCGGTCGTTTGAGTGTGCATAGAGGCAGGCAGGGGTGGCGGACGCTATTCCGCTGTTGGACACCACTCCCGTCGAAAGCCCTTTCTCCTCGGCGTACTCCAGAATTGTCTTCAGCGCTTCGCCGTCGGTCTTGCCGCGCACGGCGGCGTCGGATTGAGAGATGACGCCGTTGTGGGTTTTCTTCCCGGTTACGATCGCCGTCATGCCCGCGGCCGAGTCGGCCACCCAGTCCGAGGCCGAGGAAGTTTCCGACAAACCCAGATGCGGCATTTTCTGGGTGAAGAGTTGCCCGGGCTGCCGGTATTCAAGGATGCTGGCTGCGTGCAGCGTCGGGATACCGCCGGCGTCCCCCAGGAAAAGGATCACGCCCTTCGCGACGCGCTCCGCCGCCAGCAATGGAGCGCACAGGAACAGGATCAGGATAACCGTCCACTTGAATCGGTGCATCCATAACCTCCGGAGTTTAAGAGAATGAAGTTCGAGCGCCTGGTCTTCAGCGCCCAAGTTTTGCCAGAATCTGCTTCACCTTTTCCGCGTCCGCCCCCCCGGCCGATAAGCCCCGCCTATTCCCTGGCTTTTTTGCCCAGTTCCACGGGGACTTCCACCGCCACGCTGGCCGGCGGATAACACATCTTGTCATCGCAGGCCTGGTAGCGCAGCTTGCCCCCCAGCGCTGCTTTCCCGCCCGGCAGCGTACGCGGCGCCTGGAAGCGGCTGCGGATGGTGATCGTGCCCTGGTACACGTCCAGCTTGGTGTCCGGAGAAAAGCTGAACGTCGCTTGCTCCGGTTTCGGGTATTCAATTCCGATCAGCTTGAAGTCTTTGGTGGTCCATTCCAGCTTGGTGGGAATCAGGTAATCGAAGGTGGGCTTCTCGGCGTTGATGTGATATCCGGACGCGATCTGGAATTTGACCGGGACCTCAAACGCTTGTCCGGGCGCGGCCTTCACCGGCGTTGCGCCCGGCGCCACCTTGACGTAGCTCGGCCGAGCGCCTTGTGCCCAAGCGCCGCCGGCCACCAGCACACAAACAAGAACGAGTCGAAGTCTCATAGCACTGGTTTGCAGCCGCAGATTGCGCAGATGGCACAGATTCAATCCGTGTAATCTGCGCAATCTGCGGCTAAGGGTCCTCCTGCACTGGTTAAAGAAGCTTCTTGACCGCTTGTTCCAGCGTCTCGCGGCTGACCAGGCCGATGTGCCTGCTGTGGATCTTGCCTTCGCGGTCGATGATGAAGGTGGTAGGCAGGCCGTAGATGCCGCCGAACAGGTCGGTGATCTTCTCGTTGCCGATCACCACCTTGTAATTCATCCCGTACCTCTCGACAAAGGGCTTGACGACCTCCGCGCCTTCGTCGTCCATGGCCACGCCCACCACTTCCAGACCCTGGGCTTTATAGCGGTTGTACATGTCCACGAACCAGGGGATCTCGATTTTGCACGGCTGACACCAGGTGGCCCAGAAATCAAGGATCACCACCTTCCCCTTCAATTCCGACAGTTTAAAAGTGTTGCCGCGGATGTCCTTGACCATGAAGTCCGGGGCGGGTTGGCCGAGCCCTTCGCCCGCAGGCCCGGCGTTGATGGGGACCTGCCGCGACGCATAGCGGTGCGCTAGGCCGATCAGAACCGCTGCGGCAACCAAAATGAGCACCAGGGTCAGTAGAGGCCGGCCGCGCCTGGGCGCTTCCGCTTCAACCGGCTCGACGGTCGCCGCCGGCTCGGGCGCGCCCTCTACCGGCTGCTCGGCGCGCGGTTCAGCACCGGCTTCCTGGGGTGGGAACTGGCTGGTGTCGTCGCTCATGTTGCTTCGCTATAGCGCAAACCTGTTCAAGAACGAAAGATAACCGGAAAGCCGCGTGAACTGGTTGGTCACCAGCAGGCCGCCGATGATGATCAGCACCACGCCGGAAACTACTTCCACGGTGTGCAGGTGCTTGCGAAACCCGCGATAGAAGCTGAGGAACTGGCTCAAGCCGATGCTGGTGAGCAAGAAAGGGACGGCCAGGCCCAGCGAATAGACGCCGAGCAGCAAGACGCCTTGCCCGATTGACTGCTTGGTGGAGGCGATCACCAGGATGGCCGCCAGAATCGGGCCGATGCACGGCGTCCAGCCGAACGCGAAGGCGAAGCCCATCAGAAACGATCCGATGGCCGACGATTTCCTGGCCCCCGCCGTGTGAATCCGGGCGTCCCGGTACAGCAGGCCGATGCGCAGGATCCCGGTCATATGCAGGCCGAACAGGATCACCACCACGCCGCCGATCCGCAGCAGCAGCGGCAGGCGCGAGCGCAAAGCCACGCCCAGCCACGTGGCCGAGGCGCCCAGGCTGATGAACACCAGCGAAAACCCGATGATGAAGAGCACCGAATGGAACAGCAGGCGGCCCAGCAGGCCCTCGCTCCGCCCCGCCGCTTTCAGCTCCTCAACGCTGGACCCGGAAATGATGGAGATGTACCCGGGCACCAGCGGCAGCACGCAAGGCGATAAAAACGACGCCACGCCCGCCAGAAAAGCGGTGGTCAGGGAAACATTCATGGCTGAATCACCAGTATAGATGCTGGGCGGCGCGCGATGTTACAGCAAAATGCGGGCTGTCGGCTGGGGGCCACGGCCCGCCCTGGGAGCGCGGGCGTCACGCCCGCCAGGCTGTGGGGTCGCCGAAGCCGGCGGCCTCGGCGAGGTGTAGAAGGCGCGCGATTCACGCCTGAACCGCGTCGTGGCCTTGAGGTTCATCTCTGTGGAGCGCAAAGGCCCGGCGCTCGCCAGCGATCTGCTGCGGGAAGCGCGCGCCGCCTTCGCGTCCAGGCCGCGGGCCTTAGCCAGCACCTGGGTGCCGATCGGGACACGCTCGGTGTGCGCCGCCATCTCGACCGCGCCCGCCGCGTATTCTTTCACAGACGCGGCCGCGCCCTTGATCGCTTCGCCGAGGAGGTTGCCGCGAGCTAGCCCTTCGCCATGCACGCCGTCATCCCGTCGATTCCCTCGGATGCGTTCTTGGCAACCGACACGGCGATCCGCTCGATGCCGGCGAGGCTCTGGTGCGCGCCCTTGATCTGCGCGTTCGCCTTGTCTGCCTGAACCTCGATCACCAGTTCGAGTTTGTTATCGTTCGCCATGTGACATTGCGCAATGCTGAGCAGCGTTTGCCGAGGAACGGCAACACCGACGTGCTATGCTTGCTTTCGACCGGCGAGTTAGACCGAATTCATCAGTAAGCGAGAGCTCAGGCTGGCGCGTGAGGGCCGTGATTCACGAATACTTGCTTGATACTTGCATTTGGCTCGCGCTTAACGACCAAGATATTGAGCGGTTGTCGGCGCATCCGACACCGTTTCGTTTGACGGCCGGCTGTGCGGCACTGTTTGAGCTGATTTCTGGGATTCCGTCGCTCGGAAGCCGAACGGTGTCCCGTGAGTTTCAGCGCCGAAGTGCTGCGCTTCGGCGATTGTTGAAGGCCGCTCCGGGTGGCTGCCTCGACCTTCGTACGCCACACCAGATTCGATCAAGGGCGTTTGGAGTTCCAGTTCGTCCGGCCGGAGTGGACTTCTTGATCTTGACCCAGGCAGCTGCCACAGCCGAGACGCCCGAAGAGTTCTACATGTTGGTCTCTCGTGCGCGATGCCTGTCCGAGCAACTGCCGACGCCAGCTTGGCTCCATATGCAAAAGCAGCGTGTCGCTGAGGGGTTCCGGACAGCGGTAGCTGAGGGCGCACTGCTCATGCGGAGGGTCCATGAGGAGCTTCTTGCTGCAAGCGGAATCGCCGGCAAGGATAAGAAGAGGCTACGTCGGGGGTTCATGCCGTATCTCTATTCTGTCGGCGACCTCAGGCGATATGCTCTCTTAGCAGTTGCATCCGTCGTAGGAATGCCGTGGCAAGATTGCCCAGCGGGGACGAAGTTGTACGACTGGGCAATTGCGGAATACGAGAGGCTTCAAAACACATATGATCACAGCATCGACGTGTACCTCGATGTCTACGCGAGGTACGTAACGAGGGCGTCATGGCAAGGGGGGGACGTGGGTCTCAACGACTCATTTGACCTCGATCAATTTGTTTACATGCGTCCCAGCGACAACTCGCAAGTGTTCGTCACAAAAGATCGAAGGTTGCGTGACCTGGCGAGCCCAGTGCTCCCGGGGCGTGTTGTCGACCTTGCGACCTTCAGGAAAGCAATCACCTAGCATGCCGTGTTCAGCTTTCCACGGATGCCGGCGCTTCCGCGTTTGCGCCATCTCTCCGTTGTGAGCCCGGCGCGAAAAACGGCGATCAGGCAGTCTGGCCGCGCAGCTTCCGCTTTTCCCATTCCGGAAATCGCTTGACCGCCGCGCCTCAAGATGGTACGCTAGTAGAGATACTAGTAGCGTACCTACTAGCGAGGGAGTTTTTTGTGGTAAGAAAACCGATTCGTTTTGCAGTCAAGGACAAGGTCGAATTCCCCAACGAGGGACCGGGCGGAAGCACGCTGGAAATCTGGCTCCGAACGGCTCCGCATCCGTCATGGGAAGACGACGCCATTCAGATACCCTATCTCCGTAGAGACGGGCAAATCGCCCGGTCCTCTCCAATGATGCCCGTCCCATGGGCGGTTCGCATGGCGCGGGCTGGAATCACGCGGTTGTTTCCGGAAGAAGACGTTGTCGAGCTCTTGGGTGATTGCATCAGGAGACTCGTGCCCCGTGGCGATTCGATCCTGAGGCCATCACGGACTGCCGTCAATGGCCAGGAGGAGGAGTAATGCAGCCGCTAACGATCACCAGGAAACTGTTCGTTACCCCGCTGGGCGATAATAATCACGGCAAGACTCGGTTGATCCGCTCGGTGGTAAATCACGGTCGGCGTCAACGTCTGGAAGCCGTCCGGCGAGGACCGCAACACCTTGTGACGCCGTGGGGACGCGTGGTTGACGCGCTCATCATCCCGCGCTCCTTTCAGGAAACGCTAAAGCGGGAGTACGCATCCGTGCTCGACGCGCTCGACGGAGTTGATTCCGAGTGGCGGACGCGCGATCTCGTCGTCTTCCCGAGCCATCTAGTGTCGGATGACTGCCAAGCGATGATTGCCGCCGCACACGGCGCCGGGTTCGATGCGATAGCAGCCAGTGTCGTGCTCACTGCGCAGGAGATCGCGCGACATCATGACTGCGTTGCGCTCCGTTGGGACGAACGGTGGACACTCTTTAACACAGAAGCGACCAGGCCGGATGCGCAACTCGATGCGCTGGGCGGTGATCTGTGGACGTGGATTGCGCACGCTGGCGCGCAGCGATGACGGTCCCGCTACTGCTGTTTGAGGCGGCCGCGACCGTAGGCGCCGCGGTCTTGTTCGACGACCTGCATGGCGAAGAACTCATCCGCGTCGATCTCGTCCAGCCCGACCCGGACACCCATCGAGAGCGCCGACCACAAGTCCAGCGCGCGGCGAAGCAACTGGCCGGCGTCGGTTAACCACGCTGCATCGAGACGGTTGAGCGGGCAATGACCGCAGCGCCCAGTAAACCAGGTACCGCAGCGACTTCCCCGGCGTGCCCGACCTGCGTCTCGCTGATCCCGCGGTCGAGTTCCGCCATCGCGCTCATCTCACCACAAAGTTATCCGTGGGGGAAGGGGAAAGGTCTGTTTCGCAAAAGGGACGGCCGAGCCGCAGATTTGGAGGTTACTACAATGGTACGCAGGGCAATGTCCGGCTTGCGCCATCTCGCCGCAGGTTGACCTCGCCACCCGCCGCGCCGGGGCGCAAGAACCCGGCAAATCCGCAGTCGCCGCCTGCCTTGTATGCTCTGAAGATTGTGCCACTCAGCAGGGAAACACCACAGATCTGTCTCGATTTTCCGTCCAGGAGGGGCTGTTCGCTGTGCCCAGTCGCCCTGTGAAGAGGCCAACTGAACCAATTCCGAAGCAGCATCGCGGACGTGCGTGCTGAAAAATGCCGCTTGAAGGCAGGAAAACGAAAAAAACTCTTGACAAGCCCAAAGCGCCGGGGTACAAAGGGGAGCGAAGTGGGCCATAGTGGGAGAAGATGGCGGCCCGGCGCGGGGCTTCCGTCTTCTCCCACAACATTCAGCAGCCCATTCCGGCTCCCTCGGCCCCCGCGCAGGATGTGAACCATGCTTCGAGGCAGCTACCAGGCACGTATCGACGAGAAGGGCCGCCTGAAGATCCCTGCGCAGTTCAAGGAAGAGCTGGAACAGACCTACGCCCGCCAGTTTTATATCACAAGTCTGGACGGCCAGTACGCCCGCATTTATCCCCTGGAAGAGTGGAACAAGCTGGAGGAAAGGCTTCAGGCGGCGGCCACCTTCAACAAGACGCGGCGCAGGTTTCTGAACAGAACTAACTACTACGGGCAGGTGGTGGACCTGGACAACCAGGGCCGCCTCCTCATCCCCCCCATTCTGCGCGAAAAGGCCGAGATCGCCGGCGAGGTGAAGGTCCTCGGCAATCTCACATTTTTGGAAGTCTGGAACCTGCAGCGGCTGGAGAAGGAGCTCGAGGAGAGCCCGATCACCTCCGACGACGAGCAACTGCTCGACCAACTGGGGATCTAGCGGTGGAGCCGGCAGGCCATGTTGCGGTGCTGCTCGAAGAGGCGCTTGAGTTCCTGGCGGTTCGGCCGGAAGGCGTTTACGTGGATTGCACGGTGGGGGCGGGCGGACACGGTTATGAAATCGCCCGCCGCTTGACCACGGGCCGGCTGCTGGCCATGGACCGCGACCCGCGGGCGTTGGAAGTAGCCGCGCGGCGGCTGGCAGAGTTCGGCGAAAGGGTGGAACTGGTGCACGCGCACTTCAAAGACCTGGGCGAGACGATGCGGCTTCACGGCGCCGCGCCCGCCGACGGCCTGTTGGCCGACCTCGGCCTCTCCCAGATGCAGCTTGAGGACGCGCACCGGGGCTTCAGTTTCGCGGCCGAGGGACCGCTGGATATGCGCATGGATCCCGCGCAATCGCGCACGGCCGCAGAGATAGTAAACCGGACCGGCGAGAAGGAACTGGCCGATCTGATTTACCAATTTAGTGAAGAAAGGAGGTCGAGGAAAATCGCCAGAGCGATAGTCCGGGCGCGACCCATCGGGAGCACCCTGGAGTTAGCGGAAGTAATCCGGGCCGCGCTCGGACCGTCGCCGTCACTGCGAATTCACCCGGCCACCAGAACGTTTCAAGCCCTGCGCATCGCCGTCAACGACGAACTGGGGGAACTGCGCCAACTGCTGGAATCGGCGCGCGCCGGCGGAGCTTTTCGCCGGGGCGCCAAAATCGTCATCATCAGTTTTCATTCGCTGGAGGACCGGATCGTCAAGCAGTCGTTCCGGCAATGGCAGGCAGAGGGGCTGGCGCGCATCCTGACCAAACACGTGGTTGCGCCTTCGCCCCAGGAAATCGGAAGAAACCCGAAGGCCCGCAGCGCGAAGCTGCGCGCCGCGGAAATCAACTAGGTTGCAGGTGGCAGGTTGCAGGTGATCCCGCCCTGCGGGACCAAGCGGGACTGCAACCTGCGACCTGCAACCTGTCACCAAAGACTATGGCAACCGCGCGAATTCCGAACGCTCTCGTCGCCGGCAAGCGGCCGCGCCGCCGGCTGGCAATCCCCGCCGATCCGTTCTATGTGCCGAAGCAGGTCGATAACTCGCGGCTGGTCAAGCAAGCCGACCCGCTGGAACGGCGCGCCCAGTTCAAGCTGGTCTGGGTCAGCCTGCTGCTGCTGGCCACCGTGCTGGCCGCCGCCTGCCAGCGGTTTGCGCTGGTCCGCACCGGCTACGGCATCGAGCAACTGAAGGGCCAGCGCGAGCAGTTGCTGGAAGCCAACCGCCAACTGCAACTGGCGGAAGCCAGGCTGCGCGACCCGGGCCGGATCCACGATTTCGCTCGCGACCGTCTGGGCATGATGCTGCCGGGGCCCGGCCAGACCGTCTACCTGGAGAAGCCCGCAGAGGACCTGGAGGGAACGGCAGTGGCACGCAATACAGGTGCCAGGTACTGACCATTGCGGATTTCGGATTTCAAGCCCGCAATCCGCAATCCTAAGTCCGAAATTGGATCATGGGGGATCAACCGAACCGCTCGCAAGCTTTCTCGCCATTCAACCGCCGGGCGGCAGCGCTCGCGGTCCTGTTTTGCTTGTGGATCGCCGGGCTGGGCGCTCGCCTCTTTCAGCTTCAGATCACTCAGTACGGCGAGTATTTGACCCGCGCGCTGCGCCAGCAGCAGCGCACAATCGAGGTCAGCCCCAAGCGCGGCATTCTCTACGACCGGAATTTCCACGAGCTGGCGATGAGCGTGTCGGTGGACTCCGTCTTCGCCGTTCCGGCCGAGATACCGGCGGCGGGGACGGCGGCCCAGTTGCTCGGCCGCGTGCTGGGCGTCGATTCGTCCGAGTTGCTGGAGCGCATCAAAGGCAACCGCAGTTTCTGCTGGGTCAAGCGCAAGGTCGATCCCCTGGAGGCCGAGCGGGTGCGGGCCTTGAACCTGAAAGGCATCTATTTCCAGAAAGAGAACAAGCGCTTCTATCCCAAGGGGGAGCTGGCCGCTCACGTGCTCGGCCACGTGGGGTTGGACGAGAACGGGCTGGCCGGCATCGAACTGGAGCTGGACAAGCAGGTGCGCGGCCGCCCCGGCAAGCTGCTGATCCAGGCCGACGCGCGGCGGCGCTGGTATGGCCGGGCCGAGCGCCCGCCCGACCCCGGCGAGAACGTCGTTCTGACGCTGGATGAAAAGATCCAGTTCATCGCCGAACGGGAACTGGGCGCTGTCGTCGATGCCACGCACTCACTGAACGGGACCGTGATTGTGATGAATCCGGCCAGCGGCGAAATCCTGGCCATGGCCAACCGACCCACCTTCGATCCCAACAACTACGCCGAGTCCAGCCCGGAAGCCTGGATGAACCGGGCCATCGCCGCCGCCTTTGAGCCCGGCTCCACATTCAAGCTGGTGACCATCGCCGGGGCGCTCGACGAGCGCCTGACGCGCCCCGACGAGGTGATCGACTGCCAGATGGGCTCGATCAACATCTTCGGCATGACCATCCACGACCACACGGCGTTCGGCATGCTGACCGTCACCCGGATTATAGCCAACTCCAGCGACGTGGGGGCCATCAAGCTGGGGCTGCGGCTGGGCGATGAGCGCATGTACCGCTACATGCGTGCCCTGGGGTTCGGCGCGCCCACCGGGGTGGGTTTGCCCGGCGAAGCGCGCGGCCTCACCAAGCCGCCGGAGCGCTGGTCGAAGGTTTCCATCGGCGCCATTTCCATGGGCCAGGAAGTCGGGGTGACGGCGCTGCAGTTGGTCAACGCCGTGGCGGCCATCGCCAACGGCGGCCGCCTGGTTCGCCCCCGCATCGTGCGCGACAGATTCCGGCGCTCGCCGCCGCAGCGGGTCGACGGGCTGCTGTTCGCGGCCTCGCGCGGCGGCGAGGACGTCGGCGAAGGACGGCAGGCTCTCTCGCCCGAAACCGCCCACGAACTGCGCCGCATGATGCGCGAAGTGGTGGTGGACGGCACCGGCAAAAAGGCCCAGCTCAACGGCTGGTCCTCGGCCGGAAAGACCGGCACGGCCCAGAAGCTGGACCCCAAGACCGGCACATTTTCAAAAACTGATTTGGTCGCCTCGTTTGTCGGATTTGCTCCGGTGAACGATCCGGCGGTGGCCATCATCGTGGTGCTGGATTCACCGCGCGGGGAGCACCACGGCGGCGCGGTGGCCGCCCCGGTGTTCGCCCGTGTTGCCGAGCAGGTGCTGCTTTACCTGGAGGTGCCGCGCGATATGCCGGCGCGCCCGCAGAAGAACCAGCCGCAGATCGACGCCCAGCAGTTGATCGATTTCGCGCCGTCCGAAGCTGCCGAAGCCGCCGCGCCGCCGCCCGCCGCGCGTCCCGTCGCCGTTGGCTCCGCGCCATCGGAAGCCACGGTGCTGGTGGACCTGGACGGCGCCCTGAAGGTGCCCGATTTTCGCGGCAAGTCGGCGCGCGCCGTGGCCGAGCAGGCGGTTTCCCTGGGTCTGGAGGTGGAACTGGTCGGCGCGGGGCTGGCCCGCGACCAGGTGCCTCAGCCGGGCACCACGCTGTCGCCGGGCACCCGCATCGCCGTGTATTTATCGCGTTAGCCGTGGCAGCAAGGGAATTGCGGATTTCGGATTGCGGATTTCAAACCCAATCCGCAATCCGAAATCTACGACCTGTCCCGGCGAAGTCGGGATCCGCAATTAAAGGAGGCTGCTATTAGCACCTCAGCTTCTTCGCTCTGGCCGGCGCGATTCGCGCATTCATTCCGTACTCCGCACTCCGAACCCCGCACTCCGAAATGGTTTCACCCTGCGGGCCCGCGCGCCCGCCGCGACTGCCGCCGCCGTTGCAGCTTCCTGCGCTTCCTGGCCATCATCAGCCAGCGCCGCCGCTGACCTTGGTGTCTGGGCGGCTTTGTGGTGAAATAGCTACCTGGTGAAACTAAGCGCGCTGCTGCACGGTATCGAAGCCGAGGTCTCCGGCAATGCGGAGGTCGAGATCACGGGTCTCGACTACGACTCCCGGCGCATTCAGCCCGGGTACCTGTTCGTAGCCATTCACGGCGAGAAGGCCGACGGGCGGCAATTCATCCCGCAGGCGCTGGAGCGCGGGGCCTCCGCCGTGCTGCTCGGTAGCGACGGGCATCCCTGCCCGCCGATAGGCGACCGCCCGCTGGTGCGCGTGCCCGATGCGCGCAAAGCCCTGGCACTGGCCGCCGCGAATTTCTATCAGCATCCCGCGCGCGCGCTGCGCCTGACGGGCGTCACCGGCACCAACGGCAAGACCACCACCTGCTACCTGATCGAATCCATTTTGGCGGCGGCGGGCTGCAAGGCAGGCCTGTTCGGGACCATCGAGTACCGGCTGGCGGGCCGGCGGCGGCCCGCGCCCCACACCACGCCCGAATCGCTGGAGTTGCAGGCTATGCTGGCCGAGCTGCGCGAGCTGGGCGGCACGCACGCCGTCATGGAAGTCTCGTCGCACGCCCTCGCGCTCGATCGCGTGTACGGCTGCCCGTTCCACACCGCCGTTTTCACCAACCTCACCCGCGACCATTTGGATTTCCACGGCACCATGGAGGCCTACTTCGCGGAGAAGAGAAAACTGTTCGATGGGTGGGGAGCGCCACCTCCGGCATGGAGCGTGCTGAACCTGGATGATCCATGGAGTGCGCAACTGGGTCCCAGGTCCCAGGTCCCAGGTCCCAGGTCTTTCCTAACCTACGGCCTCGGCGCCAGCGCCGATGTTCGCCCCGACGAACGGAAGCCTACGCCCGACGGCGCCCGCTTCACCATCATGACGTCCTGGGGGCCGCTGGAGAGCCGCTCGCCGCTGCTGGGCCGGCCGAACGCCTACAACGTGCTGGCGGCCACGGCCGCCGCCTTATCGCTGCGAATTGAGATGCGGACCATCGAGGCCGGGCTGGCGGCGCTGGAAACCGTGCCCGGGCGCTTCGAGCGGGTCAACGCCGGCCAGCCGTTTCTGGTGGCCGTCGATTACGCGCATACCGACGACGCGCTGCGCAACCTGCTGGCCACCGCCCGCGGCCTGCTGGCGCCCGGCGCCCGCGTGATCACCGTGTTCGGCTGCGGCGGCGACCGCGACCGCGCCAAGCGCCCGCTGATGGGCGAAGCAGCCGGCTCCATGAGCGACTTGGTGGTGCTGACCAGCGACAACCCGCGCTCGGAAGACCCGCTGGCCATCATCAACGACGCCCTGCCCGGCCTCAAGAAGACCGGCACGCGCTATCACCTGGAGCCCGACCGCCGCAAGGCTATCGAGCTGGCTATCGGCGAAGCGCGCGCCAACGACATCGTGCTGATCGCTGGCAAGGGCCACGAAAATTACCAGGTGATCGGCGCACAAAAGCTGCACTTCGACGACCGCGAAGTGGCCTGCGAAGTCCTCTCCAGTCTCGGATACAAAATGCGGAATGGGGTGCCTCTTCTGCGGCTGAAAGAGGGCGGTTAAGGGTTTTATGTAGCACTGGCGTCCCGGTCGCCGCGGCGACCCCCTGCCAGATCACCCTGACGTACCGACGCGACATGCAGGACCGGCCGGCGGGACGCCAGCGGTACAACGTCCTACGGCTTGTTGTACTTCAGCCAGTTGTCCCAGGAGTGCTTCTTCGGCCCGGTGTACTCGATGGTATCGAAGAAGGCGGCTTTGCCGAGCATGCGCGGGTCGCCCTCCTGCCGCAGCATGTCTTCCATCTTTTGGCGCAGCTCCGTCTTGACCTGCGCGAACTTGGGGTCGGCGGCGAGGTTCTTGACGCAGTCCGGGTCGGTCTTGATGCGGTACAACTCCTCGGGGGGCCGCTTGCCGAACGACATCCGGTAATATTCATCGAAGCCCGACAGCAGGAACTGCTTGGCGGGTCCGTCATCGCAGTTCCTGTAGCCCGTCTCCGGATTGCCCGCCGGCCAGCGGTCGGGCTCGTAGTTGCGGATGTAAAGGTATTCGGTGGTGCGGATGGCGCGGATGGGATAACCCCAGTCATTCGGCCGGCCCAGGTCGTGGCGTTCCTTGCCCGCCAGCATGACGCTGCGCGACGAATCGACCACGCCCGATTTTCCCGAGGCGAGAATGTCAACGAAACTTCGGCCGGTCATGCTGGGCGCCGGCTTCAATCCGGCCAGTTCCATGAAGGTGGGCGCGAAGTCGCGGAAGTTGATCATGTCGTCGATGACGCGCCCGCCCTTCGCCTTGCCGCCCCAGCGGATGGCCATTGGCAGGTGGAAGGCGTCCTCGTAGATCTGACCCTTGACGCGGGGGAACGGCATTCCGTTGTCGGAAGTGACGAGGACGAGGGTGTTGTCCAACTCTCCGGTCTCTTCGAGTTTCTGCAGCGCCAGCCCCAAATGCCGGTCGAACCATTCCACTTCCTGAACGTAGTCGAGCAGGTCGCTGCGGATGATCCTGTCGTTCGGGTAATAGGCGGGCAGTTCGACGTCGGCCGGGTTCCTGCCGGCCCGGATGCCCGACCCTTCCTCATATGGCCGGTGCGGCTCGTGGCCGCCGAGCCAGAAACAGAAGGGCGTGCCGGCCGGCCGCTGTTCCACGAAGTCGGCGAAATTTCTGGCGTAGTCGTTGGGCGAGACGCCGCGCAGGGGCGGAGTGAGCGTGAACTTCTGGAAACCCGGGCCGGCGGGGTTGCGCGGCCAGCCCGTAGCTTTGAAATCGCCCGGCGCCCATCCCTTGCCGGTGAATCCCACAAAATAGCCGGCCTTCTCCAGCAAGTCCGGGTACACCGGGAAATCTTTGGGGAAGATGCTGTAGTGATTCACCGCTTCCTTGATCTGCCAGGAATTGCGCCCGGTCAGGATGCTGGCGCGCGACGGGCTGCATTTCGGGTTGGAGGTGAAGCAGTTGGTAAACAGGACGCCTTCGCGCGCCACGCGGTCGAAATTCGGCGTGCGCACCCACTTGCAGCCGTAAGCGCCGGCGTGGCCGTTCCCCCAGTCGTCGGCCACGACGAACAGGATGTTCGGCCGCTTCGGCCCTTGAGCCCGCAGCCAGGGCCGGCCGGCCAGGAGCGCAGCCCCGCCGCCGGCCTGGAGAAATGCGCGACGAGTCAAGCTGGTAGACATAGGTTCTCGGGAGGCAGCATATCACGGGCCCCGGGCCGCAGGCTCCAGTCCACAGCCTGCCGCCGGTGGTTTTCCTGCTACAATGAGAGGAATTTGGCACGGAGAGGTGGCCGAGCGGCTGAAGGCGCACGCTTGGAAAGCGTGTATGCTCGAAAGGGTATCGAGGGTTCAAATCCCTC
>Ga0315282_10009687_pt1 | contig 15277 bp, 11 predicted proteins | sample YL17G07_20_MG_FD_203693 | JGI IMG/M metagenome (GOLD analysis project Ga0315282, IMG submission 203693) | Sediment microbial communities from Yellowstone Lake, YNP, Wyoming, USA - YL17G07_20 | ecosystem: Environmental > Aquatic > Freshwater > Lake > Sediment | place: USA: Wyoming | collected... | reverse complement strand
GCACCGTGGAGTCTTTTGGCCTGCGTGGGCATCTGGCGGGCGTTCCGCAAACCCGCGAAGGAAGACGAAGAACGGCGGGGTGAGAGGTTTTGGGCTGCGTACCTTCTTGTGGGTCTGATCATCCTGTCGGTGGCATCTCACAAACGGCCCGATCTGAATCTGCCGCTCCTGCCCGCGGCGGCGCTTCTGGCGGGACGGGAGATATCGCGCTGGAGCCGCGCGCGAACCCGCAGGACGCTGGTTTTGGGGATGGCTGGTGTTGCGATTGCCGCCCTGGCCGGGTTTGGTCTCTACAGCCACGTTCTTCGCGCAAGAGACCCCAAGGTCCGTCAGACCGTACTCGTCCGCGATTTCGCCAACCATCTGAGGGCGGAGGTAGGCGAGGACTTCCCGTTTCTACACGTGGATTCTCCGTACGCTTTGCAGTTTTTCCTGAACACGATGCGTCCTGAGATTTCGTATGAAGAGGCGCGCAGACTCCTGACCGGCGTCCCGCCCGCCTTTGTCGTGGTTCGGAGGATGGATCGTTTCGAGAAAGAGACCGGGCTCGGCGCGGCGGCGCTACACATCGTCGCGCGCTGCCCCGAGACGGGCGAGGCGTACCTGGTGGTGCTCAGTAACCAGCCGCGCTTGGAGAGGCCATCCGTTTCACGCCACAGATAAAAAAGGATGAAGTAGGAAGGATGAAGGATAAAATGGGAAGGATGAATGGCAAAGGATAAAGCAGTTCAGCTTTGTGCGTGTCCGCGAGGCGGTTCCATATCACGGATTGGCAAGGGCACATCGCGATCCGCCCCTACGCAGCAGTTATCATGGTGAGCGTTGTTTTGATATAAGGGGATACTTCTCCGGGCGCCGGATAGACTCAAGAGTGAGATCAACATCAAGGTCGGGCCAATGGAAATGGTCGTCGCCATGAAGCTCAACCTTGAGAATAGATTGTACGGTTGCGGTTTTAAACCAGGGGAACTCCTTGAAAGGCAGGAAAAGTTCCTCACCGCCTATGAGCAACCAAAAGCCATGCTTGGAGATGTTGGTGACTTCAGGCTTTGAAATGCTTGTGCCAAGCGTCGTGGATCTCATCTTCATGCTCCTTGATAATGGACTCTATGGTTCGCAAGTCCTTCTCTGAGAAACCTTTGTTTCTTGCCAGGGCCAACTCCGGTTCCAGCCAGTATTTCGCCTCACCTTTAGGCGATTGTACATGGATATGTACTCTGCGCTCCTCTCTGGAGAAGAAGAGGAACCTGAACCCCCGCTCGTGGAAAATTGTAGGACTCATAACAGACCCAGCGTACCACTGGAATGCAGCCAAGTCAAGTTTTCGGGAACGTTTTAATGACGAGGCACGCGCAGCTTGCGCGGGTCCGGTGAATTGATGCGCTAAGCTGGTCTGATTCCATCCTCTGGCATTCATCCTTCCTACTTCATCCTTCCGCCTTCATCCTTCATCCTTTCCCCAGGATTCCTTCGTAGTAGTTCAGATACGCGTCCGTTATGAGGTCGGGATGGTGGTGTCGCAGGACGAACTCGCGGGCGCGGGCGACGACCGCGGGCGTGTCCTCGGGTTTCTCGAGCAGGCGCACCAGGATGTCGGTGAGTTGGTGGCTGTCCCCGATCTCGAACATCCAGCCGCGCTCCTGGTTCTCGCCGATGAGTTCGGGGGCTGAGGTGAAACTCGAACAAACCACCGGCGTTCCGACGGCCATCGCCTCGAGCACGACGAGCGGCTGGGACTCGGTAAGGGAGGATAGAATGAGGGCTCTGGCATTGGCCATGATCCGCGCGAGTTCCGTTTTGTCATCCACCCTGCCGCAGAACTCGACGTGTTCCTCCAAGCGGCACTTCTGAACCAGCACCCGCAGCTCGGGCAGATCGGGGCCTTCCCCGGCGATCTTGAGGCGCGGCATCTGGTTGAGGCCGCTGAACTCCACCCGTTTTCTCATGCAGCACATCGCGAGAATGATGTCGCCGGCGCGCTTGACGGGCCGAAGGTTCGAGCAGTGCAGGAAATACGGCGGGCCCTCCTCGCACCTGGGATATTCCCGCAGGTATTCCGGGGCGACGGTGTTGGGTATGATCCGCACGTTGTCCGGGGAGGCGCCGTAGACCCTCGTGACGCGGTTGGCCAGGAACTTCGAGGCCACCGTCACCGTCGCGCCGGATTTCTCGAGGAGGCGGGACAGAATGCTGACGTCGAAGAGGTCCGGCACGATGGTGACGTCGGAGCCATGGAAAGTCACGACGCACGGCAGGCCGTAGATTTCGCGGAGGTTGGCCATCACGTGGATCAGCGGGACGGCGTAGTGGATGTGGATCAGGTCGTAGGGCCTGCGCTTGTGCAGCTTGTCAAAGACCGGCAGGAACCCGAAGTCCGTCTGGATGTGGTCGAAGATGGGGTAATCGAGCGAGCGAGGCGTGTGGACGCGGATCTTGTATTCCAGGAGCCTCTCCTGCTGCGAACCGTCGTAGGCGAAGACGTCGCAGTCATGCCCGCGGCCGCGCAGGGAGAGAGCGAGATTGACGGCCACCTCGGTGCTGCCGCCCGAGGACCCCATGCAGAAGATGGCGAAATTGGTTTTTCTCACCGTTTTCCTCCTCGTGTTTCGTTCAGATCGCGGCGGGAGCGCCGTAAAGGTCGCCGATCAGCGGGAGCGGGAGGCGTCGGAAGGCCATGGCCGCGCCGCAGCCGGCCTGCACGCCGCGCCAGTGTCCCCGCGCCGCCAGGAGGCGGCTATAGTAGTCCTTCTTGTGGGCGGCGGCCAGTTGGGACGCGTGGCAGGCGATGGCCGCCTGCACCGCGGGCATCTGCGCCGTCACGTCCACCAGGAAGTCGGGAAAGGAGATGGGGACGTTCACCTCGCCGGCGATGATGAGCTTGGGCCGGTGTCCGGTTTCGCTCATGCCGGCTTTTTGAGCGGCATAAGGAACGCAGCGCCCCAGCAAGAGATGGTCGGGGTTGTAGTCGAACTCCGGGTCGTGAGTGATCAGGAGGTCCGGTCTCTCTTCGCGGATGAGGCCCGTGATTTCGGAGGCGGTTTCGGAGAAGAGGGTCTCCGTGAGCGTGGCGTCCTGGTAGTCAAACGCCGCGCAGCTGATACCGAGGCAACGGCAGGCGGCCTGGAGTTCCTCCCTGCGTTTCGGGTCGCGGCCGCACAGCGCCACGGCGAGCACCTTGCCTCCGTTTGCGGCCAGCCGGGCCAGAAGCCCGCCGCACACTATCGTCTCATCGTCACAGTGCGCCAGAACGCACAAGGTCCGGATTGTCGCCCCGGGTTTCAGAAACTCACTCAGCATGGCCTTTTCCTTTCCAGTTGGTCCCAGGCGTTTGCGCCGATCCGCGGCCCAGACTTCGATGTCTCTTCACCGACACCATCATGGGACTTTTTGGCGCCGGCTGCAAGTGCGGAATCAGGTGGGAGAACGGGAAATCCGCAAAAGGCATTGACTGCCACGAGCGGCGTGCTAAGATGTTCGCGTGTTCTGGTTGCGGTGGTTAGCCCGGCTTCTGTGCCGGTCCGGGGCCGCCGCCGGGGCTTCCTGGAGGAAAGCCGCTCGGATTGTCATGGATCCTGACCCCCATTTATCCAAAACCGGTCTCAGCCGTTTGACGAGCTATCTCCGGCGCGATTTCCGCCGTGACGCGCTTTCCGGCCTTACCGTTGCCATCATGGGCGTGCCGCAGGCAATGGCTTACGCCGTCATTATTGGAATCCCTCCCATCTATGGCCTCTACACCGCCATCGTCAGCTGCATCATCGGCTCGCTTTTCGGGTCCTCCAGCCATATCGTGACCGGGCCCTCCAACGCCTCCAGCATGGTTATTCTCAGCGTGACGGCGCGTTACATGGGCCATGACCTGTCCGCGGCCGGGGGCGTAATTGACCATCATCTGGAGGTCATTTTCCTCCTGACTTTCATCACGGGCCTTGTCAAGTTAGCTTTCGGCCTTCTGCGCATGGGGAGCATCGTGCGCTACGTGTCCAACTCCGTCGTGGTGGGTTTCACAACCGCCATTACCATTCTCATTGTCGTGGAACAACTCCAGAACGTGCTGGGAGTGACCCTTGCGCCGGGCTCTTCGCACCGTTCCTACGAGATCCTCGCGGCCACTCTGGGCGGTATAGGGCAGACCAACTACTACGCCTTGACGGTGGCGGCGGTGACCTTTGTTTCGATCCTGGCGTGCCAGAGGGCCAGCCGCAGGATCCCGGGGCCTCTCGTGAGCATTGTCCTGGCATCGGCCCTTGTATATCTCCTGCACTGGGACCGGCATGGAGTCGCGATTGTCCGAGACATGGGGGAGATCAAGCGAACGCTCGATATCTTCCATGTTCCCAAGCTGCTCTGGCCTTTGGACTTCGGGCTGGTGCGGGAGCTCCTCCCTGGCGCGCTGGCGGTGGCCGTTTCCGGACTGGTGGACGCCGCGACGGCCACCCGCGGCGTGGCGGCCCTGTCCGGACAGCGGCTCAATTTCTCGAGAGAATTCGTCGGGCAGGGAATGGCCAATGTGGTTGGCTCGTTTTTCAGCAACTTCGCCTCGTCCGGCTCCTTTGTCCGCACCGACCTCTGCTACATTGCCGGCGGCCGGACCCGGATGGCCCCCATTCTCTCCGCCGTGTTTATCGCCGCCACGGTCCTTGCCTTGGCGCCCCTGGCCAACTACATCCCCACGGCCAGCTTGGCCGGAATGCTGGTCTACCTGTCGTATGCGATGATCGCCCGGCAGCGCGAGCGGATTGTCATGCCCTGGAGGTCCGGCGGCAATTCCCGGCTGGTGCTTGTCTGGACGTTTGTCGCCACCTTGTTGCTTCCCCTACAGTATGCGGTGTTCGTGGGGATCTTCTTGTCCATCTTCTTCCTGCTGCGCATCACCAGCAAGACCGATCTGAAAATCCTGGTGCCGCAGGAGGACGGACGCTTCGACGAGATGCCGCTTGACCAGAACGTGGATTCGCCCATCGTCCTGATTGACATGGAAGGCGATCTCTATTTCGCCGCGGTGGAGAACCTGGACCTGGAACTCCAGGGCGCCGTGGGGCCGCACACCAACGTGGTGATCCTGCGGATGAAGAACCTTCGCGCAGTCGGCTCCACGGCCATGACGATGCTCGGGAATTTCCGGGTGTCGCTGAAGCGGCGCAACATCACCCTGGTGATCTGCGGGGTCGAGAAGGGACTCGAGAGTCTCATCAAACGCTCCGGGCTGCGCGACCAGGTGGGCGAGGCCAACATCTTCTACGCCGACAACACGATCTTCCAGTCCACGAGTTTGGCCATGGCGCGGGCGCGCGCCGTGGTCGAGATGAAACGGCTGGCGCAAGGCTCCGCAGCCGAGCCGCAGGTGGAGCAGGTTCCGGCGCCCTGGCCCTCCGCGGAGGACCTGATGACGCGGCAGTGTATCCGCTTTGGCAGCAGCCACACGGTCCGCGAGGCGGTGTGGCTGATGTCGGAGGCCAACCGGCGCGACCCGGCGCTGGGTCCGCAGCCGCTGTTCCTGCAGGACCAGGAGGGGAAACTGGCGGGGGAACTGACGCCGTGGCAACTGCTGGGCGAGATGGCCGCGGCGCTGACGGGAACACCGGCCGAGGAGATGGATTCCCAGGAACTGGGCCGTCGTCTGAGCGAACCGTTTGGCAAGGTCATCGGCACGCTGGCCCGGACGGATCAGCCTGTGCTGGGCAAGAGAACAAGCCTGGCGCGTCTGGTGCGAATCGCCGTGGAGCGGGATATGCGGGTGATCCCTATCTGCGATGAGGGCGGGCGCGTCGTCGGCCTGGTGCGCGAGTTGGACCTGATCCATGGGATTGGCCAGGCGCTGCATGTCTTCGCCGTGGGGGTCCCCGGCGAAAAGGACAAGGCATGAAACAGAAAACCACAGCGCGGGACCTGATGACCCTCACGTTCCTGAGGCTCGGGTCGGGCCATACCCTGCGCGAGGCTCTGGGGATTCTCCTGGACCCGCAGGCGCCCGAATCCGCTCCGCGCGTCCTGATCGTCCTCAATCCGGACGGGACCTTCGCGGGCACGCTCAGCACGCCCTTTCTGCTGCGTGCGCTCGTGCCGGAGTGGGTGGAACGCGAAGATGAATCCCCCGAGGAGGGAGCGCCTGGCAAGAGGAAGGACGGAAAGGGAACAACCGGAAACAAACCGCTCGGGAAAACACCGCCCGAAGAAGAAGCGGACTATGGGCAACGTCTCCTCCATTCCATGCAGGAGCGGCTCAACCTCAAGGTGGGCCAGGCCATGAACCCCGACGTTCCCACCGTGGCGCCCGGTGAATGCCTGCCCCGCCTGATCGAACTGATCCACACGAAGCGCCTGGATTGCCTGCCGGTGCTGGACAACGGCCGCATGGTCGGCGTGGTCTATGTTGCCGACATCTTCAACGCCGCGGCTCAGTTGGCGCTCCAGGCGCATCACGGCTGATGGATTCTTCTCATACGCAGAGTACCGCGGGCGTCCCGCCTGCTTATGGAGGCCTATGGTTTCCTCGCAGGTGGAGCGCCAGCGCTGCTTTACCCCCGGTTACTCAGACCGGTTGAGGAGATACCACATCGTTTTGTACTGGGGCGACACCTCGATCCTTCCCCGGCCGTCCTGATATGAAACCGGAACTCCAGCCGAAGGCATGCCGTCGGGGCTGAGCGCCTCGCAGGTCCATTTCCCCGGCGGGAGGCCCAAACTCCCCCTCACCGGCTCGATCCGCACGGGCGGTTTGCCCCAATTCGTGCCCACGGTCCGCCGGTCCTCCCGGAAACCCATCCCCTCGTTTTCGCAGCGCCCACACGCGGTGATAAGGACCTTCTGCGCATCCGCAAACGAGGAGCGATCCAAGGCGGTCACGCAGATCGCGGCGAATCCGGGTTGAGAGAAATCCAGCCGTCCTTTTGTGCTTGCGCGGGAGCTAGAGGCGCGCCCCGTGTAAACCCACCCGCCATCTCCCTCCGCGAAGAACGCGCCCCGGCTGTTTTCCAGCGTCCAGGTCAGCGTCGTTGCCGGGGGGCGCGGGGACCTGCTCGGCGCGCTCTTGGAAAACGAGAGATAGATCCGCCGGTCCAACAGGTCTCGCCACGCGAGGTGGCCCATCGTCTTGACGATGCCGAACATACTGCTGTCCAGATCATGACGAAGGGCCAGGCCGCGCGCGGTCCGATCCCGCCCGGTGAGCGGAATGGTTACGCTTTCATTGAGAGCGGGGATGCCGCCATCGCGGAAAATTGCCGCGCCGGCCCGCATGAAGCCCCACTTGGCGGGATTCCCCGCGATATCGAAGAATCCGTCCATCTTGTCCGGGCGCCATCCGTCGGACTTGTGGCTGTACGCATAGATCCACACGCCGTCGAAGTCCTGCGCGGCTGCGAAGGCGGCGATCATCGGCACGCACTCGGCCTGCGAGTCCAGCGGCGCGGGGTGGTTGTACTCGCTGACCGTGAAGGGCTTCCCCGCAAGCCGGGAAGCCGCCAATTCCAACAGGACGGCCTCCTCGGGCCGGTCGGTCATCGCGGTCTGCTCGACAAGCCAGTCGTTCATGTCCCATTCCCGATGCGGGAATCGGGGGTGCTGCCAATAAGCATGGCCATCCACAAAGTCCATTCCGCTTTGCCCATAGAATCCCAGCGGGCCGAACACGATGGTTCCGATCACCAGGGCGGCGCAGCCCAGGTCCTCGTGGACGTAGTCGCGCATCCCTTCGTAATAGGCTTTCTCTGTGTCGGCCAGGAAGGCCGTGCGGTCGAGCTTGCGCGGCTCTCCCTCGGGATCGGCATAGAGGCCCACGCTCCGGTTTTCGAGGGACTCGTCCGGGAGGAGACCCTGTTGACCCCCGGGACGTAGTTGCACGTCCGCAAGATAAACGTCCCCGGCCCCGTCTCCGAGTGCGAAGTTGAGACGGGCCTTGGCATCGCCTGCGTTGACGCGAAAGCCCAGCGAGACGGCTTTCCATTCCGGAGCGACCTCCAGCGTTTCCCACGGGCTCAAGTTGGACCAGGGTTCGTGTGCCATCATCACACTGCAGGAGATCATGCGGGTCGTGGCCGCCGCGGCCCGGAAACTCAGGGAGTAGAAGCGCTCCCTTTCCACCGCGAACTCCGCCTGGTTCAGCTGGATGTGCCAGTTGACTCCGTCCTGGTTCAGAATCCGCATACGCGCGGCGGCGCGGCTCTTGTAGGTCTCGGCCGAAAGCGCGGCCTTCGCTTCCCCGTATTGCTCGAGTCTCCAGTGTTGTGGGGCGCCGGTTGCCGGGTCTTTTGCCGTGAAATCGCCGTTCGCCACGAGGTTTTTCCCCAGGGGTTCGATCCCGCGCGACCAAGTCGCGCGAAGGGCCAGGGTGTCGCCGTATGCGCGCAAGAGCCAGGCATTGTATTGCCGCGTGAGTTCGCCGGCGTAATAGGGCGGCAGTTCCCGCAATGTTTTCTCCGCGCCCCACATGAAGAAGCTGTCCTCGTTGCTGATCTCGACGATCGCCACGGCGGGGTCGGCGGCGTAGGGGAGGCCGCGGAATGCGTTCACGCGCGTCAGCATTTCCCGCGCGAACTTCCTCTGCGCCTCGACCAGCGCGGGCGTGAAAATCCCAGCCATCTTGTCGTATTCCCGGTTGAAGGCGGGCAGTCCCAGGAACTTGCTGTGTTCGCGCCCCACGTGCAGGTTGAGATCCACGTAGATTCCGCGCCGCGCAAGCTCGGCGATGAAGAAATCGAGCCGCTCCAGCGCCTGTGGGGCGATCGTGGCGCCGTCGGCCGCGTTCCACAGACCGCCGGGATAGTTGGAAGTGTCCATGTGGTGGAGGCGGACCATGTTGACGCCCGCCGCGGCCAGGCGCGCCGCGATCCGGGGCGCGTCGGCGCGATTGGGGAAGTTGCCGTTGAAGGCGAGGTTCACTCCCCAGAAGCGGACCCGCTTATTCCCGCGGGAAAAATGGCCGTCCCTGCTGGTGACACGGAGGCTGCGGGTTGAGATCGCTTCGGAGGCGCGGAACATCGCCGAGCGGGGATTCGGCTCAGCGGGGATCACGAAGGGAACGAAGTCCTGGGCGAACGCGGCTTGGGCAAGAATCCAGAACGATACTATGGTGAACACGCGGCGCATCATGGCGGACTCCCTTCAGGAAGATGAGGGAGTTTAGCACACAACAGCCGCCCGGGCAATCCAGAATGATGAATGATGAACTCCTGGGGCGCATCTCACGTTCTTGTGGAAGCCGCCCCCGCCGACTTTAGGTCGGTGGAGCAATGGTTTTGCTCCAGAATCGGCGAAAATATCCCACGCCCCCACCGGTTTTATACCGGTGGAGCGGTGGTTGAAGACCTTGATGTCTCGCGGTGATTCTTGATGTGTTCCCCCCCTTCCCATAAGGGGATAGATTTGATTTCTGCGGAAGAACAATCATCGCTCCACCGACCTGAAGTCGGCGGGGGCGCAAGCACAAGAAAGGGTGTTACTGGAGCAGAATCACGGCGCCACCGACATGAAGTCGGTGGGGGCCGGAATTCCTCTCCCTGCAAGCAACTGAGATACGCCCATTCCCGCCTGATGGCGTGTCTCAGACGTGAGAGTGTGTGATGAATGGGATCTCGCATTCTTCGTTCGTCATTCATCATTCATCATTCTGCGTTCATGAGGGAAAACCCTTTGCGCTGTATTCGCGAAAGCCCTATAATTCCTTGCGGTTTCCATGGAGCGTTTTCTCGCTCCTCCCACACGAAAGGAGTCTCAAAATGACTGCCGGCCATCTTCCCATCACGGTGTTGTCCCTCGCCCTGGTTTCCGGGGTGCGGTCCCTTGCGGGAGTTGAACCTCCTTTCAGCGTGGGGGCATGGCCGGAGAGCCCGTTGGGCAATCACCGGGCGGTTCTCCGCGTGACCCAGAAGGCGGACGCCGTGCGCGTCAGCATCCCCTGGCGGCGGCGGGACCATCATCCCGAGAACTCCATCGTTCTGGTGGACGCCGTCACAGAGAAGACGGTCCGGAATGTTCTTCCTCTCGAGGTGAACCGGGAGTTCGGCGAGTTCGCCTTCCAACCCCAAACCGCGCCAGGGAGCTACTACCTTTACTATCTCCCGTACGTTCAGACCGGGACTTCCTACCCGAAGGTGCTCTATCCCGAGCCGGAGCGAACCGCAGAACCTGCATGGCTCGAGCGCAACGGGCTGAACACTTCCGTTTCTCTGGAGAACGCCCGCAAGCGTCTCCCCGAGGCGGAGGTGACCGCAATCCAGGCGATTGACGCCTTCAACAGTTTCTACCCGATGGAGATCATTGCCACAGCCGCGGAGACTGCCGCCCTCCTCGCCAAACACCCCGAACCTTGTCTTCTCTTTCCGGAGGACCGTGGATACTCCATCCGCATGACGGATGACCTGCCTCTGAGGTGGATAGAAAGCGGGCCGCGGGACTGGTTTGGGGGAGAGGCGCTGCGGGGCGAGTTCTACGCCTTTCAGATCGGCGTCTGGGCCGCAAGGCAGACGGTAGAAGACCTGAACGTTCAGTTCTCCCCGATGCGGGAGAGGGATGGAGAGACCGTCCTGCCTGCTTCAGCGTTCCGCTGCTTCAACACGGGAGGCGTGGGCTGGGACGGCAGGCCCTTCCGGAAGACGTGCGGGGTCGCGCAGGGGAAAGTGCGCGCCTTGTGGATGGGCGTCCAGGTGCCTCGGGACGCTGCGCCGGGGAAGTATGAGGGCGAACTCACCCTCACTCCCAAGGGAATGGCATCGTCGAAGGTCCGGTTGTATCTCCAGGTGGGTGAAGGCGTGCTGTCCGACTGCGGCGACAGCGACCCCGGGCGGCTTTCGCGCCTGCGCTGGCTCGACTCGCGGATCGCGTTCGACGACGAGGTGGTTGCGCCGTTCACGCCCTTGGAGTTGGACGGAAATACGGTTCGCTGCCTGGGCAGAAGCGTCGCCGTTGGGCGGGGAGGGTTCCCGGCGAGGGTTCAGAGTTGGTTCAGCCGGGAAGTCACGCATCTGGAGAATAAGGGGCGCGACGTCCTGACCGGACCCATTTCGCTCGAGCTGGAAACGCAGGATGGGAACCGGTTGCCTGTGGAGGGGGAAATGCCGGCTTTCACCAGCCAGGCGCCGGGGCTCGTGACCTGGGAGTCCGAAAGCACGGCCGGGCCGGTGAGTCTGCGGTGCCGCGGCCGGATGGAGTTCGACGGGCACTTGGAGTTCGAGGTGCGTGTCGGCGCGTCGAAGACGACGGAGTTGCGCGACGTCCGCCTTCAGATTCCAGTGTCCCGCGCCGCCGCCAAGTACATGATGGGCATGGGACAGAAGGGCGGCCGGCGCCCCGCGCAGTTGGACTGGAAATGGGACCAGTCCAGGAACCAGGACGCTCTCTGGGTCGGCGATACCCACGCGGGCATCTACTGCTCCCTCCGGGATGAGCGGTATTCCCGGCCACTCAACACGAACTTCTATCTCTCGAAGCCGCTTATGATGCCGCGCTCGTGGTGCAACGAAGGCAAAGGGGGTTGTACGATCCGCGAGACCGGCGGCGAGACGGTCCTGATCACCGCCTTCAGCGGTTCGCGCACCATCCGCGAAGGCGAGGAACTCTTCTATAACTTCATTCTGATGGTGACGCCGTTCAAAACGCTCGACACCCAAGGGCAATGGTCCACGCGCTATTACCACGACTTCAAGCCCGTGGATCAGGTGTTCGCGGCGGGAGCCAACACGATCAACAACCACCATGGCACCGCGATCAATCCTTTCATCAACTATCCTTTCCTGCGGACCGGCGAGATGAAGGAGTACATTGACGGGGCGCACCAGAAGGGCCTGAAGGTAAAGATTTACAATACCATTCGCGAGCTCTCCAACCACGCGCCGGAGCTCTTCGCGCTGCGCAGCCTGGATGACGAAGTGATCTCGCGGGGCCCCGGCGGCGGCTATGGGTGGCTCCAGGAACACCTCGGCTCCGACTATATCGCGGCTTGGTTTGTGCCGCGGTATCAGGACGCCGCCGTCGTCAACTCCGGCATGTCGCGCTGGCACAACTACTACCTGGAGGGGCTGAACCGGCTGGTGAAGAACGTGGGCATTGACGGGGTTTACATTGACGATCTCGCCTTCGACCGGACCACGATGAAACGTCTCCGCAAGATCCTGGACCGCGGGCGGAAGGGCGCGCTCATTGATTTGCATTCGGCCAACCAGTTCAACAAAAACGACGGATTCGTCAACAGCGCCCTGCTCTACCTCGAGCACTTCCCCTACATCAACCGTCTGTGGTTCGGCGAGTACTTCCAGTACGATCTGGACCCGGACTACTGGCTGGTGGAAGTCTCAGGGATTCCTTTCGGCCTTATGGGAGAGATGCTGCAGGACGGCGGCAACCCTTGGCGCGGGATGGTGTATGGGATGACCGCGCGGTATCCGTGGAACAAGATGCCGCCGCGGATTTGGAAGGTCTGGGACGCCTTCGGAATCCAGGAAGCGGAGATGCTGGGCTATTGGTCGCCATCCTGCCCCGTGCGGACGGGGCGCGAGGACGTGATGGCCACGGCATATGTGAAAAAAGGCAAGACGATGATCGCCCTGGCCAGTTGGGCGAAGGAGGCGGCGGACTGCCGGCTGAAGATTGACTGGGCCGCGGTGGGGCTCAATCCCGCAAGGGCGGTATTGACCGCTCCCGCGATTGAGGAGTTTCAGAAAGCCGCGAGTTTCAAGCCGGATGACGTGATCCGCATGGAACCGGGGAAGGGGTGGTTGCTCATCTTGGAGGAGGGATAGCCCTTGTCCTCCATCCGTGTTCTCCATCTGCGTCCTCCATCCGCCGGGTGGGGCCTGCTCCATTGTGTTGTTTGCAGGAGGTAATGGGCGCGTCTTGGTGAAGCCACCGAATCCAAGCGCTGGATAAAGTAGCGCGGGCGTCTCGCCTGCGAACCCGTTCGTAGCGCCGGCTTTAGCCCGTCAAAGTTCGTAGTGGGCGCTTTGGCCCGTCTTGCGAGGCGAGCATCCCGCCGCCGCGAATCGCCGCAGCGAATCGCCGCCGCGAATCGCCGCCGCGAATCGCCGCAGCGAATCGCCGCCGCGAGCCAGGTCTGAAAATGTTGGCAGGCGAGACGCCCGCCCTACTTTACCGCCCCGCTTTGCTTTGCCTGTGTAGCTCCGGTCAAGACGCGCCCGGAGGTAATAAACCCTTGACATTGGGATGGCGCGGATTTATATGTACACTGTTAGCTTGGAACATGGACTAGGAGACGAGACCGCTATGCCGGTAATCGCGCGATTCTATGGGATTCTTATCAAGATGTACTTCAGCCAAAGCGAGCACGGCATTCCACACTTCCACGCCATTTACGCGGAACACAACGCTGTCTTCGCCATTGAGACGCTGGAGACGATGGAGGGCGACCTGCCGGAGCGGGCGGAACGACTCGTGAAGGAATGGGCTGCTCAATACCAACGGGAACTGCTGGACATGTGGAAACACCAGGAATTCAAACAGTTGCCTGGGCTGGAGTAAGGAAGAGATGGGAAAAATGCCTCGAATCAAGACGGTGGCGGCGGTTGGGCCATTGAAACTGGTGGTGGGGTTCGACAACGGGATCAAGAAGGAGTACGATTGCGCCCCTCTCCTTGCCCGGTCTCCCTTTCGATTGCTCAAAGACCCGGGTTTCTTCCGTGCCGTGAGAGTGGACATGGGCGGCTACGGCATTTCCTGGAACGATGATGTGGATCTGAGCGAGTACGAGCTTTGGACGAACGGGAAACCAACTCCTGACAAAGGGCTGTCACATCCGGCCCATTCAAGATCCGCTGGGGCCTCGGCACGATGATTTACACCTACGTCTTGCGCCTTGAACAAAAGAGGCTACGGCGTGCGCAGTCCCGTTGACGGCCTATGAACTGTCTTACACAGCCTGTATAATCATTGTTCGGCAACACAAAGGTGAAAACGACTGTGATAACGATCAGAGATCTCTACTCAGTACTCACCCAGTTGGTGATCCATGCAGAGTCGATATCCTGGAATCGGCTCTACAATTTCCTCACCTGCAACTCCATCCTTGTGTTGGCATGGGCGACTGCCTATGTATCACAAGCCCCGAATCCCGACTGCAAAATCGTCTTGGTCGCCTTCTGCATTCTTGGTGCTGCCAGCGGCATCGTGTGGGCAGAGCTCGGCAAACGCGGCAGAGCGTATCTGGATCACTACCGTGATCAGGCGAAGGATCTGGAGAAACAGCCCAATGCTTTCTCCCCGGACATTCCCAAAGACTTCTGGCCGTTTCAATCTGATGTGAAGGGATCCTGCCAGGAGAATCTCAAAGTCTCTCCGCCGGGGAAAATGGGAGAGCAGAAACAGGCTTCAGCCTGCTCACCGCCGTGTCGCTACTTTGAAATCCTCCTGGGGCCCTACTACGGCACGTCTCGACGGATACTCAAAGTCGTGCCTTACCTCTTCACAGCGCTGTATTGCCTTCTGTTCGTGCTGTCCATCAGGAGAACATAAGAGTCCCGAACCACCGCACGGAGCCTATCGTTGCTTCTGCCCCGCTTGAGCAACGCGGGTGGGGGAAACGCTCAGCCACACCCGCGGCGCCGAGCTGTCTTTCCACGTGTCTTTCAGCCGGTCCAGGCCGTATGACCGCACGTAAGTCTGCGGGTTGGCGTTCTTTTCGCCGCGCGCCACGCGGATGGCGGTGTGATTGGCGGCGGCTTTGGCCCGGAAGTGGATCCGCGCGAAAACCCCCGTGGGGAAAGCCCAGGGCTGATACTGACGCCCCGCCTGGTACAAGATCAGGCCCTGGCTGTTGTTGGCTTGGTTCGCCTTGTGGAAATCAAACGGGTAGGACTCATGGAACGCGCCGTCCCACAGGTTGATCCCTCTCACAATCCAGTTGTTCTCATCCTCGTCCACCACCTCGAGCGCCACGGGGTCGAACTGAACCCGGACTCCCAGCGAATCAATGGGCAGCAGGTCGTCATTGTGGAGAACCAGATCCACCCAGAAAGAGTCTCCCTGGGCCAGGTGGGATTCCTCAGGCCCTTGCAGGTCCACAAAGGCAGTCACCTCGCGCAAAGATTCTCCGGGAGGATGCACCCAGGCCTTGGCGGCGGCCAACGAAGCCGAGGTTTCGGAATCCGCCACCGGCAGCCCGGTGGACACGTCCGCCATCCCCATTTGCCGCGTCTCTGTCGTGGCGGCCGCGCCGGTGGCCACGAACTCGTTGCTCGGGGAGTCGGAGATGAACACGTAGCCGTGGACCACTCCACGCAGGTTCTGATCCTGAGCGCCGAGGAGGTTCTCGCTCTTGCCTATCACGGAG
>Ga0315282_10009686_pt1 | contig 15277 bp, 13 predicted proteins | sample YL17G07_20_MG_FD_203693 | JGI IMG/M metagenome (GOLD analysis project Ga0315282, IMG submission 203693) | Sediment microbial communities from Yellowstone Lake, YNP, Wyoming, USA - YL17G07_20 | ecosystem: Environmental > Aquatic > Freshwater > Lake > Sediment | place: USA: Wyoming | collected... | reverse complement strand
AACCCACCGCTGTTGGAAAAGACAGCATGGACCTCATAGCCCTTTCTTCCCCAAACTTCCAGTCTGCCAAGCTTGACACAAAGGTAGCCCAAGCTAAGAATCCCTGCAAGGATGAAGATTCCGACGGTCAACTCAAGATCCAGTTTCTTCATGTTCACACCTCGCTTTTCTCTCCAGAGAAAGATCAATGTTCTTGGCCCGGGTGATGGGTCCCGGCTTTCGTATCAACGAATTTTGATCGGCCCTTCGAGGGCCCCCGTGACGAACTGCCTGACGACCGGGTTCTGAGACGCGGTGATTTCTGCAGGCGACCCCATGGTAAGAATCACCCCCTCATATAACATGGCCACTTTCTGAACGATCTGAAAAACCCTGGACAACTCATGGCTGACAATGATACCTGTGAAGCCATAGGCTTTATGGATCGACTGGATCAGATTAAGGATGGTGTGGGCGATCACAGGGTCAAGACCGGTCGTCGGTTCGTCAAATAGCATGATTTCCGGATTCCCCACGAGGGATCGCGCCAAGGCCGTCCGCTTGATCATTCCGCCGCTGATTTGTGCTGGATACTTGTCCTCCGACCCTTGCAGGCCCACCTGGTCGAGGACTGTCATTACTTTTTCCCGGATCTCCTCCTCGCTGATCTTCCGTGTCTCTCTGAGACGAAAGGCGACATTGTCGAAGACGGTGAGCGAGGAAAAGAGGGCGCCACTCTGGAAAAGAAAACCAAACCGACTGTGCAACTGTTCAAGTTCGCCCCGACGGAGGGACCAGATATCGATCTCGTCAATGAGGACGCGACCTCGGTCGGGTTTCAACAATCCAGCGACATGTTTCAGGACGACACTCTTCCCGTGACCGCTCCCTCCAATGAGGGCGAGGATCTCTCCCGTGGCCACTTCGCAAGAAATACCCTTGAGAACCTCGAACCCATTAAAGGATTTATAAAGATTTTCAATCCGTATCATGCGAGCCTCAGAAGAAGGCGGATGTCATCACATAATCCCAGAACACAATCAGGACCGAAGAAAGAACCACGGCTTGCGTCGTGGCTTTGCTCACCCCTTCGGCTCCGAATCCTGCGTAATAACCTTTATAGCAAGAAATCCAGGTAATCAGAATTCCAAAACTGAAGGATTTGTACACTCCCACGAGAACATCTTCGAGGTCGAGATAGTTTGCCATTTCTCCAAAGTAGGTGCCTTTGCTTACGTCCAGGAGGTTGACTCCGATAAGATACCCTCCGAAGATACCGACGACATCGAAGATGGCGGTCAGGAGGGGAAGTGAAATAATTCCTGCCACGAGCCTTGGGACGACGAGGTAGCGATAAGGGTTCAATCCCATGAGCTCAAGGGCATCGATCTGCTCACTGATCCGCATGATTCCGATCTCAGCCGTCATGGCAGAACCTGCCCTTCCAGTCACCATCAGGGCAGAGAAGACTGGCCCCAGTTCTCGAATGAGTGAGAGGGCGACCATGGGACCAAGGAGGGCGGTCGTGCCGAATCGATTCAGGGTGTAGTATCCCTGAAGACCCAGAACCATTCCCGCAAAGGCTCCCGTGAGAAAGATGACGAACGTGGATTGGGCTCCTATGAACCAGATCTGTTTTAAAACCCAAGAAATCTTAAAAGGGGTGCGAAAGAGGTAATAACAGGTTTTGGTAAAGAAAAGCCCCATGCGGCCCATTCGACGCAGAATGAACAACGCACTGGCTCCCAATTTTCTAATCCAAGTCATAGGGTGAAATTATGACAAATCTGGCAGGGGAAGTCAAAGACTTCTTTGTAGGGCCTAGAAAGGAGCGACCCCTGTCGCCACGTGGAGTCTGCCTGGTTCCCCCAATCGCCAGCCTGAAAGAGTCCAAGGGAACTTGGATTCTTGGCTATCCACCGTCACTCACATCCTCCCTCTCGAAATCTCCGAGGCTGATTCCTCCACGCTCTTCAAACATTCTGATCCAGCGACGGACACGCTCTTTCCCATAAGCCGTTTCCCAGCCCTCTACGATTGCAGAGACCGGAATGTCTGCGTAGGTTCCTGTGTATTCCAGATAGTCCATGAATTTTTGGTTTCGCGAGTTAAAAGGCTGAAAGAGGGCGTCGTCACGACCATTGAACTCCAGGGGATCTACCTCGTGCTTCCAGCACAGCTCCTGGTTAAAGGCCGGAGTTGCCTTTACCCACTTTCTGTCAAGGTAGAATTCGACAAAGCCGTGATAGACGAAGAGGTCGGATCCCATGAAGTCGAGCAACTGTTGGGTAGCGAGATGATTGCGAACCGTGGCAAACCCGACGCGAGAAGGGATGCCGCACACTCTTCCAAGGGCACAGAGAAGAGAAGCCTTGGGGACGCAGAAGCTTCTTCCCCTCTGGAAGACCCAACTCGCCTGATAGTGCTCGGGAAGATAGAAAGGGGAGTAGGGGTCATAGCGTATGTCGTCTCGCACCGCACGAAAAAGCCTGATGGCGCGATCGATAGGGTCGAGACTGCTTCCAACCGTCCTCATCGCATACTCTCGAATGGCGGGGTGATCGCTATCGATCATTTGTGTCGGTGTGAGATAGATGGAATCGGCCTGTTCCATAACCCCTAATGTAAAGAAATGTCGGCCCAGAGTCAACCCCACTCGGACATCGGAGGGCGGCTCTTTTGGCCCTTTTCTTGATTCAGAATCCAACTTTGATTATAGTGTCTAAGATGATTTTGCCTTAACCGTTTCCAGGATTGGAAAAGGAGTCGACCATGAGTCGCAAGACACCTGAGGAGTTTGTAGTTCAAAAGCTCGAACCACGGTGTCCCTACTGTGATCAAGTGGTCTCTTATGATCACGTCGATCTAAGAGCCGAAGAAAATCCAATCACTTGCCCCTCCTGTCAGAAAGTGTTTTTAAAAATTCGCTCCCCTTCAAAGAAGAAAGGGAAAGAAAAGAGATGAAAAGACCTCAGGCTTTTCATCCAGGCAACCGCCTTTCTACATCCATCCAGTACGTCAAGGGAATTGGTCCAAAACTCGCCATGCTCTTCGAGAAGAAGGGGATTCGAACCGTGGAGGATGCGCTCTACTTTCTTCCCAGAGGTTATGAAGATCGACGGAACCTGAAGAAGATCTCTCAACTTGAACCTGGAAAACGAGAGACGGGTTACGGCGAGATCTTGCTGTCCGGTATGACCTTTTACCGGATCAGCCGGAAAAGGGTTTTTGAGGCTGTGGTGGGAGATGGAAGCGGCGTGATCACGTTGAAGTGGTTTCGCGGCCATGAGCGATATCTCAGAGATCGCTTTAAGAAGGGGCGAACATTGATCTTTTCAGGAGAGGTGAGGTGGTTCAATCACCAGAAAGAGATTGATCACCCCGATGTGGAGGTGGTGGAGGGTGACATCGAAAAGGACTACCTCAACTTCAAGAGGATCGTTCCCATCTACTCTGAGACCGAAGGACTTCATCAAAGGACCCTCCGAAGGCTCATGAAAACGATCGTCGACGGTTTTGCCGGCGAACTGTCAAGCCCTCTGCCCGAAGACATCGTTAGACGGCAACGCTTGATCGAGTTTCAGGAGGCCTTTCGTCTCGTCCATTTCCCTCCTGATGATGAGAGGATCGAGACGCTCAATCTCCAGCGGTCTCCAGGACACCTTCGGATTATTTTTGATGAGTTCTTCTTTCTGGAGTTAGGGCTGGCAACAAAGAAGAGAGGGGCGACTCTCGAGACGGGGATCTCATTTCAGCCGAAGGGTCTCCTTGCGGAACGGTTGATAGAACGCCTCCCATTCCAACTGACCCGGGCCCAGAGAAGAGTTTTGAGTGACATCCGAAATGATATGGCGAGACCTCATCCGATGAATCGCCTCCTCCAAGGGGATGTGGGGAGTGGAAAGACGATGGTGGCTCTCCTGGCTTGCCTAGACGCCATCGAGTGCGGCTATCAAGCGGCTTTCATGGTTCCCACAGAGGTTCTGGCGGAGCAACATTACATGAATTTGGAGCCCTGGATGGAATTGACCGGTAGGGAAATGGCGCTCCTCACCAGCAGTGTAAAGGGAGCGGAAAAAGAAGACCTCTACGGAAGAATCCAGAGGGGAGCGATTCCCCTAGTCATTGGCACCCATGCGATCATCCAGGAAGCAGTGGAATTTCAACGCCTGGGTCTGGCCATCATCGATGAACAGCACAAATTCGGGGTGGTACAGAGAGGATTGTTAAAGAAGAAAGGGGCGAGTCCGGACATCCTCGTGATGACGGCGACCCCCATTCCGAGAACCCTTGCCATGACCCTTTACGGAGACCTTGATGTCTCCATCATTGATGAGATGCCCCAAGGGAGGATGCCCGTGGAGACCCGGGTCTTCCTGGAGTCGGGCCGGTTAAGGGTTTACCTGATGGTGGAAGAAGAGATCAAGAAAGGTCGTCAGTGCTTTATCGTCTACCCATTGGTCGAGGAATCGGAGAAACTCGATCTCAAGAACGCAACCCAGATGGCCGAACATCTTCAAAGAGAGGTTTTCCCAACTTTTCGGGTGGGGTTGCTTCATGGCCGCATGAAAAATGAAGAGAAAGAGGCGATGATGATGGGGTTCAAGAGCGGCCATATTCATATTCTTGTTGCGACAACGGTCATTGAAGTGGGGATCGACATTCCGAATGCCTCCATTATGGTGGTTGAACATGCTGAACGCTTTGGCCTCTCTCAACTCCATCAACTGAGAGGCAGGATCGGACGGGGGCGCTATGCCTCGAAATGCATTCTTATGGCACCCTATCGTTCCTCCGAAGAAGCCAAGAGTCGCCTTCGGGCCATGGAAAAGACAAACGACGGATTCAAGATCGCAGAAGAAGATCTCAGTCTTCGAGGTCCCGGAGAGTTTTTCGGCATCCGGCAGTCCGGGTTCCCCGATTTCAGGGTAGCCCATCTCCTGCGTGACACACCGATCCTGGTGGAAGCCAGAAAGGAAGCCTTCCGCCTCTTGGAAGAAGATCCAGATCTGAGGGAGTCCTCGCACAGACCTCTTAGAGAGGAACTCAGAAAGCGGTGGAGTGGTCGGCTTGAATTGGGAACAATCAGCTAAAACCAACAGGGAGGAACGTCAAGATCCCGTGGATGGGGGAGCGTGGAGGCGATGGTGTGGAGGCAGGCGTGGGGGGATTGTTGAAAACCGAATAAATGTGTGATAACCGTGTAATGTTTGGTTGGAGAGTCTTCTCAAGATCATCCCGGCAGCAGAAGACCCCCGATACTGATTTCGGCCTTGGTCGAGAGATGTCCCCGCACAGGAACGGCTGAATGTGACCCTGCCTATCTTTAGCAGGCAGGGGCTTGCCCGTGACGTCTGGGTCTGTGTCGGTTCGGTAGGGGACCGAGGGCCACGAAAGGGTGAACCAGAATGAAGAGGAAAGAGATTAAGGTAGGGCTGATTGGATTTGGGACGATCGGATCAGGAGTCGTGAAAGTGTTACAGAGAAATGCTGCGCTCATCGAGAAGCGGATGGGTGCTCGGCTCGTTTTAAAGAAGATTGCTGATATTGACACCGTCTCGGATCGAGGAGTGAAGGTAAGGCCGGGACTTCTCACGAAGAACGTGGAGGAAGTCCTTCGCGCCCCCGAGATAGATATTGTCATGGAGTTGATCGGGGGCATTGAACCGGCCAAGACTTTCGTCCTTCGCGCCATAAAGAATGGAAAGCACGTGGTGACGGCGAACAAGGCACTGATCGCGCTTCATGGGGATGAGATCTTCAACGCAGCCCATCATTTCGGCGTGGACGTCGGCTTTGAGGCCTCCGTGGGAGGCGGAATTCCTCTTATCCGATCCATCAAGGAAGGACTGGTAGCCAATCGCATCCATTCGATTTTTGGGATTCTGAATGGAACCTCTAACTACATTCTTTCAAAGATGACGGATGAAGGAAAGAGTTTCAAAGAAGTTTTGAGGGAAGCTCAGGCCAAAGGATACGCGGAAGCCGATCCCACTTACGACGTGGAGGGAATCGACGCAGCCCACAAGCTAACCATTCTTATTCGACTCGCCTTTGGAACGCCGCTTCAATTCGACGAGGTTTTCACGGAAGGAATCTCAGAGATAACGCCTGTCGATGTCGAATTCAGTAGGGAGTTTGGTTACCGGATCAAGTTGCTGGCCATTGCCAAAGTTGAGGAAGGGAAACTCGAGGCCCGAGTCCATCCGACGATGATTAGAGAAGGACATCTGCTCTCGACGGTGAGTAGCGTCTTCAATGCGATTTACATTCAGGGTGATGCGGTGGGGCCGATCCTTCTCTATGGCCAGGGGGCCGGTGAGATGCCGACCGCCAGCGCGGTCGTCAGTGACCTCGTGGAACTGGGTCGGAATCTCCTGGTGGAGGCCAGAAACCGACGCGTTCCTGGTCTTTCTTACCAAGTTTCTGCGATTGAAAGGATCCCTCTCAAGCGCATGGAGGACGTGATCGTCCCCTACTACATGAGGTTTTCAGCGGTGGATCGTCCGGGAGTTCTCTCGAAGATCTCTGGTATTCTAGGGAAGAATGGGATCAGCATTGCCTCCGTGATCCAGAAGGGAAGGAAGATCAAGGGGGCCGTTTCCATTGTGATGATGACCCATGAAGCAAAGGAGAAAAATGTGCACCGCGCCCTCCATGAGATCGATAGGATGGGTGCGATCCGAGGAAAGACAAGGTTTATCCGCGTGGAAAATGAGTTGAAGTGAAGCTCCACGCCCACAGGGCGTGGCTTCCGGGAAATGTAGATTTGATTACAGGGTCGGCTTTCCTCCCCGCCCCTGCAGCAGGAAGGCGGGGCATCGAGCCGACTTGCCCGTGACCGGCAAGTGCCCCGCAAGCCCCGCCCTTGAGGGCGGGAACAAGGGGCACAATAAAGAAGTAAAGTACCTTACCGGGAAGCCACGCCCTTTAGGGCGTGGACCTCCATTATGTTGTGGCAATGGGGAAAAGAGAGACTTCGATGAAGACGGCTTTTATCTACAGCGATGCTTACATGGACTACGATTACGGTCCAACCCATCCCTTGAAGGTGGTCCGGCTCAAGTTGACGTATGAGCTCATCAAGGCCTATGGGCTCCTGAGTCTTCCTTCCGTTCAGTTCATTCCGACCCGGAAAGCCAACGAAGAAGACGTAGCACTCTTTCACAGTCGAGATTACCTCGCTGCGTTAAGACAGGCGAGTGAAGGGATCTCTCAGAGTGGCCTGATCCCCTATGGACTGGGACCAGGCGATAATCCGATTTTTAAGGGAGTTTATGACTGGTCACTCTGGGTGACCGGAGCGACCCTTCAAGCGGGAGAGTGCGTTGCGAACGGCGAAAAACAAACGGCCTTCAACATTGCAGGAGGCCTTCACCATGCACAACGCTCAAGGGCCTCTGGATTCTGCTATATTAACGATGTGGTCGTTGGAATCTCAAAACTGATCGAACAAGGAAAGAGAGTCGTGTATATCGATATCGACGCCCATCATGGCGATGGCGTGCAAGATGCCTTCTACACCACAGACAAGGTTCTCACCATTTCGCTCCACGAAAGCGGATATACCCTTTTCCCTGGGACGGGCCACGAGGACGAAATTGGCGAGGGAGAAGGTGTGGGGTACTCCGTCAATGTTCCCTTTCCACCGATGACGGATGACGAGAGCTACCTCTGGGCTTTCGAAGAGATCGTTCCTCCTTTGGTCAGAGGTTTTGGCCCTGACGTCGTGGTGACACAGTTAGGGGTCGACACCTTTTATGATGACCCACTTGCCAATCTTCACCTCTCCATATACGGCTTTGAAAAGGTGGTTCGGCGGATCAAGGATCTGGCACCCCGTTGGGTGGCGTTGGGAGGAGGGGGGTACGAGATCTCGAACGTGGCTCGCGCATGGACACTTGCGTGGGCTGTGATGAACGAGGTGGGTCTGGCGGAGTCGCTTCCAGAGTCCTATCAGGAAAAGGCAGCCAGACTGGGCATTCGTGAGAAGAATCTGCGAGGGGACCCTCCGCCTTCATCCCATGGCCTAGAAGACAGTTTTCGAAAGGAGATTGAGAGGGTTGTGGAGTATCACCGTAAGAATGTCTTTCCGAGAATCATCCACTAAGGAAGACGGTATTTTTAATCAAAGATTTCAACCTATTTCAGTGTTGGCACAGCTTTTGCTTAATATTTGTGTTTGTAGTTTGACATTTGCAGGTTTTTACTATATATAGGGTGCGTCAAAAGGGGCGGAGCAAGTGAAGCTTCACGACCTAAATGGCGTGGCTTCCCGGTAAGGTAGTTTCGTTTTATATTGTGCCCCTTGACCCCACCCTCAAGGGCGGGGCTTGCGGGGCACTTGCCGGGCAAGGCACCGAGAACTCACCAAGCTGTAATGGGGTAGATGATTGGCAAGCACTCGGACTAAATTCATCTTCGTCACCGGCGGCGTTGTTTCGTCACTCGGGAAAGGACTGGCTTCGTCATCGATCGGTGCTCTGCTGGAACTGAGAGGGCTGAAAATCAACTTCCTCAAATTCGACCCTTACATTAACGTTGATCCAGGAACGATGAATCCGTTTCAGCACGGAGAAGTCTATGTCACTGATGACGGAGCAGAGACAGATCTCGATCTCGGCCATTACGAGCGTTACACCAACGCGAAGATGTCGAAGAAGAATAATTTCACCACAGGCCAGATCTATGATTCGGTCATTTCAAAGGAACGGCAAGGCGATTACCTCGGAAGCACGGTTCAGGTGATTCCCCATATCACGGACGAGATCAAGTCCAAGGTTTATGATCTGGCCCAGGACGTCGACATCGTCATCGTCGAGGTGGGGGGGACCGTGGGAGACATCGAAAGCTTGCCGTTTCTGGAAGCGATCCGTCAGATCAGGGGAGAGATGGGAAGGGAGAACACCCTCTACATCCATCTCACACTCGTTCCTTACATCGAGACCGCAGGGGAACTGAAAACCAAACCCACTCAACACAGTGTGAAAGAACTGCGTGAAATAGGAATCCAGCCCGATATCCTCCTGTGTCGAACGGACCGTTTCCTTGCACCCGAGGTCAAAGCGAAGATCGCCCTGTTCTGCAATGTGGATAGAGATGCGGTGATCACGGCGAAAAACGTAGAGACCGTGTATGAAGTCCCCATCAATTTCCACCAGGAGGGTCTCGATGAGAAACTCGTCGAGAAGTTGAACATTTGGACCGGAAGGCCCGACCTGAAAGACTGGCAAAAGGTGGTCAAGAAATTTAAGACTCCGCATCATGAAACCACGATCGCCGTCGTAGGAAAATACGTCAGCCTCGTGGAGTCCTACAAGAGTCTGACCGAGGCTCTGATCCACGGGGGCATTGCGAACGATGCCAGAGTGCATCTGAAGTATATCGACTCCGAGCAGATCGAGAAGCAAGGGCCTCACAGTTTTTTGCAGGGAGTCAATGGCGTGCTCGTTCCAGGAGGTTTCGGGACGAGGGGGATCGAAGGAAAAATCAACGCCATCCAGTATGCCCGGGAGAAAAAGGTTCCTTACTTCGGAATCTGCCTCGGCATGCAATGTGCGGTGATTGAGATCTCGCGCCACTGTGCCGGTTTGGAAAGGGCGAATAGCACAGAGTTTGATTCGGCAACGCCCCATCCGGTGATCTATCTCCTGGAGATGTGGACTGACCGTGACCACGTCTTGCAGAGAAGGAGGTCGGATACTCCTAAGGGAGCATCGATGAGACTCGGGGCCTATCCCTGCCGATTGGAAGAAAGGACCTTGGCGTTGGAGGCTTATGGGAAGAAGCTGATCTACGAGCGTCACCGTCATCGTTACGAATTCAATAACGCTTACATGGATGCCCTTGCGAAAATAGGAATCGTCTACAGCGGGGTCTCCCCGGACAAAGGGTTGGTCGAAATCATTGAACTGAAAGATCACCCCTGGTTCTTGGGGTGTCAGTTCCACCCCGAGTTCAAATCAAAACCCATGGATCCTCATCCTCTGTTTCGAGAGTTCATTAAGGCTTCTTTAAACTACGAACTCAAGAAACCTTCTGGACCAAAAAAAGGGAAGGGAACGACCCAGAGCTCGGGTTCCGTGAAGAGAGGCAAAGCCAAACCTTCTTCCATCCCTCCAGGGGAAGAGGTTGAAGAAGGGGAGAGGTCGTCGGTCTGACCCATGAAAAGAATTAGGCTGGCCATTCTAGTCTGCATGATCCTCATCAGCGGGGCAGTTCTGGCAAGTCTCTTCCTTAACCTGCATGGGAGAAGAGAGATCAAAGAACCAGAACCTATCCCCAAGGAGACCGCGGTCGACGCGAAAATGTATCTCGAAAAGATTCGATTTGTAGAGGATAAGCAGGGACGAAAGACCTGGGAACTGGAGGCAAAGTCGATTGAACAGAACGAAGACCAAAACATTATTGACCTCAACGATGTGAAAGTGACGGTTTACACGAAAGAAGGGCGAAGCTTCGTGATCAGCGGAGAACGGGCTAGGGTCAATCAGAATTCAAAGGACGCAAAGCTCAGCGGCAACGTAACGTTAACGACGAATGATGGGTATCGACTCCGGACGGAGTCCGTGGCCTATCATCATGAAAAGAAACAGATCGATACTTCGGATCCTGTTGAAATGGAAGGTGAAGGATTTCGAGTCCAAGGACAAGGCATGTTTGTGGATATGGAGGCCCGGTTCTTTAGAATCCTCGGCCGAGTCAAATGCCAATGGCAAAAGGTGGGGAAGGGATGAGAAAAACAAGAAGAATCAGTCTCCTCATGATCATTGGCTTTTCTCTTTTCCTCCTGATGGGTGTTGGCCAAGGCCAGGAACCGAAAAAGACCGGAAAGACGAGAGGCACGCCAGCCGAGGGGGCAGGCTTCGGATTCAACCTGAGTCGAGCTCCGATCGATATTGCCTCGGACACCGTTGAGGGGAATCAGAAGCAGAACACGGTCAGTTTCAAGGGGAATGTGATCGCGAAGCAGGAGGACATCACTATCCAGACCGATCTCATGGTGGTCTTCTATGATCCAGAAATGAAAAAGGTCAAAGAGATCATCGCCAATGGCAATGTCCGAGTGGTTCAGTCAGACCGTAGAGCCACCAGCAAGAAGGCTACGTTTCATCAGATTGAGAACAAGGTGGTCCTCGATGGTGACGTGGTCATCCGTGAGGGAGATAACGTTCTTCGAGGGGAACGGGTTACCTATTACATCGATGAGGAGCGGAGTGTTGTGGAAGGAGCTAAGGGAAGCCGGGTGACCACCACGATTAGTCCCGCGAAGAAGGAGTAACGGTGGAACAGAGAAGGGTGAGGTGGAAATGCAGAATGAAGCTCTCCGCGCCTGCCTAACGCAGGCAGGCACAGCGCGGGGCTTCCCGGCAATGATTGATTATTTCTATATTGTGTCCCTGCCTGCTGGCAGGCAGGGACCCCGCCAATCCCGCTAACGCGGGACGGGGCAGGCTCCGGTCAAGAATTGAGAGCGAGAGAATGAATCAGGAGACAAATCCTTTGCACCCGAAGGGAACTGTTACGCTTGAGGCATGTCCTATCACGGGGGACGAGAAGAAACCCGATACCCTGTTGCGCTGTGAAGGGTTGACCAAATCTTTTCGACACAAGACGGTGGTGAACACAGTCAATGTGGAGGTTCGAGGAGGAGAGGTGGTCGGGCTCCTTGGCCCAAACGGTGCCGGAAAGACTACCATTTTCTACATGGTGGTGGGACTTCTGCAGCCGAACGGAGGAAGGATCTTCCTCAACGGGGAGGAAGTCACGTCTCTTCCTATGTACCTGAGGGCGAGAAAAGGAATCAGTTACCTTCCCCAGGAACCGTCGGTTTTCCGGAAGCTGACCGTCGAAGAGAATCTCATGGCCATCCTTGAAACGTTGCCTCTGACGAGAGCAGAGGGACAGGCCCGTCTTGACGGGCTCCTCAATGAATTAGGCCTCAACTCCCTCCGAAAGCAGAAGGCCTTCAGTCTGTCGGGAGGAGAACGGAGACGGGTCGAGATCACCAGGGCTCTGGTGCTTTCCCCATCCTTTATCTTGTTGGACGAGCCCTTTGCAGGCATTGATCCCATTGCGGTCCTGGATATTCAGAGCATTGTCTGTCAATTGAAATCAATGGGGATTGGAATTATAATTACTGATCATAACGTGCGGGAAACCTTAGGTGTTTGTGATCGCGCCTACATTTTGAACGAGGGGATCATCTTGGAAGAAGGGACTCCAGAGAAGATTGCTGGAAGCCAGAAGGCACGTGAGATCTATCTGGGAGACGGATTTCAGCTTTCTGGAAACCGCCAGATTCGAATGCAGGGAAGCAAAGCGGAAAAGGACACAGAGACGATCGGGCAACGAACAGCCCAGGATTGAAATGGCGATTGAGCTAAAACAAACAGTCAAACTGAGCCAACAGCTCGTAATTACGCCTCAACTTCAGCAGGCGATCCGGCTTCTTCAGCTCACCCGGCTGGAGCTGGTCGACATGCTCAGCCAGGAGATGAAGGAAAATCCACTCCTGGAAGAAGTGGATGAGGCAAAAGAGTTCGAGGACGAACCGGTCACCGAGCGAACGGAGGAAACGCCCTCTCCGAGCGATGATCGCCTCTCGGAGGTCAAAGGAGAAGGAGAGGGTGTCAAGGAGTTTGATTGGGAGAACTATCTCGAAAACTACAACATGGTTTCTTATCAGAGGCAAACAGACGGAGATGGAGAGGAAAGGCCCTCCTTTGAGAATTTTCTGAGCAAGAGAACGACGCTCTCCGACCATCTCCACTGGCAACTCCAACTCTCCCGGTTTACTGAAACGGAAGAGAGGGTCGGGGCCTGGATCGTTGGAAATCTGGATGAAGACGGCTACCTCAAGGTGTCCGTGGAGGACATTAGTTCAGAGATGCAGGTTCCGATGGAGTTGGTAGAGGGCGTTCTTCGGAGGATTCAGCAATTCGATCCGCTGGGTGTGGCTGCGAGAGAGTTGAAAGAGTGCCTCAACATCCAACTGGAACAGATGACGCCTCGAGACTCGATCGCAGAAAAGATTGTTTCTGAGTACCTCCAGCTGTTAAAGAATCGGAACTACGCGGTCATCGCCAAACGGCTAGGCGTCTCGACGGAGCGGGTGAGCCGTGCAGCCTTCCTGATCTCCAAGCTCGAGCCCAAACCGGGGAGGGCTTTCGGTGGAGAGGTCGCCCAGGAGATCATTCCTGACGTGTACATTTACAAACTTGAGGGCGATTATGTTGTCCATTTGAATGACGAGGGTATTCCCAGGCTACGGGTTAACACGTTCTACAAGAATATACTGAGTGAGAGTCGCTCAGGCGTTGAGGGAGATCGGAAGTATGTCCAGGAAAAACTCCGAGCGGCGGTCTGGCTGATCCGGAGCATCCATCAGCGTCAACGAACCATCTACAAGGTCGCCAAGAGTATCGTCAAGTTCCAACGAGATTTCTTGGACAAAGGGATTCAGCACCTGAAGCCTCTGGTGCTGCGCGATGTGGCAGAAGACATTCAGATGCATGAATCGACGATCAGCCGGGTGACCCACAACAAATACGCCCACACTCCTCAAGGGATCTATGAGCTGAAGTTCTTCTTCAACACCGGCATCACTTCTACCGAAGGGGACAGCCTAGCCTCCGAGTCGGTAAAGAATCTCCTGCGAGAGATCATTGCGAAAGAAGACGCACGAAAACCGTATAGTGACGAGAAATTGGTGGAAATCCTCAAGGGGATGAACATCCACATTGCCAGAAGGACGATTTCGAAGTATCGGGAAATGATGAAAGTTCTCTCCTCCAATGAGAGGAGAAAGGTCTACTGATCCACCCAATAAAGAGAACCAACATCAAACATCCAGCATCCGAGAGTCAAGAACCTAACACTGCGCAGGAAGGCCTATGGGCCGTCGTCCCCTGGGCCTTTGGCCCCTGGACCTGCGGTCCAGGGGATCAGACTCGGTTCGGTTCAGGATTCTTGAATTTTGGATGCCTAGGGTAAGGAGCCGTTCAATGCAAATTGGAGTCACCTTTCGCCACCGGGAAGCAGACGAAGGAATCAAAGAGTATGCAAAGGACAAGGTTGGGAAACTCGAGAAGTACCTTGGGAACCCGCAAGAGGTACATGTCGTCCTGTCAGCGGAGAAGTTTCGTCAAACGGCAGAGATCACCATCGTGACCGATGGGATGACGCTCAACAGTCAGGGGCGAGACACTGATCTTTGCACCGCCATCGATCAGATGGTGGAGAAGATCGAACGGCAGATCCGTGAACGACAAAAAAAGTCCAAACGGAAGAGGAAAAATCCCTTCTCTTTGAAGATTCCCTTTTGGAGAAACAGGCCCGCGGCCCAAGAGACCCCTGAGCCCGAGATGCCCGTGAAGATTCAACGCAGACAAGTCTTTGCTAAACCCATGTCTCCGGAAGAAGCCATGGCTCAGCTCGATCTGAGTCAAGAAGAGATTCTCTTTTTCATCAACTCCAATTCAGGTCAGATGAACGCCCTCTGCCGGGACAAAGGTGGGATCTATCAGTGGGTTGAGCCTCAGCCCGACTAAGCGGAAAAGAGAAGACATCCAATGAAAATTCTCGATTATTTGAAAGAGGAATGGATTGTCGCCGATCTCCAAGGGACCGACAAATCTTCAGTTCTCCGTGAGTTAGCGAGCGTTCTCGTCAAACCGTGTCACGTCGGATCTCTGGAGGATCTTCTGCAGGTTCTTCTGGAACGAGAAAAACTGGAGTCCACAGGGATCGGAGACGGGATCGCCATCCCTCACGGCCGCCTGAAGAAATTGAAGGAGTTTTATATTTCGTTTGGTCGCTCGGCGAAAGGCATTGATTTTGATTCGATCGATGGGAAACCCAGTCACCTATTTTTTCTCGTCATGGCTCCGGAGAATTCTGCCGTCAATAACCTCAACCTCCTGGGGCGCATCGTGACTCTGCTGAAAGATCCCTCATTCAGGAAGCAATTGATGGAGGGTCATTCTCAAGAAGAACTGTTTAGGTCCATCTCCGAAGAGGATGAGAAATATTAATCGATGAACAGCGTCGTTGTTCAGGACTTGGAAGAGAGCCGAGAACCCCAGTTGGGCTTGACCCTGATGGCAGGGAGCCAGGGGCTGAAGAAAAGGATTACCCATCCCCAGATTCAAAAAATGGGACTGGCCCTCACGGGGTTTACGCGGTTTGTTCATCCAGAGCGTCTCCAGGTCATCGGGAATACCGAGATGACCTATTTCCACACCCTGAAGGGAGAGGATCAGAAAAAGGTCATCGAGCAGATCTGTAGCATCGACCT
>Ga0315282_10009685_pt1 | contig 15278 bp, 10 predicted proteins | sample YL17G07_20_MG_FD_203693 | JGI IMG/M metagenome (GOLD analysis project Ga0315282, IMG submission 203693) | Sediment microbial communities from Yellowstone Lake, YNP, Wyoming, USA - YL17G07_20 | ecosystem: Environmental > Aquatic > Freshwater > Lake > Sediment | place: USA: Wyoming | collected... | reverse complement strand
CTGTATATGAGAATGGGTTTTTACCTGTGATGAGGTCTTTATTTATCTTAGTCCAGATGATGTTTGGTGAAGATGAGAGTTCAGAAGGTGATGCATCTTTTTCTTGTGCTGTTGTTCTATAAAGGTTGAAGCCATCTACTTTGACATCTGCATCTACTGACCAGTCAATCTTAATTCCAGCATCTATTTTTGTAGCAGTAAATGATACAAGTTCCACACTAGACCAGTCACTTCTCACTTCAATATCCTTCTCAACTGGTTTGTGATTGTGTGCAGTAATTGTGAGGAGCATCGTTCCAGGTGTTTGAGCACCTACATGGAATTTAACATCACCATTGTCATCTGTCTTTCCAGTAGCATAGACCTCATTTCCCTTCCATACGCAGACAAGGGCACCCTTAAGTTTACCGCTTGAATCACTGACATTAACCTTATACCAGATACCACCTCTTGGGACGCTGGTCTTACAATCAACAGTCATATCCTTTGGGTCACCAGTGTAGATTGGTGCATCAGGGTCTCCCGTGAGATATATTTCATAATATATATATCTGTAATAGTTGTTGTATGTGACTGTGCTTGAGAATGCATACTTGTGTCTTGCTGTGGTCTCACCTGCTATCCAGACATCTGCTGTGCAGAGTTGATTAAAGTATTCAATATCAAAGTCATTTGAAAACATTCTATAATTGCCTGATGAGTAAAATCCATTACGGGAATTAGCAGTCATTGTAATACCACCGCCATTATTAGCATTGACAAAGCAGTAGGCGCAGTTGGCAGGAACATCTGTATCACCTGCATAACATCCAACGGTATAGAAGGAACTAGTAAATCTTGGTTTATTTGTAAGATTTTCAAGGTCGCCAGAAGTCATACCACCATCTTGTGTTCCAAGTATTCCAGAATTTGCATGCATAACATGATTAAGCACATTTTTGCCAGCATTTATCTCTTCAAGACATCTACTTCTTGTGAAGTTGTTGTCTCTTTGATACAACTTCGTAATATTCCACCAATCAGGAACATAGTTATCATCAATATAATCTTTTGTTCTAGAAGCATCTGTTGAAGCATCAAGATAACCTGCCATGAAGAGCATCTTATTGGAATAGTCCCAAGGATTCTGCTGACTTCCTTTCTTTGCGCCTTCGTAAATAAAAATCTTATCTGCTAATGGCGGAATTGTGCTCTCAGATGTTATCGGCAACCGCCCAAGCCAGACATCATAGTAGTAGTCCTGACCGTCTCCTACCTCACCATACAGACCATTATTGTTGTCATCCCAGGTTCCATCAAGGTCTGCATAATACATCTCGGTTGGTATATATTCAGGGTCAGTTCCCTGCACATAGCACTTCCTTGTTTCTAAAACATATCCTTTTCCTGCTAATAACACATATATACAACCATAATTCTTGAAATAGTCAATTATGCAGTTCCTTATCTTGTCCATATCATCTTTACCATTGTATTTGTCATAGATGTCACCTAATTTAACTACTTTTGTTCTATATCCCTTCTTCGTCTTCCATTCTGCTAAGCCATCAAATCCAGATGCAACCGAATCGGTGCAGATTATAAGATACTCATAGACCTCAGATGGATAGTTCTGTGTGGTATCAATAAGTTGTGCACCCGAGTAGCCGACCTCCTCTGGGTTTATCACCATTGACTTAATAGAGTCCCTCCACCTTTCTTCACCGATGATGGACCTAATATTTGGGTGGACTTTATTACCGCTCATTGGCTTGTATGTTACCTCAAAGTCAATTGTTGTGTATAGGACGAGTTTATGCTGTGCGGGGATGAACTGAAGTGGTGAGAAGTTAATAGTTGCGACAGAGAAGCCAGCCATATTACCGCTTGTGAAAGAAGAGACGAGTTTACCTGGGAACTCCGAGTTAGAGGAGTAGATTGTGGGGTCTGGCTGTGTGAATGAGAACTCCTCAATTGGGTCTGAGATTATCTGTGGGACTTGGGATGGGTAGATATTGAAGTAGCCGGGTATGGTAATTGGGTATGAGTAAGTAATATCAACGGATGCTATCTCCATTCCGTTAGGTAGAGCGAGTTGGATGGGGTATTGGGGAATGGATGGTTCTCCTGGTTTGTAGGCAGAAGCCATAATGCCGTTAATAGAGACGATGTCGTAGTCGCCCGATTTATCAAATGTAAGCATATCTTCTGTAATGTTTATCTGGTATGTGAAGCCACAGAGTGGAATTATTAGCCCTAAAAATAACAATAACCTTTTCAAAATATTCACCTCCTTATAAGGATAGAGATAAATATAGTATAACACACATATTTTTTATTTAAATAGAAATATTTAAAAGAAGTAATTATTAATTTTACCTAATTTATTCTATTAAAGAAATGACCTGATATATAACCAGAGGTTTTTCTTTACCCTTTACCTTGAATTTGCCAACTATCTGGATATCAAAATAGTCCTTAATCAACATATATGTGTCTTCACCGATAAGAATCTGACCACCTTCAGATATACTAACTAATCTTGATGCAAGATTGACAGTATCACCTACAGCGGTATATTCCACTCTATTGGTTGAACCGATATTGCCAACAACAGCAATACCTGAATTAATGCCAAAACCAACCTTTGGATATTCAATTACTGATGAGCCATTGATTTGATAATTTTTTGTGTAAAATTTCTCAAGGGATTTTGCTATCTCAAGTGCGCAGTTGACACCTCTCAGTGCATGATGGTCATCCTGCAGTGGAGCACCAAAGATAGCCATTAAACCATCACCGGTGAATTTATCCAGAGTTCCATAGTTGTTAAATATTATTTCTGTCATTATAGTAAGATACTCATTCAATACTAACACTACCTCTTCGGGAGGGAGTTTTTCTGAGAATGGAGTAAATCCTCTTATATCTGTAAATAGAACAGTAATTTCTTTTCTAAGACCTTTTAGGGACTCCATATATTTACCTGGGGCTTTGAGAATTTCATCTGCTACTTGATGGGATACATATCTTCTAAAGGCGCCTTCAATCTGCTCTTTCTTTTCAAGATTTTCAGCCATCTCATTAAAAGCGTTAGAAAGTTCCTCTATCTCATCTTTCGTTTTAACATCTACTCTATACTTAAAATCACCGTTGCCAACTGCTCTTGTTCCATTCACAAGTTTCTTTATTGGGTTAAGAAGAAATTGTGCAAGACCAATTGCACCCATCACCCCAAGAAATAATCCTGCTGAAGCGATTGTGAGTATCATATACTGGACACTCTTTATGACAGATATAACTACATCTTTTGATAAACCAAGATAGACAGTTCCTATTCTTTTCTCACCACCAAATATAATAGGTGTGCTAATATCTATGATATTATCCTTGCCTTTTTTATACTCTTGAATCAAGACCTTTCCTGTCATGTTTTCTTTCAAACCAGAAGGTATGATGAACTTCTCATCCTGATATTTAGGTGATGGCGCTTTAATTCTATTGTCTTTGTCTACGACATAACAATATATAACGCCCTCATTTTTCATTACCTCTTTTACAAGTATAGGTGGTGTAAGGTCATCTCCTGACATCATAGGGTCAACAGAATTGGCAGAAAGATTTTTTGCAAGAACCTCACCTCTTAATATGACCTCTTTTAACAAGACATTATTTACCCTTCTGACAACAAGACCGCTTATGAGACCTGTTATAATAAATATGAGTAAGACAACTAATATAGTCAGTTTTATTCTCAATGATATTTTCATAAAATTATATATAAGTCCAAGGATAAAAATTATACTTAATCTTCTTAATAAATAGATTGACTACAAAAATCATCTGACAACAGCGAGTTTCTTTACGAACTGCTTCTCCTCACCAGTAGTGTCTGACTTTGCATTCATTATAATAATATAGACATCACTTCCCAGAAACGATATATCAATCGGAACACTGAGGTCAGTATCAGGCTCCTGGTGTAATGATGTAGAACGGACCTTTTTTCCTGATAGGTCATATATATCAAATGTTAAGGTTGCTGGGTGATAAAGGTTCATCCACATATTAACAGTATCGCTATTAGATGGATTTGGCCATAGATATACTTTGTCATCAATGAATGTCTCTGTGGAACTTATAGTAAATGACCAGGTGAATTCTTCATTACTAACATTACCATATTCATCTTCAATGTTTTTTACAGTCACCTCTACTTTTTCATTTAGATTAAATTTATCGTCCATAATAAGTTCAACTTCTAAAAGTTTTCCTGATTCATCGCCGTGAAAATTACTCTGCCATTTATGAATGCCGCTGTATCCACCCTTAACAGTTATGTTATTTGTATTAACTGAATTTTTATTTATATTCTCAATAAAAAACATACTGATGGTTGAATTTGGATTAACATCAGTTTCGTCATTTTTTGGTTTGACCTTTAATATTCTTGGTGGTTCTGCATCGTAGAATCTTGATAAAACATCATATCTATCCTTTACCGTTGTTCTCTCACCCATCCAAACACATATTAAGTTACCATAACCATCAGATGAAACATCTGGATAAATATCCCTAAGATTGGGTCTTTCTGAAATATTGTTTGGAGGTTCATCACTCCATTTATTATCATCCATATTACACCAGTTATACCATATATCATATTCACTATTTGCGATTAAAGATGTCCAGCAACAACCAATGAATTTGTCAAATATAAAGTTAGCAGAGGGTAAGGTGTTATTTATCATATTAGATGGATTGACTTTGCCATAAGATTTCCAATTAGTATCTTTTGTCCATATAGAGGAGTAGATATGTTTTTCTGAATCTTCATTTTTTCGCCACACAACAAGAATTGGTTGTGTATCGGGCTTAGAAAATTGGTAAGAAGAGATGTCTGGCCCATACGACTGAATATCTAAATATTTTCCCTCAGGGGACATATCAGTCCATGTATTTGACACAAAATCAAATTTGGCAACTTTAACAGATACAGGTGGTTGCAAGTTATCGTCGCTGACCTGCCAGGAAAGCCACACATCTCCTTTGGAATCAGAAGTTAATGAAGGTGAGAAATCAGATTGAGGTGTAGATATATTAATCAATGTGCCCATAGGAAAACCCGTTCCAATATTTTTTACATCTGTATATGTATAATAGAGGTCGGTTTGTTCGTCTTTTGATTTAGCACTCATCCAGACAACAAATAAGAAAACCGTTCCTTTTGCATTACATACAACAATCTTTGGATTTAAATTTACTTTAAACGGGCTACTAATGACCTTTGGTGTAGTCCAACTGCCGTTGTTAAAATATGTATATTCAATTGTTGATTGTGTATAATCTGTATTAGTTCTTGACCATACTACTAATGGAATAACATCAAAGAAGTTCATATCATTCTGAAAATTGAGCAATGCTATATCTGGGTTATAAGCCCATATATTAGAAGGGGATATTGGCTGATGGCTGAATTCCCATATTCTTTTTACAAAGTTGAAATTTGCATAGTAAATTTCAGAAGTTCCGTTAATAGAAAATCCCGACCTGAAAACAACATGGGGGCTTCCATTCAGGTCAAACTTACAAATTGGCTGAAAGTCAGAGGTATCGTCATTGGTCACAGAAAAAATATTTGACCAGTCCGCACCAAATAAGAAAATAGCATTTATAATTATGAGAAAAAATATTAAGAATCTAAAAGTTCCACTCATGACCCTGCTCCTTTCTTACTTCAATTTTTCTAAGATATTCTGTGCTCTCTTTATGTTGCTCTGCGCCTTTGAATACAGCGTATTGTCTTCTGGTATCTGTTTCCAATACTCAATTGCGGTTATATACTTATTGTCTGTATATGCGTTAATTCCAGCGAGATAAATTGAATAGTAATCTATCTTCTCTTTCTCTTCTTTTTCTTTTTTCTTCTGTGAGATAAGTGATATATATGATTTTGCATCACTATTATCAGGTGAGATTTCTAATACCTGATAGAAGATAGTCTCAGCACCATTATAATCGCCATTATTGTAAAGTTCTTTTCCTTTTGCCAAGAGGTTGTTTTTCTGCTGAGTAATTGAGTTTAACGAACGCGATTCACCATCCTTCGCCTCACTGTCTGATGGGTCAAGTTCAAGAACCTGCCTCCACGATTTCAAAGCATAAAGCCAGTTTCCTGTTTCTTCATATCTCTTCGCATTCTTCACAAATTCTAATATCGCCTCATCAAGATTCAATTGTGCGTAATTTTTAAGTTCTTTTGCATCTTTATTATTTGGGTCTATATTCAATATCTGGTCTAATAATTCTAATGCCCTCTTAAAATCACCCCTTGAGTAATAAGATGATGCGTCTTCATAGAGTTTCCTCGCATCTTCTTTCATTTGATTTACCCTTCTATTAAGTTCTTCTTCTGCACTTTTTAACATTTCAATTGCCTCAGTATTTGAAGGGTCAATCTTGAGTGCTTCATTACATTCATATATAGCGTCAGGAATAATGCCATAATCAAATCGTGTGTGTGCCCTAGTCAGATGCCCACTTATCTCCTCTGTTTTCTCTTTCTCTCGTGCTTTGTCTATCATCTCTAACGCCTCTGTCATAGCAGGGTCATATATCAATGCAAGGTCCCATATATTTACTGCCTCATCATATCTACCCTCATTAAAATTATTTACACCCGTCTGATATAACGAATTTGCCATCTTTTTATTTTGTTCCTCAAGCCCCTTATATGTCTCCTTTTCAATTTCTTTTTCTATATGCCCTTTTGCCTTGCCAAACGAGTAACTTAATGTGAACCTGTGTGTCTGACCTAAATCTCCAAAGGGTGCAAATGTGTAATCAAAGCCAAGTCCCATCACAGCAAATCCCATACCCATTGAAAACTTCATCTTTTTCTCTTTAAGGTTATAATTAGTGCCAATTCTTGGAGAGATGGCATTCTTGATGTTCGCCTCAAAACCACTATGAATAGTGATGCCTCCACTTTTTATATAATCAATATCTGTTGCCACTATTAATTTACTTCCGGCAAAGCGAAATGCCACACCGCTTCCTATTGTAAGAGGCAGTGAATATGCTTCACTTACAAACTTCACCTTTGTCCCAAGGTTTTTAATAACCACTCCTAAACTGAAGAGACGACTTTTGGTTGAATATGTAAAACCACTATCACAGGCAAATGACAGACAAGATGTATCAACTATTTTTTGATGTATAATATGGAAGTTACCTCCAATACTAATTGTCTTGGCAAATAGATGGGAGAAGTTAGTAGATATATCAAAGTAACCAGCACCTGTTACCTCAATTGGATTATCAGATGGCTTATCTCTTCTTTCAATCCCACCGCAGGTGAGCATTCTGAATCCAAAGCCAAAACTTCCAAGTTTTTTCAAGGGGAAAGCAAAGCCAGCGTTCTCAATTTTGATGGCTTGAAACCATTGGGCATGCATAACCATCAGTTGAGATGATGGTATGAAGCCAATTCCAGAAGGATTGTAGAATATAGAGTCAATGTCATTTCCAAGACCAATATAGGCACCACCAAGAGCAGGTGCCCTACTACCACATGGAATGGTAAGAAAACTGCCACTGACATTATCAGAAAAAGTATGAGATATAAATAAAACAAATAATATAATATAAAGATATTTCATTTTTTAACCTAATAATATTAAATAATATTATGAATTTATCAATTGTTGTCAATAGTTATTATTGCATTCCTTTTATTTTTATGTAATATGATTATTTATTAAAAACCAAACTACCAATATAATAATCAGTGGATTAAGAAATTGTAGTTTTTTACCTTATTACTATCCAATTTCTTATTTTGTTATAAAATCATCTGCTAATATTTTAAAAATACTAATAATAAATTATTCATAAACTTACATATTAGAAAATTTTCTCTCTAATACATAAGATGCTGAGTGTTATCTAAATACAACTCATTTCAAAATTTATTTGAATGTCGCTTTGATAGTTCCAAGTGATGAAGGAACTATATCAGAAACGGTCTCGCAGAACGCTCTAACAAATAAATCGCCTTTATAATTCCATTCCGTTATATTAAACCACTCACCATCATCAGAATGATATGCCCAGGCATACCATGGACCTGATGTATCTTCGTCAAAGCCAAGGTAGTATTCCTTATTGCTTGTCTTATACTGGAAATGAACTATGACAGCACCTGTTATAACGACCTTACTGCCCAGATTTATATCATACCATTTGTCCTCTGTTGGTCTATATGGACCACCACTCCAATATTCATTATAATTTGGGCTGTCTATATCATACGGGACCTTCCAATAATCGGTGTTAGATATGTGAACCATAACCTCCCCTGTGCAGGTCTGATACCAGCACGAGACCCTTGAGATAGCAGCACGCCCATACTGAAAGCCAAAGTCCTCGGGGTCAAGCACCTCACCAACACTTATGAACTTGCCCTCAACATCCTGTGGTGGATAGCCGATGCCCGAGTCAGGTGGCTCATCTACGATATAATAAATCCAGTCACCATACATATAATCAATATGATGTAGATGCTTGTCGTTGTTTAATCTTACAAGACAACTGTCAGAACTAAATGATATAGTAGAAAGGAATATTATACATAATATCAAACATATATATCTCATATTAAACATATAGAATAATAAGAAATGATAACTATTAATTCAAGAAAATAATTATTCATTTATGGAAATATAAGAAGATTCTCTTTTGAATTTAATTTTAAGTTGTTTTATGCTTTAGTCATCATAAAATTTATAAAAAAATTTACTCAAAATTTTCGGTTTTGTGACATAAGTCACAGAAATTTAATTATAAAAATAGTAATTTTATAATGAAAAGAAAAGGAGATGAAAAGATGAAGGTAGAATATTTAATTGTAATATTAATGATAGCGTTATCATTAGTGTCTCTGGCAGAGCAGGTGAATAAACTTCCTTCTGCATGGTATCTTCCCCACACAATGGAAATATACAAATCTGTTATTTCATCATCACAAAAAGAGATGAAATACCATGATGAGCCCTATTATTATTGGACATTAAGTGGAAAGGACTGGTGCCTTGCAGTTCACTTCTGTCCAAAGATGGACTATGGAATAACAGATGGATATAGAATAGTAAAAATTGGACAGATGGGATATTTGTCTAATGGAAGTGCAATAATATATCTCACAAGTAAATATCAGTTTGAGCCAAACTGCAGTCCTGATACAACAAATGGTGATATTGGTTGGAGGGCAGCAGATTATGGACCTTATCAATGGCATATCAATAATGCCTGAGGAGGATATGATGATATGAACCTATATGCCTATGGAATTTACTTCGGTGCGGGTGTAAATTTCTGGGTTATCTATCATCTGCCAACATCACCACCACCATATCCCATAAGTGATGATGGTATAAATTGGTCAGGACACACACTAACATGGAACCCGAATGTTAGCAGATGGGTAAGTGAGATAGATGGTTATAAGGTTGATTGGGTCATGCATGCAGTGATTGAATATCCCTATTATTATGTTGAAACTGAGAACACATCAATAGGTGGAATAAGGGCTTTATTCAGGTAGAAATAATGTTAAAATTGAATGGAAAGGGGTGATAGAAGATGAAACTTAAATATTTTATTTTATTACAGATGTTGATACTGTTTTCACTGTCCTCAGGAGTTCAGATGTATAGACTTCCTCCAACAGAATATCTTCCGCATACAAAAGATGCATACAAAATGACAAAACAGAAGTCGCATAGAGAGATGAGGTATTATGACGAACCTTGTTATGTCTGGAAATTTAATGAACCTGACTGGTGTCCTGCGGTTCATTTCTGTCCGATGGATGACTATAGTATTACAGATGGATATAGAGTTATTGAACTGGGGTTTATTGTAGAAAACTACAATTATGCACCTGTGAGGATATACTTCACAAGTAAAAGTGAGACAGAGCCAAACTGCAGTCCTGATATCGCTAATGGAATTGGTTGGGAGGCAACGGATTATGGACCAATTAATGACTATGTTGGTTATAGTTGAAGTGGCATCAGCACCACTGAACTTTATGCCTATGAGATTTACTTCGGTCCGGGCGTAAATTTCTGGGCAGTATATGACTTCTATTCATCTCCATATCCAGAGCCTGTAAGCGATGATGGAACTAATTGGTCAGGGCATACATTAACATGGAATCCGAATATCTCTGAGTGGGACAAAGATATCAACGGTTATTATCTTGACTGGTGTATGGAGGCAACAATAGAATACCCATACTATGTTGGTGTAGAGAATACATCTATTGGGCAGATTAGAGCATTGTTGAGATGAAATAATTAACATAGCATTTATTTACAAAATTTAAGGAAGATAAAAATACAGAATGTTTGGTATTAATAGATGATTTTTGTGAATTTTACTTTTTTGAGATATTAGAAGGAGGTTTTGACTATGAAGAATAGAATATACAGATATAACTTTTTGATAATTCTATTAATCCTATTTAATATGAGCATCTCGTTATCACATAGATGGCATGTAAAGACAGTTGACAACACCGGGGTTGTTGGTGATTACAATTCAATAACCCTTGACTCAAAAGATTACCCTCATATATCTTATTATGATTTTTATGGTGAAAACCTAAAATATGCCTATTTTGATGGTTCCAATTGGCATATTGAAACAGTAGATTCTGATGACTCTGTTGGTCAATTTTCATCTATAGATTTGGATTCAAAAGACCATCCACATATATCTTACTTTGATGAAACTTATGGTAATTTGAAATATGCTTACTATGATGGCTCTTCCTGGAATATTAAGAGATTTGATACATTTGGTTATGAAGGTGAATACACATCAATTAATGTTGATTTATTTGACCACATACATATTGCTTATTTTAAGCCAGGAACAGACGACCTTAAATACGCTTATTATAATGGCTCTTTGTGGTTCATAAGGTCTATTGATACTGATGGTTATGTTGGGAGTGATTGTTCTATCGCTACTGATTCAAAGGGCTATCCCCATATCTCATACTATGACGCAACGAATAGTGACCTTAAATATGCATATTTTGATGGTTCTGATTGGCATATTGAATCTGTTGATACCGAAGGAAGAGTTGGTTATGACACATCAATTGCTATTGACTCCAAAGACCATATTCATATATCTTATGTTTGCACCATTGATACACCTAAGTATCACTCAGCAGTAAAGTATGCATACTATGATGGTTCATCCTGGCATATAAGTTTTGTTGGTAATGATAATTATGAAGGGCAAGGCACTTCAATCGCAGTTGACTCAAAAGATTATCCCCATATTGTATATGAAGGTGGACCCAGTTATGATGATACCATGCAATTAAGATATGCTTACTATGATGGCTCAAAATGGAATATACTAACAGTTGAGAGAGATTTTTTGAGTAATTATATTAGATGCTCAATCGCATTAGATTCTAAGAATTACCCTCATATCTCATACTTTTATTATAATGAACGAAGTTTGAGATATGCCTGGTATGGTGAAGGTGTATATATCAACCTTATATCTTTCTCAGCAATTCCACATAATAACTCAATAGTCCTTAATTGGAATGTCTCAACAGATGAGGATATAACTGGTTTTAACCTATACCGCAAAATTGCCACATCAACAATATCACCCGTAAGGGAGATTGCGCAATCTCCCTTACAACCTGGGGATGACTATGTATGGACGAAGATAAACTCATCACTTATCACAGGCGAAAATCCATATTCTTTTGAAGACAGAGATATTCTACCTGATATATTATACGAATACAAACTTGAAGCGGTTACCTCTGATGAAACTGAGGTTCTGGGAACGACACAGATTAATTCATCAAATAAGCCATCGTCATTCTCGCTTACTAATATATATCCCAACCCTGCATTTGACAAAATAGAGATTTCATTTGAAGTGCCAATACCTGCGAATGTTGATATCTCAATGTATGACATTACAGGAAGGAGGGTAAATACAATTGCAGATGGTCTATACAACCCAGGTGAATATACGCTTACATCAGACATCTCTTGTCTCACTAATGGCGTATATATCATGAAGATGACAACAGATTGCTTTTCTGCAAGTAAAAACTTTGTAGTGGCGAGATAGATAATTTTGGGATGTTGATGGGAAGGAGAAAATTAAACGACTCTTTTAAGAGTGATAACAGATAATAAGGGAGGTTATATGAGAAGGATAGTTCTTATTCTATCATTAATGATATTTATTATATTCTTATTTAGTTGTGGGGAGAAAAACTACCATAAATGGTATACAACTGTTGTAGATGGTGATATACGAATGATTACTTATTCTTCTCTTGCTATTGACTCAAATGATGACCTTTATATGACATACTATGACAATATTTATCATAAGAAGGTTTTTAAGTATGCATATTGGTTAAATAATTCATGGAAGATAGATATTTTTGATGAAGCAGAGGATGTTGGTCAGTTCAATTCTCTCGCTCTTGATTCAAAAGACCATCCACATATATCTTACTTTGATAATAACTCATCTGACCTAAAGTATGCATACTTTAATGGTCAGGAATGGCAGATTACTGATGTTGACCACGACGGGATAGTAGGTTTATACACATCAATTGCAGTTGATTCCTTAGACCAACCACATATATCTTATTCTGATTTAGGAAATGGCTACCTCAAACACGCATATTTTGATGGTTCAAAATGGAATGTAGAAGCGGTTGATAGTGTTGGCTCTCATACATCTATTGAAATTGATAGAAATAACCACATTCATATAGCATATTTTGATGAAGTTAATTATGTATTGAAGTATGAATATTATGATGGTTCTAAATGGCAATTGACCAGTGTTGATGAAAATGGAAGCCCAGAGATTTATATATCAATTGCCCTTGACTCAGATGACCACCCTCATATTTCTTATTATGATTATTATAATAATAACTTAAAGTATGCTTATTTCAATGGCTCTAAATGGATAATTACGACAGTTGACAAGGATGTAGAAATTTTCGGTAAAACATCTATTTTGATTGATTCAGTCGGTCAACCTCACATAGTATATTATGATGATAATTCAGGTTATATAAAATATGCATATTCCGATGGCGTAAAATGGAATATAGAGAACATATTTAAAGAATATTATTATGATAAGACAGGTATATCAATGGTGTTGGACTCATCTGATATACCTTACATAATTTATGGTGATGGAGATGAACTTAAACTTTCTTGGTGTGAATAAAATAACAAGTTTTTTATTTAGTATTGTAGATTGCTTTTTATGAATTAGTCAAAGGTCAAATCTGATAGATTTAAGAAAAGTTCATAATAAAAATAAAATGTCTGCACATTGAGTGCAGACATAACATATATTCAAATTATGTATTTATGGAGCAACTCTTTCTTCTTTTTTCTCAACTATCTCCTCAGGTCCCTCTCTCTTAAGTGCTGTCTCACGGACTGTCTTGCCATATAATTTCTCTAAACGCTTATTCCTGTCTTTATTATGGGAGTATTCTTTCTCCATATTTAGTTCCTTTATGAAGTGGTCATCGTCATGGTCTTTAAGCCATTTGATGTAGTCCTCACTCAATTTTCTCAAAAATGAGCCATGCACTGTGAATATCTCCTCGGCGCCCTCATGTGTTGGTCTTGCTTTGCCTATTTTCACTATCTCTTCTAATGTGTCATTGGCATCAATTATTGCACAGGGCAAGCGTCTATCCAGGTGGAATGGTTGTCTATCCCTGAAAGCCCTGAAGAGTGGAGAGTCAAGTGCTTCTATAATTGTATTTTCTCTTATGTTATGAGATGCAAAATGTGCAAATACGCACGGTTCTATATCACCATTGGAATTGATATGGAAGTATATCCTTCCACCAGCAATACAGCCGTCAACATAGTCACCATCATTCCAGAAGTCCGCAACAAATATACCCTTAGTGCCCCTTAATTGACGAATTCGCTTCCTCATATTTCCCCGCTGCTCAGGTGTGAGCATCAGTTCTGTTGATGAACCCTTTCCTACGGGAACATACATAAAATACCAACCAAAAAAGACGCCCTTATCTGTTAAAAAGTCAATGAACTCATCAGATGTTATTGTTTCTACATTATATCTTGTAGCAGTAGTAGAAAATGCAAATAAAGCCCCCTCCTCTCTAAGATAGTCCATTGCTTGAACTACTTTTTTGAAAACACCTTTGCCCCTTCTCTCATCTGTCTCTTTCTCATATCCCTCAATACTTATTGCTGGAATTACATTGCCAAGTTCAACTATCTTCTGTGCTAATGCTCTATCAATAAGAGTGCCATTGGTATAGACCTGGAAGACCATATCTGGATTGTCCTCAAACATACGAAGGATATGAGGATAATAAAATGGTTCCCCACCACTTACAATAACGAGATAAACACCGAACTCTTTTGCTTCTTTAATTGCTTTTTCTACCAATTCATATTCAAGCCCCTTCGCCCTATATGAACGAGCATAACAGCCATAACACGATAGGTTACACGCCATAGTTGGACTTATAACAAAAAAGGTAGGAGGATAAAAGCCGATTTTATCCCTAACAATATTACGAGTTCTGTATCCTACGAGTGCCTCCTTGATAATCAAATTTTTCATTATTGTGCGTCTGACATGTGGGTCAATCTCTCGCATAAACTTTTTTGCCATATGCATCTGTGGATGTTCTATCTGCCATCTATATTTAAATCCACTAACAGCACTCTTCCACAATGGGTCTGTCGTCAATTTCTCACCTATAGATATAATGGTATTCATATCCTCATCTGTGCCATGCTGAACTACATCGCAGAGTTTATCAATCATCTGCTCAAGGGCGAACATTTGTAGTCGGTCTTTTAGTCCCATCGCAAAACCTCCTGATTTAGAAAGTTAATGATAATCTAACCTACATATAATAAATTATATTGGTATTATAGTCAAGATAATAATTAATTGTCATATTATTTAAACAAAAGGGGACGGATTTCTCACCGTCCCCATAATATTGTCAATCTATCACTACTTCGCCACAACAAAGTTCTTGCTCGCAGAAAAGCCCTCTGATGTCATCTTCACAATATATACACCATTGGTCAGTCCTGTGATGTCTGATGTGAGTGTGTATTCACCTGGGCTATAAAGACCAGATGCTACAGTTGATACCTTCCTTCCCGTGATGTCGTATATATCCACGCTAATGTTGGCATTTA
>Ga0315282_10009684_pt1 | contig 15279 bp, 17 predicted proteins | sample YL17G07_20_MG_FD_203693 | JGI IMG/M metagenome (GOLD analysis project Ga0315282, IMG submission 203693) | Sediment microbial communities from Yellowstone Lake, YNP, Wyoming, USA - YL17G07_20 | ecosystem: Environmental > Aquatic > Freshwater > Lake > Sediment | place: USA: Wyoming | collected... | reverse complement strand
CTGAATTACATTTTTTTGTTTCCCTCAAGAGAAGGGAGGTGATGCCGCCCGAAGCCTCCGATCATTTTTAAATCCACTGGTGTAAAGGTCTCATTGCTTAACCTTATTTAAAAAGGAGGGACCGATTATGAACGAGAAAAAGAAAGAAGAAGTCCGGGGAACCTTTGAGTTCCTTAAGGATTGGGGTGATGCACTTACCCGTTGGACAGAGCGCTGGATCCCTGATGCTCTGGTCATTGTTATCGTTTTGAGTATTGTGGCTTATATCTTTGCGCTTATCTGGGGATTCAAGCCAGAAGTTGGCCTCGGAACCCGAGCGTTTAAGTCGATTCTGGCATGGGGAAATGGGTTCTGGGCTTTGCTCGAATTTGCCATGCAGATGTGTCTGATCATGATGACCGGGTATATCCTGGCCTGCTCCCCTCCTGTTCGCAGATTAATGGATGGAATCGCCGGGTGGTCCAATCCTGAAAAACCATGGCAGGCCATTGTCACGATGTCTCTCTTTTCGATGGTCATGGCCTGGTTCAACTGGGGATTGAGTCTGATTGCCAGTGCAATGCTTGCCCTCTTTATCGTGAGACGAAACCCAAAGGTCGATTATCGGTTACTCGTTGCTGCAGCCTATTTAGGGTTAGGTTGCACCTGGCACGCCGGTTTATCCGGTTCAGCCCCATTGCTCGTAGCAACTCCAGATAACTTCTTGATCAAAGCAAAATTAGTGGATACGGTTATACCTGTATCCCAAACCATCTTCCATCCCTATAATGTAATTCTTACCATCGTCATCGTGGTTGCGGTCACCATCCTGATGGCATTGATGCATCCAAGACCGGAGAAGGCTTTTGTCGTGGCACCCGAATTAATGGATCGACTGAAACTGTACGAGGCCCCTCCAAAGCCCACCAAATGGGAGAGTCCTTCAGACTGGATGAACTGGTGGCCTGGATTCAATATCATCACCTTCGTCGGCATACTGATCTATTTGATCTGGCACTTCTCAACCAAAGGCTTTTTCTATGGGCTCACTCTCAACATAGTCAATTTCGCCATGCTGGGCCTGGGTATCCTCTTCCACTGGAGGCCCTGGTCATTCTTGAAAGCCACGGAGGATGCAGGAAAGGCCGTCTGGGGGATTGTCATCCAGTTCCCCTTCTACGCGGGTATCTTCGGCCTCTTTAAATTCACTGAGCTCTCTGTAGCATTCACAAATGCCTTTGTGGCAATCTCAAATCAACAGACCTTCCCTCTCTTTATCTACTGGTACGGCGGCCTTCTCAACTACCTCATCCCCTCTGGAGGTGGTGAGTGGGCAGTGGTGGCCCCCTACATCGTTCCAGCGGCAAAGCAGTTGGGCGTTGGAATGGGCACGACGGTTGTCACTTTTGCCTGGTCGGATATGATGACCGATATGATCCAGCCCTTCTGGGCCATTGCCATGCTGGCTGTAGCAAAGTTAAACTTTAGGGATATCATGGGCTGGCTGCTCATGGTTTTCTTTGTCTACTTCATCATCACCTCTCTGGCGTTCCTCTTCTTCATCCCCAACTGGTAATAAGATGGGCCTGTCCCTGAAACAGGGGACAGGCCCTTTGCTTTCCTATCTTATCTTACTTCTCTATTTCCAATAACGGTCGTTAGAGAGCCGCTCCTCGATGTTGATCTTATAAAATTTCTGAATGGGTCTTAGTACCTCTTTATCCTTTTCATAAACTTCTTTAAGAGCGTTTCTAACCATCTCTATTCCTTTAGGTGCCATTTTTCCAAGAGGTGGACGACATGGCCCGGATGGCATTCCCAGACCCTTCATCATCGTTTTGATGGCCAATGGGTTTCTAAATTTCGCCGGGACTTCAAATCCTTCATAGGATTCGATCGTGTTGACTGTTACCACCTTGAAAAGAGGGTCTAAGACATCTTTGAATCGATTAGCCTTCTCCATATTTCCATTCAATATCGCCTTAACCATTTCACCAATAGGACCTGGCACAATGTTTGACATTACTGAAACCACTCCAGAGGAATGAATGTCTCTCCTGGTCATCATCTCATAAGTTTTATCATCATCGCCTGAGAGAATATCAAAATCCTCTCCCAAAAGGGTCCTCGTCTTGGCCATCCGCTCGAGATCTCCGGTCGCCTCTTTCACCGACCTTACATTCTTATATTGACGATGGAGGATGGCAAGATCCTCTACCTCCAATTTTGTCCCTGTTCTTCCAGGGATGACATAGGGCGTGATGAAGGCCTTTCGGAATGCCTTTGCAATCACCTCGTAATATTGTGTCCTCAGTTCGAGAGAGGATGGTCCATTATAATAACAATCCACAAGCAGAGCGCCCTGAGCACCAACTTCTACGGCGTGCTTCGTTCCCCTAAGGGCTTCCTTCGTGGAGTTTGAACCTGTCCCCGCCATCACAAAGACTTTGCCTTTCGCCAACTTCACCGTCTTCGTAATCACTCGATCATGCTCCCTCCAGTCCAAGGTGGGAGATTCGCCCGTCGTTCCAGTAGGGACGAGGTTTGCTCCGTTCTCTATCTGAAACTGGATATTCTTCTCAAGACCTTCAAAATCGATCTCTCCTTTTCGATCAAAAGGTGTGACCATAGCCGTCCAACACCCCTCAAACCTCTCAAGTCTCATCAATGCCTCCTCCTTCCTAATCTAAACGCTAAGCGCAGAGTACAAAACAGATAGAACCTTTTGGAGTAATCACTACTCTTTAAACTTACATCGAACTGGCTTCTTAACCTAAACCTTAACCTTTGTTTTTCTATATTATGAACAAAAGAATAAAAATTCAAGAAGAAACTATTCACAAATAATCTCCCTTTCCCCCTCTTTATACAGGGGGGGTGGAGGATTTGTCCTTCAGATCTGGTCAATGGGTAGGAGTGAGGAGCTTCTCCCAATTTAAATATCTTTTCGGTGAGAGATCCGAGACCGTCTGGAATAAATCAATGTCTCATAAAAAAACTGGAGGCCCTTCTCAGCGGCCTTCCTCTTGATCTCTCTGCGACTCCCTTTTAAATCTTCCTTCCTCACCCATGCTCTTCTTCCATCGGCGAATCCGATGAAAACTCTCCCAATGGGAGCTCTCTTTGTTCCGCCCGTTGGTCCTGCCACACCTGTGGTGGATAATCCGAATGTCGTATTAAAAGCTTTTCGAACTCCTTGAGCCATCTTCCTCGCCACCTGTGGACTTACAGCTCCATACCTCCTTATATAATCCAATGGAATCCCTAAATGCCTTGCCTTTGATTCGTTACTGTAGGTGACCATTCCTCCTTCAAAGTAGTCAGAGCTTCCGGATACATTGGTTATTCGATCACTGACCAACCCTCCGGTGCACGATTCTGCAATAGAAAGCGTCCATCCTTTCCCTCTCAAAAGGTTACCAATCGCCTTCTCTAACTCCATGGCCAACCCCGCTCATTGATGAAGTGGATGAGCTGAAGAATGATATTAGCATAGGCCCCTGCCAAGACATCATCCAATACAACCCCATATCCTCCCTTTACTCTTTCCAGTCGGCGGATAGGGGGTGGTTTGACAATATCAAAAAAACGAAAGAGAAAGAAGCCGATGATGATGAAGAGGGTCGTCTTGGGGACCCAGAGCATTGTGATGAGGAAACCCATGATCTCATCGATGACGATCCTGGTACTATCCCTTTCTCCCCAGTATCTCTGGGCTTTGTCTGAAATCCAACTTGAGAAGAAGAAAAATGTGATGATAGTCAATTCATAAAAAGGGGAAGGAATTGCAGAGAGGAAGAGATAGATAGGGATGGCAACAAGGGTTCCCATCGTACCTGGAGCAATGGGAGAAAATCCCGCTCCAAACCCGGTTGAAAAAAAAAGGAGGAAGCGATTGCTTTTCATATTGCGGAATTCGGATTGCGGATTTCGGAATTCATATTTTCAAATAGAAGATTTAAACTCTAACTTCCCGCTTAAGTCTCGGGATCTTCGCTCTATTAAAAAATATTTAACGTGATTCCGCATTCTGCAATCCGCATTCCGAAATCACTAAAGCCTGACAGTGACTCCCCTTTCCTTCAGAAACGATTTGATCTGTAAAATTGTATATTCTCGATAATGAAAAATGGAGGCTGCAAGCACTGCACTGGCTTTTCCAAAAACGAGTCCTTCATAAAGATGTTCCAGAGTACCCACGCCCCCAGAAGCGATGACAGGGATCCCAACCTGTTCAGAAATGGTTCTGGTCAATTCAATATCATAGCCATCCTTTGTGCCATCTCGATCCATGCTCGTCAGCAGGATCTCGCCTGCTCCCATCTCCTCCATCCTTTTTGCCCAAAGAACTGCATCGATCCCTGTTGGGACCCGACCTCCATGGGTATAAACCTCCCACCCTCCGTTCTTTCTTTTTGCATCGATGGCGATGACGATACACTGACTACCAAAACGCTTTGAGGCCCTCTCTACAAAATAAGGGTCTTTGACCGCAGCAGTGTTTACAGAGACTTTATCTGCCCCTGCCTTAAGGAGCCTTCGAATATCTCCGAGGTGTCTGATCCCACCCCCCACTGTAAGGGGAATGAAAATTTTCTCCGCTGTCCTCTGTACAATATCGATGAGGATGTCTCTCTTTTCATAGGAGGCAGTAATATCTAAAAAGGCGATTTCATCAGCGCCCTGTTGATCATAGGCCTCTGCATTCCCTACCGGATCGCCTGCATCCTTCAGGTCAATAAATTGGGTTCCCTTCACCACCCTTCCATCCTTCACATCGAGGCAGGGGATGATCCGTTTGGCGAGCATCTACACCATTATCCTTTCTTCAATGTGTCACCCTGAACTGGGTTCAGGGTCTGAATTTATTTTATGAGATGCCGAAACAAGTTCGGCATGACATCTTGTTCTTTTGACCACCCGAATCGCTTCTTCTAAATCGATACGGCCTGTATAGAGGGCTCGACCTACAATCACTCCAATGATCCCATTGGGTTTCAGCTCTATCAGATGGTCAATCTCCTCCATCCGAGAAACTCCTCCCGATGCAATCACTGGTATGGAGGTAGCCTGAGCTAAGGCTTTTGTTGCCTCCCAGTTCAGGCCTGTCTCCATTCCATCCCTCTCAATATCTGTAAAGATAATGGCTGAAAGACCCATCCCCTCGAACTGCCTGACCATGTCAACTGCTTCCCAGGGAATAACCTCATTCCAGCCCTGGATAGCCACCCTTCCTCCTTTGGCATCGATCGAAAGAATGACCCTTCCTGGAAAACGATGGCAAGCCTCTTCAATCAAGTGACGATTTCGAAAAGCCACTGTTCCAAGGATGACCCATCTCACCCCTGAAGAGAGATAACTTTCAATCGTCTCCAAATCACGAATGCCACCGCCCACCTCTACTGGAATATTAATGGATTGGATGATCTCCACGATCAGAGATCGGTGAAAGGGTCTTCCCATTACCGCTCCATTGAGATCGACCACATGAAGTCTCTCTGCTCCTTTTGACTCCCAATGCCTTGCCATTTGAACAGGATTTTCTGAATAGACCGATTCTTGATCCATCCTGCCTTGAGAGAGCCTCACACATCTCCCTTCTTTCAGATCCAATGCAGGGATGATCACCATGATTACTCTTCCAGTTCCTTGGGTCCGGGGAATTGCTTCAACGTCTCATCCATTCCCACGCTGGTCAGTTCTTCAGCAGTGAGCCAGGATGCTTTCCTTCTGATGAAAGACCCGATCTTAAAGAGGTTTTCACTGAGGGGTCTCTGCGTCTCGTTAAGTTTCCCTTTCCATACCTCAATGCCATCTCTCAACCGGAATAGATGGAGGTCGAAGCCCACTGAGGCAGGCTTCTCCACGCCGAGGGAAGATCCAACCCTTTCTTCGAAACGAAAGAGAAATCCAACAAGTATGAAATCCATGCCTAACTCCTTTCCCAACTGAATGGAGAATGGTAGGGGTTTCTCCTCGAGACGCCTCTTATCCCAATGGGAAAGGTCTTCTTCTACTTTCTCCAACGGAAGGATTTTAAATGTCCCGATGGCCTCCATTTTTTGGAATAGGAGTCGAGTCAGAGTATTGGGGGAGCCAGGCAAAATCTCACCCCTTCGATAAACTCCTTTACAAATTGGGCAGACCGCCCCTCTCCCCGGATCCTCAACTTTCTCGGTAAAAAACGGTAAGATGGCCAAACTGGGCTTCGTTTCTGCCCTCGCTTCGAGGGCCCATGGCAGGGTTAATACTAAAATCAAAGCCAATAACAAAATAAGCTTCACCCTCCCTCGTCTATATCCAAATTTCAAAATAGTATTTGTCATATCTCTCCCCATTGAAATGTCCCTTGGTCCCCTGGGGATATGGCGCTCACTTCTTAATGCCGATCTTCTTGGCATCCTCTAAAAACTGTGCAATCCCTTTATCGGTGAGAGGATGTTTTGCCATCTGTTCCAGGACTGCAGGCGGTATGGTAACGATCTCTGCACCCAGCAATCCAGCCTCTATCACATGAATTGGATGTCGGACGCTGGCCACAATGATTTGGGTTTCGATCTCATCATAGTTTTCATAAATTCCCTTGATCTGGCGGATCAATTCAAGGCCATTGAAGCTGATATCATCGAGCCTTCCCAAAAAGGGGCAAATATAAGTAGCTCCAGCCTTGGCAGCTAAAATGGCCTGGCTAGCTGAGAAGATGAGCGTCACATTTGTTAGGATCCCTTCGGAGGAGAGGATCTTCACTGCTTTCAATCCTTCATGATTGATGGGAATTTTAATCACGATCTCATCCCCCCAGGTCGCCATTTCCCTGCCCTCCTTGACTATCTCCTCACAAGTTATCCCTGTTACTTCTACATTGACCGGCCCCTTCACCTCTTCCGAGATCTTTCTGATCAACGACTCGATTTCTTCTCCCTCCTTTGCAAGGAGTGTGGGGTTGGTCGTCACTCCGTCGACCAATCCAATAGCCTTTGCCTTCTTGATCTCATGCAGATTTGCTGTATCGATAAAGATTTTCATGGACTCCTCCTAATGAAATTTCAAATGACAAAATCCAAATGCCAAATGAATGTCAAGGTCCAAAACCTACGGTTCGACAAGCTCACCATGATTTTATTCTTCAGCATTTTCAAACCGTCATCCTGAGCCTGTCGAAGGATGAACTTTGGATTTGGTTTGACATTTGAGCTTTGACATTTGGCATTGCCTTTCTTAGACAATTCCCCACGCCCTCACCATATCATGAATAGCCTTGGTCTGTCGGAGGAGTCCTTCCATTTCATTGATAGGGATCATGCTGGAGGCGTCACAGAGTGCTTGACTCGGTTTAGGATGAGTCTCAAGGAAGAGGCCATTGCAGCCCACAGCTACTGCTGCCCGGGAGAGAAGAGGAACATATTGTGGGCTTCCTCCTCTTGGATCTTCACTCGGGATACCGTAATTTCTGACTACATGTGTGGCATCGAAGATCACTGGGCAACCGATCTCTTGCATGATGGGAATGGAACAGAAATCCGATATCAATTTATTGTAGCCGAAACAGGTTCCTCTCTCGGTCAGAAGAACCTGGCGATTCCCAGTGCTATGGATCTTCCTCACAGCCCCTGCCATATTGTCTGGAGCAATGAACTGTCCCTTTTTAATGTTGACCGGTTTCCCAGCCTCTCCCACTTTGAGAAGAAGGCTTGTCTGCTGGCAGAGAAAGGCAGGCACTTGAATGATATCTAAAACCTCTTTGGCACGATCCACATCCTCCATCCTATGAACATCTGAGAGCACAGGGACATCTACTTTAGCTTTCACCTTGGCAAGGATCCTCAAGCCTTCTTCAAGGCCTGGCCCCTTGTAAGATTTTTCTGAACCCCGATTATCTTTTTCACAGGAGGCCTTGAAGATGAAAGGTATTTTAAGGTTTGCGCAGACTTCCTTTAACTGTTTGGCGATTTCCAGTGTAATGGCCTCGCCTTCTAAAACACAAGGGCCTGCGATCAATACCAAGGGATTCCCCTTTCCGATTCGAATTTCTCCTATCTTGACTTCCTCCATCGACCGCTCCTTAAATTGATTTTGCAAAGTTCTCCAATATCCTCAACCCTTTTTGCTGACTCTTCTCCGGGTGGAATTGTGTGGCAAAGAGATTCCCTTTCCAGATGCTCGAAACGAAATGCTTCCCATATGTAGTGAGGGTCGCAACCCACTGTCTCTCTTCTGGAATGACATAATAGGAGTGGACAAAGTAAAAAAAGTCTCCACTTTCAATCCCCTGAAGCATTGGAACTTTCTTCTCGATCTCGACTGTATTCCATCCCATATGGGGGACTTTATGCTCTGGATCGGGTCTGAATTTTACTACTCTTCCTTTGATCAGATCTAATCCCCTGTGAGACCCAAATTCTTCGCTTTCAGAGAAAAGGATTTGGAGACCAAGGCAGATCCCTAAATAGGGCTTCCCTTTTTCAACGGATTGAAACAGCAGTTCAATCAATCCATACTTCTCCAAATTTTCCATGCAGTCTTTAAAGGCACCCACTCCGGGAAGGACAATCGCTGAAGCCTTTCCAATCTCCTTCTTATTCCGGGTCACTTTGGCTTCGAATCCAATCCTCTCAAAACCTTTCTGGACATTTCTGAGGTTTCCCATTCCATAATCAATGATGACGATCTTTGAATGCATCAATCCTCTCTAAAAAATAGTTATCAAGGGTTTCAGAAATTATTTCACTTGACCCCTTGAACCCTGGACCCCTCGAATCCTTTTGATTCATAAAACTCCTTTGGTCGAGGGGATACTTGAAGACCACTCGTCGATAGAAACCGCTTCTCTCAATGCCCTTCCAAACCCTTTGAACACAGCCTCTACCATATGATGGCTGTTCCTTCCGTAAAGAAGATTAATGTGGAGGGTAATCTTGGCGTGATTGCAAAGGGCTTTAAAGAACTCCTCCACCAGTTCGAGGTCAAAGGTCCCAATCTTTGATTTCCTCAGTTTCATATGGAAGACTAGGTATGGCCTCATTGAGAGATCTAGGGCCACCGATCCCAATGTCTCATCCATGGGGATCATGGCCATCCCATACCTCTGTATTCCTTTAGCCTCTCCCAATGCCTTCCGGAGTCCATCTCCCAAGCAGATGCCCACATCCTCCACGGTATGGTGAGGGTCCACACCGATGTCGCCCTTTGCCTTTAGGGAAAGGTCAATGCTGCTATGACAGGCCAGCAGACTGAGCATGTGATCGAAGAAGGGTATGCCTGTGTGGATTGAATGTCTTCCAGATCCACCCAGATCGAGTTTTAAAACGACCTCTGTCTCCTTCGTCTTCCGCTTAACCTCTGCCTTCCGATGTCTCTTCATCTTTACCCCGTTAGAAAGCCCCGCTGCTTGCAGCGGGGATGAAGATATAATTCCTTTTAGAGCGAACACGGGGTTTAATGCCCCGCGTGAGCCTCCCCGTTGAAAAGTCGAAGACTTTCTAACGGGGTTTACTCCTTACCCTGAACTCTCTCCTGAACTACATTGAGTCCAGGACTACGTCATGAACCCTAACGTGGTTCATGACGTAGTTCAGAGTCTCTTCACCCTCATTCGAACTGCCTCATAGTGGCCTTCCAATCCCTCCCACTCTGCAAATCTCTTCACATCCTTCTCAAAACGTTTTAAGGCAAGCTGAGTAAAACCCATCAGGTTTGTCCTCTTTATAAAATCCTCAACGCCCAATGGCGATGAGAATCGAGCTGTGCCTGCAGTGGGAAGGATATGATTAGGCCCGGCCATATAATCTCCAATCGCCTCAGGAGTATAGGGGCCAAGGAAGATAGCGCCAGCATGTTTCACACCCTTTAGGAGAGGAAGGGGATTCGCAAGGGAGAGTTCCAAATGCTCAGGGGCAATCTGGTTAGCCACATCCACAGCCTGACCGAGATTTTTGACAATCAAGATAGCTCCTCTCCGAAAGAGACTGGCGTGAGCAATTTTTTTTCTCTTAAGAGAGAGGAGCTGTCTCTTCAACTCCTCCCTCACCTTCCTACCATATTCTTCAGAGGTGGTGACTAGGATAGCCAGTGTCTTCTCGTCATGTTCTGCCTGGGAGACCAAATCAGCAGCTACAAAGGAAGGAGGAGTATTCTCATCAGAGATGATCAGGATCTCACTTGGCCCCGCCACCATATCGATATCCACGACTCCATAGACCAACTTCTTGGCTGTTGCCACATATTGATTACCTGGTCCAACAATCTTATCCACCTTTGGGATCGATTCAGTCCCATAAGCGAGTGCTGCAATAGCCTGGGCCCCTCCTACTCTATAAATTTGATCAACCCCTGCCAAATCAGCTGCCACAAGGGTAGCAGGGTTGATTCCACTTTTATGAGGAGGGGTGACCATGAGGATCTCTTGTACACCTGCCACCTTAGCGGGAATTGCAGCCATGAGAACGGTCGAAGGATAAGAGGCCTTTCCACCAGGGATATAGATCCCAACTCTCTCCAGGGGCCTGATCACCTGTCCGAGCATAATGCCTTTCTCTAAGCTTGAATATCGGTGAATTAATCTTTTACTGAGAAGTTGGTGAAACTTTCGAATGCGACGAGCTGCCTTCTCCAATGTCCTTAAGAATTCCTTATGAACATTTTGGTAGGCCTGCTCCACCTCTCTTCTCTTCACTTTGAGTTGGCGGATGGGGATCCGCACCCTATCGAAAACCCGAGTATAATGGACAAGGGCTTCATCTCCACTTTGCTGAACATCCTTTAAAATAGAACGGACTTCTCTTTCGAGGCGCAAGCCATCCTGAGTTCCTCTTCTTTCTACCTCTGAGAGATAATTCTCAAATTCCTCTTCTCCTGCCCTGAAGAGCCTCACTTACCCTCTCCTTATACCCTTTTGATATTTGCTCCGAGTTTGGCCAATTTTTTATCCAGAGCTTCATAGCCTCGATCTAAATGATAGACCCTTGAGACCTCGGTAACACCACCCGCAGCCAATCCAGCCAGAATGAGGGAGGCGCTGGCTCTCAAATCGGTCGCCATAACCTGGGCTCCACTGAGGCTCTCTACACCTTGGATGATCGCAGAGTTCCCCTCGATTCGGATATCGGCACCCATTCTTCTCAGTTCGCTCACATGGATGAACCGATTTTCAAAAATGGTTTCAGAAATAACACTCAACCCTCTGGCGAATGACATCAAGACCATGAACTGAGCCTGCATGTCTGTTGGAAACCCAGGATAGGGAGCAGTCTTTATGTCCACACTTCTGATCCTTCGGTTTCCAACCACCCTCACTCCTTCCCCTTCTACATTGACCTCCATTCCTGACTCTCTCAATTTATTGACGACCGACTCCATATGGTGAAGGGGACAGTTAAGGATTTTTATATTTCCACGAGTTAGTCCGGCAGCAACCATCAGTGTTCCTGCTTCAATCCGGTCCGGAATGACGGAGTGTTCTACAGCCTGGAGTGATTTCACTCCTTCAATCTCGATCAGAGGGGTCCCGGCACCATTGATTTTCGCACCCATTTTATTTAAGACATTTGCTAATTCAACGACCTCTGGCTCCATGGCTGCATTCTGCAAGATGGTTTTTCCCTTGGCGAGTGTAGCGGCCATCATCAGATTCTCTGTTCCGGTCACTGTTTGAATATCAAAGGAGATCAGGGCCCCTTTTAATCCATCCGCTTTCGCTTCGATATACCCATGACGGAGTTCAATCTTTGCTCCTAAGGCCTCCAATCCCATGAGATGGAGGTTGATCGGCCGGGCACCGATTGCACAGCCTCCTGGCAGGGAGACCTTTGCCTTTCTCATTCGAGCGACCAAGGGGCCTAAGACAAGTATGGAGGCCCTCATGGTCTTCACCAAATCATAGGGCGCCTCATGATTTGAGACCTCTGTGGCATCGATATAATAAACTTCTCCTTCCCTCCGTACTTTAACTCCAAGATTTTTCAGAACCTCTATAATGGTCTGTACATCTTTCAAGTTGGGAACATTGTGGAATATATTGACTCCTTCTGTGAGAAAGCTGGAAGCGAAGATAGGGAGGGTAGCATTCTTTGAACCGCTCACCTCAACCTCACCGATCAGCCTCTCCCCTCCTCGTATAACAACCTTATCCATTGAAACTCCTCTTTCGGAGAGTGGAAAGTGGTAAGTAGAAAGTCGTTAAATCTACTTTCCATCTTCCACCCTCGACCTTCCACATTCTACTCTCTACCCTCCGTTTTTTTGTACCCTCACTACTCTCTCAATACCCGAAAAGTCTTTAATCAGTTTGGGCACGTTAAAATGCCCTCCCTGCTCAATCATCTCCGTAACCTTTCTCCCCTGACCTTGACCTACTTCCAAAAGGAGCCATCCTCCCTTTCGCAGATAAGAATGGGCCTGTGAGGAGATTCTTCGATAAAAGTTTAATCCATCCTCACCTCCATCCAAGGCAACGATGGGTTCATAATCCTTCACCTCTTTAGCCAACTTCTTGATCTCCGAACGTGTGATATAAGGGGGGTTAGAAAGGATCAAGTCGAAGGTCTCGCTAAAAAGACGAACTGGGCCAAAAAGATCTCCATTGACAAACTCTATCTGGTCAAGGACACCTGCAGATTTGGCATTCTCCTTCGCTAAAATCAGAGCATCTCTTGAGATATCAGAGGCCACCAGAACGATATCTTTCACCTCTTTTGCCAAAGAGATAGCCAGAGCGCCGCTACCTGTCCCTATCTCCAAGACATAAGGTCTTCTCTGGAAATAAGTTTCCGAGAGGATCAAGAAGGCTTGTTCAACTAAAAGTTCTGTCTCAGGTCTTGGAATGAGAACACGAGGGTCCACTTTAAAATCGATCGACCAAAACTCCTGATTTCCCAAAATGTATTGAAGGGGTTCTCCTGATATCCTCCTTCTAATCAACCTCTCCAACTCTTCCTTCTCTTTCTCATTGAGTGGACGTTGGAGATGAATATAGACCTTTTCTCTATTGAGATGGAGTGAATGGGCCAAAATGAGCTCTGCATTCAGCCGAGGATTTTCAATTCGATGATCTCTTAGAAAATCTGTTGACCAATTTAGGATCTCAAATACTGTCATCTTTTAACCAAAATCGCAAAGGGCATAGAGCAAATCGCCTAGCGAAATTCCGATTGAAGTATAAAAAACTCTATGCTCCTGGCGCTATGCACTAGGCCATTCAGGTTTTGTTATTTAGCCATTGGACTTTGGAATTTGGAATTTTCCCATTCTCCTTGCAGTACCTCTGCCTGGTAATGAGTGGTTAACGTATTAATAATTTCATTTAACTCCCCCCCGAGAACTTCGTTCAGCCGGTAGAGGGTCAATCCAATCCGGTGGTCGGTGACTCTCCCTTGGGGAAAGTTATAGGTTCGGATTCGTTCGCTCCGTTCTCCAGTCCCCACTTGGACTCTCCGCTTTTCCGAAATCTCCATCTGTTTTTCCTGTCTTGCTTTTTCCATCAACCTCGCCCGAAGGATTTTAAGCGCCTTTGACTTATTTTTATGTTGAGATTTTTCATCCTGGCAGGTGACCACCATTCCAGTGGGGAGATGGGTAATTCGGACAGCAGAGTCCGTAGTATTCACGCTTTGGCCACCTGGTCCTGAGGATCGGAATATATCGATTCGAAGGTCATTGGGATCTATCTGGACATCTACCTCTTCAGCTTCTGGAAGTATAGCCACGGTGACAGTAGAGGTATGGATACGCCCCTGGGACTCTGTAGCTGGGACCCTCTGTACTCTGTGGACACCGCTCTCAAACTTCAATTGACTGAAAGCTCCTTTCCCTTCAATCAACGCGATGATCTCCTTAAACCCACCAATGCCAGTGTAATGGCGACTCAATACCTCCATTCGCCAGCCATGCTTTTCTGCAAACTTGGCATACATTCGGAAAAGGTCAGCAGCGAAGAGCCCTGCCTCTTCTCCTCCGGTTCCTGCCCGGATCTCAAGCAAAATATTCTTCTCATCATTGAGGTCTTTCGGAAGGAGAGCTATCTTTAGATCCTCTTCTACCCTCTCCTTTTCTCCCAACAGCCGATTGAGCTCCTCTTTGGCCAGCCTCTTCATCTCCTCATCCTCCTCGCTGGCCATGAGTTGCCGGCTTTCATTGATCTCCTCTTCTAATTTCTTAAGCCTTCGATAAAGCTCGACCACCTTCCCCAATTCTGCATATTCCTTGGCGATCTTCTGAAGCTTATCCTGGTTAGTCACCACCTCGGTTTGGCTGAGAAGGTGATTAATCGCTTCGTATCGACGTTCTACCTCTTCTAATTTTTCAAACATCTGTTCTCCCTTCATCGTCGCCCCTCCAATTTCAATACTTCCTGGAGAGCACGGATGGCCACCTCGATCTGTGCCTCGGAAGGCTCGTGCGCGGTCAGTCGTTGGAGCCAAAGTCCAGGCCTGATGAAATACTGGATGCCTCTGTTCTCCCGTCTTCGATCTGCAAACCGGATAATCTCATAGGAGATCCCTGCAATGAAAGGAATGAAGACCACCCGAGAGGCCACTTTATATCCAAATGAAAGATGGTGAGGGATGAGGGCAAAGACTAAAATACTCACGACCATGACAATCATTAAAAAACTTGTTCCACACCTGGGATGGAGGTGACTGTAAGACTTCACCCGATCGATCATCAGCTCCTCACCGTACTCATAAGCGAAGATCGACTTGTGCTCCGCACCATGATATTGAAAGATGCGTTGGATCTCTTTGAAAAAAGAGAGAGACCATAGGTAGATAATAAAGATCATCAATCGGATGATGCCGTCGACCAGATTGAAGAGGAGTCCGCTCTCGGAGAGCATGGGAATGGCAAACCGTAACCACTTCGTCAAAAAGAGGGGGATAAGGAAAAAGAGAAAGATGCCGAAGCAGAGGGCCACTGTAAAGGTGAGGCCCATGGTCCAGGGGCTTGTCTCTTCCTCTTCTTCAGAGAGGGCCTGATTGGCAGAGAAGTTGAGGGCTTTAATCCCTAAGACGAGGGCTGAAAGCAAGGCGATCACTCCCCTGACCAAAGGAATCTTAGCCAAGAATGTCTTCTCAGAAAAGAAGGTCAATCCTTCCCGTTTCACCACAATCTCACCATTGGGTTTCCGCACAGCAATCGCCATCGACTGAGGAGACCTCATCATCACCCCTTCAATAACCGCCTGACCTCCCACCCGAATGGGCTCTTCCCTTTTCGTAAGGACAGGATGATCGAATAGAGAATGTCCCTGATCAGGGCCCTTTCTCTGTAAAAACATTTGAACCCTCCAATTGAACTAATGTTGAA
>Ga0315282_10009683_pt1 | contig 15282 bp, 11 predicted proteins | sample YL17G07_20_MG_FD_203693 | JGI IMG/M metagenome (GOLD analysis project Ga0315282, IMG submission 203693) | Sediment microbial communities from Yellowstone Lake, YNP, Wyoming, USA - YL17G07_20 | ecosystem: Environmental > Aquatic > Freshwater > Lake > Sediment | place: USA: Wyoming | collected... | reverse complement strand
GGCCGCGACGCACGTGGGCGGCCAGCTCGCGGGTCGCGTTCTTGACCAGCGTGAGGTCGGGCTCGCGATTGGCGTTCAGCGGCGTCGGCAGACAGATGAGGATGGCGTCGCAGTCTTCGACGGCTGCATACTCGGGCGTCGCGTGGATGAGGCCCTGGTCGACGACGCGTTTCAGGGCGGCGCCGTCGACGTCTTGGATGTAGCTGCGCCCGGCATTGACCGCGTCGCAACGCTCCTGCACCGCCTCGATGCCGACCACGTTGACGCCGGCATCGGCGAAGACCATGGCCAGCGGCAGACCGACGTATCCAAGACCGACAACGGCGACGTTCACGGGCTGACTCCCTGTTCGAGCGGCGCTCGTGGGCTCGCGGCGTGCGGCGCAGACGCCTTGAGAGCCCTCCTGAGACACAGCGATGGTGACTGCGGCATCAAAGAGAGGATTCTAGCGTATCGGCTGGACGATTGCCGACCGGCGGTACCGCAGCCGTGCACGGCCAAGGCGGCGGCGCGCACGGCCGAGGTGGCGACGGGAGACTACGCCGTTGCGACGCAGGGTTGCGCGTGGGCCTGCAGGGGCCCGTTCTCTTCAGGCGCCTTGAGCTGCCAGGAACTCGCTGAGCACGACGGCGATGCGCTCGCCCGCGTCGCCCCGGCCGTAGAAGGCGGGGTGCTGCGCACCCCGCGGCGGGGCGGCCAGGGCCCGGGCGAGCGCATCGCCGTCGGCCCCCACCAGCACGTTCCAGCCGCTCGCGAGCGTCTCGACCCACTCGCTCGTATCGCGCATCGTCACGCAGGGCGTCGAGAAGAAGTAGGCCTCCTTCTGCATGCCGCCGGAGTCTGTGGCGACCACGCGCGCGTTCTTGATCAGCGACAGCGACTCGAGATAGCCGATCGGCGGGAACGGGTGCAGGCCGGGCGGCAGCTCGGCTGCCGACGGCGCCGGACCTCCCGGAGACGTCGCCGTCGGTTTCGGCGCGCTCGCGGATGCCGCCGGCGGCCACGCGGCGAACAGCCGGGTGAGCGCGAAGCGCTCGACGCCGGCACGCGTGCGCGGGTGCAACGGCAGCACGACGGGCACGCCCGCGGCAGCGAGCGTCGTCAGCAGCGTGCGCAACGGCCCCGGGTCGTCGACGTTCGCCGGGCGGTGCATGGTCGCGAAGACGTAGCCGCCACGCCGCACGCCGCAGCGCGCCAGTGTGGCCGCCTCGACGCCGGGTGTGAGCGCCTTCGTCGCCAGGTCGAACATCACGTCGCCGACCTCGTGCACCCCGCGCGTGACGCCCTCGCGGAGCAGGTTCTCGACCGCCGTGGCGGTCGGGCAGAACAGCAGAGAAGAAAGCCGGTCGGCCACGACCCGGTTGACCTCTTCGGGCATGCGCCGGTCGAACGAACGCAGCCCCGCCTCGACGTGTGCCACCGGCAGGTTCAGCTTCGCCGCGGCCAGGGCGCCGGCAAGGGTCGAGTTGGTGTCGCCGAACACCAGCACCAGGTCGGGGCGCACCTCGCGCAGCGCCCCCTCGACGCCGACCAGCATGCGCGCCGTCTGCTCGGCGTGGCTGCCCGAGCCGACGCCGAGCGAGATGTCGGGCTCGGGCAGCGCAAGCTGGTCGAAGAACAGCCCCGCCAGCTCGTGATCGTAGTGCTGGCCGGTGTCGAGCAGCACCTCCCGCGCCACCCGGCGGACGGCGGGCGAGAGCACGGCGCACTTGATGTACTGCGGCCGGTTGCCGACGACGGTGAGGATCGTGGACTCGTTCATCGCGACCTAGTCTACCGGAGCGGCGCGCATCCCGGCAGGGCACCGCGCATCCCGGCAGGGTGCCGCCGATGGGCGCCTTCCGCTCGTCTGCGGATGCGGCTACGCGCATCGCCTCGCGCACTGCCGGATTCCAGGTCACGGGGGGTACAATGGCTGCATGAGCGAGCTCAACCCGCAGTACGTCGAGTCGCTGCCGTCCGACTTCGAGCGCTTCGTCGGCGGTTTCTTCCCACATCGCGGATGGCGCGCCGAGGTCAAGTACGACCACCGCGAGGGCCGCCTGTTCCTCGAGATCCGACTCGACGATCTCAAGCTCTCCAGCGACGACCGGTTCCTCTCGCTGGTCGCCTTCTACGCGCGCAGCCAGCGCCTCTTTCTCAGGCGGAACGGCGGCGAGATCGACCTGCAGTGCCGCCTCCTCTCGAACGAGGGCGCCGACCTGACCTCCAGGCTGCATGGCGCCGAGACATCGCTCGACGACGCCGACAGGGCGGGCGCCTTGGGCCGGCAGCTGGCCTGGCTCAGCTTCCGCCGCCGACTCCTGCGCGTCTTCGTGCCCAAGACCCTCATGTGGGCGGCGATCATCGCCGCGCTGATGATCGCACTCGGCTTCTCGCTCAGCCTCGCCGTGCTGCTCTGCCTGCTCGCCGCGCTCACGCAGTCGGTGCTCGCCGGGCTCGTGAACCGCTAGGGCAGGACCGGCCCTGTGGGTGGCGAAGAAAGGGCCCGATTGTGATGCCCCCCATAGCAACGACCGCGCTCCTGAACGTCCTCGAACGGCTGCAGGCTCTCCACCTCGCGCGAACGGCAGAGGAGGCGCTCCACGCCGCGACCGAGGCCGCGTGCCTGGCCACGGGGTCGCGCCGCGGCATGGCGGGCTTGGCCGACGCCGAGTCGGCCACCACCGGTGACTGGTACGACACCGAGCAAGGATGGGTCGGCCACCCCCTGCGCTGGGAGAGCGGCCGCGGCGCGCCTGGGCACGTCTCTCACTCGGGCAAGCCTCTGGTCTGCAACGCCCTGCCCGCGAGCGCCGACGGCCTGGCCGAAGCCACCGAGATCCTGAAGCTCACGTCGTTCGCCTGCGTGCCGCTGATCGACGACGCGGGGTCGGTGCTCGGCTTCCTCGAGGTCGGCAACAAGCTCGGTCCCTACACGCCAGGCGACGTGCGGGTGCTCACGGCGATCGCCCGGCACACGACCATCCGGCTGGTCGAGTTGGCCGAACAGGGCACACAGGGCGGCGTCACCGCGCCGGAGGGCGGCGTCACCGCGACCGAGGGCGGCGTCACCGCGACCGAGGGCGGCGTCACCGCGACCGAGGGCGGCGTCACCGTGCCGGAGGGCGAGGTCACCGCGACGCTCCGGCGCGCGCTGGCTCCCGAAGAGCTGCCGCACGTCGAGGGCGCCGAGATGGCGGTCTTCTGCCGCTACCGCGACAGCCTGGGTGGCGACTTCATCGACGTGATGAGCTTCAGCCCCTCCAGCGCGGCCGTCGCCATCGGCGACGTCTCAGGTCACGGCATCGGCGCCGCGACGCTCGCCGTGATGGCCAAGTACGCGCTGCGCGCCATCGCCGCCAGCCGTTGGCCGCCGCGGCCCGGCGAGGTGCTGGCCGAGGCCAACAACGCGCTCGAGCTCGAGGTCGGCGAGCAGGGCGGCGAGGACGGCTGCGGACGCAGCCGTTTCGTGACCCTCGAGTTCGGCCTGCTCGACGTACCGCGCAAACGCTTCACCTTCGCCAGCGCCGGGCACCCGTCGCCGTTCGTGCTGCGCGCGGACGGCACGACCGAGCGGCCGCTCCTCTTGCCCGGCCCGGCCGCCGGCGTCACACCGGCCTTCGACGCCGAACCCTACTCGCCCGAGACCGTCGATCTGGCCGACGGCGACGCGGTGCTGCTCTTCACCGACGGCATCGCCGAAGCCCGCGACGGCAGCGGCAGGTTTTACGAAGAGGTGCGGATGGCGCAGGCGCTCGAGGAGCTGGGCGGCCTGCCGGCCGCCCAGCTCCTCGAGCGCCTGCACGCCGACGCCTCGCGGTTCGCCGGCGGTCGGCTCAGCGACGACGCCGCCCTGCTCCTGGTGCGCCTCGTCCCGCCCGACGGCGAGTCAGTGCAGCCGTGAACGCCGAACGGCACGGCGACTCGCTCCAGCCGTGAACGCCGGACGGCAGGGTAAGTCGCGCCGATACGTAAACCAGTAGGCCGGATCGTCCGATACTGGCCTATGACCACATCAGGTTCTCGCCGAGGAGGAGGTATGCGCGGCAGCCGTCTTCGCGAACAGGACGGGTTCATCCGTGAGTCGATCTACGTCTTCCTGACGCTGCTCGTCGTCTCGGCGATCGTGCTCGACGCCGTGGCGGCGATACAGGTGGGCCAGACGGTGAAAGGCGACGCCCACGACGCCGCCGTGGCGGCCGCCGACGCGTTCGTGCAGACGAGCAGCAACGACGCCGCCCGGACACAGGCCGAGTCCGTCCTAACCTCGCGCGGCGACACGCTGCTCGGATTCTCCGTCGACAGCAGGAGCGGGCACGCGGTCTACTCCGTCACCGCCCAGCGCCATGCGCACACCTATGTCTTCCACTACCTTGCGAAGCTGCCGCGGATCGGCGACTGGGTCGAGCGCACGTTGAACCCCAAGGCGACCCGGTCCAGCGACTGACGACTGACCGCAGACCGGAGCAACCGCGGCAAGACAAGGCGGTTGGCGGACGGGACGGGCTCAGCGCGAGCTGAGCAACGCGCGCCGGGCCGAGTGACGCTCGAGCGCCAGCGCGACGATGCGGTCGGCAAGCTCGCCGTAGGGCAGCCCGCTCGCCTCCCAGAGCTTCGGGAACGCGCTCATCTCGGTCAACCCCGGGATCGTGTTGATCTCGTTGACGATCGGCCGACCGGTGGCCTTCTCGATGAAGAAGTCGACGCGGGCGAAGCCGGCGCAGTCGATCGCCTTGAACGCCGCGACCGCCAGACCCATCACCTCGCCCCGCTGGTCGTCGGTGAGCCGCGCCGGGATGCCGAAGCTCATCTTGCCGTCGGTGTACTTCGACTCGTAGTCGTAGAACTCGTTGGCCGGCAGCACTTCGCCGGGCAGCGAGGCGTCGGGTTCGCCGTTACCGAGCACCGCACACTCGAGCTCGCGTCCATCGCAGAACGCCTCGACGATCACCTTACGGTCGTAGCGGAACGCGAGCCGCAACGCCTCGACCAGCTCGTCGCGCCCATGCGCCTTGCTGATGCCCACGCTCGACCCGAGGTTCACCGGCTTGACGAAGACCGGATAAGGGAACGCCGCCTCGACCTCGGCCACGCACGCATACGGCGAGTCGCCGCGGTCGCGCAAGACGACGTAGTCGACCTGCGGCAGTCGGGCGGCCTTGAAGACGGCCTTCATCAGCTCCTTGTCCATGGCCACGGCGCTGGCCGCCACGCCGGCGCCCGCGTAGGGGAGCCCGGCCAGCTCGAGCAGGCCTTGCACGGTGCCGTCTTCGCCATACGGCCCGTGCAGCACCGGGAAGACGACGTCGAGCTCAATCACGCGCCCCCCGGCGACCACGAGCCCCGGCCGCGTCGGGTCGGCCGACAACGACACGGGGTCGTGCGCGACCTCGTCGAGGCCCTCTGCGAGGGCCGCGTCGAGGTCGCGCGGCATGACCCAGGCCCCTTCCCGTGTGATGCCGACGGGGATGAGCGTGTACTTCGCGAGGTCCAGAACATCGCGCAGAGAGCGCGCCGACACAAGCGAGACGTCGTGCTCTGCCGAGCGTCCGCCGAAGAGGAGTCCGAGGTTGACCATGCAGACAAGCTTACCGTGCCGGTGCAGCCGTGCAAACCGCGGCCGCCGCCGCGCGTACAGGCCACGGCCGCGCGTACAGGCCGCCGCCGCGCGTACAGGCCACGGCCGCGCGTACAGGCGGCGGCGGTGCCACGCACACGCAGCGGTAGCCTCTTCAACTCCCCGAAAACGTGGTATATCTTGCAAAACCTGCAGTAGTAGGTTCGTCTAGTCGGCTGCAGGATTCTGCAGTTCTGCGCAGGATCAGCCGATACCGGGAACGACGGGCGGCTGACAAGGAGGTCGGCATGACTCGCACGACCGACAGCTGGAAGACTGCGACAGAGGCCGCTGAGACGCTCGGCGTGAGCGTCAGCACGGTCCGCCAGTGGGCCAACGAAGGGCGCCTGCCCTGCTACCGCACGAGCGGCGGCCACCGTCGCTTCAGGATCACCGACCTCGACGAGTTCCTGGGCCACGCGCGCGCCAAGAGCCCGACACGCCGCCGTCTGCGGGTGCTGGAGCAGACCACGCAGGCCGTCTCGTCGCGACTCGATCTCGATCGTCTGCTCTCGACGATCCCCAAGAAGACCCTCGGGGTCATCGACTCGGCCGCAGTGGCCGCCCTCTTCCTCTACGAACGCGATCTCGGACGCCTCGTCGTGCACAGCGCCGCGGGCTTCGAAGGGCAGCACCTCAGCGACCAAAGCCTCGTCTTGGGCGAAGGCATCGCCGGCAAGGTCTTGCTCTCGCGGCGGCCACTGCGGCTCTCGGGCCACGACGACATCATGGCCGCTCTCGCCAACCTCCAGCCGGCCAACCGGCGTGCGCTGCGCAAGGCGCTGGGCGGGCGCAAGCGGGGTAACGCGGTGCTGGCCGTACCCCTCCTCTACAAGGACGACGCCCTGGGCGTGCTCCTCGTGGCCAGCCTCGACCTCGACCGCGTCTTCAGCGAGGACGACCTGTCGCTGCTGCAGGTGATCGCCAGCCAGGTGGCGACGGCCATCGAGAACGCCAAGGCCTTCGAGCAGATCAAGAAGCTGCACCTCGACAGCCTCAAGATCCTCATCAGGGCGCTCAACGCCAAGGACTACTACAGCTACGGCCACTCGATGCGCGTGTCGGCCTACGCCCAGCTCCTCGGCCGCGACCTCAACCTGAACGGTGTCCTCCTGGGAGAGCTGGCCGAGGCAGCCAGTCTCCACGACATCGGCAAAGTCGGGCTGGCCGACGAGCTGCTGCTGAAGAGCGGCGGCGACGCCGAGATGCAGGATGCGATGCGCGAACACCCCCTGTTGGGAGCGACCATCCTCTCGCCGCTGTTCACGCCCGAGGTGCTCGATGCCGTGCGCCATCACCACGAGACCTGGGACGGCTCCGGCTATCCGGCCGGCTACGCCGGCGGGGACATCCCCGCGCTGGCACGTCTGCTCGCCGTGGTGAACTTCTACGACAGCAAGACCATCCCGCGCGCCTTCCTGCACCCGCTCAGCTATCAGCAGGCGCGCGAGCAGCTCATGCTCGAGGCCGGGCGGTCGCTCGACCCGCACATGGTCGACGTCTTCATGCGTGCGCTCGAGAAGCTGCGCGCGCGGCGGGACGCCGCGCGCGCCATCGCCGCAGAGGCCGCCGCCGAGGTCGACGCCGCCAAGCACGAGCTGCTGCGTGAGCCGCAAGACATGGAGACGCGCATCTACCAGGACGGCGTCGCGGCGCTGCGCAAGGTGCGCGCCGCCCACCCGGAGGTCCGCTTCCTCACCACCGTGAACGAGACGCCCGACGGTTTCGTGTTCGCCCTCGACGCCGAAGAGGACCCGGCCTACAAGTCGCAGATCGGCGACGGCCTGCTCGAAGACGGCGAGATGCCGTCGTGGTTCGCCGGCGAGCGACCCGACCGCGTGGTGGTCTCGGCCGACGACTTCGGCGTCTGGGTGAGCGGCTACGCGCCCCTCCGCGGCGGCGGCGGCAAGATCGCCGGGGTGGTCTGCGCCGACATGCCGGCGCTCGAGGAGACCGACGAGACGGAGCGCCGCCACAGCGCGCTCACGCAGATGATGTCGAAGATCGGCACGCGCATGGCTTCGGTCGAGCTGCAGGCCATCAGCGACGGGCTGACCGGCCTGTACAACCACCGCTACTTCCACGAGCGCCTGCAGCAGACGCTCGACGCGGCGATCATCCGCCACGAGACGCTGGCCGTGCTCTTCCTCGACCTCGACGACCTCAAGACGCTCAACGACACCCATGGCCACAGCGCCGGCGACGCCACGCTGGTACATATCGCCAAGGTGATCCAGAACAACATCCGCGGCGGCGACATCGCCGCGCGCTACGGCGGCGACGAGTTCGCCGTGATCCTGCCCGACAACGACGCCGCGGGGGCACTGCACGTGGCCGAACGCATCCGCCGCAGCATCGAGCGAGCCACGGTGGGCGACGCCACACACCGCGCCAAGGTGACGATCAGCGTCGGGCTGGCGGTCTTCCCGGAAGACGGCCAGACGAAAGAAGACCTGCTCGACAACGCCGACTGGGCCATGTACCAGGCCAAGTCGCGCGGCAAGAACCGCGTCTACGTGTTCTCGCACGAAGCCCGCACGGCCGGCGCGACGTAGGACGATCCGAGAGCCGACCGCACAGCCCACCGGCGACGGCGCGGGCGGCCGCGAAGCGTCAGCCTTCGCGCGGCCGCCCGCGCCGCCCGCCTGGGTGGCACGCCGATCGGCTCGCTCGATGAGCTCCTCGTTCTCCGCGCGCTGTCCGCCTGCCCGTACATGAAACCACGATGAAGCGCGATGAAGAAATTCGCGCAAGGGTAGAGTGAAACCGCGCGACTGCGCAAAGATACTCGCTACATACCCGCCACATACCTGCGACACGTGCGTCGGGCGCATGAGACGCCTTCCCCCCAAAGAGAGCGACAGTCTGAGACCAGAACCTCGACAAGACCTCCGACGACCGCTTGCGCCGGACGAACCTGCCCGGTGCGCGGCCCCCGACGCAGCGCCGTGGGTCGCAGCGTCGGCGCCGGCGACGGCCGGCGGAGCCCTGAGCACAAGCCGCTCCGTGCTCGCGGGGTTCGCGGCGCGTTCGGTGGCGCGTGCGATCACGGCCACGCGCTCCGGATCGGCGAGCACCCTGCCCGGGAAGGTCGCGAACCTCGTAGCGCCGACGTTCTTGAGCGACCGAGCCGCTCGCCTCACCGAAGGCTTCGCGCTCGTCACCGGCACGAACGGCAAGACGACGACCGCCGCCATGAGCGCCGCCGTTCTGCGCGCCGCCGGGCGCCCGCTCGTCCATAACACAGAGGGCGCCAACCTGCTGTCGGGCATCGCCACAGCGTTCGCGTTGCAGGCGCCGGCCCCGTTCGCGCTGCTCGAGGTCGACGAGGCGGCGCTCCCGCAGGCGGTCGCCCGGCTCGGTGCGGCGCGCGCGGTCGTCCTCACCAACGTGTTCCGCGACCAGCTCGATCGCTACGGCGAGATCGACCGGCTCACGGAGGGATGGCGGACCGCCCTGCGCGGCTCACGCGGCGCAGCGTTGATCGCCAACGCCGACGACCCGTTGGTCGCCTACACAGCGCTCCAGAGCGAGCTTCCCGTCGTCTTCTTCGGCATCGACCCGGGAAGCGACGTGACCGCCGCCGGCGCGCACGAGGTCAGCGACGCGGCGATCTGCCCACGGTGCGGGGCTCGGCTCGAGTACCGCAGCCGCTGGATGGGCCACCTGGGTCGGTACCGTTGCGCGGGCTGCGACTTCGCCCGGCCTCGCCCGGCTCTGCTGGCGCGCGACATCGCCCTCAGCGAGCACGGCGCGGCGGCCGTCGTCACGACGCCGTCGAGCGAGGTACGCCTCAGTCTCAAGGTCGCGGGGCTGCACAGCATCTACAACGCCCTCGCCGCGCTTGGCCTGACGAGCCGGATCGGCGTCGACCCTCGCGAGGCCGTGGCGGCGCTCGCCCGTTATCACCCGGTGTTCGGGCGCTCCAGTGTCTACTCGCTGCGCGGAGCGCTCATCCGCGTCAGCCTCACGAAGAACCCGGCCGGGCTCAACCAGACGCTGCGCACCCTGCGCACCGCCTCGGGCTATAGAGCCCTCGTCTTCGTGCTCAACGACAACATCGCCGACGGCCGCGACATCTCGTGGGTGTGGGACGCCGACCTAGAGAGTCTGCTGCCCAGCGCGAACGCGTACGTCGCCTGTGGCACGAGGGCCCAGGGCATGGCGCTGCGCCTCAAGTACGCCGGCGTGCCGCGCGAGCGCCTGACGAGCGCCGGCGACCTGCGCTCGGCCCTCGACGCGCTGATCGCCCGCGGCGAGCGGGCGATCGACGTGCTGCCCACCTACACCGCACTCGACGAGGTGCGTTCGACCTTGCGCGCCGAAGGTGCGGCAACCGTTCTCGACGACCGCGCTTAGCTCGATGGAGCACGACCATCCCACCCTCACGGCCGTCCACCTCTACCCGACGACGATGGACACCTACGGCGACCGCGGCAACGTGACCGCGCTGACGAAGCGCGCCCAGTGGCGCGGCGTCGAGATCGCCTGGCGCGACGTGGAACTCGGCCAAAGCGCGCCGGCCGGCTGCGACCTGCTCTTCCTCGGTGGCGGCCAGGACCGCGTGCAGCGCGCGGTCGCCGAAGACCTCGTGACGCGACACGATTGGCTCGCGGAACTGGCCGGCGGCGGCACGGCCATGCTGGCCGTGTGCGCCGGCCTGCAACTCTTGGGAACACGTTACGTCGATGCGTCGGGCGGCGTGCTGCCCGGTGTCGGGTTGCTCGACCTCGAGACCGTCGCGGGGAACGACCGACTGATCGGCAACGTCGTCGCCGAGGTCGTGACCGGCACCGGGCGCCACCTGCTCGCCGGCTTCGAGAACCACGGCGGCAAGACCTACCTCGGCGACACGGAACCGCTTGGACGGGTGCTCGCCGGCCACGGCAACAACGGAGAAGACGGCACCGAGGGCGCCCGTTCGGGGACCCTGCTGGCCACCTACCTTCACGGGCCCGTGCTGCCGCGCAACGCGTGGCTGGCCGACCACCTTCTCAGCCTCGCGCTCACGCACGCCGGTCTCGACCCGGCGCTCCTCCCGGCGCTCGATGACGGCCTGGAAGCGGCAGCGCGGGAAGAGGCGATCGCGGTCGCCGAACGCGACCGGCGCCGCGACCGGCGCCGCGGTAGGCCGCGGCGGCTGCTCGAGCGCTTGCGCGGCCGGGCCACTCTCTGACCGGCAGGGTCGCCGCCGTTAGAGGGTGGCCTTCGCCAGCGCGACGCCGATGGCGTCTTGCGCCCTGTGCGCCGCCGTGATGTCGAGGCCGCTGCGGTTCATCAGGATCGAGAAGATCACGCTGTGCCCGTCGGCCGTCTGCACGTACCCCGAGAGGGTGCTGGCGATGGCCAGCGTGCCCGTCTTGCCGTGCAGGTTGCCGGCGGCGGGCGTGTGGCGCATGCGCTCGTACAGCGTCCCATCGCGGCCGGCGACCGGCAACGAGGCCCAGAAGTAGGGGTAGTCGTCGATGGTGGCCATGGTGCGCAGCAGACGCGTGACGCCGCCGGTCGACAGCCGGTCGCCGTAGCTGAGCCCAGAGCCGTCGTAGAGGCGGAAGCTCGAGGTCGAGACGCCGGCCGAGACCAAGAAGCTCGCCTCGACCCGCACGCCGGCCGCCGTGGTGCCGCCGGTGCCGAAGGCGGCGCCGAGCCCCTTCGTGATGGTCTCGGCGAAGAAGTTGTCGCTGGGCTTGTTCATGGCCCAGATGATGGTGGCCAGCGGGGCCGAGGATTCGGTGAAGTAGAGCATGGCCGCCCGCGGTACCTTGCCGACGGCGGGCGACCCCGTGACCTCGATGCCGTTGTTCTCGAGGATATCGGTGAGTCGCCTGGCCGTGAAGAGCGCGGGGTCACCGACCCGCCTGCCCTCGACGGTCCCTTCGTTGAGCGAGAGCGCCGAGAGCGGACCGCACCACTCGGTCATCCCCGGCCTCCATGATGGAACGCTCCGCGCCGTGTCGAAGTAGCTCTCGTCGCCCACGACCTTGCCGACGATCTTCGTCACCCCGAGGTCTTGCAGCGTCTTGGCGAAGGCGCTGATGTTCGCGGTGGAGATGTGCAGCACGTTGTGCTGGAACCAGCCCGTGGAGAGGCTCGGGTCGCCGTACCCCTTCAGATACACGTTCCCTCTGAGCACGCCGTCGTCGTCGGGTGGGGTCTGGGGCAGGTAGAGCTCGGTCTTGAACGCGTAGTCGGCCCCCCATTTGACGAGGGCCGTGGCCGACGTGACCAGCTTCTCGTTCGAGGCCGGCGCCAGAAGACTGCTGACGTTGCGCGTGTAGACACCCCTGCCGGAGTCGGCGTCCCACACGCGCACTGCCGTACCCGGGCCGGCGAGGCCGTGGTTCACGAGGATGGCGGTGATCCGCGTCTGGATGCTCGCCAGCGCCGCCACGGGGGCGGCCAGCGATGCGAGCAGCGCCAGGGCCAGAGTGAGCGCGAGAGCGAGGCCAAGCAGCCGCGCACCAACAGGGTCGGTCCTTGCCTTCATGGTCGGCCCGCGCCTGCCCCTGCCGCTACGAAGGCTCGGCCGGTGACCCGCCTACGGCGCTCGTGAAGCCCCGCACCTCGGCCAGCACCAGCCTGTCGAGGAAGCCGTCGACCAGCTTCATCTGCTCCATGGTCTCGCCGGGCGGAGGAAGCTCGCCGACGACGAGAGCGTCGATGAGGGCGTCCCACATCGCGGTACGCAAGAGCTGGAGTCCGGTGAGGATGTCTTCGATGGCGAAGCCCAGTGCCGAGCGCCGCGCCGCCTCGGAAGCCGCGTCCTGCTCGATGCGACGCAGCGTGGCGCGCTCCTGATACTCCTCGGCCTCGGTGTACGAGACGAGATCCTCGAGGACCTTGCGTGCCAGACGCGCCCCGATCGGGCTCTCGAGCACCTCCCGATAGTCGTCGCCGACGGCGCCGGGCAGCAACGACAGCCAGCGGCGCACGATGTCGTCGCGGCAGTCGCGGAAGATGAAGGACAGATCGGTCACGCGGCGCTCCTCCTCGTGGTCCGGGCGACGGCCTCGCACGCGCTGCCCGCAAGGCACAGGTTCGGCGCCCCGGCCCGCCCTCCTTCCGCGCGCTCGGTCGGAGCGCTCGGCGTCATGCCGCGCCCCTGCGAGCGATCAGCGCCGCCGTGACGCCGGCGCCCACGCCGTTGTCGACGTTGACGACGGCGAGACCCGGCGAGCAGGTCTGCAGCATCGACAGCAGCGCGGCCTCGCCACGACCCCCCAGCCCGTAGCCGGTCGAGGTGGGCAGGCCGATGACGGGCACGTCGACCAGGCCGGTCACGACGGCGGGCAGCGCGCCCTCCATACCGGCAGCGACGACAAGGCAGGCCGCACCGGCCTCGAGGATCGTCTGCAGCGGACGAGCCAGACGGTGCATGCCGGCCACGCCGACGTCGTAGGCCGTCATCACGGCGACGGCCATCTCTCGGCAGACCGCGGCCGCCTCTTCGGCGACGGGCACGTCGCTGGTACCGGCGGCCACGATGCCGACGAGCCCCACCGGCTCGGGCGCCGTGAAGTCGGAACGCCGCGCCACGAGCACGCCCGAGCGAGCATCGAAGGCGACGCGCCCGTCGCGCTCGACCGCCGCGACCGCCGCCGCTTGCTGGGGCGACACTTTCGTGCACAGGACGCTCGGCGAGCGCTTGAGAAACGCCCCGACGATGGCTGCCAGCTGGTCGGCGCTCTTGCCGGGGGCGAACACGATCTCCGGCACACCCTTGCGCCGGTGCCGCCCCACGTCGAGGCGGGCGAAGTCGCCGATCTCGGTCAGGCCGTGCTCGCGCAGCTCGTCGAGCGCCTCGTCGACCGGCCGGCGGCCGGCGGCGACCGCCTCGAGCAGCTCGCGCAGCGCCCCCTCGTCGCTCTCGTCGTTGCCCTGGTCTCGTGTCATTCACGCGCCTCCGCGCCGTTCTCGCCACGCCGATGCCGCTCCGCACCGCTCTCGCCACGCCGATGCCGCTGACGGCCGCGTTCTCGCCACGCCGATGCCGCTGCCGGCGGCGTGGCGTCGGGCTCACCGTTGCCGCCAAGACTGACGTGCGCGATGCCCTCCCGTCAATGTCGCCGGTGCGCTGTGCCTGGGCGCCGTCACGGCGATGCTACCGGGTAGCCACAGCCTCGAAGGGGCGGGGCCGGCGGGCGGGCGCCCCTCACGGGGTGAGGGGCGCCCGCCCGCCGGCCCCGCCCAGCCGCACGAGGCGGGTGACCTATCGCTGCAAACGGCGTGAACTCCTGTATCCTTTGGGAAAACCGCTGCGCGACCGAGAAGAGGCGTATGAACGCACCAGCATCGCCGCGATATCGATATGTGCGCCTGTTCGTGCCGCTGGGTCTCGGCGTGCTGCTGGCGGTCACCGGCTTCGAGTTCGTGACGGCGCCGCGCATCGGCGCCGTCTCGCCTTCGGCCGACGGTTTCTCGCACGACGCCTCGCTGACGGTACGCGTGCAACTCCCCGGCGCCCGGCACCTGCGCGACCTCTGGGTGAGACTCGACGGGACGAGCGTCGGCAATCTGGCGCGGACCGACGGCGATGCGCTCACGTTCGCCACCGGACCCCTGGCCGACGGCATCCACACGGTGACCGTCGGGGCCGCCAGCGCCAACATCTTCGGCCGTCACCTCACCAAGACCTGGCGCTTCACCGTCGACACCGCCCCGCCGCCACTGGCGCTCACCGATCCGCTGCGCGACCAGGTCGTCACAGCGTCGCCGGTCGTCGTGCACGGCGAGTCCGAGCCGGGAGCGATCGTGAGCGCCACGCGAGGGCAGGCCTCGGCGAGCACGGCCGCCGGCGCGGATGGGCGCTTCTCCCTGCAGATGGCGTTGCCCGACGGTACGGCGGCGTTGCGGCTCAAGGCCACCGACGCCGCCGGCAACGTGACCCGGCTGACCCTCGCGCTGGTCGTCGACGCGCACCCGCCGCACCTGACCGTCACGCCGCTGGGCGACACGGTGAAGACGGCTGCGCCGCTCCTGCACGTGAAGGCGACCGACGCTGTGAGCACACCACGCGTGCGCGTGCGCATCGACGGTGAGCTCGTGCCCGTGGTCGCCAAGTCGCCGGGCAAGGCCCTTCACCTGCCCAAGCTCACCGACGGCACGCACACGGTCGTCGTCACGGCGACCGATCGCGGCGGCAACGTGGCCGACAACGAGCAGACCTTCCTCGTGGACAGCACGGAGAAGTTCGGCGACGCCATGCTCACGCGAGGCGCGCGCGGCAAGGACGTCAGCGAATTGCAGCGCAAGTTGAGGAAAGCCGGCGTGTACAAGGGCGATCTGACCGGCGTGCTCGGCCCCGGCACGCTGAAAGCCGTCAAACGCTTCGAGCGCCACATGGACATGACGCCCGACGGAGTCGTCGGCCCACAGGTCGTCGGAGCGCTGACCGGTCGCATCGTGATCGACCTGTCGGAGTGCAAGCTCTCCCTCTACCTCGAGGGCAAGCTCGTCAAGACCTACCCCGTCGCCGTCGGGCAGCCGGCCTACCCCACGCCGACCGGCGACTTCCGCGTCGTCTCGATGGCCAAGAACCCGACCTGGATCCCGCCCGATTCGCCGTGGGCCAAAGGACTCGAACCGATCCCACCGGGCCCGGGGAGCCCCGTCGGCACGCGCTGGATCGGCACCAGCGCCAAGGGCGTGGGCATCCACGGCACGCCGTCGGACTCCTCGATCGG
>Ga0315282_10009682_pt1 | contig 15283 bp, 12 predicted proteins | sample YL17G07_20_MG_FD_203693 | JGI IMG/M metagenome (GOLD analysis project Ga0315282, IMG submission 203693) | Sediment microbial communities from Yellowstone Lake, YNP, Wyoming, USA - YL17G07_20 | ecosystem: Environmental > Aquatic > Freshwater > Lake > Sediment | place: USA: Wyoming | collected... | reverse complement strand
GTCGCCGTGGTCGTCATCTTCCTGCTGCAGCCTACGACCGCTGAGACGCTGCTCGCGGCGGTTTCCTCGCTCGTGGGGGGCGGTCCCTGATGCCGCCGGCCCTCGGCCTGCTTGCGGGGCTTGCGGCCTGCGCCTCGGCAGTGGGCGTGGGGCGGGCCCTGCTCGGACGCTGGGTGGCGGGCGGGCTGAGCCTTGGCGAGCGGTGGGCGCTCTTCTCCTGGGTAGGCCTTACACTGCTCGCCTACCTGGTCCTAGCGGTCGGACTGCTCGGGCTCCTGGGGTGGCCGGTGCTCCTCGGCGTGGTACTGGTGTTCAGCGGCGTCGGGGCCTGGCTCGGACGCGATGCGTTCGCGGACGTCGCGCGGCTCATCCGCCGCCCACGCTGGGGTGGTCTGCGGACCGTGCTATGGGTGTGCGTGGCGCTGGCTATCGTCTTCGTCGTGACGGGGGCCCTCAACCCGCCCGTGACCAACGAGTACGACAGCCTGACGTACCACCTGGCCGCGCCGAAGCTGTATCTGTCGGCCGGAATGGTCTACCGGATCGAGTACGACCATCACACGAACTCGCCGTTCAACCTGGAGATGCTGTACACGCTGGGGCTGGCCTTCGGGTCGGAGAGCATGGCCAAGAGCTTTCACGTCTTCGTCTACCTCATGTTGGTCGCTTCAGTGGCGGGAGCGGCTCGCAGACTCGCGGAGGATCGAACGGGCCGGGCGCCGGCCATCGCGGCGGCGGTGGTAGGCTGCCTGCCGCCGATCGTGTGGGAGGCCGGAACAGCCTACGTGGACCTCGGGGTGACCCTTGGCGAGTGGCTTGCCGTGCTGATGCTCGTGGAGTGGCTGCGCGATCGGTCGGGCGGCCGGCGACGGTGGCTGTTGCTGTGCGGCGTCGCCTGCGGCACAGCCCTGGCGACCAAGGTTCTCGGCGGCGTGGCGCTGCTCTTCGCGGTGCTCGTCATGGCCTTCAGCGCCTTGCGCGAGCGGAGGATCGAGTGGCGCGGGGCAGCGGGCCTCGGCCTACTCGCCGCGGCGCTGTGTTTCCCTTGGTACGTTAAGTCATGGGCGTACACGGGCAACCCCGTCTACCCCTATGCGTACAGCGTTTTCGGCGGGGCCGACTGGGACGAGACGTGCGCCCGGATGTACCGCGAGGATCAGAAGACCTACGGCCTCGGCGGCGTGGTCCGCGAAGCGCAGGCGGGCGGCTACCGAGCCACGAGCTTCCTGACCCGACAGGCGCGTCCCGGCGGGCCGGTTGAGCCGGCAGGCCCGGTCAGCCGGGCGATCACCAGGTTGCTCGCGCAGGGGCTGCCCGGCCCGTGGCTCGGGATACCGCTCGTGCCGCTGTTCCTTACCTTCGACGGGACGGTGTTCTGGGAGCGTCCGATGACGATCGGCCTGGTCGGTCCGCTATTCCTCGCGCTGCTCCCCGCGGTGGCGTTGCGCAGGCCGTTGCGAGCCTGGCTCGGCGTGCCGCTCGCCTTCGCGGCCCTCAACCTGTGCGTCTGGTGGTTCACCGCCCAACTCACAAGGTATCTGCTACCGAGCCTGGTTGCATGCGCGATTCCGGTCGCTGTCGGGGCCGAGGCGCTGTCCGCGGGCCCAGCCCTTGTCAGGCGGCTCATCGGAGGCCTGGTCATCTGCTCGACGGCTGTGTGTCTCGCCGCGAGCGCCGTGATGTGGACCGCGCAGATCGGGCCCGCGGTCGGCACGGTGAGCCGGGATGATGCGATCCGCATGGGCTTCGAGCAGATGCCTCTCTTCGAAACGGCGAACCGGATGCTCGGACCGACGGACAAGATAGCGCTCTATGGCGAGCCGCGCGGCTACTACCTGGACGTTCCGTACATGTGGGCGGACTACGGGCACAACACCTTGCTGAAGTATGATGGGATGGCGTCACCTGGCGAGCTGCTGGCGGCCTGGGGGGCTCGCGGCGTCACTGCCGTGCTGATAGATAAGCGCTACGCCAGGCCGACGTACGAAGGCACGGACTGGCCGGGACGCCTGATGAAGCCTCTGCGCGAGGCCGGGGTGCTGGCTACGATCAGGGAAACGGCGACAGGCGTGCTGTACCGCGTGAACCCGACGGTCCCGAGTCGGGGAGCTGAGGAGGCGGGGCATGAGTGAGGACAGGTTGTTGGAGCTTATCCTGCGCGACGCGTACCGGGAGGGGCGCTTCACCCTCAGATCGGGCGCGGTGTCGGACTACTACATCGATCTCCGCGTGCTGGCGCTGCACCCCGAGGGTGTCACCCTCATGGCGGACAGGCTGCTCGATCTGGTCGAGGGCACCGACGCCAGTGCCGTCGGCGGGCCCACGGTATCGGCGGTGCCGATCGTCGGCGCCATCGCGGTGAGGGCCTTCCAGCGCGGGGTGCCCATCACGACCTTCTTTGTGCGGGAGGACAAGAAGGACCACGGCACCGGCAAGCGCGTGGAGGGTCCCCTGCTGGAGCCCGGTCAGAAGGTGGTCGTCATCGACGACGTTGTCAGCACGGGCGGCGGTGTTCGGATGGCGATCGAGGGCGCGGAAATGGTCGGCGCCAAGGTACTCAAGGTACTCTTCGTGGTGGACCGCGAGATGGGCGGATCGGACAGCCTACGCGACGACGGCTATGAAGTGGAGTCGCTCTACACTATCACTCAGCTCAGGGAGGCATTGGCGGCGGCGCGAGTCTAGCAATCGCCCCGGTCCGGTCCCGGTCTCAACAGGCAAACACACCCCTGCATGGACGCCAAGACACAGGCCAAACTGGAACTGCCCGCGATCAGGGAGCTGCTCGCACGGGAGTGCGCGTGCTCGCTTGGGAGGGAGCGCGCCGAGGCGCTCAAGCCGTCGAGCACCCCCCAGGTCGTGGCCGACAGGTTGGCCGAGACCACCGAGGCACGCCGGGTGCTCGACACGAACGGCGCGCCTCCTTTCGGCGGCATCGCGGATGTGCGCCAACACCTCCATCGCGCGCGCATCGGGTCGGTGCTGTCCGCGGCGGAGCTGCTGAGCGTCGCCGCGTGCTTCCGAGGCATGAGGCGTCTCGGGGAAGCGCTTTGCGGGTGCGAGCCCAACGAGTACCCCAGGCTCACGGAGCTGGGCGACCGGCTGGCTGCGTTCCCCGCCATCGAGCGAAGGGTCGACTCCGTCATCGATGACGACGGACAGATCGCGGACGGCGCCAGCCCCGACCTGAGGAAGCTCCGGGGCCGTATCCGGTCGCTGAGAGAGCGGATCGAGGAGCGGATGCGCTCGATCGTGGCGAGCGCGGGGATGGACCATGTGCTTCAGGACCGGATCGTGACGATCCGCCGCGACCGCCCCTGCGTTCCCGTCAAGGCGGGGTCGCGCCGGTCACTGCCGGGCATCGTGCACGACATCTCGAGCAGCGGAGCCACCGTGTTCGTGGAGCCGGACACCGTGGTCGGCGACGGCGACCTCCTGCAGCAGACGATCTCCGCGGAGCAGGAGGAGGTCGCGCGCATCCTCCGCGAGCTGTCGGCGCAAGTGGGCGAGGTCGCGGACGAGGCGCTCGGCTCAGTGGGGGCCGCCGGTATCCTCGACTACGTGTTCGCACGGGGCAGTCTGTCGCGCAAGATGGACGCGGTCGAGCCCGTCCTGAGCCCCGAAGGCCGAGTGAAGCTCATCAAGGCGAGACACCCGCTGATCCCGTCCGGCACCGTCGTGCCCATCGACGTGTGGGTGGGCGAGGACTTCGCGGCCCTCCTCATCACCGGGCCCAACACGGGAGGCAAGACCGTCGCGCTGAAGACTGTGGGCTTGCTGGCACTGATGGCGCAATGCGGAATGCACATCCCCGCGGACACGGGGAGTGAGCTGCCCGTGTTCAGGGGCGTCTACGCCGACATCGGCGACGAGCAGTCGATCTCGCAGAGCCTGTCAACGTTCTCGAGCCACATCGGCAACATCGCGCGGATCTGCAAGCGGGCGCGCGAGGGCACCCTGATGCTCTTGGACGAGATCGGCGCCGGCACGGACCCCGGGGAGGGCGCGGCGCTCGCACAGGCCATCCTGCGGTTCCTGCGCGACCGGGGCAGCCTTGTGCTCACGACGACCCACTACAACTCCCTCAAGACGTTCGCGCTGTCGGAGCCGGGGATCGAGAACGCCTCGGTGGAATTCGACCCCGAGACCCTGGCGCCCACGTATCGCCTGCGGATCGGGGTGCCGGGAAGCTCGAACGCGCTCGCGATCGCCTCCAGGCTCGGGCTGAACAGCGACGTGCTGAAGGCCGCGAGGGAGCTGATCGGGGACGACGCCGTCCGCGTCGAGCGCGTCGTCTCCGACCTGGAGCGGTCGCGCCGTCGCTATGACCGCGAGCGCCTCGATCTCCAGCGCGAGACCCGAGAGGGCGAAAGGGAGCGCGCCGCGCTCGAGCGGGAACGCGAGGAGCTCGCGGCTGAGCGCGAGCGCCTGCGGAAGGAAGGCGTCGCCGAGGCCACTCAGCTTGTTCGCTTGGCCCGGGAGCAGGCCCAGGATGCGCTGCGCGACCTTCGTGCCCAGCAGCAGGAGGGGCGCGGGACCCAGGCCGCCCGCGACAAGCTGAAGGCGCTGGAGTCGCTCGTGCGCGAGCGCGGGCAGGAGCTCGAGCCCGACGTGGAACCTGAGCCGCTGCCAGAGGTGCATGAGGGGGACTCCGTCCGGGTCGCCTCGCTCGGCGGGAAGCGAGGCGTCGTCGTCGACGAGCCCCGGGGCCGCAAGGTCAGGGTGTCCGCCGGGGGGTTGCAGGTCGATGCGGACCTGGCCGACCTGGAGGTGCTGCAGGGCAGCGCTGACCGTGACATCCGCGATCAGGTCGGCGTCATCAAGGTTCAGAAGGCGCTGTCGGTGCCGACACAGCTTGATCTCAGAGGCATGACGGTCGATGAAGCGCTCGACCTGATCGACAAGTTCCTCGACGACGCGGCCCTCGCGGAGCACGAGCACGTGGTGCTCCTGCACGGGAAGGGCACGGGCGCCCTCCGAGAAGGGATCAGGCGACACCTGCGTCAGTTGCCGGTCGTCAAGGACTTCCGCGACGCGCCACTGAACGAGGGCGGCGACGGCGTCACCGTCGTGAAGCTCTGACTCCCTCGGTTCGCGAGAGGACGCCCCATGCTCCGCAACCCAACCGACTGGAACGCCAACGAGCCCGGCCGGAACTGGCACCTCGATGTGTTCTTCGGGCTGCACTACGATCTGCACGCGAACGCAGGCGACACCGAGCTCGGCGCCGACCTGACGCACGAGCATCTTCGCGCCGAACTGCTCAAGGTCAGGCCCGACTGGGTACAGTGTGACTGCAAGGGCCACGCGGGCTACACGAGCTGGCCCACCGAGGTGGGCAGCCCGGCCCCGGGGATCGTGAGGGACGCCCTGCGCATCCACCGGGACGTCACGCGCGAGCTCGGACTGCCGCTCGTGATGCACTACTCGGGCGTGTGGGACAGCCGCGCGATCGAGCTGCACCCGGACTGGGCTCGCGTCGGGCCGGACGGCAAGCCGGATGGTCGCATTGGAGCCACGTGCAACCTGAGTCCCTACACCGACGAGCTGATGATCCCGCAGATGATGGAACTGATCGACAAGTACGACGTGGACGGCTTCTGGGTGGACGGCGAGAACTGGGCGACGTTCCCGTGCCACTGCGATCGGTGCCGAACGCGCTTCGCGGAGGAGACAGGGATCTCGAGCGTCCCCGAGGGGCCGGGGAAGCCGCACTGGGACGAGTGGGCGGCTTTCCATCGGAAGCTGTTCGAGGACCACCTGAGGCGCTACGCTGACGCGGTTCACGCCCGTAAGCCCGCCTGCCTGGTGTGCAGCAACTGGGCGTACACGGTTGGTCATCCCGACGAGATCGCGGCTCCGGTGGACTACCTCAGCGGAGACTTCACCTGGAAGTGGGCTCTCGGCCCGGCCGCCCTGGAGGCCCGGTTCATGGCCGGGCGGGGCCTCAACTGGGACCTGATGGCCTGGGGTTTCACAAGCGGCGAGGAAGCCATGGCGGGGTGGACGTTCAAGCCCGCGGCCCAGCTCTGCCAGGAGGCGGCGTGCGTCATCCCCCTCGGCGGCGCGATCAGCATCTACGACAACCCTCAGAGGTCCGGGCACCTTACGGGTTGGCACCAGGATGTTGTGGCCGAGGTGGCCCGGTTCGTACGGGCCCGCCAGCCGTGGTGCCAGGGCACCGAGTCCGTTCCTCAGGCCGTCGTGCTGCACTCGGCGGAGCACTTCCACGCTCACGCCGGGCAGAACCTGATGTCCGTATGGTCGGGCGCACAGGTACCGGTGCAGGGGGCGCTCGACGCTCTTCTCGAGAACCACTGTAGCGTGGACGTGCTGAGCGAGTGCGCACTCGCGGAGCGCATTGGCGACTACCCGCTCGTGGTCGTCCCCGAGCAGACGAGGCTGCGCGCGGACCTCAAGTCGGCGCTCGCCGAGTACGTAGCTCAAGGGGGCAGGGCGATCGTCTCCGGGTCGGCCGTGGCGGATGAACTCGCCGATATCGCGGGAGTGGACGCCGCAGAACCGGCGAGAGACGGTTTCGTCTACGTGGAGGTCGCCGGCGAAGCGACCACTGTCGGCGGCCCCTGGCGCCCCGTGCGCGCGGTCGATGCTGAGGCCGTCGCGATGGTGATGCGCCAGCGGGAGCCCGGCCGCGACGAGGCGGCGTTCCCCGCAGTGACGCTCAGGAGGGTGGGGCAGGGGGCTGTCGCCGCATTCCACCTGCCCGTCTTCGCGCACTTCGCGGCGACGCACTACCCGCGGACGCGCAGACTGGTTGGCGTGGTGCTTGACGCCCTTGCGCCCGAGTTCGCGGTGAAGATGGACGGCCCAGCGCGAGTCCATCTCGTGTTGCGGCGAATGCCCGGGCGGCTGATCGCGCATCTTGTGAACACAGGCAGCGCCCACCCGACAACGCCGAAGCAGTGTATCGTTGAGGAGGTGCCGCTCGCCGGCCCTGTCCGCCTCCGCGTTGGCGCAGGCCGCCGACCCCGTGCAGTGTACCTTGCCCCATCGATGGCGGGGCTCACGTGGTCGTGGCGGGACGGGGTGCTGGACGTGGCCGTGGCGTCCGTTGGGATCCTGGACATCGTTGTCATTGAGAGCGGTGAGCTCGCGGATGAGTGAGAAGGTGCGAGTCTCGATCCTTGGTGCGACGGGGTACGGGGGTGCCGGCGTGGCATCGTGTCTGCTGTGCCACCCGGCGGCGGAGCTTGTCTGGGCCGGCTCTAACACGTTCGCCGGACGCCCGCTCGCTGAGGCCTGCCCCTGGCTGCGAGGGCTGACCGACTTGGGGTGCCGCCCCGAAAACCCGGAGGAGGCCGCGGCCGAGGCGGACGTGGTGTTCATGGCGATGCAGAAGGGCGAGGCCATGGGGTGGGCGCCTGCCGTGCTTGCGATGGGCAAGAAGGTGATCGACCTATCCGGCGACTTCCGCTTCCGAGATCCGAAGGTCTACGAGGAGTGGTATGGGATCGCGCACGCGTCGCCGGAGCTGTGCGCTGAGGCCGCGTACGGGCTTCCGGAGCTGTACGAGGACGAGATCCGTGCCGCCCGGCTCGTTGCCAATACCGGGTGCTATCCCGTGGGCCCTATCTTGGGGCTGTTCCCGCTGCTGCGCGAGGGTCTTGTCGAGCCGGCGGGGATCATCGTTGACGCCAAGTCGGGAGTGTCGGGCGCCGGGCGCGCTAGGCACACGCTTGCGTACCACTTCCCGGAGACCAACGAGAACATGACCGCGTACCGTGTCGGGTCGCACCAGCACACGCCGGAGATTGAGCAGGCCCTCTCTCTAGCGGCCGGCCAGGACATCGTGCTGTCATTCACCCCGCACCTCGTTCCCGTCACGCGGGGCATCCTAGCTACGATGTACGCCACGGCCAAGGCTGCCGCCGACGACTGCCACCGGACGCTCGTGGCGGCTTACGCGAACAGCCCGTTTGTCAGGGTCCTGCCGGAAGGCGAGTGCCCGTCGACCAAGGCGACCTTCGCGTCGAACTACTGCGATCTGGCGGTGTTTGCGGACCCGCGGACGGGCCGCGTGATCGTCCTGTCTGCGCTGGACAACCTGGCGCGCGGGGCGTCAACGCAGGCCGTGCAAGCCATGAACATCATGCTCGGCCTGGAGCAGGGCCTGGGACTGCCGGTTGCCCCGGTGTTCCCGTAGCCTCTTGCCGGGCCCGGTACATGACGAGGGGCCTCGCGGGAACGCGAGGCCCCTCGGGGCAGCAAGGGGTGGAGATCATCTCCACTCATCGCGTCTAGCCGCGGCGACGGCGGATCAGCATGCCGAGCACCGGGGCAACACCGACGAGCGCGAAGGCCGGGAGGCCGGGCGCGCAACGGACCGCAAGATAGACATCGCATTCCGGATGGCTGCAGGAGTACCAGGTGATGGTCTCCCAGTCCGGCTGTGGCTCGATGGTCCACTTGGCGAACGCGTTGCCCGTCTCTGCGTCCCATACGAGCAGGTCGGCCTTGCGACCCACCTCAGTCGGGGTGCCCAGGCGGACATGGTCGAGGAGCTGCGGCTGGCCCGCCATAGCGGCGGGCTTCCACCACATCCAGATCTCCTTGAACATGTTCGGTTGGGACCGGTTCTTCAGCCAGAGGGTCGCGGACGACTCGAAGTCCCCGCTCCAGGTCCAGCCGTCGCTCAGGTAGGGCGAGTTCTCCGGGTAGTCGGGGTCTCCGGTTCCCACCCACCAGCTAGGGGCGATGCCGTAGCCTAGGTTGTCCCCTGCAACGGGCACCGGGTTGAGCTGGAGGGAGAGGGTGTTGTCGTCGGCCGCGTTCCACCAGGCCGGGGGTCCGTAGGTCTGCGTGGCATCTTCCACTAGGTACGGATTGCCGAGGTCAGTGTAGGTGAACACATAGCTGGCCGAGGCCTGCATGGCCGTCGCGGCCATCATGACACTAAGGAAAAGCACGAGCGCCCAACGCGAATGGGCATTCATCGAAGTGGTACCCCCCCACTGTCGTTAGTCGGCGACGAAACGCCGCCGTCCTGAGTACCCCTGCCACTGTCTAGCCAGGACGTTGGCCCGAGGCTGTGGAGCCGGCCGCAACGGCCAAGCTCCAGGCGTTGAACGGGGCCACAATCACCTCTTTCCCCTTGCGGCCCCATGAACAATAGGGGCCGAGCTCACAATCGGCGCAGAGCTCGGCCGCTGGTACTGTGCTGACCTTCACAAAGCAAAGCACATACCGGCATCCCGATCCCACACCTGACACGCCATATAGTGCCTTATACCCCAAGCGCGTGCGCGCGTCAATGCGTGAATCCGAAGACCGGGGCTGTTTTGTCCTCCCGCTGCCCGCCGCCGCCACCGTCCTCTTGCGAGGGGACAGAGCAGAGCGACGCAGTTGCGCAACTGCCCACCGTAGATCCGCAACGCAAAGCGGGAATGTCCTGGCTTTGGCAGGGCGGAAGTGCCCTGCGGGGGTCGTCCCTTTGACGCCCGGAGCATCGGTTGATGTGGCCGGAGTGGCCGTCGGCTGTGAGCGCGGGGAACGGGGCCGGCGTGATGGTCGTCAGAGACCGGCTCAACACCACGGTCATGGACCGCGGCGCGGTCGGACGGGACCCGGGATCGGGCTTCCGTGTGCCGGACGGCAAGGCCGTGACCGGCAGTTGATGCTGTCGGCGCCTCTTGCGCGGGGCCTCGCCTGAGCCGCCAAAAAGCGCTTGACCCGTGCGTGGGGGCTGTGTATAGTTCGCTTCTGTTCGCCTGGAGCAAGACGCTCCAACGCGCCTGGTACGAGCCGGCGACGGCTCCGCTGCCGGAGGCGCCAATGGGTACGTGGCTGCGGTCGGGCTGAAGACCAGTACCATCCGACGGGTCGGGCCGAACGCGCGTGCTCGTGAACGCGGCGCGGTGTGCCGCGGTTCTGCTGTGCACAATCGGAAGACATCTACACCGAGAGGAGCAGTGGGCACGACCCGGGCCTCCGAGCGGAAGTAGGAAGAACCGACAGTGCAGGCGTGGCCCCTCGAGCGGACCGTTCGAGGGGTTTTTCGTTTCAGGAGCTAGACGCCCGGCGAGTGGGCCGGGACAGCCGATCCGGTAGCGGGAGAACGCAATGCCGACGATTGCCCAGCTTGTGCGTCAGCCGAGAAAGAGCCCGAAGGGCCGCATTAAGGCTCCGGCTCTGAAGCGCGTCTTCAACAGCTTGAAGCGCGAGTCTCGTTGGTTCAAGGGGGCGCCGCAGAGGCGGGGCGTCTGCACCAAAGTCTGGACCATCACCCCCAAGAAGCCGAACTCCGCCCTGCGTAAGGTCGCGCGCGTCGCCCTCACCAACCGCTACGAGATCACGGCCTACATCCCCGGCATCGGCCACAACCTGCAGGAACACTCGGTTGTGCTCGTCCGCGGGGGCCGGGTCAAAGACCTCAACTCCGTGAAGTACCACATCGTCCGAGGCGTTCTAGACACGGCGCCGGTGGAGGGCCGCAAGCAGGGCCGCTCCAAGTACGGCGCCAAGAAGCCGAAGAAGTAGCCAGCCAACGGCGGCCCCGCGCGACAGGGGCCGCCGTTACTGTGTGCGCAGCACCACGTATCGCCGGGAGAGATGCTGAATGCCGAGGAAGGCGACCCCAGAGAAGCCCCGTCCGGAGCCGGACCCAGTGTTCGGCAGCGTCCTCGTCTCGCGCTTCATCAACTGCATGATGAAGGGCGGGAAGAAGTCAACAGCGCGGTGCGTGTTCTACAGCGCGCTGGGGCTCGTGGCCGACCGGACGAGTGACAACCCGCTCAACGTCTTCGAGAAGGCGATGCGGAATGTCATGCCGCGTGTCGAGGTGCGACCTCGCCGTGTCGGCGGCGCAACCTATCAGGTCCCGGTCGATGTGCGGGAAGACCGGCGCCTGGCGCTGGGGATCCGTTGGATGATCCGCTACACGCGCGAGCGCAGCGGCCGGTCGATGCGGGAGAAGCTCGCAGCGGAGATCGTGGATGCCGCCAACAACACGGGCGGTGCGTGCAAGAGGCGCGACGAGATGCACAAGACCGCTGAGGCCAACCGGGCCTTCAGCCAGTACAGATGGTGAGTTCCCGTCCGGCCACCCTGTCGATCGGGGCCGGCGGTGAGGGACTGCGTCGCCCCGACGACGCGCTAGGAAACATTCGCCAGTGAGTGCCGCAAGAGCAAAGGCAAACAGGAGACCGCTCGAGATGCCTCGCGCGTTCCCCCTGGAGAGAGTGCGGAACATCGGCATCACCGCTCACATTGACGCGGGCAAGACGACCGTGACAGAGCGGGTGCTGTTCTACAGCGGCCGCACCCGGAAGATGGGGGAAGTGCACGACGGCGCCGCGGTGATGGACTGGATGCAGCAGGAGATGGAGCGCGGCATCACCATCCAGTCGGCCGCGACCACCTGCGAGTGGCTGCACCACCAGATTAACATCATCGACACTCCGGGGCACGTCGACTTCACGGTGGAGGTCGAGCGGTCGTTGCGCGTGCTCGACGGAGCGGTAGTCGTCTTCTGCGCGGTCGGGGGCGTCCAGCCCCAGTCCGAGACGGTGTGGAGGCAGGCGGACAAGTACCGTGTCCCGCGCCTTGCCTTCATCAACAAGATGGACCGCCCGGGAGCGGACTTCCACAACGTTCTCCACCATATCCGGGAGCGGCTCGGAGCGCGCGGCGTCGCGGTCCAGGTCCCGATCGGCGCGGAGTCGGAGTTCGAGGGCGCGATCGACCTGGTCGAGATGAAGGGCCTCGGGCACGCGGACGAGCTCGGCGCCGAAGTCGTTGAGATCCCGATCTCCGAGGACCTGGAGATAACGGCCGGCATGTTCCGGGAAGCCCTCGTGGAGGCTGTGGCCGAGTTCAGCGACGAGGTGGCGGAGTACTACCTCGAAGGCGAGGAAGTGCCGGCCGACCTCCTTCGCGCTGGCATTCGCAAGGCTTGCTGCGCGGGTGAGATGGTCCCCGTCCTGTGCGGCTCGGCCTTGCGCAACAAGGGCATCCAGCCCTTGCTCGACGCGGTGAACTACTACCTGCCGTCTCCGCTCGACCGCCCGCCGGTCGTCGGCGAGCCCAAGCCCGGGCGCGTTGAGAGTCGCAGCCCCTCCGACGACGAGCCGTTCTCGGCGCTGGCGTTCAAGATACAGTCCGATGACTACGTGGGGCAGCTCGCGTATCTCCGGGTCTACTCCGGCACGCTGAGGCCGGGCGACCAGCTACTCGTCCCGCGCCTCGAGCGCAAAGTTCGCGCGGCGCAGATCCTCAGGATGCACGCGAATCGTCGCGAGCAGTTAGATGAGGCCCACGCCGGCGACATCATCGCGGTCGGCGGCCTGCGCGACGTCGGCACCGGTGACACGCTCTGCGATCCCAAGAAGCCGATCAGCTACGAATCCATCGACTTTCCGGAGCCGGTGATCTCAGCCGCGATCGAGGCGAAGACCAAGGCCGACGAGGAGAAGCTCATCATGTCCCTCGGACGCCTGGCCGCTGAGGATCCGACGCTCGATGTCCGGACCGACTCCGAGACCGGCCAGATCATCATGTCGGGCATGGGAGAGCTGCACCTCGAGATAGTGGTGGACCGCCTGCAGCGGACCTTCGGAGTCGCGGTCAGCAAGGGCAACCCGCAGGTCACCTACAGGGAGGCCATCACTCGCCCGGCTCGCGGCGAGGGCAAGCTCATTCGCCAGACCGGGGGGCGTGGCCAGTACGGTCACGTTGTGCTCGAGCTCGCGCCACTGCCGGGCGGCGGGTTCGAGTTCGTGGACGCCACGGTCGGCGGGGTCATCCCGAGGGAGTTCATACCGGCGATCGAGCGGGGCTGCAAGGCCGCGTGCGACGCGGGGGTCCTCGCGGGGTACCAGGTCGTAGACGTCAAGGTCACGCTGCTTGGCGGATCGTACCACGAGGTGGATTCGAGCGACATTGCCTTCAGAGCGGCTGCTACGGCGGCGTTCCGCGACGCGCTGGAGAAGGGCGCTCCGGTCCTAAAGGAACCCATCATGGGCATAGAGGTCGTGACCCCTGAGGAGTACCTCGGGGACATCATGGCCGACATACAGAGCCGTCGCGGCCAGATAGATCGCCTGGCGACCACCGCGGGCGGCAGCAGGAGCATCAGGGGCTATGTGCCTCTGCGCGAGATGTTCGGCTACTCCACCGACATACGGGGCCTGACACAAGGGCGGGCGACCTACACCATGGAGCCCCACTCGTATCAGGACGTTCCTCAGCGGGTGATGGAGGAGATAGTTGGGAGAGCGCGAGGGCTCTTCCAGCCGACGTCCTAGGCGTCGGGGCGGTCGTTGCGCGAGTGTCTCAGCAACCAAGCTGCGGGAGGCAACGGAGAGAAATGGGTAAGCAGAAGTTCGAGCGCACTAAGCCACACGTGAACGTCGGCACCATCGGCCACGTGGACCACGGCAAGACCACGCTGACCGCGGCCATCACGATGGTACTCGCCGACAAGGGCCTGGCGCAGGTCATGACCTTCGACCAGATCGACGCCGCCCCCGAAGAGAGGGAGCGCGGGGTCACGATCAACACGGCCCACGTCGAGTACCAGACCACCAATCGCCACTATGCGCACGTGGACTGCCCGGGCCACGCCGACTACATCAAGAACATGATCACGGGTGCGGCGCAGATGGACGGCGCCATCCTCGTGGTTTCCGCCTATGACGGCGTCATGCCGCAAACGCGCGAGCACATCCTGCTCGCCCGTCAGGTCAACGTTCCGGCCATGGTCGTCTTCCTGAACAAAGTCGACCAGGTCGACGAGGCGGACCTGATTGAGATCGTGGAGATGGACCTCCGCGAGACGCTGAGCAAGTACGAGTACCCGGGCGACGACATCCCGATCATCCGCGGCTCAGCGCTCCGCGCGATGGAGGCCGCGCAGTCGGGCAGCCCTGACGACCCGGTCTGCGACTGCGTCCGCGAGCTCATGGAGGCCGTGGACAGCTACATCCCGACCCCGGTCCGCGACGTCGACAAGCCCTTCCTGATGCCCGTCGAGGATGTCTTCACCATCACCGGGCGTGGCACTGTCGCGACCGGTCGCATCGAGCGCGGCGTCATCACGACCGGCAGCGAGGTCGAGGTGGTCGGCTTGCGCGAGACCCAGAAGAGCGTCGTGACCGGTGTCGAGATGTTCCGCAAGACGCTCGATCGCGGTGAGGCCGGCGACAACGCCGGTCTGCTTCTCCGCGGCCTCGAGCGGCGCGACGTCGAGCGCGGGCAGGTCGTCGCGGCGCCGGGATCCATCAAGCCGCACACTAAGTTCAAGTCCGAGGTCTACGTGCTGAAGCGCGAGGAGGGCGGGCGTCACCGCCACTTCGAGTCCGGCTACAAACCGCAGTTCTACTTCCGCACGACCGACGTGACGGGTGAGATCACGCTGCCCGAGGGCGTCCAGATGGTCATGCCCGGCGACAACGTGTCGATCTACGTCGAGCTCGGCAAGACTATCGCCATGGAGCTTGGCCTCCGGTTCGCCATCCGCGAGGGTGGGCGTACGATCGGCGCGGGGGTCGTTACCGAGATCCTCGCGTAAGCGAGCCGCGGGCGCGGCCCGGGACCGTTCCGGGCCGCGCTTGACGAGTGGCCCACGGGCCGTTGAAGGGGCGAGACGATGGCGACCGGCAACAAGATCCGCATCATGCTACGGGCCTTCGACCATCGGCTTCTTGATCAATCGACCGAGAAGATCGTGAAGGCCGCCAGAGACACGGGTGCGATGCTCGTAGGGCCCGTGCCGCTGCCGACGCGGAAGAACATCTACTGTGTCGTGAAGCCCACGGCGCTCGGTCGTTCGAGCCGCACGATGGAGCACTTCGAGGTGCGCACCCACAAGCGGCTGATCGACATCGTGAACCCCGGAGAGCAGACGGTCGAGGCGCTCAGCAAGCTGGAGTTCCCCGGCGGGGTCGACATCGAGCTCAAGCTCTAGGCTCTCGGCAGCGCAGCGCCGACCGCCCGTTTCCCTGTAGAAGGTGAACTGCCGATGTTCAAAGGCATCTACGGACGCAAGATCGGGATGACGCAGGTGTATGACGAGTCGGGCAACTTGGTCCCGGTGACCGTCATCCAGGCTGAGCCGTGCGTTGTCGTCCGGACGAAGTCGGAGCGGGGCCCCGACGGGTACGAGGCCGTCGTTGTCGGCTTCGGCGAGACGTCGCGCGCGAGCAAGCCCCAAGCCGGGCAGTTCGCGGACCTACCCGGCAACCCAAAGCGCTACCTCCGCGAGTTCCGCTTCGACGGCGCCTCGGAGATCGGCGTCGGTTCGGAGCTGACCGTGTCCGCGTTCGAG
>Ga0315282_10009680_pt1 | contig 15283 bp, 12 predicted proteins | sample YL17G07_20_MG_FD_203693 | JGI IMG/M metagenome (GOLD analysis project Ga0315282, IMG submission 203693) | Sediment microbial communities from Yellowstone Lake, YNP, Wyoming, USA - YL17G07_20 | ecosystem: Environmental > Aquatic > Freshwater > Lake > Sediment | place: USA: Wyoming | collected... | reverse complement strand
TGGACCGTGGCGGCGTCGGTCACGCCGCGCTGATGAACGGCCGCAACCAGCTCCTCGGCATGGCGGCTAAGGACCCAAGGTTGGTGAGTGTCCGGCCCAATGGGATGGAGGATGTGCCTGAATACCGGATTGACGTGGATTGGAGGAAGGCGGGTGCTCAGGGCCTGCCCATCACCTCCATCCACAACACCATTTCGGCGGCCTTCGGCGGCTACTACATCAACAACTTCGTTCAAGCCGGGCGCGTCAAACGGGTTTACGCCCAGGCGGATGCTCCCTACCGCATGTTGCCCAAGGACCTGGAAAAGCTCTACGTGCGCAATACCGCGGGCAAGATGGTGCCCTTTTCCTCCTTTGCGTCCAGTCACTGGACGACCGGTTCTCCACGGCTGGAGCGCTTCAACGCGTTTCCGTCCCTGAACATCTGGGGCGAGCCGGCGCCGGGCCGGAGTTCGGGCGAGGCGATGCGGGCCATGGAAGAGAACGTCTCTAAGCTGCCGCCGGGGATCGGCTATGACTGGACCGGGCTTTCCTACCAGGAGCGAATGGCCAGCGCCCAGGCGGCGCCGCTTTACGCCTTTTCCATCCTCGTGATCTTTCTGTGCCTCGCCGCCCTTTACGAGAGCTGGCCCATCCCCATCGCGATCCTGCTGGTGCTGCCTCTTGGGGTCATCGGCGGCGTCATCGCTTCGACGTTGCGGGGCTTGCCCAATGACGTTTATTTCCAGATCGGGCTGTTGACCACCCTCGGCCTGGCCACCAAGAACGCCATCCTCATCGTCCAGTTCGCCAAGGCCCGGGTCGAACAAGGGATGGGTCTGATCGAGGCGACGCTGGAAGGAACGCGCTTGCGGTTTCGTCCCATCGTCATGACCTCGCTGGCCTTCGGGTTTGGTGTCCTGCCCCTGGCCTTGAACACGGGCGCGGGAGCAGGGGCCATGAATGCCATCGGCACCTCTGTGCTTGGAGGGATGATCACCGGCACTATTCTCGTGATACTGTTTGCGCCGCTCTTCTATGTGTTGATCCAAAAGACCCTTGGTAAACGCAACCAGCCCCAAGCGGTTCAGAGCGCGGAAGGAAGTCCATCTGGGGATCAATGAAATGAATAAGAACGTTTGTCTCCTACTGGTCGGAATCGCCATCGTGTCGGCCGGATGTACGCTGACCCCGAAATACACTCGGCCGAAAGCTCCGGTCCCTGCCGACTGGCCGGCAGGCGCGGCAAACCAAGAAACCAAAACGACGACCGGTGCTCCGACAGCCTCGGAACTAAGGTGGCAGGAATTCTTCGCCGACGAGAAGCTTCGACAAGTCATCGAGACGGCGCTTAAAAACAACCGCGACCTGCGGATGGCCACGCTCAACATCGAGAAGGTCCAGGCCTTGTACCGGATCCAGCGCGCGGAGAGATTCCCCACCGTAAGCGCAGTGGGTAATCTGAGCGGACAGAGGGTGCCCTCCAGCATCTCCGGGAAAGAGGAGTCCCAGAACGTCACGGAATATGTTGTCGGCTTGGGCATCAGCTCCTGGGAGCTGGACTTTTTCGGCCGCATTCGCAGCCTGAAGGATCGTGCGCTGGAGTATTACCTGGCGACGGAACAGGCTCGTTCCGCCACTCAGATCTCGCTGGTGGCCGCCATCGTCAACAGCTATCTGGCCCTGGCCGCCGATCGGGAGAATCTGAGGCTGGCTCAGGAGACCCTGGATGCCCAGCGGGCTTCCTACGAATTGATCCTGCGCACCAGGGACCTCGGCATCGCCTCCGACCTGGACCTGCGTCAGGCTCAAACCCAAGTGGAAGCGGCACGGGTGGATATTGCCCGATTCACCGGCCAGGTGGCTCTGGACGAAAACGCTCTCAGCCTTTTAGTGGGTGCGCCTGTTTCGGCCAATCTGCTCGCCAGCGAGCTGGGTTCTGATCGTGTGCTGAAAGATATCACCCCCGGATTACCCTCCGAAGTACTGCTCCGCCGGCCCGACATCCTTATGGCGGAGCACCAATTGAAAGCCGCGTACGCCAACATCGGGGCGGCCCGCGCGGCGTTTTTCCCGCGGATCACCCTGACAGCCGGTGCCGGTCTCATGAGCAGTGATCTGTCCGACTTGTTCAAGCTCGGTGCCAAAACATGGACTTTTGCCCCGCAGGTGGTATTACCCATTTTTGACGCCGGTGCTCGGAAAGCCAATTTCGAAGTCGCCCAGGTGGATCGGGATATCGTCATCGCCGAGTACGAGAAGGCGATCCAATCGGCCTTCCGGGAGGTCAGCGACGCTCTGAGCCTGCGAACCAGGCTGGTGGAACAGCAGAATGCCCAGCAGTCCCTGGTGAATGCACTGGAGGAGACCTACCGTCTTTCTGAGGCTCGCTACAAGGCAGGAATCGACAGCTACCTGAGCGTCCTGGTTGCCCAGCGGTCACTTTACGCCGCTCAACAGCAACTGGTCGGTGTTCGCCTGGCACGTCTGAGCAATCTCGTGACACTTTACAAGGTGTTGGGCGGAGGGGCCTGACGGGCAAGCCCGCTTCTCTTCCTCAAGGCTTGTGGCAGGCATGGGGTCAGCTTTCCGCGTGCCGACATGGACTGAGACTCAAAAAGGCAGGCCCATAGCGACGTGGCCGGGCACGCCGGTGGCCGCGGCCGAATCGGGCGATTCAAGGTTTCAAGTGCGAGGCATTGCCAAAATTCACGTGCTTTGTGCCGCCGTGGTGTTCGGCATCGGACTCGGCTGGCTCTGGAGTTCGCCGGCCCGGCCTGCCCCCTCCGACCTGGACACTTGTTTCGCGAGCCCTGATGTCCGCCGGCAATTCGAGGATGCGGCCGCCCACTGCGTGCAGGCCGCGCTGCCCGACCCTAAAGGCGAGTTCGCTGCCTTTCTGCCCAAGACGGCGTTTTTGCTTCGGTCGGAAGATAAGTCTGCCCGCCTGGTGGTGCTCGACAACCCCAACCTGGCGTTTCTGAGCAAGCTGGTGTCGTCATACAACGATCCCGAGGTGGCGGAGAAACTGCTCAAACTGTGCCGCCAGGAGGAACCGGAGCGCCTGCGGAAGCTGGCCTCCTACACCGTGCAGCGGGTCCTCGACCGGCTGGGGGCAGACAACCAGGATCGCAGGCTTTCCCCTGAAGCGCGCCGCGCCATGTCCCGTGCCGTGATCGAAGAACTGGCAGCCAACACCAGCATCGACTCTGAGAACCAGATCCGGGACGTGGTTGCCGATTACCTGGCCCGTTCCGCGACCGCCCGGCAGGATGTGCTCGCCTACGGCTTCTCTCTCGTTGAATATGACGAGCCGACGGAAAAGGAGTGGCGGGCCATGCAGGACGACGCACGCCTGTTTTGCGTCCGCTTTTTCGGGCGCGGGTTCATTGTTTATCGGATGCGGGGTGAGCAACGCTCCGCGCAGGATTACACGAATGCGGGGTGGCGGGAGCGAATCGAAGGGGCACTTGCCGGTTGGCAAGGACGCCATGGCACAAGCGGAAAGCCGTGGATGGGTATCGGCACGGAGGAAACAGAGCAAAACGAGCCGTGATGGTGCAATGCAGTGAGGCGTGAAGATTGCGGGAATTAGTGACTCCGTGGTAGCAAATCGCCACCTTGTACCCCACAAAGCCGGCGTGTGATTCACCGGGTTCTGGAAAGAACAGGTCAGGATTTCGAAACTTGCCGCTCGGAGTTGCCATCTAAAGAACGTTGGACGTACGACTCTACGGGTATTGGGGGCATCTGAGAATCCGTTGGGGTCCCCTCGGGGCTGTCTGCAACTTCTTGGAAGTGAAGGTGTTGGTATTTCACGGATGATTTATCTGCTGCTGCTGTTCGCTCTGCTTTTTCCTGCCGCCCTGGGTGCCCAGGGATGGCCGCAAGTCGTTTACGACGCGGGTCAGAGGATTTGGTTTCTTTCCAATGAACAGATCGAAGCAAGCTACGCACTGAACGAGAAAGGTCAGTTCCGGCTGAGCAGTCTTGGCCGCAAGAACGGCAAACAATGGGTGACCGGCGGCGCGCCCGTTTCCAGCCCGGTGTGGTTTGACGTCGACGGCACGATACTGGATCAGGATACGGCCTGGGAGTTGATCGAAACGCATGGCGAAAGCACCCAGCGCGACGGCCTGCGCCACATCATCACGCTCCGGAACGCCGCGGCCAAGGCCGAGGTCGTCGTTCGGCTCGAAATGCATTCCGGCCAGCCCTTTATCCGCACTTCTTGCGCTTATCGAAACCTCGACGCCGCGCCACACTATATCGGAGGAGCGGCATTCCTTAACATCGCGCTGGACCCGCAACAGCAAGAAGTGCGGGCATTCTACGTCAACCAATTCCAACAGATTTTCACTGAGTTCGACCGAGTTCCCTCGCAGTTGTTCGAGCCGCGGGAGACCAGCGTGTCACCTGGCCAGCCGGTCAGCTTGTTTACCGGCGCATATGCCGAGCAATGCACCTGGCTGGCGATTGCCGATCCGACGGGCCGGGGCATCGTCTTCGGCTGGGAAGCGGATGCGCGCAGCACGGTGACTGTGTCGGTCGACGATCAAAGCCAAGCCGTGCGCATCCAGGGCGGGCCGTGGCCTCTCCATGCCCCCGTCGCTCCCGGCGAAGGGTTTTCGGCGCCGGCTGCCTTCCTCGGCTTGTATCAGGGCGACTGGGACGAAGCAAGCTACCGCACCCACCGGTACGTCGAAGCGATCCTGGCCACTCCGCTGCCCGACGACAACTTTCCCTACATGATGTTCGATACCTGGGGGTATGGGCAAGGGATCTGGGAGAGTGGGCTGGAGCAGATGGCGTACCTCACCGCCCAGCTCGGCGTCGAAACATTTATCGTGGATCTGGGATGGGCCCGTCAGATCGGTGATTGGGAAGAAGACCCGACGAAGTTCCCCAAGGGGCTGCGCGCTTTTTCCGACCTCGTTCACCGGCTGGGCATGAAGCTTGGCCTGCATTTCGTGCCCGTCGAGGCTGCTTCGGAATCCGCCGTTATCAAGCAGAATCCCGATTGGGCCTCCTCGGTCAACAACGACTACTTTTACGCGGTCTCCATCTGCCTCTCGAACGTCCCTACCCAAACCTGGCTTCGCCAGGCGGCAATGAACGTGGTGCTGCAGTACGACGTCGATTGGTTTGTCCAGGACGGTGAGAATCCGGTGAAGGAGTGCAGCAAGAGTACCCACACCCACGACCCGGCCAACAGCAACTGGGACAATTCCGTGAACGGGATCGATGCATTCATGGACTTCATGCGGGGTTCCTTCCCACGGGTGGGGTGGGAAAACAACGCCGACGGCGGCACCATGTCCACCTTCTCCGCCGTGAACCGGTACACGACGTTTGGCAGTTGCGATGCCTGTGAGGACCTCGACCGCCGCCGCTCCGTGTGGGGCATGACGTACGTGTTCCCGCCGCGCTTCATCAGCCGCTACATGCCTGAACCACCCACGAAGTTCACCACGCGCAGCAGTATGTTCGGCGGGCCGTGGATCCTGATGCAGCCCATCACCCAGTGGAGCCCGGAGCAGATCGAACTCGTTCGCCAGGAGATCGCTCTCTACAAATCGCTGCGCGGTATCATCCGCGAGGGCAAAGTATTTCACCTGCTTGGCCCGCCGGATGGCTACACCATCAGCGCCATTGAATCCTTCCACCCGGACCGGGATGCCGGAGTGATCTTCGTTTACCGGCCCGATTCGCCGAAAACCTCGCAAGTGATTTACCCGCGCGGCCTCAACCCGCAGGGCGCTTACCGGGTCAGCTTTCAGGAGAGCCGCGATGCAGTGGTGTTGAGCGGCGCCGAGTTGATGCAGGATGGGGTCGACGTCAAGCTGCCCACCAAGGATTTCGCGGAAATCGTCTATATCTCGCCTCTCAATTAGCGAAAGGGAATCAGGAGAGCTACCTGCAAGACAGCCGGAGAGCACAGCCCTACTGTGCTGTCCCTCGCAGTGGGCGGCACAGTTGCGACTATCGGATTCCGCACCTACCCTTCCTGAATCCTGCCGATTGACTCCGGTCAACAAATGAATATGATGGGGCGCAGAATTGTGGGCTGCCCGGCCGTCGCGGGGCGGACACGACAAGCGGCGGCATCGAGCACCTGTGGCCCGATCTCGGCCGAGAGACCTGAATGCCGGGAGTGAGGAAATGGCTGAATCCACTCCGCCGGTTGCAGCCGCCACCGGCCGTTCGCGCCGGCTGCGGAGGTTGGACCCATATCTCGCGGCTCTGATGGCCGGCGAAGTGATCCTCTATTCACTGGGCTTCCTGGCCTGGTTCAGCGGCGACGATGTTACCATCCTCCACTTCCGGCCGAGAAGCCTCCTCGAATTGCTTTCCCGCTGGTTCCAGCCGCAGTCCGGCGGCTTTTGCCGCCCGCTCTCTCAATCGCTCATACCGTACATTCTGTTTCTATTTTTCAAGAAACATTTCGCGCCCTATCACGCGTTCAGTCTCCTGACGCACTTGCTCGTATCTTGGCTGGTGTATGCCGGCCTGGTTCGCATCTTCAAGCAGCGCCTGGTTGCGTACATCGGCGCGCTGTTTTTCGGCTTCCACGTGGTCGGTTTCTATGCCAGCTATGACATTGCGTTTCTTTCGGATACCAGCTTCGCCCTTTTCTATTTGCTCGCCATATGGTTCCTGCTCGACGGGCGGCGGCTGCTTTCTCTGGCCTGCTTCGCCGCATGCCTCTACTCGAAGGAGGCGGGCATAACGCTTCCCGTGATGGTGGCGGTTCTGATCGCCGTCGTTCCGCGGTTGCGGGCCGATTGGAAGAGGCATGTCCGGTTGCTGCCGGCCTTTTTGCTTGTTGCAGCGGTCTATCTGGCGCCTTATTCCAAGTATTTGGTTGTGGGCGGCGGCACGGTCACCTCCTGGGCGAAGAGCGAATATGTGCTTTCGTTTGACTGGACGATGCTGCGGAACCTGCTTCGGTTTGCGCGCTGGTGTTTCCAGGTTCCCGACGGTTGGGCTACCACCGGTTGGGTGTTCGTCCCTCCCTACTCCTGGGTGATCTACATATTCGCCATTGCTATCGTCGGTATCGCCCTGGTCGCGGCCATTTGGGGGAACGTAATTGCCAGGGCCGGCTTGCTCGGGTTCCTCATCACCTCGTTGCCGATGCTTCCTTTGGCCCATTACCTGCCCCATCACCCGTACTTGCCGCTCGCGGGTTTGGCGCTGATCGTCGGCGGCTTCTTCCTTTTCTTGCAGAATCGTGTTCCTCGCCCCGTTTTCTTGGCTGTCGCGGTGCTCTTCTGCCTGAATCATGCCTGGGTTGCATGGCAGGATTCGCGTGCCGAGCTTTACGGCTCGTGGGTGGGAGGCAACGGCGTGATCTGTCGAACGACGGCGGAGTTCGTGAGGGCCCATCGGCTCGATGATTCCTCCGTCGTTTACATTATCAATGAAGGGAATGTGGACCGGGCGGTGTTTGCCTTCCAGGACCAGGGACTGATCCGTTTCGTCACTTCTTTGGACGGGATCAAGACGCGGATGGTGAGCAGCGCGGAACAGGTTCCGCGCCCGCTGCCGCCGAATACCGTGGTCGGCCTGTTCCGGCACAACCGGGTGATGGACGTGACCGCCGACTATGCGCCGGCGGCCGCACGGGCTGTGCCGGCTTCACCCAGTGACACGATCAGCATCGATCGAACAGGCCTGCTTTTTTGGAATACCGGGAAGCCCGTTCAAGTGACCGTCAGTATGGATGGGGCGCCCCAGAAGTTGATGGGAGAAGCGCCTGCGGGCCAGGGCCGGCCCGAATGGCTATCTCCAGAGCACACCTTCCGCTTTACGCTCCGTGAGCTCCGGAAGGACGGGTCGAACCAGGCGCTCGATTGGGTCGAATACCGGCAAGGAGCCTCCGGGGCAGTCTCGATCGTCAAGCCCGGGCAGGCGCCGCCTCCACGCTCCGTGCCGATTCCGTGGGCCGCCATTGCGCTGTTGGTGTTGCTCGGCCCGCTGGTCCTGTTCGGCTGGCGTGATGCCGCCGGACAACAGCTTCCCGCAAAGATCGCCGCCGTTTGATCGTTGCACCGCCGGCCTCCCGCCGGCGGTTCAGCCCGTTCAGAGCACCGGCCAGCCGGTCCGGTTGAACAGGGCGACGAAGCGGTTGTCTATCGAGACAGCCGCCTTGAGGATTCCTTCCAGCGAGACGCCCTGCTTGGCGCCCGCTTCCAAGCTGTCGTAGATGTCGGTCACGACGTCCTTGAGCAGTTGCAGCTTGTCGGGGCCGACGCTGCGCAGCGGCACCGCCTTCTCGATGGCCTGGATCAGTTGGACGATGGCCGGCAGGACGGCGATAAGAATGCGAACTGCGTTTATCAACGCTTGCATGTTTTCTCCTTGTCAATTCAAAGAATCTTTTCCAGTAGACGACGGGCGAGGGATTTGCTGTGAGGGGCGAGCAGGTCGCGCAGCTCCCCGGTGGTCTGCTCGATGTTCGTCAGCGACGGCTGGGCGCGGTCGAGGGTCCGGCTTACGTTGTGGAGCGTCCGGCACGTCTCTTCGCTGATGCGGTTCAACTGCATTCCGGCCTGGGCGAACAGCCAGCTAAGCTGCAGCCCAAGAATGCAGCCGAGTATGAGCAGCGCGGCCGCGAGACTATTTCTCAGGGTTTGCATAGCCATTGGCCAGGGCGTATTTGCCCACCAGCACGCCGATGGTCACCTCTTTCAACATTTCCATCGACGGCTGGCCGGGGTTCACAAATGCGTAAACACCCACGCAAAGCACGCAGGTGAAGGCGAGCCAAAAAAACGGGTTCTTCATAATCAGCTCCGGCTGTACTGCCGACGGCTCGTCGGCGATCCTGAAGCCAGGCGCCCGGCTCGGGGCTGGCGGCGAGAGGCCGGCGGTGCGGCTTCACTTGCCGGCAAGGCGGGCGTAGGAGTGATCGAGCAATTGCAGCAAGGCAAGTAACACGCCGCCGGCTCCCGCTGCCCGCCAGAACCAGGATTCCAGGTTGCGGACCCGCCGCTTGAGCTGCGCAATCTCGCCTGGCTGGCCGTTGCCGAACAGGCGCTCCTCAAGCCGCACCACGACCGTTTCTATGACCGCAAGCCGTTGCTCGATTAGCTGGTCCATAGCTGAGTTCTCGCGCTGACTCGGTTCAGGGAGGCGCCCACACCCGCCTGAGCGCTCAATCTCCCGCGCATGCCGCGGAATGAAAGCGGAGTGTGTCTCCGTCGCAGACGGTCACTGTGGCGCCGGAAGCGACCCGCCCGGCGGCCAGGATATTGGCGAGCGGTTCCTCGACCAGGCGCTCAACCGCCCGTTTCACGTGCCGGGCGTTGAAGCGCGGGTCATAGCCGTCGCGCGCCACACGCTGGAGCGCCGCCGGCGAGACCGACAACCCGACCGCTCCCTGTTCCCGGGCGGCCAGGCGCGCCGACAGCCGCTTCAGCTCGATTGAGCCGATGGCAGTTACTTGCTCGAAGTCCAGCGGCCGGTAGGTGAGCACGGCGGTGAGCCGATTGCGGAACTCCGGAGAGAAGAGTCGATCGACGGCCCGTGAAGCAATGCCGTCCAGCGGAACGGCTGCGGCCCCGCCCTGCGGGGTTCCGGCCGAGAAGCCGTAGCCGCCGGACAGCCGATCGGCCATCTCCCGCGCGCCCGCGTTGCCGGTCAGGAAGACAATCGTGCGGCGGAAATCCGCGCGGGTGTTGTCGTTGAGAACAACTTCCCCCTTGTCGAGCAAGCCCAGCAGCAAGTCCCACAAGGCGGGATGCGCTTTTTCGACTTCATCGAACAACACGACCGCCAGGGTGTCGCAAATGCGCGCCTCGCGCAGCTTGGTCTCATGCAAGAGAGGCACGCATTCCTTCCAGCCGACGTATCCGGGCGGGGAGCCCTTCAGCCGCGCCAGCTCGTGTTCGCTTCGATACTCGGTACAGTGGACCTTCAGCATCGCCGCGGCTGTGCCATGCAGGATCTCCGCCAGCGCTTCGGCAGTGAGCGTCTTGCCGGTGCCGGTAGGTCCGAGCAATAGGAAAGCCGCGACTGGGCGTTCCAGGCCCGCCAGTCCGGCGCGGTAACGGGCTATGGCGCGGACCACCTGCGAGATCGCGACACCTTGGCCGACTACCCGCGCGTTCAGAGCCGCTTCCATCTCCGCCAATGGCTCCGGCAGGGCGGCATCCAGCCACATCGGAAGCGGCTTTGCAGCGGACATTTCGGCGGAAGGCTGCCCCGGCTTGCCCGAATTCGGGCACGCCGGGGCGGTTTCAGTTTTCTTGGAAGAAGTTGAGCAGGCCGATTTTCACGGTCGCAGTCATCCGCTCGGCCCAAAAGGGCGGATGTCCGCCGCGGCGGACAAGGCTGTCATCGTAGTAGTGCGTGGCGCCCTGCGTGTTATCGGGCTCAATGCCTTCGTAGACCTTCCGAGCGACCTCCCAGCAAGCCTGCCAAACCTCGGGTTTTTCCCAATCCAGCGGGCACAGCAGTTTCTTCCGGTTTGGGTCCATCCGGTTGAAACAGGAGAAAGCCAGGGGCCGCAGGATGACACCGCTCCAACTGTGTCCATAGCGGCGCCGCGCATCTTTCATCCGGGTACGCACGACGTTCGCCACGCCGAGCTTCGCCTCGTCGCGCTGCCCCCGGGCTTCCCCGAAGACGCACATGGCCAGCAGCACGTCCTCTTCCTGGCCCTCGATTGGTCGTGTTGGGTCAGGCAGCTTCATTGCTCCAATTCCGCGAGCCAGCACCTGGCCTGATTCAACGTGCCGGCGTTCGGTTCCGCAACTCGCACGCGATGCTGACATTGGCCGGCGTCGCGCGCTCGGCTGTCTTCTCGATGGTTACACGGTTCTTCAGAGAGGCCGTCATCGCGTCCTGGTCGGCAAGTTCGCAACCGCGTAGCTGGACAGGGCGGGCAGCGTCAATAGAAGCGCCGCCCCTGGCGTCCAGCTCATCTGTGAGGGCGTATCTGAGGCAAACGCGCAGCCCGGCAGGAACCGCCAGAGCAACCAGCGCGCCGATGAACAACCGGATGGTGTGCATAGCTAATACCCAATGCAGATGTAACTGACCACCTTGCTCGTTAATGACGTGGCCCGAATGGTCATCGCCATGGTCGTCGTAGAGTTGGTTACGGCAACGATGCCGGTTGCGCTCTCGTCGTCGGTCGTGCAGGCCGGGGCGTGGGTCCAGGCCGCGGCGAACGTCACCGTGCAAGACGTGAGCGTGCCGCTGCCCATGGTGACTTTACCCGCGCTGTCGCTGCCGACGATGCTGGGGCTGGTTCCGCAGGAGGAAAGCGCGGGGCTGGTCGCGGCCGTCGCGCCGACATGGCCGCCAAACTCGGCGTTCCCTGCGTTGTCCATCTGAAAAATTTTACTCAACGCATTGTTTTGAATCTCCAGAACGCCGCCATTGACGCGGAAAGATTTGTGCGGAGTCGGGCCCCCGGTCGCGTCCCACAGGTCCAGCGTGCCCCACCTTCCGCCCCAGGGACCGCCTATTGTGGCCACGGTCAACCCCAAAGCATCGGGATGCCCGACTGTTGGCGCGCTTCTAATCGAGCTCATAGCCGCGAAGTCATTAGTGAGCATTTTCAGGCCGTAGGCGCCGGATACAGTGTTGGTACCCCACACGTCAACAAATCCCTTTCCCGGTCCAGTTTCCAGGAAATACCCTACGGTGCTGGCTGAGTTCCCGTAAATTCGGTTGTTTCCAATTTGGATGTTGTAGATGTTTCCCTCCATTGAGATCCCACGGCTCTGACTGCTGAGGCGATTGTTCAGGATTGCGGCGTCCTGGACGTTCTTGAGATGGATCGCGGCGAAGCATCCCACTCCGCTGTTCAGATCACAGTTCGTTCCCGCGGCAGTGCTGACATAATGCCACCCTCCGCTAATTGCAAGATGGCTGGTATTCTTGGCATAAATCCCGTCGTTCTTGATGTTGTCCGTCACGCTGTTGGTCCAGAAGACCGGCGTCGCAGCCTGAAAACCATCGGGTCCGTCGATGAAAAGCCCCCCCGTCGTGGCCACATTGGCACTGTTCGAGGCGGCGCAATCGTTGAAGTACCAGCCGCCGAGGTCAGCCGTCGTGGTGCGGGCGAGGTGAATGTCCCAAGCCCCGCTGGAGGCCGAATGCACCTGATCGAAATGGTTTTCGGCGCCATTGTCTCCCAACAAATAGATGTTGTCGCCGGGGAAGTCGTAAACCGAAACGTTTTCCCATTTGGAGACCGACATGCCATTGACGACGATGCCCCTGTTGGCGCCGCCGCTTGCTCCTCCGGGGCCGTAGACGAGGACATTATGCAGATCAAACCGGGCCTGGGTATGCCCGGTAACAGCATCGCCAATCACCACGGCGTCCGCCGTGAGTGAGGTGGTGATGATTTTAATGTCGCCGAAGCCCTGGCCGCCTTCGTCGTGACCGGGATTCCAGTTAAAGCTGGCAGTCCCAGTCAAGACAAGGCTAGTCAGCTTAGCGGACCGCCCTTGCAGGTGGAGCGTGCCGGAGGCCGCCCAGGCAATCATATCGCCGGCGGTGGAAACCGATATGTATCCCGCCGGCAGCAATACGGTCACGTACTTTCCCGGAACCATGATGATGGGGGTGGACCAAAGCATGTCGGTCCAACTGGTGATATTGGAACAATCCACCACGCCCTCGCTGCCGGGTATGTCAGCGATTGCCGAACTGATTTTAGCGCCGAGATCGGAACCTTGGCCGCATGAGATCACCCCGTTGAGGACCGCCGCGCTGGCGCTCCCTGCGACGTAGAGATTCCTGTCAGACCTCAGATTCCCGCTCGGCATTTCCTTCAGGCTGACAGTAACTACCTCAAATCCCCCCGTGGTGCCCGTGCAATCCACATATGGAGGGTAGCCACTAACAAACGTGAAATCTACGTGACTCGTTCCATTGGCAACTGCAATCGTGCCAAGCAGTGTGTCCCCCCATATTTCACACGCGAGGTCTCCCGCCGTCACGTTCTGAAGCGTCCACTCAAAACGATAGGGATTATTCACCTCCATCGCCACAGCCAGGTCAGCGGGTTCTTGGTACAGATCGCCCCATTCATTGGCGGTCGCAAGGTAGGTCGGCAGGTCCCCAACAAAGCTGAAATCACCGTCCCCATCATCGTTCACATGCCACTTGGTGTGCGACGGCGTGAACGTGGGCTGGGCATAGGATTCAGGGCCCAAAGCAGCGGCGGCGGCCCTGGCCCTGATGTCGCCGACAATATCGATAGGGCCGCTCAGCGGATCGGCGGCGGCGGCCGCGTGCCGTGCAGCATGGGCGATCGGCGTCGGCTTGGCATAGTCGGCCCAGACCCCGGCGCCGGTCGAGCAGGTGAGCGAGTTGGTCTCGGTGTTCCAGTAGCATTGGCCGTCGCGGGCGGCGGTGGCGGAGGCGGCGCGGTAGAAGTCGAGAAGCACACCCAGGCCCGCGCCCTCGCTGATCTGCTGCTGCGTTATCAGTGGAACGGGCACCGGCGCCAGGCTGACGCGCACCGCGGCAAGAGAAACCGGCGTGTGTGATTGCGGGACCACCCAGGTTTCCGAGTAACTGAGCCCGCTGGCCAGCAGATAGGTAACCGCATAGCTGGTGCCGGCGGGCGTCGTACTGGTGTTGGGAACCAGCGCGAGATCGAGCACGCCGTCGGTGATCCGTTTGGTAATCTTGCCGGCCGCGATGGTCTTGCCGTCGGCGGACTGAAAGCTGTTCCAGGTAATCTCGATCTGCCCGGCGGTGCGGCTCGCATCGGCGTTGTAGAGCGTGTCGCGGATGGTGGTGCGGTTCTGCGCATGCGCACTCGCCGCACAGAGTAGGAAGAACAGTGTGAGTCGTCGGATCACCATATCTGCCTCAATAGGGACCGCCGGTCTTGTTGCCGTAGGCGCCGGCCTCGCCCGAGGTGCCGGTGCCAATGGTGACGCCTCCGTGCGCGTGGCCGGAGACCCCAAACCAGTGGCCATGGGCGTTGTACGTCGCGGCCGTCACGTAAGCAGCGAGCGCAGCCGCAATCGCAGCGTCCACCTCGGTTTTGCTGTAGACATCCAGCGTCGCGCGCGCGCCGGCTTCGTTATCTGCTCCGGTTCCACCATTCGCTATAGGGAGCTGTCCACTGATATAGGGCTGAGTGAGAGCGATGTCATCAACGTGGACCTGCCCATAGGGGTCAATGAATGCCGGGCCGGGCCCCCCCGCCAGAGCGCTGAGGGTCAGGTTCTCAATACGAGTGTGCCTGGCGAACCATCGGTTATCCGTCGCGCCGCCATCTTCGGCTTCCTCCGCTGAGCAGTTGAAGGCGTGGTACGGTCCCATCGAGTCGTGTATCGCGCCCGCGCCGTTCAGGTGGACGCCGTAACCCGAGCAGTTCGCGGCGATCACGTTGTCCAATGTATTCTCGCCGCTTTCGACCAGGAACCCGTCCCGCAGGAATCCCTGCGCGGTTACTGCCGAGACATTGCAGAAATTGCCCTTCTTCAGCCGCACGCCATAGCCGGTGTTCCCTGCTTTGGCGACAAACGTACAACCGGCTACGTTCACGTTCAGTGGCACCGTCCCGTCCGGCGCCTGGTCGATGAGCATCCCGTCGTTGCGGACGTCCACAAAGGTGCAGCCGGCAAAGGAAGCATGTCGCGTGCCGCCCAGCAGGACACCATCCTGGCAGTTGATCGCCGTGCAACCCGATACGGCGACGTTGGTGCCGTAGGAGAAGCCGATGGCGCGCAACCCGATATTCTGGAAGGTGCAGCCGGAGACGCTCACACCATCGACGCGATCGCCATGGCATCCCAACGAATCCACGTCCGGCTGGCCGGTGTCGTGAATGAAGCAATTGGAGATGATCCCGTGCGTGGTTTCGAACGAAGGGCTTGCGCACCCGCCCAGCGCGTAGACGCACTCTGAAATTCCGCCGGTCAGTTCGCAATCGGCGATTTCAAAGAAACTCACCTGGTTCCAAAGCACCACAACGAGGTTGGCGCCACGCCCCCCCTGCTCGACGATCTGGTTTGGATTGGCCGGATCGCCGAGGTTTCCGTCCAGTTTCAGCCCGAACAACCGGACGTGATGGTTGCCGTTGACGTGATCGGCGTTGGTGATGACCGCGTTGTAATTGGGCGTTGTCGGCGGCTCCAGTTGTGTGCGGAACGGCCGATTCGGCAGAAGCTTCAAGCAGGGGTTGCCGATACCGATCAAAGTGATGTTGCTGGGCAACTGCAGGACGTCGCTCAGCATGTAGTCGCCGGCCAACCGCGGAATGAACAGGGTGCCGCCACACTGGTCGATGGCCGCCTGGATGGCGGCGCGATCGTCGGTG
>Ga0315282_10009679_pt1 | contig 15284 bp, 13 predicted proteins | sample YL17G07_20_MG_FD_203693 | JGI IMG/M metagenome (GOLD analysis project Ga0315282, IMG submission 203693) | Sediment microbial communities from Yellowstone Lake, YNP, Wyoming, USA - YL17G07_20 | ecosystem: Environmental > Aquatic > Freshwater > Lake > Sediment | place: USA: Wyoming | collected... | reverse complement strand
GATTGGTAATCCATTCCGCCGATAGCAAACCAGGAGTTGACTCCGCAGCAAGACACTAGAGTTGCGCCATCAGGGGGCTTGATCCCGCTTGAGCGGGACTTAAAGAAGTGACCCCAAAATCAACTCGCGCAGAAGGGAAGTCGGGATTCGGAAACCATTTTCCAACCGCAGATATTTCTGGTATCATTCCGGGTATCAAAGAGGAGGCCGAGGTTGAAGATATGCCGTTGTGAGTTTTCCGGCGCAGCCGAGTTCGGGGTGATTGTTGAGGATACGGTTTTCAGTCTGGAGGCGGATAAGGCTTCGCAAAAGGTTGGCACGCGCCTGGGCAAACTTTCCGAGGTCAGGCTTTTGGCGCCGATTGTTCCGGGCAAGGTCATTGGCGTGGGCCTCAATTACAAGGACCATGCGGAGGAGCTGAAGCAGAAGCTCCCGGATGAGCCGGTCCTTTTCATCAAGCCTCGCAGTTCAGTGATTGGCCCGGGCGAGCCGATTCTTCTCCCTCGCCAGTCCTCGCGCGTGGACTACGAGGCCGAGCTTGCCATCGTGATTTACCGCACGGCGAAAAATGTGCCGCTTCTATCCGCCAAAGAATTCATCCTCGGATACACCTGCCTGAACGATGTCAGCGCCCGGGACCTGCAGATGAAGGACGGCCAGTGGACCCGGGCCAAGAGCTTTGACAGCTTCTCTCCCCTCGGCCCCTGGGTCGAAACCGAGCTTAATCCGGGAAACCTGAAAATTGAAGCGCGGCTCAACGGAAAGCTGGCGCAAAGCTCGAACACCAGCCAGCTCAATTTCAACTGCTTCCAGCTCGTGAGCTTCATTTCCACCATCATGACCCTGGACCCCGGAGATGTCATCGCAACCGGCACTCCCTCGGGCATCGGCCCGATGAAGGACGGGGACGAAATTGCCGTCAGCATTGAAGGCATCGGCGAGCTGAAAAATCCGGTTCGCGCTGCGGCCTGAATTCCTGTTTGCCCAGCCCGGCTCCGGCCCCCAGGCCCTGACCGGTCAATTCTTTGCGCGCTTTGAAGCTTTGGGATAAAATTTAACAGATGGAACAAATAACTCTGGATTTGGCCAATGCTTTCAAGGAGCGCCTGGAGCAAAAAATTGGCGGGGCAGAAGTGATCATTTTTGGCTCACGCGCGCGAAGGGACAACCAGCCGGACTCGGAGCTGGACCTTTGCGTGATAGTTGCCGAGCTTAACCGTGATACTCGGGAAATTATTTTCGATTGCGCGTGGGAGACGGGCTTTGCCGCGGGGATTGTCATCGTGCCGGTTATTTTTTCCCGCCAGGAGATAAGCGGGGTCCTGGGAGAATCGCCCTTATATCGAACAGTTGAGCGCGAGGGCATCAGGTTATGAGCGAGGAATTGAGCAAATACCGAATCGAGCAGGCGGAAGAATCGCTGGCCGAGGCGGAGTTGCTTTTCAATTCTGGCCAGGGCTTCAGGGGCGCGGTCAACAGGGCCTATTACGGCATGTTTTACGCCGCGCTGGCTTTGCTGGCCAAGACCGGAAAGGCAAGCTCCAAGCACAGCGGGATAATTGCGCTTTTTGATGAGAATTATGTGAAGCAAGGAATCTTCAGCAAAGAATTGAGCAAAGCCCTGCATCGAGCTTTTGAATTCAGACAGATGAGCGATTAGCGGGAGATGTTCGAAATCGAGCAAAAAGATGCGCAGGAAATTATTCGCCAGGCGCGGGAATTCATAAAGGCGGTAAAGGGATATCTGAAGGCTTGAAAATTCGGGGAGCAAAGGATGAAGAACAAGGCATGGTCGGGAAGGTTCAGGGCCGGGACCAACCGCAGGTTTGAGGAATTCAGCCAGAGCATAAGCTATGACCGAAGGCTGGCACTCTATGAGCTTCGCGCCTCGCTCGCGCATGTGGAGATGCTGGCGCGGAAAAAGGTTATCCTGCGGAAGGACGCGGCTCGAATCATCCGCGCTCTGAAGAAAATCCAGCGCGAGTTAAAGGATGGCAAATTTGTCTTCCGGCCCGAGCTGGAGGATGTGCATATGAACATCGAGCATCGGCTGTTTGAGCTGGCCGGAAAGGCCGCGGGCAAGCTCCATACCGGCAGGTCCCGGAACGACCTGGTGGCCGCGGACGAGAGGCTCTGGCTCAAGGACGCGGTCCAGGCCGTGCTTTCCCGGCTCAAGAGCCTGGTGCTCGCGCTATCGGACAAGGCCGGGGATAACCTGGAATTAGTGATGCCCGGGTTCACCCACACCCGGCAGGCCCAGCCCGTGCTCTTCTCCCACTGGCTTCTGGCCTACGCAGAGATGTTCCTGCGCGACCGGGACCGGTTCGCACAGGTTTTCAGGCGCGCGGACCTTTGCCCGCTCGGGAGCGGCGCGCTTGCCGGCAGCAATTTCCCCCTGGACCGGAACTTCCTGGCGAAAAAACTGGGCTTTGCCGGCATCACCCAGAACAGCCTGGACGCGGTTTCCGACCGGGAATTCATCATCGAGTTCCTGTCCGCGTCTTCAATGCTGATGATGCACTTGAGCCGGCTTGGCGAGGAGATGGTCTGGTTCAGCGGGGAGGGATACGGATTTTTCGACCTGTCGGAATCGCTCTGCACCGGCTCGAGCATCATGCCCAACAAGAAGAACCCGGACGCGGCCGAGCTTATTCGCGGCAAAAGCGCCAGGGTTTTTGGCCATCTCCTGGCCTTGCTCACCCTCCTGAAGGGCACTCCGCTGGCCTACAACCGGGACTTTCAGGAGGACAAGGAGGCCTGGTTTGACGCCTCGGATACGGTTCTCAATTGCCTGGAAATCGCCGCGCTCCTGGTTTCAGGAATGGAGCCGAACCCGGAAAAAATGGCCGAGGCCTGCGGGCATGGCTTTATCCTTGCCACTGACCTCGCGGACTATCTGGTCAAGAAGGGACTCGGGTTCCGACAGGCGCATCATGCGGTCGGGAGCCTGGTCCGCTATTGCGAGGACCGAGGGAAAAAATTTGAAGAGCTGAACCTTAAGGAGTTCCAAAAGGCGAGCGCGCTTTTTGAGGAGGATGTCTTCCGGCTGCTTTCAATGAGGAACTCGGTTGCGGCCAAAAATATTACCGGAGGAACCGCGCCGCGCCAGGTCAGGAAACAGTTGGCGCGGCTGAAGGACCTTCTTAAAAAATGGGAACCGGTTTGATGAATTCCCGGTCAGCCCGGCAAGAACCTCCGCAAAAATCGCAAACCAAAATATTTTTGCTGTTCTGCTTCCTTGCGCTCGCTTTGCTGGCCGCAGCCTGCGGGGTGAAGAAGCCGCCGGAAAAGCCCGAAGCTGTCTTTCCCAAGCCGGTGAACAATCTGCAAGCGCGCGTGGTCGGGGGATGCGCGGAACTGAACTGGAGTTATGAGGGAGCGGAATTTCCGGAAAAAATTCTGCTTTTGCGCTCCGAGAGCCAGAGCGCAAACACCGGCTGGAGCGACTTTAAGGAACTGGTCGCGCTCAAGGGCGAGTCGGCATTTTACCAGGACTGCGCCATCGCGTCCGGGAATTTTTATTCATACCAGGCGCGCGGAGAGTCCCGGTCTAAAATCCGGTCCGACCAGGGCAAGGCCGCGACCATAAGTTTTCCCGTGATTCCGGCTCCGGCCCAAGATTTCCAGGCCGCTCCGGGCGACCGGTTTATTGACCTCGCCTGGAAGACCGAGCCGGGAATATCTTATAACTTGTATCGAGGAACAGTGGCGGGGAGTTTTTCATCCCGTGCCCTGAACAGCTCGGCGCTCGGCAAGGGACTGTTCACGGAGCTCAATCTTGAAAACGGCCAGACCTATTATTATTGTCTGCGCTCAATGATGGTCCCGGAGGGATTCCCGGGCGTGGAAGGCCCATGCGCCCTGGCCTCGGCATCGCCCGTTGACCTGATTCCGCCGCTGGCTCCGGCAGGCCTTTCCGCAGCGCTGATGCCCGAGGGCGTGCGGCTCAACTGGCTCAAGTCGCCGGAGGATGATTTGCTCGGATACCTGGTTTTCCGGAGAGCCGCGGGGACCCGCGGATGGAAACCGCTCACGCCCGAGCCGCTTCCGGAGAATGAATACCTGGACGCTTCCGCGCTCGGACTCAAAGGCCGGCTGGAATACGCGCTCAAAGCGGTTGACAACGCGCCCTCAAGAAACCGGAGCGAAATGTCCAGGCCCGAGACAATCAGTCTGCCTTGAGCCTTTTTTTCTTCGGCTTCTCCCGCTTGATTTCATGCCCGCAGTCCGAGCATCTCCAGAGCGCGGTCTTGAGCGAGCGGAAGGCGAAAAATCCGGCCGCGCTCAAACCCGCGGGGAACAGGAGCAGGCGCCAGAGTAAGCTCAATCCGAGCAGAATTGCGGCCAGGCCGAGCAAAGGATAGATAAATTTCCCGGAATACAGGCGAAGCGTGGCAGGCTTCATCAACCCCCCGCATTGCAGGCAATATGTCAGCTCCGCAGCCTGGGACTGAACCGAAGGCTCAACCGGCTTGCGTGAGAGCTTCTTCCTGATCGCGCCTGAAGCCTTGCCCGCGCTTCCGGCTATTTTCCCGGATACGCGCACAAAAGGCGCATAGAGATTCTTCAGCTCAAGCGCCGGCTTCGCCGGCTTGCGCGCAGCCGGGATTTTCACCGGCTCGCCGGTGAGCAGGTCCACCTGACAGCGCCTGCAGATGAAGTCCGCGTCAGCATGCACGAGTCCGCAGCGGGGACAGCTTTTCATGGTTTTTTATTGGCCTTTTCGCTCTCGATTTCCCAGAGCGAATTGATCAGGGCAATATCCTTCTCGGCAAGAGCCTGGAATTCAATGCCCATGCCCGGGTCGTGGCCATGCGGGTCATCTGGCTTGACCACCCGCACAATCCGACCCGAGGTCTCAATCAGCTCTTTCCGGCCCGGAATCGAAAACCGCAGCTTGAGCTGGGTGCCCAGAGCCAGGGGACGGACCGTGCGGATGAACATCCCTCCCCGACTCAAGTTGATGGCATAGTCATAAAAAAAATCGTCCAGATGCTGATACGAAATCTCGAACCGGACATCCACCCGAGGATGTTTGCGCCGCTCCAGGCCCGGCCATGCGTGTTTTTGCTTCTTCATCAGTTCCATTCTAAAGCCATTTGCCGAGTTTGCAATCCGGCCTTGACGCTCTCTTGCCCTTTCCAACTTTTCATCCCCGTTTTTCCCTTGACTCTGCTCCCTGAAAATGATAATTACCGGACTGATGGATGAATAAACGGGGGGATGGATGTTTAAGCAAGCACAGTGCGACTTTTGCGGCGACTGCCTGGTCGAGTGCCAGTGGATGGAGATTTCGCGCGACCAGGCAACGGCATGGATGAAGGCCATGGTCAAGGGCGAGAAGACCCCGGTATTGGACAACTGCATCACCTGCTATGCCTGCAACGAAATTTGTCCGCAAGGCGCCAATCCTTTCGAGCTGATTGCCGGGCTGCAGGAAAAGCACAACTTGCTGTCAACGGCGGAATCTGTCCTGGCCAATGAGGCGCGTTATGTCTTCAACAAGCCGCTGACGGATTTTCCCCGGGCCGAGCGCATAATGAGCGTCTGCGTGTTCGGGAAAAGCGACGCGGAGCTTATCCAAGGCCGGCTCTATGAGCTGCCGTTGGTTGGCGGCAAGCCGTATTTCTGCTGGGTGCTGTTCAGCCATCTGGGGGCGGAAAGCATCCAACGGAAACATGCCCGGGAACTGGTTGACCGCCTGGCCATGACCGGGGCCAGGGAGGTGGTCTGCTTCCATGACGATTGCTATGCCATGCTCGCCCGCCTGGCGCCCGACTACGGCATCCATGTGCCTTTTCGGCCAGTGCATCTCTCCGAATACCTGGTTGAATTTCTCAAAACCAACCGGCAAATGCTCAAGCCGCTGAAGATGAACATCGCCTACCAGCGGCCATGTGCTTCCCGGTATACCCCCGAGAAAGAACATTTCCTTGACGAGCTTTTTGAGATTTTGGGTGTAAAAAGAGTTGAGCGCGCCTTTGACCGGAAAAAAGCGCTCTGCTGCGCCGGAATCAAAATGATGCTCGGCAAAGGAGACCCCCGTCCGGAACAGGAGAAGAACATTCTCGACGCCCGGGCCGCAGGCGCCCAGGCCATGGTCTGTCTTTGCCCCATGTGCATGCGCTCTCTGGCCGCTGTCGCCAGCGAGCATGGCCTGCCGCTCATTTTTATCAGCGACCTGGCCCGCATGGCCCTTGGAGAAATCGCTCCCCCGCGCTGACGGCTTTTTTCAGCTCTCCGCTCACAGTTCCCTCCCGCATTTCAGGGGACGAGCATTGCCGCGGCCGCTCAATTTTTCTCTGACCTCTGGAATCAACCTGGAGGCGGGCAGCAAAGGATAAAGCGGATTGCCGCCGGCCAGCTGGGTTGAGATTAGTTCAGGCGGTGTTAAAATCAAAAGGGGGTAGGGCAAATGTCAGAACCGAAAACTCTCCGGCAGGGATGAGACCAGGATGAGGGATGTTTCCGCCATTGTCATGGCCGGAGGCAAGGGGGAAAGGCTCTGGCCGCTGACCGCGAACCGGGCCAAGCCGGCCGTGCCCTTTGCCGGGGTGAGGATAATTGATTTTGTTTTAAGCAACCTCATCAATTCCGGCATCAATGAAATTGCGGTGCTGTCCCAGACCCAGTCGCATTCGCTTGACGACCATATCATGAAGGCCTATCCCACTTATATCGGGATGAGGGGCAGCATAGCGATCTATCATCCCCGGATGGTAACCAGCGACGATGTGTATGTGGGCACGGCCAACGCGGTTTTTCATAACCTTGAAAGGATCAACAAGAAGGCGGAGCATGTCGCCATCTTCGGAGGGGACCACATCTATATGATGGATGTTTCCAAAATGGTCGAGTTCCATGAGAGGAAAAACGCGGACATCACGGTTGCAGCCATACCTTTCCCGGTCAGCGAAGCGCATAAATACGGGGTCATTGAAGTTGACGAGAACTGGAAGATAATAGGATTTGAAGAAAAGCCCAAGGCTCCGAAATCAATCCCGAACCAGCCTGGCAACGCCCTGGTATCCATGGGGAATTATATATTCAACAAAGACCGTATTTTTGAGCTGCTGGAGGCGGACTCCAGGAAGAATTATGTTTCCAAGCAGGAACTGATGGAGCTTATAGGCAAGAATCCGAAGGCGCGGGAGGAATATTCCACCCATGATTTCGGGACCGACATCATCAAAGGAGAAGTATCCAGGCAGGCCTTGAAGATATATGCCTATGATTTTAACCGGAACAGAATTCCGGGCATTCCCGAGGGGAAAAGACAGAACTACTGGCGCGATGTTGGGGACATTTACCAATACTGGCTTGCCAACATGGACATCTGCAGCATTGAGCCGGAGCTTAATCTCTATAATTCGGACTGGCCTTTATGGACCCTTCCCAACACCTTGCCGCCGGCCAAGTTCATCCACGACAACAAAAATGAGAACCGGGTCGGCTATGCCACCAACTCCACAGTGTGCGCCGGGTCGATCATAAGCGGAAGCCATGTGGAGAGGTCGGTAATCGGGATGAATGTCAAGGTGAACAGCTGGTCTTATCTTGAGGAGTGCGTGATACTGGGCAGCAAGAAATATATCAATACCGAGATAGGACGGTGGTGCAACCTTAGGAGGGTAATCGCGGACCGGGATGTAATCATACCGGAAGGAACCGTCATAGGCTATGACCGAATTATTGATGAAAAGAGGGGCTTCAAGATTGTGGACACCGAGGACGGGAAGCACATTACGGTTTTGCCCAGAGGATACAAATTTTGACACGGAGCGGCTTTTTGCCTTGCCCCATTTTCAGGACCAGCCATAAGCCCAGGGTTTGCCATTTGCCCGGTTCTGGAACCGGGGCAAAGCAGGGAGTCATTCCCGGTTCCTCGTTCCAAGATATTGATTTGATGGGTAAAATCAAGAGGCGAGAAAAAATGGCACTGCTGGCTCGTCTATTATGTCGAAACAGATTGAGTCTGGGCGGAATGACTTAAGGTTCGAATTAAAAGCTTTAGTTTTTGTTCTGCGCCTGTTCCTGCAATCGGCATTATAATGAATCCAAGCATTCAAATCTGCGCGGGAGACAGGCCGGACAACCTTAGACAAAGGAGGATGAAGATGAAGGCGAGAACATTTCTGATGGGGATTTTGGTTCTGTTCGCAAGCCTGTTTTTCGGGAAACTTGACCTTGCCCAGGGCGTGGACAGCCAGGAATGGCCGGTGGAGATTGACACCGACCAGGGCGTGATTATCGTTTACGAGCCGCAGTGGGAAACTCTGGTGGGCAACAAGTTGACCGGAAGGGCCGCGGTATCGCTGACTCCCTCGGGCAGCAGCGCTCCGGTTTTCGGCGCGGTCTGGTTCAGCACCATGCTCTCAACTGATATGGACAAGCGGACCTATGAGCTTGCGAGCCTGGATGTCACAGATGCAAGGTTCCCCAATTCCGCGGCCGAGGTTGAGGACCAGTTGACATCGATTCTGGAGACAGAATTGCCCAAGCGGGACCTTCACGGGTCGCTTGACGCTTTGCTGGCCACGCTGGAGACGGCTCAAAAGCAGGAGCAGGAATCAGAGGACCTGGCAACGGCGCCTCCGAAGGTCATTTATGTGGACCATCCTGCGGTGCTGCTCCTGCTGGACGGAGAGCCTGAACTTTCGGCCATCCAGGGCGCCAGCCTCATGCGCGTGGTGAATACTCCGATGCTCCTGGTCCAGGACAAGAGCAACAAGCGCTATTACCTGTCCTCGGGCAACGCCTGGTACAGCGCCAATGACTATAAGGGACCGTGGGCCATTGACCATAACCCTCCGGCCGCGGTATCGGCCCTGGTCACGGACAACGGCCAGCCGGTGGCAAACATTGTGCCCGACTCTATGATGCCCAAAATCATTGTCTCCACCGTGCCTGCGGAGCTGATTGTCAGCCAAGGCGCTCCCCAATATGCCGCCGTTGCCGGCACCAGCCTGCTCTATATGTCCAATACGGAAAATGATGTCTTTATGGACATACCCACCCAGTCGTATTTTGTCCTGCTTTCCGGAAGATGGTATGTGTCGCGGTCTTTGCAAGGGCCGTGGAACTATGCGCGGCCGGACCAGCTGCCCGCGGACTTTGCCAAAATTGCTCCGGATTCCGCCAAGGGAGATGCGCTGGCGAGCGTTCCGGGCACCACCCAAGCCGAGGAAGCTCTGACCGAGAACCAGATTCCGCAGACTGCGGCGGTCCAGCGCAGCGAGGCGAAGCTGGAGGTGGAATATGACGGGGAGCCGCAATGGGTCAGGGTCAGCGGCCTGGGAATAAGCTACGCGGATAATGCCGACACGCCGGTGTTCCTGGTCGCAGGCAGTTATTACGCGTGCGCGGACGCGGTCTGGTTTGTGGCAGCCAGTCCGTTTGGGCCCTGGACTGTGGCGGATTATGTCCCGCCGGTTATTTATGAGCTGCCGGCGAGCTGCCCGTTTTACAATGTGCGCTATGTTTACATCTATGACTACACTCCGGAGCTGGTCTATTTCGGATACACTCCGGGCTATTACGGCTGGTATCCCTTTGACGGAATCATCGTTTTCGGCACCGGATATTATTACCACGGATGGTATCACCATCATTATTTCCCGAGGCCATGCACCTATGGCTTCCACGCCCATTATGCCCGGGTCAACTGGGGGTTCGGCTACAGCTGGAGCTGCGGTTTTATGACCGTGGGCTATGCCTGGCACAGGGATTGGCACGAGCATGGCTGGTACGGCCCGGCAGGATTCCGGGGATATCGACCGGCTGATGTTTTCATGCAGCGGAATGTGGTCGTGCAAAGGAACTTCAACCTCTACCAGAAGGCCAGGTTCGGGAACGAAATCCATGTCTCGGACCGGAATTATCGGGTCCAAGGCCCGGCGCCCATCAACTTCTATAACCGGCCGGAGAATGTCGGTCGGGTTGTTTCCAGGCCCGGAATTCCGCAGGGAGCTATCCAGCCGCAAGTTCTCCGCGGCCAACCGAACAATGTTTTCACGGACAAGGAAGGCAATGTTTATCGGCGCAATCCCCAGGGATGGGAAAGGAACAATGGCCCGGGATGGGGCAAGGTGCAGCCCTCGGTGCCGGTCCCGGGGCCTGGTGAGCGCAAGCCCTCGGGTCCCTGGAGGGATGTGAAGACCGTGCCCATGCCGCCCCAGACTAACAAGCCTCAAAACCAGCATCTCCAAGAGCATCAGCCCACACAGCCGCAGCGGAATAAACAAGGAGGCCGGGCCCAGGAATATAATCCCGCGCCTCAAGCCCATGAGCAAAATAAATCAACAGGCCCTGCCCGGGAATACCGGCAGTCGCCCCCGGTTTACAGGTCCGCGCCAACGGTCCCGGACCATGTCCAGCGCGATTACCAGGCCAGGCAGCGAGGTGAGCAGCGCCCAAGCAATCAGAATCCCGGCCGCAATAATAGCCGCGGCGGCGGAGCAAGCCCGAGCAAAGGCGGAGGAGGACAAAAAGGCGGCGGCGGTGGCGGTCAAGGAGGCGGCGGAGGAGGCCAGGGAGGGGGAGCCAGCCAAGGCCAAGGCAGCAAGCATGACAAGGACCGTAATCAATAGGCTCGACTTTTTGCAGGCCTGATGCCCGCTTTAAAATAAAGGGCCGGATTGGAAAATTATTCCACCGGCCCTTTTTGCCAATCTAAACCTTAACCACCAGTCACGGCTCCAGCTCCTTTGTCCTTAATCTTCCGCCCGTCCGCCACTCTCCAACGCGCGAGCCATAGAAGAATCACTTAAAATGCTAAACCGTTTGCCAAGCCTTAAGCTTCAACTGAATCTTTGGACTCAATAAACATCATTAATATATTTTGCCAAATGCGAACCAAAGTATTTTCTAATAGCCCTGTTAAAATTCGTGGAAACAATAATTTGAATGTCAAGACCCGATCCCGAAATCATATTGCCTAAAATTCATTCCTCTGTCAAACTCTTGGGCTGAAAAATTTTTTTTGATTTTCTCCTCTCCCGCAACTTATGTAAAATGTAAAGGCCTACCCCCCCTTTTTTAACTGATAAGGGATTTTTCTCCAGCGGCAATCTTTTAGGCAGAAAGCACAGGGCGCGACCGCTCCAACCTCCTCTGCGATTAAAGCCACCGCAGATATGGTCTTCTCGGGAATCATCACATAATGCTTGGTAATCTCTACCCCGATTTTCCGCGAGTCCAGGCCATTGAAGATCACGCTCTGCTCCCTCAAGTCCCAGTCACAATAACCCGGGCTAAATCTCATAGTTGCCTTTAATCCTTTGCTTTCCGCCTCATCCCTCCATTGCTTCTCAACCAGCTCGGCCGCAAGCTCAACCGCTTCTGATGCAACGGTATCAAAGAGAAATTGTCTGAGCACCGAGTCGTTCTGCCCAAGATGGAGCTTCCATTCATCGCCGATAGTAGCGATCATAAAGACCATCGCCCTCTTTCCTTTGCATAACCCGGCCAGACGCGCGAACATTGGACTGCGGATGGCTCCTGGTTCGGTAATGATTTCTTTTTTATTTAGCTCGGCGATGGGAGCTAAAACATAAATTCCCCTTGGATTTGATGATTCATAGACCGCAGCGATTGATTCAGACAAAATTTTCTCAATATCGTTATTGGGCGCAATCCTGTTTTTATAGCCAAGATTTGAAAGCACCCTCCCACGAATTTCTGCGATGAGTTTCTTCTCCAGTTCAGGTTTTACTATTACCATTTCTCTTTTGCTGAAACCCTCTCCATTGCCGCCTCGGTCTCCTCCAGAACCATGACCGCTGATTCAGCATAGCCGTCAGCGCCAAAGCTTTTCGCCAGATTTAGGTCAAGAGGCGCTCCGCCCACCATTATGACCGTATCAGGCGATATCGCCTTGACCCGCTTGATGATTTCCGGCATCTGCATCATAGTTGTGGAGATCATTGATGAGAGGGCAAGCACTTTCGCCTGTTTTTCCTTAACGGAATTGATGAAGGCATCCACCGGAACCCGGGTCCCAAGATCATACACCTGATACCCGCTTGCCGCATAAATCCTGGAGATAATATTCTTGCCCAGGTCGTGCGGATCCCCCTCAACCACCCCGATGACAACTGGTATAGCTCTGGATTTTTCGCTTTCTTCTGCGGAAGAAAGCCTTTTCAAGCCCTGGTGCAGGACATCAAGCGAAAGCAGAAATTTCGGGAGCGGCATCTCCGGGGTGAAGAGCTTTTTCCGCAGATGCTCAAGCCCTTGAAAAAGCGCCTGTCTAATTTCCGTTGTGGGAATTTCTTGCTTCCCGGCTTGGTCAATGCTTTTATTCAGTTCATCAGCGTTATGCTCCTGCACCGCCTTCTCTACGGAATTGAGCACTTCTTTATTTTTTTCGCTGTTCATTTTCCTTATCCATAGATTCGCGCCGCCTGGACCAGGATAATGGCATTGAGCAGGTTCGCGTTAGGAGGATACTCACAGCCAGGCGCCAGGATAAAACCTCCGCCCTCTGCTAAATCATCTATTACCTTTTTGCATTCCTCCATTACCTGCTGGGGACTTCCGCGGTAAAGCAGAGGCGTTTCCACATTGCCGATAAAAGTGGTCTGGTCTCCATATTTCTTCTTCAGTTCTTTCCGGTCCTTGCAGTCATCTGGCAGACAGGCAAAAGATATGGCTTCTGGCTCCATAAAGCGGACCATAGAGTCAAAATAGGGCCCGTCGCCGCAGTTGTGAATTGCGACCAGGCAATTCCGGCGATGAATAACCTCGGCAATCTCCCTTCCGAAAGGCCCTTCCATTTTTTCCCACAGTTCTTTCCCGAGTCCGCTCTTTGCTGCAAAAAGCATATCCGGCGCGATGATGACCAGGCCCGTGTCGCAAAGAGCGTTGATGTAATCAATCAGCACGCCGGTTACTGTTTCCATTGCCGCCATCACTTCCGCAGGATACAGGACACAGTCCTTGAAGACCCGCTCCGCGCTTCTCATCATGGCCAGGACCGAAAGGGGGCTTGAGACCACAGGAACAAACACCGCGCTTAAGCCTTTCTCTTTCAGCGCCCTGCGCGACATTTCAACGACCTTCTGCATACGCGGCGCGCTTTTGAGCTCAATCCTTTTCAATTTTCGGTAATCCGTATAATCCTTGATTAGAGGATTTGCATAATCCGGATGGGCAGTGGAGTTCTCAGGATAGATGGTTGTCTGGCCGAAGTCAGAGGCTTCTACCGTGAGGTCCAGACCCAGGAGCAGAACATCTCCGCCGATAACCTCCAGGCCGAGCAGGCCGGCCTCTATCGCCACATTTGGGTCAAGCGAGAATTCGCGGAACGACGCTCCGGTCAACTGCCGGTATGCCCCGCCCACCAGGGGGGCGCAGGGAACATGGTCCGGCTCTTTGTGGCGCATGGTTGCAAGCAGTCTCTCAATGGTGCTCAGCTCACTGCGGCGTCCCCTCCAACTGGTCAGGCGGGCAAGAAAATCAAGAACATTATCAGGAATGAGTCCCAGAGGCGGAATGCGTCCCTTGCGGAGGCTATCAATTATTTCACTCACCGACATAGGGACTTCAACCAATTGCCTGGTTTAACAGATGCCTTGATTTTTTGTCCGGTTTCTTTGTCATGACATTTCCAAGCCTGTTGGGTTGAGCATGACTTCGCTTCAATTTTTAACTGCCTGAAAACCTTATGCCCGATGCAATGTCTAGCAAATTTGCATAACCCTGTCAAGTCCAAAATGCAATTTGATATTCTTGGCTTCTGGTCAATGGGTGAAGATTTTGGGGTCTGGACTTCGCATTACACCTGGCTGCTCTGGGAAAAAAATAAGGGCTGGATGGGGGGGTAATTTATCCGGCCCTTTTATATTAAGGTCAGCGGACAAGAGTGTCCGCTGTCCCCGCTGACCCAAGCAAATCAAGCGGCAGCCGGGGCTTGGGCTTCAGTCTTCTTGATCTCCTGGGTGTCGGCCACTCCGCCCATGGCTCGAGCAACCAGTTCTGAAATATCTTCCACCCTCATTCTCTCGTCCAGGTTCAGGATTTTGACCGCGTCGTTCAGCATCTGCAGGCAGTAGATACAGGAGACGGCGATGATCTCGGCTTCAGTCTCAAAGGCCTCCTTGACCCTGGAGACATTCAGCCTCTCCCCATACACCAGGTCCATCCAGTAGTGACCACCGCCGCCTCCGCAACAACGGCTCCTTTTGCGGTTATGCTCCATCTCCACCAGCTTGGCGCCTTTGATGGCCTTGATGATGTTCCTCGGTTCCTCATAAATATTGTTGTACCTTCCGAGGTAGCAGGGGTCGTGATAGGTTATCTTCTTCTCAATGGGCATTTTGAGCTTGAGCCGTCCCTGGCGGATGAGTTCGTTGAACAGCTCGGTGTGATGGAGGACCTTGAATTCGGCTCCGAACTGGGGCCCCTCGTTGCGGAAGACATTCAGACAGTGCGGGCAGTGGGCAACCATATATTTGAATTTCCGGCTCTTGATCAGCTCAAGCTGGTTCTTGACGGTTGACTGGAACAGGTTCTCGTCTCCGAGCACCCGGGCCGGGTCTCCGCAGCACATCTCCTCGTCGCCCATGCAGGCCACTTCGATGCCGGCGTTCATGAGTATTTTGAGCACATTGTAAGCCACTTTCTGCTTGATGGGGTCAAAGGTTGTGCAGCAGCCGATCCAGAAGAGGGCCTCGCACTCCTCTCCGGCCTTGACCACCGGGATTTGGGTATCGGTTATCCACTGGGACCTTGAGTCCTGGGGGCCGAAGGGGTTGCCGGTTCTTTCCATCAGCTTGAGCGCGACCGCGGCGTCCTGGGGAAGCTGTCCGCGCATCATGACCTCGGCGCGGCGCAGCTCCATTATCTGGGGGATGTGCTCGTTCCGGGCCGGGCAGACCTCCATGCATCCGCGGCAGGTCCGGCATTCCCAGATGGCGTCCGTGTCCAGGGCTTTGCCCACGATGAGCGGCAGCTCCGCGGCCTGCCCGTCGCCGGAAGTCACGGGCTTCTGGTTCTTGGGGTTTTGGGCAAAGGCTTTCATATCCTGGATGAATTTTTTGGGAGAAAGCGGATGCTGGTTGAGATAGACCGGGCAGTTGTCCTGGCAGCGGCCGCAGCGCAGGCAGGCGTCGTAATCCAGCCGGTTCTTCCAGGTCAGGTCCTTGACCGTGCTGACGCCGACATTGAAATTCTCCGCGGCTTTCTCGTCATTGAGCATGGCCTCGATGTCCACGCGGGGGAGCGCGCCTTTGGGGCCTATCCAGGAGAAGAAGATGTTGGCCGGGGTGGTCAGGATGTGGAGC
>Ga0315282_10009678_pt1 | contig 15284 bp, 23 predicted proteins | sample YL17G07_20_MG_FD_203693 | JGI IMG/M metagenome (GOLD analysis project Ga0315282, IMG submission 203693) | Sediment microbial communities from Yellowstone Lake, YNP, Wyoming, USA - YL17G07_20 | ecosystem: Environmental > Aquatic > Freshwater > Lake > Sediment | place: USA: Wyoming | collected... | reverse complement strand
CTTGACAAAGCGAAATACGCTCCTGAGCCCATCATTCTTCCGCACACATGAGAAGCGTTGACAGGTGGTATGCACATACCCTGTTTTAAAATTGACAAAATGTTACTTGAGCTCGATCCGTGATAGCATTCTTTTATGTTACCTTTTACCTTTCCTTTGCTCTCATACCTCGCCCTTTCTGCTGGTATCTTTATCTTAAATATTCTATCTACTTCATAACCCCACACGTCGGTTCCGCGGTGATTGTTGGCTTTACTATCATGTATCATTCTCGTTAATCTTCTGACCTCTGTAGGATCAGTAAAGAGCTCTATATTTGTCCCAAGGGCGTCCATCCTTGATGAGGTACTACCGGCCATAGCGGCTCCCATAGATACCCCAGTCTCTAACTGGTCCAGTATGTCATATTCTGCCTGTAACTTTTCCGCCGTCAAAATCATATCTTCTGAGGATATTTTTCTCGAGAACGGTTTAGGAATGAGAGAGAAATAAGATGAATTGAGTTTCTGTACTTCTTTATCTTCTGAATCCAGGCCATTTCTAGACGAGAGTATCTTATTAAGATCATTGAGAGGGACTCTTGCCTTATCTACGTGACTTTTCGTTACAGCCCCCACTTCTGTCATGTAACTACCGGCCACGTATTTAATAGCGGTCGAAGTAGTGATAGAATGCACATTTTCTTCGATAAGTCTATCCAAGAGGGTAGACACTTCTTTTGAGTAGGACGAAGTGTCGATCGCTGCTTTGATCGTGACGGTCTTTTTGACCTCAGCTACGCCACGAATGTTCACCGATCCCACCTGAGGGCTGACCACATCAATATCTACGTAGGCCTCCCGGGATACCTCTCCCGTGTCCGGGTCTTTCACGGATTTTCCGCTGAGTTTCTTATTGTGGATGCTATCAAATTCCTTCTTGGCTTCGTTGTAGTCCGTGCAGGGGTGACCATCGACCGTGTCTCGCACTTCGTAAATGTTCGATATACCGAGTCGTCCGTAGTGCGTGAAAATACGATGACGGCCATCAGAATGCTTTTGCAGTTCTGTCAAGTAAAATTTGTTGTGATTACTTGACACATTGGACTGATGCATCACATGATACTCGAGGGTCTCCGTGAAACCCTCGTTGCCATTGTCGGCTACTTTTCGTACGAGAAATTTTCCCATTTGTAGCACTCCTGTTGAGTTTTGTAGTTACAGTAATTTCTTGCATAGGTAGCACGAGGCATCCTGGACGGTTCTCAGTTTTTCGGCATCCTCATCCGGGATCTCGATATTGAACTCGTCCTCCACCGCCATGATCAGCTCCACGATGTCTAAAGAGTCCGCACCAAGGTCATCAGTGAAACTCGAGTTTGATAATACTTTTCTCTCGTAAACTCCAAGTTTTTCAGTCGTGATTCTTATGAAAACCTCATTGATCTTCTCTCGTGTCAATTTAGGCGGTTCAGGGGCAGCTACTTCTTCCTTAGGCTCTCGGTCTTGCAGGACGATGTAGCACCCAGCCTGATCATGACCGTACGCTATTACTGTAGCTCCCAGGAGTTCTCCAGGGACTGCAATCCTCTGTAGACTCTCCTGAGGGATTTCGATCCTGTGATTCATAGGTTTCGTTCTTTCTTAGTTCAGTAGATATCCTAAAATAAAATTCTCTTTACTCGGGGCTGCTTTTATGCTAGAATCTATATATCACCTAAACAAGGAGTCCTACCATGTCACTACCCAAATTCCCGAACGTCCGTATCCAGTGCGAGAAATGCGACAAAGCTACCTGGTGCCGAGAGTTAAAACCGTGCTCCGAGTTCTATCCCGCGATAAACAGCAACTTCACCGACACAGTCATGACACCCGAGGACATACGATACCAGGTCCTCGAGCTCGTCTCCTGAGCTAATATACTAAAATGAAGGACATTTTTAAAATGAAATCTTAGTCCTGACTCCTGTAAAGGAGGCGAGTACCTTCAAGGTCGAGCTCTGGATTTGCGTCTACGTCCTCTTGGTTGAATAGTTTTTCGACCTTATACAGGCCTTTATCAGTTACGAGCACATCTTGTATAGAATAATCGAATAGGAGCTCTGTTTCGCCTTCTTTTGGGGGTACCTCCCTACGAAGTTCTCCACACCATGCTTCAAGCGTGTCCTCTGAGTACTCAGGGAACAAAGTTTTGAAGTAGCTAACTATGCTTTTAAAATCCTTGTCCCTAGCTAAAATCACTCGGCCTCTTGACTTCCTACCAGGAACGTCATACTCTACATACCGAATTACGTGCATTATTTCCATAGCAGTATATCCCCACCATCTGTGATAGTGAGTTTGGTTTTAGGAAAATCTTGCCTAGTGAGCTCTATGATCTCTTTGAGGGCGGCCCTGTCAGGATCCAGTACCGGAGGCATGCACTTCTCCTGCCTGATAGGATAGATCTTGCCCGACACAAAACTCCCTCTATCATCGAAAGTGACCTGGATGATAGGGGCAATAGCAGTAGCCCCCTGCAGCTTGAACCCACAGGTAGCAAAATTGCCCATGCTGTACGCTATGAATTTTCCCTTATACAGCTCTACCGCCCGTGTCACGTGAGGCCCGTGCCCTAATATCATGGAAGCCCCCGCATCTATGCATCTGTGAGCAAAGCTATACACGTTACCGCGGGACTCCCCGTAATAGGTCTCTTTGTGTCGGGAGACATGAGAGTGCCCTACACCCTCAGCGCCCCCGTGCATAGAAACTATCAGGATATTGCAGAGGCTACGCATGGATACTATCACGGACTCGGCCTCTTCTGGCCTGTGCCAGGCTGTATTAAAAGCGCAGAATCCATACCGGACTCCAGACACAGTAAAGGTATCCCAGGGATGGGAATAACTGGCGTATTTGATATTATTGAGCCTCAGGAGGCCTTCGGTAGTTTTCATGCCCCTGTCACCGAAATCCCTGCTGTGGTTGTTCGCCAGGCTAATCAGATTGAATCCTGCCTCTGAGTATCTATGGATGTAGCTCTCGGGCATCCTAAAAAGGAAGCAATTTGCACATTGTTTACAAGGGCTCCCGGCGTCCAGTAGGGTGCCTTCTAGGTTGCAGAAAACTATAGGAGCCTTAGGTATGGTATGCAGTACGTAGATGGTATCCGCGGAGCAGGAGTCCAACATAGTAGGGTCAGGGTAGCTGGATCCGAACATGACATCGCCCACTGCGGTTATGGAGCCCGCGTAGAGATATGATAGAGGCAGTAGCACTGACAATATCGTTCGCATTACCTGCTGCCATTTCACTTTTATTTTATATAGGCATGAAGCAATTCAACGCTTATCCCACTATCATAATATGCCATGGTGCTGTCATTGATTTCATGAAAGCCCTCGGATTTTATTTTGTCTATACAGGCATTTTGCCAAGGCGTGAGATCTGTACCAACAGCTAAAGTGGGGTAAATATCATGAGATAGTATCTCAATGATGTCATCTACCGTAGGCATATACATGAAATTTAGGGTCAGTTTAGGATATGGCTTCGCCTGTATAGAGACACTGTATATCTTGAATTTTCTAGCAGTTCCTATTTGAGGGATCCCATCAGAATAGTATTCTATTTCAAGCGTTTTTGTTTGGCGCATGTTTATTCCTTGCTCTTAGCGATGCCTATCTTCTGTAATATCTTTTCGCTTACCAGTTCTACGAACCGGGTGTCAGTCAACAGATCTCTTAGCGCATCAGAGTTGTCGAGATCCTTGTAGTCTATAGTCACCTCTTTACCATCCCTCTCGACTACGATCTTTTTTATTCGTACGTTTTCTTCATCAGAACTGTATAGTTCGAGTGCTCTCGTGATGAAATCCTCCAGAGTCGTCTCGCCTACTGCCGTGATCAGTAGCGATTGCCTGAAATAATTTTGATAGTACTCTGTCCTATCGGCTTTATCCTGATCGGCGAATAGGTCACGGAGTTTCTCAATGAACGTCGTATAGCTGTCGTCATTATCAGGTTTGACAACCTCTTTCAAGAGCGGCAAAACGTGGTCCTCGAAATATTCATAGATGGAATAACCGTTCCTTTAAATGTGGAAAAATCTACCCGGTTGCTCTCAATTGATAGTAACCAGGATGTTTCTCCATAAATTCAGGTTTGCACTCGGCACCGTAAGGCCCGAGAGCGAAACGAGCCAGTGTGTTCGTCGCGCCAACAACGTCAGCATGCCAGATATGACCACACTTCCGGCAAACGAACACGTCCTGTGATACTCGATTCGCCTCCTCACAGCAGCCACAGTCAGGACAGGTCCGAGAGTTGTTCCATGCAGGTTCCCTCCTGAAGCGAACACCGTTCTCTTCAGTAAGGAGCGTACACCTGAGGTTCAGTCTTCCGATTGCCCAACCCGTGAGGACGGAGCGATTTGTTTTTGAGAGGCGCTTGCCCTTGCGCCTTTTCATCTTGTTTTTGATACGTCTGTTGTCTTCCAGCACCAGATACTTTATCGCCTCAAAAGGTATCTCTTTACAGGTTTTATCTATGTACTCAGAGATTTCTTCTCGACACGCATACCACGCATGAGAACATCTCTTTTTACGTTTTAGCTTTTCAAGAAGTCTCCAGATATCTGTTCCATATTTCTCTCCTGTATCGGTAGTGAGAAGAGTTTTAGCACCAGGATCAAAGCCTACAGCAGAGCCGGTCTTTTTCTTTTCACACTCCATCTCAAAACTGAACTGTATGTACTTATCAGTGAGGATTACAGAGGTAGCTAATTTCCCTTTCTTAAACCAGCTGTTAAACACGTCATTTCTTTTGAGAGGTATTGCTATCTTTCTTGCTTTAACCCTACTGTCGAAACAATACAGGCCTACTAGCGAATCAAAACTTTTTAGGCTTGGATTTAAATTAATAAAAGCATTAGTAGAGGATAGCATTATCCTGTTGGGATTGTGGGTAGGTTTCGTGTACCCTTTCTTGAGTTCATCCGCTGATGCTTTAGTTCCAGAGACAAGAGAAAAGGCTTCAGCAAAACAATTTTTCTTAGCTCTTTCCGTGAGCCAGGACTCGCACTCGTGTAGGTTGTGGGCGAGTGTTAACTGGTTCTTTTCCATACCACAATGAGCTATAGATAGATGATGTTTATCTATAGCCCAGGAAACTACACGATGAGTTTCCTCCAATAGCTCTTTGATAGCTAACTGCTTGTCGGCAGTGAGCCATTTAAAGTAGTGACATTTGGAGGATCGAATGTATTTCATAATTTCTTTTTTTATTATAAACCTGGGAATCCCGTAAGACCTTTAACATTTGAAAGGGTATAACCCATGATCACACACCCTTTCTATTTTGATGAGTCTACCACAAATCCTCTGATATAAGACAGTCTGAAGGTTCCGATATCTGCCCGCATTTAAATGCATGAGCAGCAGCCTGTTTCCTACCAAGAAAGACGCCTTTATCAGTTACAAATCCTGGAATTATCTTTGCGTTACTTTCAGGTTTTAGATGACGTAATATGACTTTGTCATGACGCTCCAGCTCATTACCTACATATATTTTGTTTCCGTATTTAATAGCTACTCGTGTAATCATAAAGGCTCGCAGTTGTGCTTAATTTCATTTATCACGGGCGAGTTCTTTATCCCGTTCGCGCTTATAGGCGTTTAAAACCCTAGCTATTAAAGGCATATCCCAATAAAGTGGAGACCTTTTGAATTCACAGGCATACTGATTACCATCCCTGGTAAACTTGCATCGTATGCACGCTGTCGACGCACAGTACTCATGTAAAAGTGGTATAGTTAAATCTTTATACTTTTTAGCAGCCATGGATCTCTGTACAGCTTGGAATGCTATCATAGAAGTACTAGCGCACATGGCATTTTTTCTACCAATTTTTATATTCATGCTATCTGCTTTCATCCCTCATATACACTTTTATCGATGGATAAGGTACCACGCCGAGCTGCTCACCATCCAACATGATGGGCTCCATGGATCCTTTCGGAAAATATACCACGTCCCCATTTTCCACATCCAAAGGCAGGTATATAGGGCTGGTGTGGCTCTCATTCAGCAGGGTAGACAGATCATCTTCGTGGTTCTTAGGGAAGGGTAGTAGAAATCCCGGGCCTTTATTTAGCACGATACCACGTATTAGCTCATTATCGTTTTTAGTGATAATAGCCATGAGTATGCCACCACTCGTAGCCTCCTCCGTATTGAGTGGTTTCACCAGCACATTTATACCGGTCATATATGGAATTTTTTTGCTCATTTAGGTCTTTTCAAAAAGAGATATATAGCGACGACTACCAAGAACAGGGCCGCTACCGGGACCATAGTCAACCGCACTCCAAACAACATAATCCTGAGCCCATAAGAAAACACATCTAGCATAAGCATCAGGCTTGCGGTGCCCAAAATAATCAAAACTAGGCTCAACAGAAATTTTTTCATTTTTGACTCTCGCGCTTGAGTATTCTATTGCTCGCGAACAGCATTTTATCGTAGGGCAGTGAAAAAGTAGTGCCACATGTGTCGCAATGGTTTTCTACTGCGTCTTTTACGCTATTAGATACAGACATGCTATCAGATCTAATATACTCTGAGCACAATGGGCAGCGAGCAGCTAACTTTAGCCTGAATGTCCCATCGTCCAAATCTATGCTCACCGGAAATCCTACCTGTGTAGCTATCCCGCACAGCTCATAGTTTTCCATGCTTTTTATTTTAGTTTCTATGACCTCTAAGAGATCTTCCCGAGTAAAATTTAAAATTGCTTTTGAAGCCACAAGCTCATTTGGAGTATCCGTGGTAGGCTGTGCAGGATCCTGAGAAACTTGACTCTCCTCTATGCTATGTAGAAGGGCATTTAAATCCACCTCTCTCAACTCGGTTGGCGGGGCCGAATTTTTACTGTCTTTAAACCTTTTGCTTTCAATACGCTCCAAAGTAGCTTGCTCTTTCAAATCAGAATACAATGCCATTACTGTCTCTCGCTCTAGCCCATACGCGTCGCTTAATAGTATGACTTTATCCGAACGGGGATCTTTAGGCACCCCCTGCTCTAGCCTACCTACCTCACGACGCTCAAGCCTTGCATGTTTAGCTGCCTCTTCCTGAGTCCACCCACGTTTAGCCCTCTCAGCTAAAAATAGCTTACCCAATTCCGTCTTAGGGGGATTCTTTACGTTACGTATGGCGTTTGTTTTGGGTAGTATCATACCTATATCCTGTGAGTCAGTATCCGGATCGTCGAGGTCACGCTCGGCTATCTCGCTCTCTTTAGCGTGCAGGGGTATATCGCCATTGTTCATCATGCAGATCTTGTCGGGGTCTATAGGTTCATAGGTGTCCTGCATAGAGAGCATCCTTTACTACGATAAAATGTGCTGATAGAAAAGTAGCCCGGCGATATCCTACCGGGCTACTTTTCTATACTACAACATAAATCCTGTGCTAGCTCTTTTTAAACTTTTACTTCGATCTTGTCTCTTTTTTTCGGGCTTTTGTCCTCCAGGAGGAGTTTGACATCCAGCATGGTTCTCTGATTCGCAATGACCGTATTCAAATTTACGTGGAGAGGGTCGAGCACTATTTTCAGGAGACGCTGATCTTCAGTGGAAGACCAACGTTTACGGATGTCTGCCTCCGCGGCGTACAGAGCGATGTAGTCGCTGGCACGTCTACCGTTGATCCTGCGGAGAAAATGGACATCGTCGATCTTTGTCGCGAATTCTGAAAGAATATATCCTTTCGGAGTCGGGTGGACCCCAATGCCGTCTCTCCGCATGGCTCCAACGAGCTGATAGACACGGGACTCCGAAATCCCGAGTTTTTCTGACAACACCGATGCAGATGAGTACTTTTCATCTCGCAGGATACTGAGGGCCCGGGTCCTCACACTCTTGGGTTTATTCACAGGCTTATTCACATGGCACCCCTTTCTTGATACTGGTGAGTTGCTTGTTGACGCTGACCACATCTTCCGAGATTTTCTTGTAGAGGACTGATTTCTGCAAAAACTCCAGGTAGCTCATTCGCTGCCCAACATCCATTTGTAACAGGATATCGATGATGTCAGCCGGAAAATCCGGGGCAAGATTTTTACCACTGGTAAGAGGAAAGAGATCTGAGAAACTTTCCCTTTTCGCAGGAGTTTTAGAGGTGCTCGTCAGTCCCGCCGGAGCCTCGCCTTTAAGATAGTAACGCCCACCAGCACATACCACATTGCATTTCTGTCTTCGCAGCATGCACACGTGATAGACCAGGTCACACAGTCTTACTTTGATGATTTTTGCCAGGGATTTTTTATCCATGCCTTGATCCCCGGCATTCTGCAGGGCCGTGAGTAGTAGCGAGGACTTTGTGACAGGTGGTTTCAAACGATGGTAGGGACGCTTTACCGGTGAGACCTCTACATTGATATTAGGTTTTGATTTCAAATATAGCCGACCGTCCACTTTTTTGACCTTGTAACCTTTTTTAGCGAGGCGATGGGTGGCGGAGTATACCGAATCCACCGATTTATGCCCCATGGATTTCATCATCTGCTCGACGGTAATTCCAGTATCTCCTGCCTGCTGCAGGATCTTCAAAAACTTACCTTGCTCGTGCATACGTTACTCCGATTCTATTTTTGTACCAAAATGTACCAAAGCACACTCCAGTACTAATTTATCTCGAAATCTAATCCCGAGATAGGTGAATCTACCAATGCTCGAAAGAATATCCCTCGAGCTCCGTTATAATCTCGATCCATTATCTGCCTATCTATTTTACTCTGAATAATTCTCCGTCCACCTAAGCCCTCAATAATCTCTCCAGTCCAAGAAATAGTCTTACTAGTAAAAGCCTCACTCACATCTACCACGAGTTTCCCAAACTCAAAAGCCTTGTGCTTAATAAACTGCTTGAATCTAAAATGTCCCAGAGTCAACATCTGACGCGCTGATTTTGAGTTAATCTTTCTGAGTTCTCTCCTAACCATCTGACTGACCTCAAATGTAGGCAGGAGAATCACATCAAAATTCTTAACGAAAAATAATGCAGCTTTGTGATGCAACTCTGACACTAAATCCCAGATTTTCCACCTCAATCTACCGCACGCAGCTTTTATACGAGCCCGTTTATAGAAACTCAAAGGCTTTGATAATATAGACTGGAGCTTATCGAGCACTCTGCACAGACGGAAAATTCTCTTGAAATCTCCTGCACCTATTTTTCCGCAAAACTGATCTGAATAAAAAGAGATAAAATTTCGTATCCCTGGATCGAGCGCGACTATTCTTCCTTGGTTCTCGGAATTTAAAATAGTCGCTTTGTAGGGCACACTCACGTAATATCTCCCGTTATACTTAATCAATCTCGCGTCACACAAGTCCCCAGGTAAATCCTCTGCCCATTTTAACTCCTTTGTTAAAGTGTAATATAAACCTCTATCTGTGATAGCTTGCTTTGGTATGTAACAAGATTTAATGGGATCTCTTCTCTTTTTGAAATGTACCGTTTGAGGTATGCCGGTCTCTTTACATTTAATTTTAGCGTTAGACACATTTTTACAACAGTCCCTAATAGCTATAGATTTAATTTGGTACGGGATCTCTACAGACCACTCAGGGAGAGAGCTTATCAGGTCGTTTTTGATTGTTTTCCAGGCAGCGTAGCTGCCTGGCTGTTTCAGGAGTTCTACTGTTTTGTTATATGTAAAACGAGCAGTACCAAACCATCTTGAGAATATTTCAGCTTGCTTTTTAGTCGGATAAATTCTTATCTTTCTTGTTTTCGTTAGTGTACTTTCTGTGTCTTCTTCTTTCATAATTTCTACACGGAAATTTTTTAAAGATTGTTGAGATATCCTATACGTGCTTCCGTTTGAAGCTTTACTTAACTCCATAGAAAACCAGGAATCACGTAGCATTTTATTTGACAGTACGTCATCTGATATTGTTTTTGAGCTTGCTAAATTTGTGGTTATGGGGGACCACATATAGGAGTTTAACTCCATACAGTAGTCATTCCAATATGGGGAGCAATCTCTTTCTTTAGTTGTTTCTTTTGTTTTCATGCTGTTAATGTACCACTTGTTTCATACGTTATGCAGCATTTTTATACATTATCGCTTGCTGTTGCTAGCCTCTATCAGGATTACGTTTTAGCTATCTTTTTTATCCATTTTATCATTAATATATAGGAACAAAAATCCCATTCCCATGAGTACTATAAAAGATATAATAGACCACATATTGTGCATAGCGACACTACTTTATTCGTTCGAATCTTTCAAAGTGACAACATTCACGGCAGGGCACCCTTCCTCTATCCAAACTTTCACACAATCATTGAGGTTATTCCCCATCCCGAATTTTTCCATGATCATTTCCACAGTTTTCGAATCCGGTATCTTTCCAGGGAATTCATGGTAAAGATTGCGGGTAGATATCGAAAGGTGACGGCACCAGCCTATAGGTTGCTCCTCTATCGAAAAAACGACGCGATATCCTTGATCTATGGTTATTACATGGCCTAGGTAGTCTCCCGCAGGAGGCATGTCTCCAGACATCATTTTCTTTAGAGCATCTATAGAAAACTTATGAGCCTCAGCGTACTCTATGAGCTTTGCTATGTTACCTTTATTTTTATCATCGATCACCAAGGCTCTCATGAGTCGCCTTTCGTGTATCTAACATACGCACCCAATTTAAAACAAATCTTACACCCAAGTCAACTAAGGCTGCTTTTCTTTCTAATCTAATATACTAAATAAGAGTGGATAAATCCAGTAAAATAAAAATAAATTCAGAGAGTAGCCTGCTCGGTCATTAGCTGCCTCATTTTTTGAAGAGCCTCAATTTTTATTTGACGTACGCGCTCTCGAGTGATACCGTAGCGGTCAGCTAACTGTCTTAGCATCATGGGCTCACCTGTGTCTATCCCATAGTATTCCGACATGATAGCCCGTTCCCTGTCATCGAGTTGGTCCAGGGCTGATCTAAGATAGAGCATCTTTTCTTCTGTGATATATTCTTCTTGATTCACCACAGGCATACAATCGATCAGCTCTGTTTCACTGTCCCCTATGGGAGCGTTTAAATATAGCGGAGGCGTGTCCAAGTTGTAGAGCTTCACCACGCTTTTTTCTTTCATTTTAGTAATTTCAGCTATCTCATTCAAGTTCGTTCGATTTCGCGTCCTTTGAGACTGGGAATCTCGAACTTTTTTCATCCTATATAGATCGGCTATCACGTTGACCGGCACTCTGACTACACGAGCCTGATCTGCCAGTTCTGTCAGGATATGGTGTCGGATCCACCACACGGCGTAGGTTATAAATTTAAAATTTTTCTTACCGTCAAAGGTACGAGCTGCTTTGATGAGGCCTATGTTCCCTATTGAGATGAGATCGGATAAATGGACGCCCTGGTTGGCGTATTTCTTGGCTACTTTTACCACGAATAGCAGGTTGGCCTGGATCAGCCTATCCTGTGCCGTCTTGTCGCCTTTTTTTATCCTACTGGATAGCTCAATTTCTTCTTCTTGAGACAGCCGGATTTTAGGCACGTCTCGGAAATAGGCTTCCAAAATAGGGTCTTCTTTAGTCATTTTACGACTCAAACTACAGAGAAGAGAGCTCTCTCTTATACATTTTAATCTTTTCCAAAAATCTCTGACGCACAGTCTCAGGAAAGTTCTTGTTATGAGACATACTCGTAGCTGTAGCTATAGACATCTCGAGTTTCTTTTTTCTCTGCTCTTTAGATAAGGCGGCTTCTTCATCTACGTCCGAAAACTCTTCGGGTTTGGGTATAGGGGATGGCACTACTGGGGCTGCCCGTGCCTTTTTTAAAGGGGCCAGGATTATGCTCGCGGAGTCTCCTTCTTCAGCCTCTAAATCTTCTTTTTCATTCATACCGGATTCACCTTCCTATGGTCAGTCGCCAGCGAGCGATGACCTGTAGATATTTTTTGGGATCATTGACGTACAACAGCACATTCTCTAAAGGCACAGTAAAAATCAGGTCCACTGCCGGATTTTTCCATGCTCATCCTCACTGAACAAAAATTAATAAAGAATTGGTTTATGTTTCCGGACCATCCGTTAAAAAGTACATTGGATCATTAGCTATTGTGCCGCTGTTACTGTGTCTATAGATAGCCCACAGCAGTTGCAGGTCACTCACCGTATAGGGCTGTGGGCTGCCTATTAAGCTAGCTTCGTCTATATCTATATGCCCGAAACTATTTACCAATGGATAGCCTCCAGACAGCTACGACCTCAAATGCACCGCCCTCGTTTACGTAGAGGGGCATATCGGACAGTGGGTTATCCAGGAGTTCTTGCATGCGTCCTCTTGCCCTTAATTTATTACATACCGTATCCATGGCATGGATAATTTCACGGTCTATTGTCTCTGATAGAGATAGGCTAACGTCATCGTCTGTGTAGGTATTCACCGAGCCACCTCCAGACGCCATTTCATTACTATCTGTACATGTTTACGCTCATCGTTTATGTGCAGTGGTACCTCTTCCAGTGGCATCTGAAATAGACGGGTTAAGTCAGGATAATGCAGTATATCAAACAGCTCTTCGGGTTTCTGCTTTCTGTTGCACGTACAGATATCCCTAGCTATCATCTGACAGTAGTGCCCGCCCTCTCCTCCTAGATATCCATACAAGATATAGAGTTCGTCTAATGTGTAGGGGCTCATTTTTTCACTTCGCTATTTCCAAGCGCCACTTGGCTATATGCCGTACCACAGGACTCGAGTCATTTATATACAGGGGAATTTCAGATAGGCTGCTTATGAACATTACCTTTAGAGCGTATTCTGTAGTTGGTGCCCATATTCCACGCCCCCTTGAATTAGGCCATAAGACTCCGGTGTTTGGCTCACCCTCTATAAAGAAAGAGTATCTATACCCTGATTTTTCCATACACATCTCAGGTGACAGCCAGTACCATTTTTCCAGCACACACCCTTTGGGGAAATTTATAGTGAGCTGACACAGTTCCTCAGGAGTGTATAGTTTTTTCCACAGATCATCAGGTATCTTCCAATCATGTCTATCAATCTCTGATAAAGCTTCTGATATCCAGGACCTATTTTCTTCAGGCGATCCACTAAAAGTTGTTATTTTAGGATAGCCTCTATGGAAAATCTGGTATAGCTTATTGATCATATTCATCGAGCCAGCTCCAGTCTCCAGGCACAGATCTCCGGGTGCTCGTTTATATAGAGGGGCACTTGCTCTAAGGGCGTTTTGAAAATGATATCAAGCCAGGGATCATCCGCCGTAGGGCTACGCGCCAGCTTTCTTCCTACCATGTAACCCAGGAATTCAGAGAGATCTATTCTCCTTTTAAGGATAAGCGCGTTTCCTTTGTTGTCGTCAAAATGCCACACCAGCTTAGTAATCATGCAGTCAAATGGTATAATTCTATCATCATTGGCATGCCGCGGGTCTATAGGGCACTCCCATTTATTTTTATCTGGAGGGAGATGCCATTTGAGGCGATCTACCAGTGCCCAGATCTGTTCCTCCGTGTATCGATTCATCGTGCTATCCTCAGCCTCCAGGCAGCTATGTATTTCACAGACTCATCGTTGATGTACAGGGGCACCTCTTCTAGAGGCACCTCATGGCATATTTTTTTCACATTCTGACGACACTGTAGCAGATTGTTAAGGTTCTTTAGGGCAACGTCCTTACTCCACGCTTTTAACACCACATCAATGTTTATTATCTCGTAGGCATGCTGAGCGCTGGTGACCAGAATGCAATAGTCACCGAATCTAAAAAGAAACTTTGTTCTGTGGTCAGTAGCCAGTGCTTGAGTAGTGACCTCATATGTAAATGGGTTTATGAAAGGCAGAGAATCATACAGAAGCTGGGCTTCTTCTATTGAGTATCGCATGCTTCAATATACTTTCGTACAATCGAGCTATATCAGCCTGTAGTGTTTCTCATCCCGAAAATATTCGGCATCGGACCCGCGGATATATGGCTCCACCCAGATAACTTTTTGCTCCGCACATCCAACACCAAAATGCTGTACTTTGAAATGGCCACGGACTCTCTCTAACGGTTTGGGGCCCAGGAGCCCTCCAGGGGCTTTAGAATCCATCTGGTTACTCGACGCCTGCGTGTGGTTGACCACGATGTCCAGGAGCCTATGAGCATCCGTAGACGTCTTTTCGTAACGCTGTAGGAATTTGCGCTTCTTTGCCTTGTTTTTCAGGCCTGCCAGTTTACCATCTATGTCTATCCCCGCTACCCTCTGGATAGCGACGTTGGAGCAGTTGAGGTAAAGTAGGACTTTTGTCACAAAACTAAAGATTTCCTGTATACTGGGCCACAACTCAGGAGTAGATGGTAAAAACTTCTTGCTCCTCTCAATCGAATCACTGATTTTTCCCTCCCAGAACAGGAGGTGAAAAAATACCAGGGCATCATCATAGGCAGCTTTCTCTTCCCCGACAGCTAGTATGTGCAGATACTTCAGCACTCCATCCACTTTGTTATCCAGAGTGCGTAAAGCTATTGTCTCGGGTCCGCCAAAATCCTGGAACAACACGTAGATCCCTTTAAGCTCATGCTCCCCCGTCTGTTCGTTATGAATGAACATACCATTGTTATAGGGGAGGGAAATGTACATGGATCGGAAAGGAGTCCTCAAGAAAAAAGTATCTATGTCTTTTAGGTCCGTGTCCATCAGCTTGTCACATAGACGGAGTGAGATATCGAAATAGTTCTTGTCCCGCCAGAGGTGGTACATATGCTGGACGACACTGGTCTCCATCTTCCTCTGTGGACGATCGCTGTGGTACGCTAAAGTACCCCCCATAGCATCGGCAAAAAACTTTGGAGTAAACAGCGTTTCGAATGTAGTCTCCGGTACGATATCTTTGGTGATGTCATAGGGATTCATGACAGAGAATCCCTTTAGAAAAGCGGAGCCTACGGGGCTGCCCATAAACCTTTCGAGATGGGTCTTACGCATGGGGCGTGTCCCCCGATAGGCTCACTATTTTGTTCCTGCCGGAGCCTTTCCTGGTGACAAATCTTTCGTCATTCCTTATGACAGCATACATTGAGACTCTGTTAAAACCCTTTGCTACGAGCTTGCCAAGAAGTTCACTCAGCAGCATAGACCCTTTTTTAGAAAGGATCTTATGGGCCTCTTCCACGAAAGCATTCCACTTAGTATTTCGTGGGCCCATGTGCTCGGTATATTTTGGATTCAGCCTGAAATAAGCTAACCCCTCCGTATTTACTTTTTCCAATACCGGCAGTCGATATATCCTCA
>Ga0315282_10009677_pt1 | contig 15285 bp, 12 predicted proteins | sample YL17G07_20_MG_FD_203693 | JGI IMG/M metagenome (GOLD analysis project Ga0315282, IMG submission 203693) | Sediment microbial communities from Yellowstone Lake, YNP, Wyoming, USA - YL17G07_20 | ecosystem: Environmental > Aquatic > Freshwater > Lake > Sediment | place: USA: Wyoming | collected... | reverse complement strand
GTTCCCACACGAGCACGACGATGCCGACGAACGTGATAATGCCCCAGATGGGCGAGAGCATTTTCGAAGGAACCCTGACCAGGTGGCTGAAGAAGCCGGGCGACGGGGTGGAGCGAGACGAGCCGCTATTTGAAATCTCCACCGACAAGGTGGACGCCGAAATCCCTTCGCCGGCCGCCGGGATCCTGTCCAAGGTGTTGGTGCAGGAAGGCCAGACGGTCCAGATCAACACCGTGGTTGCCGAAATCGAGGTTGCGGGAGTGCGGCCTGCGGAGCAGGATGGCGCCGTCGCGCAGCCGGCAGAGCAGGCCGGGAAAGCGCCTGTGGCCGCGCCCCCGCCGGTGTCGCCGGCCGCGCCCGCCGCCCGCCCGCCCGTGGTCGAATTCCCCGGCCGCGCGCCGGGCGAAGCGCGGAGTTCCCCGCTGGTTCGAAAACTGGCGGCCGAGCATGGCATCGACATCGCCATGGTCACTGGTACCGGGCTGGGCGGCCGGGTGACCAAGAGCGACATTCTGAACTACATCGAGGCGCAGAAAGCGGCGCCCAAGAAAGCGGTCGCGGGAGGGCCGCCCGCGGCCCTGCCGATGTTGGAGCGCGCGCCGGCGGCACCGCGCCCGGCTGCGCCCGCCCCTGGCGCGCCGGCGCCGCCCTCCGGGTCCATCCAGGTCGTGCCCCTGTCGGCGATGCGGCAGAAGATCGCCGAGCGCATGACTGAGAGCCGCCGCACTTCCGCCCACGTCCACAACGTCTTCCGGGTGGACATGACCGGTATCGTGAAGCTGCGCGAGCAAGGGAAGGAGGAGTTCGAGCGGCGGAACGGCGTCAAGCTCACCTACATGCCCTTCATCTGCCGCGCCGCCATCAGCGCGCTGAAAGCCTTCCCAACCGTGAACGCCTCGCTGGAGGGAACCAACCTGCTGGTCAAGAAGGACGTGAACCTGGGCATTGCGGTGGCCCTGGACTGGGGACTGATCGTGCCGGTGATCAAGAACGCGGAAGAGAAGAACTTCCTGGGTCTGGCTCGCGCCATGCGCGACCTGGCCGACCGGGCGCGCGCCAAGAAGCTGTCGCCGGACGAAGTGCAGGGTGGCACGTTCACCATCACCAACCCCGGGCAGTTCGGCGCCATGTTCGGGCTACCGATCATCCTGCAGCCGCAACTGGCCATCCTGGGAGTGGGCGCGATCCACAAGGAAGCGATGGTCATCGATGACGCCATTGCCATCCGTTCGATCGTCCACTTGTCGCTCAGCTACGACCATCGGGTGATCGACGGCGCGGTGGCCGACCAGTTCATGGCCCACGTCAAGCGGGCCCTGGAAAGTTGGGAAGAACCAGTTCTGTGAACTAATGTGAACCACAAAGACACCAAGGACGCGAAGGTCACAAAGAGCGCGTTTTTGTGTTTCTTTGAGTCGTTTGTGCCTTTGTGGTGAATGAAGGAACGCAAGCGCTAATGGACGAAATCAAGGGACAGGAACTCGAAGAGAAATCGTTCGCCGACATCCTGACGGAGTTTGAAAGCGAGCGGAGCAAGGCGCGTGGCAGGAAGCCGGGCGCCCGGCAAGATCAACCCCGCATCGGCACGGTCGTGGGCGTCTCCGGCGATTACCTGTTGGTGGCCTACGGCGTTAAGTCGGAAGGCATAATTCCGGCCGACCAGTTTCGCAATGCCCAGGGCGAACTCGCCGTCAAGCCCGGGGACACGTTCGAGGTGGTCCCGACGGGGCGCAACGCGGAGGGCTACGTCACGCTGTCGCGCGTCACCGGACCTCGGCCGCGCGACTGGCGGGAGCTTCTGGAGCGTTTCGAGGGGCGCGACACAATCGCCGGCAAGGTGACCGGCCTGACCAAAGGCGGGCTCACCGTGGACCTGGGCGGGATCCGCGCCTTCATGCCCGCTTCGCGCAGCGGCGTCCGTGAGACGGCCGAGATGCAGCAGCTCGTGGGGCAGGACGTCCGCTGCCGCATCATCAAGCTGGAGGTCGATGACCAGGACGTCGTGGTCGATCGCCGGACGATCCTGGAGGAGGAGGCCGAACAGGCGCGGCAGGCCACGCTGGCTGCGCTAGAAGAGGGCGCCGTGGTCCGGGGCACGGTGCGCTCCCTCGCCGATTTCGGCGCGTTCATCGACTTGGGCGGCATCGATGGCCTGCTGCACGTCAGCGATATTTCCTGGTCGCGAAACGTGGATCCGCGCGCCGAGTTGCAGCCGGGCGATGTGATCGACGTGAAGGTGTTGAAGGTCTCCCGCCAGAGCGGCAAGATCGCGCTGGGCTTGAAGCAGCTCTACCCCGATCCCTGGGAAGAAGCGGCGCAGCAGATCAAGGAAGGCGATCGGCTGCACGGCACCGTCACCCGCCTGGCGGATTTCGGGGCCTTTGTCGAGGTGCGGCCGGGCGTGGAGGGCCTGCTGCACGTTTCGGAAATGTCCTGGACCAAGCGGGTGCAGAAGCCCAGCGACCTGTTGAAGGCCGGGGAAGAGGTGGAGGCCCAGGTGCTCAGGATCGATGCCGCCGCCCGCCGCCTCAGCCTGGGGCTCAAGCAGGTGCTCGGCAATCCCTGGGACACCATCGAGGAGCGCTATCCGTTGGGCACCGTGGTGCAGGGTGTGGTGCGGCGGCTGACGAAATTCGGCGCCTTCCTCGAGGTGGAAGAGGGCATCGAGGGCCTGATCCATATTTCGCAACTGACGGCCGAGCGCCGCGTCGATCACCCCAGCGAGGTGCTGAAAATCGGCGACACCACGCAGGCCGTGGTGCTGTCGGCCGATCGCGAGAAGCGCCGCCTGGGGCTGGGCTTGAAGCAACTGGAAGCGACCACGGCCGACGAATACCTGCGCGAGCACAAGCCGGGCGACCGGGTCATCGGCCGGGTCCTGGAAGTGACCGCCGAACAGGCCCGCGTGCAACTGGGCGAAGGCGTGGAAGGCATCTGCGCCTTGGGCCCGCCGCCGGCCGCCGAAGCGCCGGTGGCCAAGTCCGGCATGAGCAACCTGGCCTCGGCGCTGGCCGCGGCCTGGAAGGGAGAACGCCCCAAGGGCGCGGTCTCCTCGCGGCCTCCCGAGCCGTTACAGCAGGGCCAGTTGCGTTCCTTCATCATCCACAGCTTGGATCCCGCTTCCAAGCGCATCGAGCTGACCGCGGCCTGAAGTTCATTCTCACCGCCAAGGCGCCGCGTTCCTGGCGTGGTTGGGTCTGGTCGCGGACTCTGGTATAAATGAGTCAGGAGTTGACCCTTGGCCACGAAATCCGCTCCCGTCGTTACTCGCCTCCCATTCGCCAAGGCCCAGACCGAACTGGGCCGAGTGGCCAGACGCGCACAACGCAACAAGGAGTACTTCATTCTGGAAGAGGACGGCGAGCCGGTGATTGGGATCATGGACGCCGATGAACTCGAGGACTATCTCGAGCTTCGCGATCCCGTCGTCCAGCAGCACATCCGCGAAAGCAACGAGGACGTTCGCGCCGGACGAACCCGGCCGTTTGAGGAATTCTTGGCCGAATTGCAGTCCCGCGGCAGACCCAGGGGACGTAAGGGGCAACCAGACAACAAGCGCCGCGCAAAATGACGCCCGCGTTCCGTATCGTCACGACTCCGCGTTTCGAGCGGTCGTTCAATAAACTGGCCAGGCATCATCCCCAACTACGTGCACTCCCTGTGCGGGTGGGCGAGATCCTCAGCTCTGATCCGTATAACCGAACCCGTTTTCACAACATCCGCAAGTTGGAGAGCGTGCCGCCCGGCGAAGGGCAGTACCGGCTCAGACTCAGCCGCTTCCGCTTCCGTTACGACATAGAAGGGCAGTTGGTTATGCTGAAGGTCTGTTCACTGCGCAGCGAAGCCACATATCGCTGAGTCACATGCGCTCGGACCGAATCTGCGGAATCTGCGGATTGGTCCCCCACGAAACCCGCCAAGGCATTGACAACCGGGCTGCTTTTGATATTCTCTCGCGACAGTACGGTCAAGGAGGTTCGCATGAAGCGTTTCCATCTGCTGGTGTGTGCATGTTTACTGCTCTGCCTTTTTGCAGCAACCAGTCCGCTTTACGGACAAGCCACCGGGCGCATTTCCGGCACGGTCACCGACGCCTCGAGCGCCGTCATCCCCGGCGCGAAGGTGACCATCACCAACCTGGAGACCAGCGTCACGTGGACGCAGACTACCGATGAGAACGGCTACTACGTCCAGACCCAATTGCAGGTGGGACCCTACAAGGTCGAAGCCCAGGCCGGCGGGTTCCAAAAGGCGACAAAGACGGGCTATGACCTGGTTGCCGACGGCCGCCTCACCGCCGATCTGAAGCTGCAACTCGCTTCGGTCACTGCGACCATCCAGGTAACGGAGGTGATGGGCGAGATGGTCAACACCGTCTCGGGCGAACTGGCCCGCACCGTCGATTCCGAGCAGGTGCAGGACCTGGCCCTCAACGGCCGCAACTACCTGGAGTTGATCGCCCTGGTTCCCGGTGTGGCGGTGTTGGACGAGGACCAGATGGCCAGGACCACCAGCCTCAGCGTTACCAGCCAGGCCATCAACGGCGGCCGCACCGACGCCAACAATTTGCAGGTGGACGGCGGCATGAACCTGGATTCCGGCAGCAACGGAAGCCAGGTCAATAATGTCGGCGTGGACTTCGTGCGCCAGGTGGTGGTGAAAACCTCCGGGTTTTCCGCCGACACCGGCCGGCATTCCGGCGCTTCCGTCAACATCGTGACCAAGAGCGGCGGCAGCGACTACCACGGCGGCCTGCTGGAAACGCTGCGCAACGACCGCGTGGACGCCAAGAACTATTTCGCGCCCTCAAAGCCGTCGTTCCGCTTCAACGACTACGGCTGGAACCTGGGCGGCCCCATCAAGTTCGGCCCCTTCAAGAACAGGAAGCTGTTCTTCTTCGGCGGACAAGAGTACAAGGCCATCCGGCAATACACCTCTCCCACGCGGCGCACGCTGCCGACGCGCGCCGAACGCCAGGGCTACTTCGCCGACCGGACTACCACCACCATCCGCTACCCGGCCAGCATGTACCCGACGGCCACGAATGTGCCGAACAAGGACCTGTCGGCGCTGATGACGGCGGACGGCAAAGCGATCATGAAAGTGTTTGACGCCATGGAAAAATACGCCGTCTATGTGGACACGCCGACGAGCAACAACGCCACCTACATGGCCTACAACCCGTTCAACTCCAGGGAGGACATGGCGCGGGTCGACTTCGCGGCCAGCGACCACCACCAGATCTATTTCCGCTGGACTCACGACCACTACGACCTGACCGATCCGTTCGGCACGTTTAACTCCTCGCAAATCCCGACCACGCCCACGTTACGCAACCGGCCCGGATACGGCCCGCAATTGAGCCACGTGTGGACCGTCAGCCCCCGGGTGATCAACGAAGCGAAGATCAATGCTTCCTGGCACAGCCAGCGCACGCCGCTAACGGGTGACAACTGGAAGCGCAGCACCTACGGCTTCCAGTTCCCGCTGCTCTACGGCGGCAACGGGAAGTACGGCTCCAGCGGCATTCCCAATGTGAACATCAACAGCTTCTCCACCTTCAATGGGGCGGCGTACGTGTACCTGGCGGCGCCCACCACCGACATCAGCTTCTCCGACAACCTCACCTACAGCCGGCGCGAACACACCATCAAGGCCGGCGTCCAGATCGTGCGCAACCGCAAGGACCAGAATGGGCGGGCCCTGTACAACGGCAGCGTTCTCTTCCAGACCAGCGGCAACACGAACACCAGCAACTACGCGCTGGCCGATGCCGTGCTTGGGAATTTTTATACCTACACCGAGGCCGCCTACGATCCCCTCGGCTTCTTCCGCTTCAACCAGCAGGAAGCTTACGTGCAGGATTCCTGGAAGGTGGCACGGTCGCTGAGCATCGAGATCGGCCTGCGCTTTAGCCACTACGTCCCGACCTACACGCTGGCCAACAATATGTCGAATTTCGTGGTTGCGGCGTGGGATCCCAAGCAGGCGGTGAAGGTCACGCAGAGCGCCACGGTGCTGATCGTACCCGGTTCCGGAAATCCGTGGAACGGGCTGGTGCGGGTCGGCGATGGGATTCCCAAGGACCAGGTGGGGCGGATTCCGAACGCCAACAGCCCGGAGATGCAGCGGGTGCCCGCCGGCGCGCCCCGCGGCATGTTTAACCCCATGAACTTCTACATGCCGCGCTTCAGTTTCGCCTGGGTGCCGCGGGCGAACGGCAGAATGACGGTTCGCGGGGGCTTCGGCACCTTCCACACCCGCGACCAGGGCAATATGTTCTACTCGCAAACCCTGCTGCCGCCGTTTGCCACTTCGGCGTCGTACGAAAACGGCAACCTGGCAAATCCTTCGGGCGGAACGGCTTCGGCCCTGGCGCCGCTGGGCAACATCAGCTCCATCGATCCGCACCTGAAGAATGGCGCCATCTACAACTTCAATCTTGGCGTACAGCGGGAGTTCCAGCACGGCTTCTTCCTGGATGTGAGCTATGCGGGCAACACCGGGCATCACCTGAGCCGCCAGCCGGACATCAATTACCCGTCCTTCGCGGTGATATCGGCGAATTACGCCCTTCCCAGCGCCCAGCGCGTGGGCACGGGCGCCATGCGGCCCTACCCGGGCTACTCGAACATCAGCATGTTCATGAGCGACGCCAACTCGAACTACAACGCTTTGCAGACCTACGTGACCAGGCGGAAGGGCAACGCCATTTTCACCGTCAGCTACACCTGGTCGCACGCCCTCACCGACGCCAGCGCGTACAACTCTTCAACCGATAGCAGCTTGGAGTATCAAAACCGGCACTTCAATTACGGGCCGAGCAGCAGCGACCGCCGGCACATTTTTCTGACCACGTACACGTACCGCTTCCCGTTCCTGCGCGACCGCCACGGAGTCCTCGGCGCCTTCGGGCGCTGGGAGCTGAGCGGCATCTTCCGGAAGCAGTCCGGCGCGCCGCTCACTCCGGTGGGCAGCGCCTCGGGCGTGACCCGGCGCGCGGATTACATTGGCGGCGACTGGGAACTGCCCGCCGATCAGCGCGGGCCCAACAAGTGGTTCAACACGGCCGCGTTCCAGACCGCCCCCAACACCCGCCTGGGGAGCGCCGGCGTGGGAATCATCCGAGGCCCGGGCCTGATCACCACCGATATCTCCCTGCGCAAGGAATTCATCGTGCGGCGAGCGGCGAGGAGCGATTCCAACTGGCGGCTGAAATTCCAGGCCGACGGTTTCAACCTGCCGAACCATCCCAATTTCAGGACTCCGAGCGTCACTACCAGCAGCAGCGACGTCGGCACCATCACCAGTTGCGGCCCGGCGCGCCAGCTACAGTTCGGGCTGAAGTTCAACTTCTGACCGAGACACCTTAGCCGCAGATTGCGCCGATTTCACAGATTTGAATCTGTGCAATGGGCGTAATCTGCGGCTCCCCCTTCGCCTCTCATTCGTCGTTCCCGCCCTTTGTGGTTAAAATAAACAGGTAGCCGAAGGGCCACACCGGGAGGAGGAATGGCAAACGTGGCATACAACATTGCTGCCGCCCACGGGCAGCGCATCGTGCCCGACGACATGGCGCTGGAGCTGTACCGCAAGATGCTCACCGTGTACTACATCGAGGAGCGCATGAAGGTGTTCGTGCGCCAGGGCAAATGCTCCTTCTACGCCTCCGCCCGCGGCCATGAGAAGCTCCAGGTGGGCATCACCATGCTGCTGCGCCCGGGCCACGACTGGTTCTTCACCTACTACCGGGAGAAGGCCATCGCCGTGGCGCTGGGCATGCCCATCAAAGACATTTTCCTGGGGATGCTGTCGCGGGCCGGCGATCCGAATTCCGGGGCCCGCAACATGCCCGAGCACTTCTCCTCGCGCGAGCTGCACCTGGTGGCGCCGACCGCGGCCACCGGCACGCAGTACCTGGGCGCCGTGGGCGCGGCCAAGGCCCTGCGCAAGGACGGCTCCGACGCCATCGTCTACGTATCCTCGGGCGAGGGCACCACCGCCGAGGGCGAGTTTTTCGAGGCGCTGAACTGGGCGGCGCGCGAGAAACTGCCCGTCCTGTTCGTCATCCAGAACAACGGCTACGCCATCAGCGTCGAGCAGGCCACCCAGCACGTGGCCGAAATCCACCGCATCGCGCGCGGCTTCGGCATGCCCACCTACGACCTGGACGGCACCTGGTACGAGCCCATGTATCAGACCCTGCCGCCGGTCATCGAGCGCATCCGGCGCGGGCAGGGGCCGGCGCTGGTCGAGGGGCAGGTGATCCGGCTGGACCCCCATTCCTCCTCCGACGACCAGCGCAAGTATCGCTCGGAGGCGGAGCTGGAACAAATCCGCGAGCGCGACCCCATCGTGCAGACCGAGAAGTACCTGCTGCGCCACAAGCTGCTCGGATCGGAGGACGTCGAGCGCATCCGCGGCGAGATCGAGGCCCAGGTGAACGGCGCGGCCCAGGAGGCCGACGCCGCGCCGCAGCCGGACCCGGACACCGCCACCCTGCACATCGTCGAATCGCCGCAGGTCTTCTTCGAGGAGCGCCCGCCCGTCTACCTCTCCAGCGAGCCGGTCAGCATGTGGGAGGCCATCAACCACGCCCTGCGCGAGGAGATGGAACGGAACCAAAAGATCGTCATGTGGGGCGAAGACATCGCCGATCCCAAGGGCGGGGTGTTCGGCGTGACCAAGGGGCTGACGCAGGCCTTCCCGGATCGCGTCGAGAATTCGCCGCTGGCCGAGGCCAGCATCGCGGGGGTGGCCAGCGGCATGGCCCTGCTGGGCTACCACCCCGTCGTCGAAATTCAATTCGGCGATTACATCTGGCCGGGGTTCATGCAACTGCGCGACGAGATTCCCACCATCCGCTGGCGCAGCGGCAACGTCTGGGATTGCCCGATGGTGGTGCGAGTGGCCGTGGGCGGATACATCAAGGGCGGCCCCTGGCACTCCACCAACATCGAGGCCTACTTTGCCAAGACGCCGGGGTGGTTCGTTGTTTATCCGAGTTGCGCCGAAGATGCCAAGGGCCTGATTCGCACCGCGGTCCGCGCCTCCGACCCCGTGCTGTTCCTCGAGCACAAGGGGCTTTACCGCCGGATGCAGGCCCGCACGCCGGAGCCGGATTCCGAATACATGATTCCCTTCGGCAAGGCGCGCCTGCGCCGCGCGGGCAAGGACCTGACCGTCGTCACCTGGGGCAGCACCGTGTATCTCGCGCTGGAGGCCGCCGAGCAACTGGCCGCCCAGGGCCGCTCCATCGAGGTGCTCGACCTGCGCTCCATCATCCCCTGGGACGAGGAGGCCGTGTACGCCAGCGTGCGAAAGACCAACCGCCTCCTGATCGCCCACGAGGACAGCCTGACCATGGGCTTTGGCGCCGAGGTCGCGGCGCGGGCCGCGGAGAACTGCTTCGATACGCTCGATGCTCCGGTGATGCGCGTGGCCGCCCGCGATTGCTTCGTGCCGGCGGCGCCCGCGCTGGAAGCCGCCGTGCTGCCCTCCACCGATGACCTGCGCCGCGCCATCGAAAAACTCCTGGCATACTGAGTAAATGGGACGCAGATAAACGCAGATAAACGCAGATCAAGACCCCAGCGTGCCTCTGGTTGTGGTTGCGTTTCCTTTTCCGTGCTGTAAACTGCCGACTATGCGTGCGGACAGCGACAGCAGCCTCTACAAGCACGTCGAACTGACAAATGACATCATCCGGGCCTTCTACGCCGTGTACAACACGCTGGGCTACGGTTTTCTTGAGAAGGTCTATGAAAACGCCTTGGCGATCGAGCTTCGAAAGATGGGCTTGAAGGTTGCCCAGCAGGTGCCCGTTCCCGTTCACTACGAGGGCAATCTGGTGGGCGAATATTTCGCTGATCTTGTGGTTGAAGGAAAGGTCATCGTCGAACTGAAAGCCGTCAAAGAACTGGCTTCGGAACACAAGGCGCAACTGCTCAACTACCTGAAAGCGACTGATTACGAGGTTGGCCTGCTTCTGAACTTCGGCCCGAAGCCGGAGGTCAAGCGCATGGCATTCGAGAACGCCCGGAAGGCTGGGCGCGTTCGCACGGCGACAACAAACTGATCTGCGTTCATCTGCGTTTATCTGCGTCCCATTCTCCCTGCCGTGCTATAAACTGCGGGCTATGAAGCGTCGTGATTTCCTTGGAGTGGCCGTGGCTGCGGCGCCGTTTGCCGCGCGCGCGGCGGCCACGGCCGATATCCGCCTGGGGCTGTGCGTGAGCGCGGGCACGGAGCCTGTCGCGGCGTTAAAGAAGGTGCAGGACCTGGGGCTGCCTACCTGCCAGTTGGCGTGCCAGGACTACAGCCCGGAGATGCTGCAAGGCGTGAAACAGGCGATGTCGGCTTCCCCCGTGGAAGTGACTTCGCTCGGTTCGTCCGGCCCGGGCAAGACGGTCTGGGATTTCTACCAGGGCCCGGCAACCATCGGCCTGGTGCCCCGGGAGACCCGCCGCGCTCGCGTCGATCACCTCAAGAAAGCGTGCGAGTTCGCCAAGGCATGCGGCATCTCGTCGATTCAGACGCATTTCGGCTTCATCCCCGAAAACCCGAATGATCCGTTCTATAGCGAAACCGTCGAGGCTATCCGCGAGGTAGCCACTCATGCCAAGGACAACGGCGTCGCGATTCTGGCCGAGACGGGCCAGGAAACGCCGATCACGCTGCTGCGCACCATCCTGGAGGTCGGCACCGGCAACTTCTTCGTCAATCTCGACACCGCCAATCTCATCCTGTACGGCAAGGGCAATCCGGTGGACGCGCTTGATGTCATCGGACAGTACGTCCGGGGCATGCATGCCAAGGACGGATTGTTCCCCACCGACCCGAAGAAACTTGGGCGCGAGGTGCCCATCGGCGAGGGCAAGGTGGATTGGCCCAAGTTGATCCAGCGGCTGCGCGCGCTGAATTACCGCGGCGCCATGACCATCGAGCGCGAGATCTCGGGTCCGCGCCAGATCGAGGACGTCAAGAAAGCTATCGCTTATCTGGGGAAGTTGCTCGCCTGAAGAAATTATGAGTTATGAATTATGAATTATGAATTGACGCACGCCACACCGACCGCTGCCAATTCATAACTCATAATTCCTAACTCTTAACTCTCTTGCGGTGTTCTTTCAGAATGCAGCGGTCCATCACCACGCGCAGGCCGGCCCGGCGGGCGCACTCGGCGGCCTGCGGGTCCTCGACGCCCTCCTGCATCCAGACCGCATGGGCCCCGATCCGGATCGCGGAATCGACCAGGGGGCCGACGAACTCCGAGCGCCGGAAAATATCCACCAGGTCCACCTTTCCGGGAATGTCCTCCAGCCGTGCGTAGCTCTTCTCGCCCAGCACCTCGGTCTCCGCGGGATTGACGGGAATGATCCGGTAGCCGGCGCGCTGCAAATAATCCGCCACGCCGTAACTGGGGCGATAGCGCTTGCTGGACAGCCCAACCACGGCAATCGTCCGGCAGGTCGCCAGGATCTCGATGATGTCTCGTTCGGTGTCGCTCATCGTCAGTGCGGATTCCGGATTGCGGATTTCACCCCGCTTGAAATCCGCAATCCGCAATTGTCTTCATGCCGGGACGGGGGCCGTCATGCCGGCCCGCTTCAGCGATTCGATGAAACGCACGTTCTCCTCATGCCGCCCGATGGTAACGCGAAACGCAGTGGGGAACCCATTCTCTTTCATGGGCCGCACGATGACGCCCTGGCGCAGAAGCAGTTGAAAGACCTCATTGGCGTCGCGGCCGGTGTCCACCAGAAGGAAGTTAGTGGCCGAGGGAACGTAGCGGACGCCCAACCGGTGGAACTGCTCGCACAGCCAGCGCATTTCGCGGCGGTTGTTCTCCACCGACTCGCGCACATGCGCATCGTCATCCATCGCCGCCATGGCGGCAACCTGGGCGATGCTGGAGGTGTTGAAGGGGCCGCGCACCAGGTTCAGGCAATTGACCAGGTTGGAAACGCCCAGTCCATAGCCGACCCGTAGCCCGGCCAGCCCGTGAACCTTGGAAAACGTGCGCAGCACCAGCACGTTCCGCTCCTGGCGCACGTAGTCGAGGGAATGGGAGTACTCCGGGTCGTCCACGTACTCGGCGTACGCTTCGTCGAGCACCAACAGCACATCGTCGGGCATGCGGTCCAGCAGGCGGTCGATTTCGCGGGCACGGACGTAGGTGCCCGTGGGGTTGTTGGGGTTGGCGAAGAAGACCACGCGGATGCGCGAGGTGATGGCCTGGGCGATGGCCTCCACGTCATAGGTGTAGTTCTTCAAGGGCACGCAGTGGAGCGCGGCGCCCAGCATCTGCGCCACCACGTAGTACATCACGAAGGAGCGCTCGGAGGTGACCCCCTCGGCCTGGCCCTGCAGGAAGGCCTTGGCCACCATCTCAATGATGTCGGTAGTCCCGGCGCCCAGCAGCACCTGGTCCGGGTGCACGTCGAAGCGTTCGGCCAGCTTGCGCCGCAGATAGAAGCCCTGGCCGTCCGGGTAGCGGTGCACCTTGCCGACATATTCGCGCATGGCCTCCATGGCCCGCGGTGAGGGCCCCAGCGGGTTCTCGTTGGAGGCCAGCTTGATGGCGCTGATTTTCAGCTCGCGCTCCACCTCCTCGATGGGCTTGCCGGGAACGTAGGGGTGGAGCGCGCGTATATGCGGCGGGAGAAGATCCTCGATGTTTTTTTTCATGACGCTGGAAGGAAGGCAGAGGCCAGAAGCCCGGAGCCGGGGCTTAGCTCACTCGCCTCTGACTCCGTGCTTCCAGTTTCTGACTTCTGCCTTCTGACTCCTGACTCCTGCCCGGCCTGAGGCGGCGAAACCGCTCCACCTCCTCGGGTAGCAGATGGCGGAACTCGCCGGGAGGCAGGTCGCCCAGCTCCAGGAAGCCGACGCGCACGCGCCGCAGCTTCTCGACTAGGTACCCCAGCCGGGAGAACATGCGCCGAATCTGGTTCTGGCGGCCCTCGACGATGGTCATCTCGTACCACGGGTTGGCGGCGGCGCGGAACAGCCGGATCCTGGCTGGCGCGGTCATCCGCCCGTCCAGCCTGATCCCCTGGCGCAGCCGCTCGATGTCGGCCTCCTCCGGCGCCCCGCTGATCTTCACCCAGTAGGTCTTGGGGATCTGAGAACTGGCCAACATGATGAGATTGGCGAAGTCGCCGTCGTTGGTCAGAAGCAACAGGCCTTCGGACTGGTAATCCAGGCGTCCGACCGGATAGACGCGCTCCGGGATGCCGTGCAGCAGGTCGGTCACCTTGCGGCGGCCCTCGGGATCAAACATGGTGGTGACGTAGCCGCGCGGTTTGTTCAGCAGGATATGAACTTGCCGCCGGGGCATGCGGATCAGCTTGCCGTCCACCTTGATGTGGTCGCGGCCGATGTCGGCCTTGCTGCCCAGCTCCCGCACCACATCCCCATTCACTGTCACCCGGCCGCTCTGGATATATTCTTCCGCCTTCCGCCGGCTGGTCACGCCGGCGCGGGATAGTATCTTTTGAATGCGCTCTTCCATCTTTCAATTGCGGAGTGCGGATTTCGGATTGCGGATCTCGACAGCGTAAGTCCGGCCCCGTCCCTTATTGTAATCCGCAATCCGCATTCCGCACTCCGCAATCAGGTGGTCTGTGCGGCTTTGTTCAACTCCTCGAATTCCTTCAAGCTCGGCAATTCACCGAGGTCGTTCAGGCCGAACTGGACCAGGAACTCCCGCGTGGTGCGGTACAGAATCGGCCTGCCCATGACTTCCTTCCGGCCGGCTGTGGTGATCAGCTTCTTTTCCAGGAGTGTCTTGATGACGGCGGCGGCGTTGACCCCCCGCACCTCCTGGATCTCCGGGATGGTCACCGGCTGGCGGTAGGCGATGACCGACAGAGTTTCCAGTGCCGCCAGCGACAGCTTCACCGGCGGCCTCAGCAATTTGACGAACAGGCGAACGGCTTCGTGGTGCTGGGGCTTGGTGGCCATCTTGTAGCCGCCGGCGACTTGCTTGATCTCTAGCCCGCGCGCCTCGCCCCGATAGTCCTCGACCAGCGCGTCGATCGCCGCCTGCACTTCCTGTTTACCCGGCGCGTTCTCGCCCGCCACTTCTTTCAGGGCATTCGTGATCTGGTCGGGCGTGACCGGCTCGTCGGCCACGTAGATGATCGCTTCAATAAGGGGCTTCCAGTCCATCAGTTAAGTCCAAGGTCCAAGGTCCAAGGTCCAAAGTCTAAAGTCAGGAATCGGCAGCAGGCGCGTTCGGTTCCGACGCTTCCTCGTCGGACTCGCCAGCCCCGCCGGTTTCGCGGACCAACCGTTCCAGTGGCCCGGAGTACAGGAGGTCGAAGCCGCGGTGTTTGCGCAGAAAGATCTCGCCGAACATTTCTTTCTGGCGCAGCACAATGGCCTGCAGGCGCACCATTTCCAGGATGACCAGGAACACCGTGATCAGGTTACGGCGGCTGTCAGCGTAGATTGCGAACAGCTCGCCCAGGGGCAGGCCGCCGCGGCATTCGGCCAGCCGGTCGCGCACCCGCTCGATCATCTGCACCGTGGTGACCTCTTCCGGCTCGATGTCCAGCCGCGGCTTGGTTCGCGCCCGCTCCAGGACCTCCTGGAACGTCTTCACCAGGTCGTAGAGGCCGACCGCCAGGCCCGGCTCGCCGGAGTCGTCCACGAACTCCTGGAGCGCCGGATTGGACCATGCCGCCGCTTCCAGCATCTGCTTTTCGTGAAGCATCTGCGCGGCATTCCTGAATTTCTCGTGCTCCAGCAACTGGTTGACCAACTCCGCGCGCGGGTCCTCTTGCAGCTCCGCCGGCAGGTCCGGGTCCTTGGGCAGCAGCATCTTGGACTTGATGTAGATCAGGGTTGCCGCCATGTAGATGAACTCGCCCGCCACGTCGATGTTCTGTTCCTGGGCGCGCTGGATACACTCCAGGTACTGCGCGGTGATGGTGGCGATAGGGATGTCGTAGATGTCGATCTCCTGCTTGCGGATCAGGTCCAGCAGCAGGTCGAGCGGGCCTTGGTAGGCCTCCAGGGTGACGTTGAGGGACGCGTCCACGGCGTTAATTCTATCAGGTTACAGGTTGCAGGTTGCAGGTGGCAGGAGGCAGGTGGAGAATCGCGCTGCGGCGGGCTGCTCCAGCCTCCAGTCCACAGCCTCCAGCCTCCGGCTTACAGCCGTTTCACCACGGCGTAGTACGCGCCGACCACATCCTTGCCCTGGGCGTCGGTAAACCAGCCGTGCATCTGGGTGCGGGCGCCGCCCTGGAGCTTCACGCGAAACACCGCCTTGGT
>Ga0315282_10009676_pt1 | contig 15286 bp, 13 predicted proteins | sample YL17G07_20_MG_FD_203693 | JGI IMG/M metagenome (GOLD analysis project Ga0315282, IMG submission 203693) | Sediment microbial communities from Yellowstone Lake, YNP, Wyoming, USA - YL17G07_20 | ecosystem: Environmental > Aquatic > Freshwater > Lake > Sediment | place: USA: Wyoming | collected... | reverse complement strand
GACGTCCAACCATTCGTCAGGCAGAATCCCGTCACATTCGCCCTGCTCCAGGCCGCGCAAGACCTGGTCCTGGTCGCGCACCACCACCGACCAGGTTTCAGCGGCATCAACTCCATGCGACTCGGATAACTTCGACATCTGCCACGGTTTCCGAGCAGGATGGATACCCTATTCTTGAACAGATGTTCTATTCCTTCTTGCCGCCAAGAAATTTCTCGCGCCTCGTCATCTCGCTAAAAACGGAGCTCCTGTTCAAACTGGTGTTCTTTATTGACGGGCACGAGTTCCTTATGTAGAATAAGTGGTTTGGTTCCTCCCGCGGTAGGTCGCTCGGTCTGAACGCGACAACTACCAGCGTCCGCGAGAGGCGGGGTGCCTATTTGGGCGACGATGCTGCCAGGCAGCCGCAATCATGGGGAGACCCTTTCTCTCCCTACACCGCGTTCGACGCGCGGCATTGTTCCTACTGCGAGCATGTCTCTACGGTCGCTGACGGTTCAGTCACATGTGCTCTCGAAACCAAGCAGCGAGCTCTTGACATATTGTCGGCGGTTTATGGCGGACAGGTAACACTCGGTCGCTGCGAGCAGGGCGACTCACTTGTCCGACGCTCCGAGCTATTCATGAGCGGCCAGACTCAAGCTCGCAGTCTTCGGCGTTGCCACCTTAGAGAGGATATCGGCCGAGAGGTTCGCTACATCGGGTATGCCGAACTGAGGGCCGGGGACGAAGGGGCCGACGCCCCCATTGCCTCAGCCCTTCTGAAACTGCCACTCAAGCTGCTGCGAAGTCAGGTTCATACGTTCCCCCTGCAATGAATGGTATTACTCCGGATACTCGGGCGTCACGCCCTTCCTCTCAACACCATACACAATGCACTCCTCAGCCCGCGGCTACATGTGCGCCCAGGCCTGCATTTACCTCGCGATGATCATGATGGCGCGGCACGGAGGACGGGTCTTTGGGCCCACAACGATCACCGCGCTGGCCAAACCGGAGATCCCCGCCGAAGCCAGACCTGACACGTACCATCCGAAGGACTCGCAAGACGACTTCGACGTATGGGGCCTCACGGCTCGACAGGTGCAGGCGGTGGCTGGACATGCAGGGCTCTCCGGGCACTACGAAGTGTTCCCATACACCAATGCATCAAGGATCGTAAGCGAGCGTGTCCTGGACGCTTACGTATCAAGCGGGTTTCCCGTCATCCTTTTCCTCGACATGGCGCGTCTCCATGAGACTGAGCAGGAGTCTCACGCCGCTGTGTCGGAGCGTGGTCAGCGCGGCAAGCGCCCCACGGACCATGCTGTCGTGGTGGTCGGGGGCAGTAATCTTGGCGATCCGGGGCTTGACATACCGACGATCGTCATTCACGATACGGCAAAGAAGCCGTACATGGAGTTCTCCTGGCCGCAAGTCTTCGAAGCGTGCGCAGCGTTCGGTCGCGGACGACGGCAGCCAGGCGACGTGCCCAAAGTCGGTTTCGTGGCCTACTGTCCGCACAATGTCAAGGTATCATCCTTCTCCGCGTGGCGAGCGGCGATGAAGGACCCGCGCCTCGACTTCAGCGTCCCGCTCTGGCGTATCCGGCTCGTTGAAGGTGCGCGCCTCTCGGCCCGGTATTTCTCGGAGGTTCTGCTATGGTCCACGATGCCAGGCGCTGTCCACGCTGGTCCGCCGGACTACGTTGCCGGGGAATTGGCGGGCGGACTCTTCTGGGTTATCGAGCAGTTCTCCTACGAGGCTGACCGCCGACGCCGCCGGCCATCGTTCGTCCTGGGATACGACGCTGCCTCGCCGGATGCGCCGGAGAGGCCGTCTTTCGTCCTTAAAGTGGAAGATGGCTGCATCGTTACCCTAGAGGTCGCGGATCGGGGCGCCATGACCTGGATGGCTCACGTCGGAGATGTCACGACATGGTGAGTGGACATAGAGGACTTCAGGTTTCCGTCATAACCAGTTCAAGCTCTTTCCCGCTCGATGCGCTCCTCAGCGCGATATCCGGCGACGATGTGGACGCGATCGAGCTTTATGCACTTCGCCACGTAGATACGATGGCGCTCAAGGAGCAAGGCGTCGCGGCTTTTCGCGCAGACCAACGAGACGGTGTCCGGCGTATCGCCGAGAGCATTGCGGCTCTGTCTGACGCAGATATCGAGCACACGGCTCGGTGGGTACGTCGAACGCTCCAGGTAGCCGCGGCACGCCGGGGTCGTCCATTTCGAGTGTCCGCAGTAGCAACCTTCTTTCCTGAAATCGTAAGCCTCTCCGAGAGTCTCCGGGAAGTCGCGGTGAAAGCCCTCGTTAACGCCTGCAGGCTTGCAAGTGCAATCGACGCTGGATGCGTGGAGATGGTGACGGGTAGCCGTCTCGACACCTGCTTGTGCGGCAGATTCCGTCCTGGCGGGCGATGTCGGCGAATACGATGCACAAGCGAGGAGAAGAAACTGCGCCTCTTGGCTGACGGTATCGGGCAGGTCGTCGCCAAAACGCCTGACCTAGACGTATGCCTTGCGGTTGAGATGGAGACTGATCCCTATAACGTAGTCCACGACTTGGCGTCGCTACGCCGGCTCACCGATCATCTCCCCCCGGCAACCGCGCGACGCTGCGGGATCAACCTTGACTTCGCTCACTTCTTCATAAACGGTGTTGATGCAGCCGACCTCCGCACCAACGCGCTAGGAGGACGTATCGTTAACGCACATATCAGCGACACTGCTGGAGCGCACATGCAGGATCTTATCCCCGGCGCGTACAACCGGATACTGGGCCCACGGGGGGCGGACGGCGTTGAGATGCGGAGCAAGTACACGGAGTACGCTTCCTTGCTCTGGGAGCGGTTGGAGGGCAACCCCAATGGCCTTCCGTTCACCGGCGCCGTATCTGTCGAGCTGGAATTCTGCGACTGGGTGGACTGGGTGCGAACTGCCCTGAGGAAAACGTCCTATCTTCTTGAAGCTGCGCGCCCGAACTAGCTCGCCAGTGCATCCTTGTACGCCTCACATGACACATGTCGCGCAGCATTACGCGCGTGCTTGCACGCGGCGGGCCTTTAGTGTAGAATAAATGTTGACCGGCATTACACTAGTCATAGTTGCCGGGAGGGAAGCTACATGCGAAGACAGGATACTGGAGGTGCCGTCCTTCGGATGAGGATTGTGTTTGTCGCTGAGTCCCCCCTCGTCGAATGGTCGGACCTGCTTCACGCGTGTCGGCGTGCAATCACGAGACTCGCGAGGAAACGCGGGGTGGCCGTGAGGATCGAGCGCCTTCCGGAAGGAAGCGGCTTGTCTCCTGCAGTGCCCATCGGGGTTGAGCAACTGTTCCGGGCGAAGATGCTCAGCGGCGTTCTGCAGGTGCCGGAGGAGAACGTCGCGCAGGCGCTTGCGTCTGAAGCCGACGAGGGCTTGTGGGAAGATGTCCTCCGGACAAGTGATGAAGAGCGCCCGAAAGGTCACGGTGACACTCCGGTGTTGACGTGATTGATTCCGCTTCCGCTTCGCGGGGGGCAAGACTACTCCTTCCTCCTTGAGCACTTCGGCCACGCCCGGTGAAGGATGCCCGGATCAGATGTCTGGGGCTTTTGGGATCACACCAAGCGGGAGCTGGCGGCGGTGGCGCTCGACGCGCAACTCGATGCCCTGCCCGAGTACACGACCGCTCACCTTCAGACCTATCGCGTGAGCTTCGCCAGCCTCGGTGGAGTTCGCGTGAGCGGGTACTTCACTCACCCGACGTCCGACGATCCGAGGGAATTCCCGGGGCTTCTGACCTTCCCCGGCTACGGCGGCGCGGTGTGCCCGCCCGTGGAGGAAGCAAGCCTCGGATACGCGTGCCTCGCATTGGATCCGCGCGGCCAGGGGCAGAGCGCGGCTGCGTACCCGATGCAGCGCGGCAAGCTCACCCACCAGCCTGAGGATCTCTGGAACTGCGGCCTGCGCGGCGCGTACGCGGATGCTCTGCGGGGCTTGGATTTCCTGGAATCGCGCGACCAAGTCGATGCGCGCCGTCTGGTCGTGGCGGGCACCAGCGGCGGGGGCGGGCTGACGTTGGCGTGCTGCTCCATTGATGACCGGCCGCTGGCCGCGGCGGTTCACGTTCCGTTCCTGTGCCGGCTGGTCTGGGCCGCGGAGAATGTGGCCACGCATCCGTTCCGGGAGGCGGGGGAATACCTGGAGCAGCACCCGGAATCGCGCGACGTCATCCTGGCGAACTACCGCTACTTCGATCCGTCGGAGCTCGCCGAGCGGCTGACGTGCCCGACCATCGTCAGCGTCGGGATGAAGGACGAGACGTGCCCGGCGAGCACCATCCTGCCTACGTTCGAACGCATCGCCGGCGTGAAGGCGCTGGCGGTGTACCCCGACCTGGTCCACGCGCATTCGCCGGACTTCCACCGCCACCAGTGGAACTGGCTTGCGCGGTACGTATGGCGGTGAAGGTGACCACGTAAGCCGGGCCAGGTGTCGCCGTTAGCTGCGAATTGTGGCAGGAGATAAGCCTCCTGAGGCGGCCAAGGCTCCCGTCCTACGGGACTCGTTGCGCACCGCAACGAATGTGAAGACCGCGCCTCGCCTTCACTTGTCCGGGAAGAACAGGTCCTTCATCCTCAGCGCCAGGTTGAGGTCGCCGTCGATCATCAGGTTGCCACCCATGTAGGCGCTCACCGGATCCAGCTCACCTCGCGCGATGGCCAGCATATCCGCGGCAGCGATGGTCGCAGTGAGGTCGGCCTTCTCGGGCTTTGCCTTGTCCAGTTTGCACTGCCCGTTGGCGATGGTAACAGCGAAATCCCCTCCCCCGTCACCGGTCACCTTGAAGTAGTACACTGCCTTCATGTCGCCGGCTGCCTTGGGGTCAAACGACGCCGACATCGCTGTAAACCACTGATCTACCGATGACACGTTTGCGGTCCTTTCCGCCCCCGGCTTGGGCTCCTCCGGGTAATCCGGCACCTCTTCGCTGGGCACGGGCCGGAGCTTGCCGATGGCCTTGAGCATCGAGACAACTGCGTAATCTACAAGGCGCTCCCCCGCGCCCACCTCCACGAACGTGCTGTATCCAGCACCGTAGCCGCCCTCGGTGGCAGCCTGAATCGTCGGGAAGTACCCGGCCATGCCGTCGGCGTAACCGATGAACATGGTTGCCGCCAGCGGCGAGCGCCGCGCCAAGTTGAGTTGATGCTCGACGAAGAACTCGCCCGGGAAAGCGCAGAAGGCGTAACGGTCACCGATGACCGCGGCGGTCGCCGGCACCGTGATGCCCTTGGTCATGCGCTCGATGTACGCCCGCACGCGCGCCTCGCCCATGCGCTCGACGTACGGCTTATACTTCTTGAGCTGCTCCTGGATCGCGGCTTCGCTGAACTGCCAGCGCGACTCAAGGTCAAAGGTGCGGCGGGCGACCACGACCTTCGACTGCGCGAGCGGAGCGGCCTGAATGCTATCAGCAACGCGCAAGACCTCCGTAGCGAGGGCCGCGCCCATCTTTTCCATCTCGTCGACCCCGCCTTTGTCGAGGGGCGTCTTGTCCACGTACGGGTTGATGTCCCCGCATGCGCCTTGCGCGAACATGGCCTGTCCGCTCCACTTCGATTCGACTCCCCGGCGCATGGCGCCGACGTAATCCGCCGACAGCATCAGATTGTCCGGCCCCAGCACGACGGCGTGACAGGCGTAGTTGACGAGGAGCGCGAGATGCTTCCCGTCGGCGGAATCGACCCGCAGCACGCGCACCGTCTTGTCGACCGGCGAAGTGGGCTCGCGCTTCTCGTTGCGCCAGAACATGCGCACCGAGCCGTCCGGCAGCACCTTGCGCCGGTTGTGGCCGAGGTCGGCTTCGCCCGTGCCGAAGCCGATCACGGCGGGCTGCATGCTCCGCGCGGCTTCAACGACGGCATCCCCGACTTTGCGCGCCGCGGCGTCCTGCCATGGGGCATCCTTGGACGGCCATTCGCGTGTCTCCATGTCCGGACCCTGATGGGTGTGAGAGGCCGCAACGATGATGTTGGCGATCCCGGCATCGCGGGCGCGTTTCTCGATCTGCTCGCGCAGGTCGGCGTCAAAGCAGCGGCCGAGATCGAGGGTCACGATCGCGATCGAACCGTCGTCGCTCGCCAAGGCCAGAACCTTGGCGTAGAGCGGATCGTTCACCTTGCTCGCCACCCCTTCGCGGGCACTGTACCCCCACATGCTGCAGCCGAGCGGCGGCGTGATGTCGCAGGTGGCGACACCGGCGCGCAATCCCTCGCCCACTGCACTGTAAGTGGTCAGGGCGAACGTGGTCGTCAATGCCATCAGGAGCGCGAGTCGCATCATCCGTAATCTCCTTTGCCGATGCGGTCGGTTAAGCAAGGCACCGCTGTGAGAGCATTCGGCGCCGGTCACATGCGCTCCTGCGGGAGTGACTGCGGAACCCGGCACGGAGCGCTGCCGGGCAAGATGGCTCGTCGCGCCGCTGTCCCGGCCGAAGCGGCTGGGCCATCCGCCTGCGCCGATCGATACCGGGACGACTAGCTGCCGATTTGCCGCAGCGCTTCGACGACCTCGCCTATCACCCAATCCGGGGTCGAGGCGCCCGCAGTCACGCCCACGCGGCCCCTGTCCCTGAACCACGCCGGGTCGAGCTCCGCCGCGGTTTCGACGTGATGGGTCTCGACGCCAACCTGCTCGCAGACCTGGCGCAGGCGGTTCGTATTGGCGCTGTTCTTGCCGCCGACCACGATCATCACATCGACCCGCCGCGCCAAACTCACCGCCGATTCCTGCCGCTGCGACGTCGCGGCACAGATCGTGTTATACGCGCGGAGTTCCCGCACGTGCTCCGCCAGCGCTCCCGCTACCGCGCGCAACCGCGCCGGCGCCTGCGTCGTCTGCACCACCAGGCCGACCCGCGCCGCCAGCTCCAGGTCCTTCAGCTCTGATTCGTCCTGGATGACGACCGCCTCGCCGCCGGCGGCGCCGATCAGGCCGGCGACCTCCGGGTGCCCCCTGTCGCCCAGTATGATGACCTGGTAGCCCTCCGCCGCTAGCGTCCGCACGTTGTCCTGCGCGCGCGCAACGAACGGGCACGTCGCGTCGAGCAGGCGCAGCCCACGTTCTCGGGCCTCGCGCGCAAGTTCTGGGCTGATGCAATGTGAGGGGATGACCATGGTGCCACCAGCGACATCGCTGACCGAGCGCACCTGTTCCACCCCCTCCCCGCGCAGCCGCTCGACGACTTGCGGATTGTGGATGAGAGGGCCGAGGGTGACGATGGGGGGGCGAGCCGGCTCCGCCGTACCGTCTGCGCTGTTGGGGGCTTTCGGTTGACGCGTGCGCGACCGCCCGGCACCTGCGGAGGGCCCGGCGCGCGTGGGATGCGCGGAACGTATCCGCTCGCGCTCCTTCATGACCAGCTCCAGCGCGCGCTCCACGCCAAAGCAGAAACCCGCATTGTCCGCGATGATGATCTCGATCGGAGTGCCTCGATGCGAGACGAAAGCCGGCGCCGGGCGCCGACTACGCCGCGCGCCACAGGAAACGAAACCGGACCTCCAATAGCATGATAGCACCGCATCGGCCCCGCTGCAACACCGCGGCATGTTGCGCACCTGCGCTTTCGTGCTAGTACTCCAGAGGCGATATTTAGTGCCGCGGTTCAATTGTCGGCGGCCGCTGCCGCGAGTAGACTGTAAGTGGTCGCTATGCCGCGCCTGCCCCGCACTCGCAACATGGGGAATGGAGGCCGTGCAGATGATAGAGGATACGGTAGGCAAGTCACTCGTTGAGGCGCTGTCCCGGGTCTCGGCGAACGGCATATTCGTCGGAATCACGTTGTTCGTGCTGGGCATCCCGGTGGCGGCGGTGCTGATCATCGCGGCTCTGCGCAATATGCTCGCACGCGGGTCATAGCGGCACCCGCGCCGGTCCCTACCACGGCCTCTACAACCCGCATCGCCCAGCGGTCGTGCAGGATTCACGCGCACGCCCGCCGAACCTCCTGGACCAGATCGCCTCACAGCATCTGCTCGATAACCCGGCGCGATGCCAATCACGCCGGTCAGGGAGGACGCGGCGTGTCGATTTCGCATGCCGCTGCGCGCAATGCCCGTTGACTTTCGCTATCACCTCGCCAGCCTGCTCGCGGTATTCTGCGCCTTGCTCATCGGCGTTCTGCTAGGGATCGCCCTGGTCGGCGATCCCCGCCTGGAGAACCAACTCAAGGCGTTCAAGCAGGAACGGTCCGATAACCGCAACACCATCGCCAAGCTCGCCCAGGCCGATCGTCTGCACCGTACTTTCGGCAAGCAAGTCCTCCCCTATCTCGCCGATCAGCGGCTGCGCGGACTCCGGGTCGCGATTATCGTGAATCGCGACTTGGGCGATGCCCCATGGGTCGAGGGCGTGATCACGACCATTCGCCAGGCGGGCGCGCAGCTCACATCCACTACCGCAATCCTGCCCAAGTTCGCGGAGCTTCAGCGGCAGGACGTCGCGAAGACTTTCGCCGAATTCGGCTTCCCGATCCCGATCGAGGGTGAGCCCCGCAGCGTCCTCGCGGGCAAGCTCGCGGCGTACGTCGCCGAGGGGCGCCCAGAGCTGCCCTACCGGCTGCGCCAGCTCGGGCTGATCCGGAGGGAGGGCAACTACGGCGCGGCCGCGGATTGCGTGCTCCTCATCGGCGGCACGGATACTGACCTGACCTCGATCAACGAGATCGACCTGCCGATGATCCGCGCGCTTCAAGAAGTGGACAAGCGCGTGGTCGCATGTGAAGAGAGCAACGCGCAGTTGTCCGCAATGCACGTGTACGAGCGACGCGCCATTCCGACCGTGGACAACGCGGATACCGTGGCCGGCCAACTCGCGCTGGTGTTGGTTCTTGCCGGCGCCTCCGGGAATTACGGCGTGAGAAGCACCGCTGATCAGCTCCTGCCGCCCCTTCAGCCTGAACCCCGGCCGCAGCGCTGATCAAGGCCTCGCCCAGAGGGTCCGATGGCTTCGAATGCCCCGCCCATATCCATCGTCATTCCGGCGTATAACGAACGGGGCCGTATCGGACTTACGGTCACCGCCGCGCGCGCCATCGACGATGTCGGTGAGATCATCGTGGTCGACGATGGATCCGGCGATGGAACCGCGCAGGAGGCGGAGCGCGCGGGCGCAGTGGTGGTTCGGTCGCGCCATCGCGGCAAAGGCGCAGCGCTGCGGCGCGGCGTCAACGCCGCGACGGGCGGCTTGGTGCTGCTGCTCGACGCCGATCTCGGCGAGAGCGCGGCCAATGCGAATGTGCTCGTCGAGCCGGTGCGCGCAGGTGATGCGGACATGACCATCGCGGTGCTGCCGTCGGCTCGCTTTCGCGGCGGATTCGGTCTGGCTCTCGGCGCCGCGAGATCGCTGCTCTGGTTGTTGACGGGCCGTGTCTTCACTGCTCCCATTTCGGGCCAGCGCTGCATGACGGCGAGCCTGGCGAAGAGCCTTCCCTGGGCGCGTGGATTCGGCGCTGAGGTCGCCGCGACGACCGACGCCGCCGCCCTCGGTGCACGCATAGTCGAAGTGCCCGCCAGCCTGACGCATGCCCCCACTGGACGGACATTCTCAGGCTTCATTCACCGGGGACGTCAACTCGGCGCGATTCTCATCGCATGCGTGCCACGTGTTCTCTATCCCGTCGGGCCGAGCGGCCGACCCGCGCCGCCGCGCAGACTGGTGGTCGCGCTCTGCGGATGGGCTGTCGTGTCTGCGCTCGGCGGGTTGCTCTATGCGCCGCTTATGGGCGGGGGGATTGTCGCCGTCTTCGCGATCGCGAGCGTGGTCGTGTCGCTCGCCGCAAATGATGCGGCGGGGCTGCGGCGGCCCAACTACCGCGGCCGGCAGATTCCGGCCGCGGGAGGGCTTGCTTTCCTCATCGGACCGTGGTGTGCGTGGGTAGCGGCAGTGATTTTTGGGGCCAGCGAGATCGGCTACTATCTTATCCTCATATCCGCTCTGACGGCGACCGTCATGGCGGCAGTAGGGCTGGTCGATGACGTCTACGGTGACCGCAGCGTGTCGGGATTTGCCGGGCACATGCGCAGGCTGCTGCGGGGCCAGATTACAACCGGTGCCGTGAAAGCGATCACCGGGGGCGCAGTGGCGCTCATTGTCGGCATGCTGCTGGCCGTCCACTGGGCCGCTCCCGCCCTGACCGATCTGGGCGAAGGGCTGCTGAACGCAGTCGTGATCGCTCTGACGACGAACCTGATCAACCTGCTGGACGTACGGCCGGGCCGCGCACTGAAGGGCTTCGTCTTCCTTGCCGCGCTTGCGATCGCCGCGGACTGGAAGGCCTTCTACATGGTCGGGCCGATCGCAGCGATCGCGCTTGCCTTCGCGCCATTAGACTTTGGCGGTCGCGCGATGATGGGCGATGTCGGCTCGAACGCATTGGGTGTCACGGCCGGCATTGCGCTCGCCTGGGCGCTGCCCCTGTGGGCGAAGCTGGTTTTGGCCGCGGCGCTTGTGGGCATTCATCTATACAGCGAGCGACGCTCGCTCAGCGACCTCATTGCCCGCGCGCGGGCGCTGCGGTGGCTCGACGCCCTCGGCCGCGCCGATGGCGACGCTCTGTGAACCACACGCCACGATATGCGCCGTACCTCTGGCTCGCTCCGGTTGGTGCGCTGCTCGTGCTCGCGGCCGTTCTTTCGAGGCACCCTGACGAAACGCGCTTCCGCGACACCGTCATCCGCCTCTTCGAGCAGGCCCAACGAGTCGAACTGCACCCGGCCCACCAGGAGCGACCGGTAGTCACCATATCGCGCGACGATCGCCGCCAGTTCCGGGCGCTGCTCCACGGAGTTCGCAGTTCCTATGTCGCCCCGCTGTGCCCTGCCGCCCCCGACACGCTGATCGACATCTACCTGCCGCCATCGGGCGCCGCCCGGCCTGAGCCCGAAATGCTGCACGCCTACTACCACACCACGTGCGGGCAGATTACGTTCGCCGACTACGACGCCCCGAAAGACCGCGCATTGAGAATGGGCCCGGCGTTTCGTTACCTCGTTCCGAAGCCGGCCGAGCCATCGCAATGCCCGCCGGAGCCGCGCTAGCAATGCCCCGCGTCACCAGCGGCCGGTGCCACCACGCCAGTCTTTCGCCGTGCAGGCTCATCATCATCACCGGGCCCTTCGGCAGCGGCAAGACCGAGGTAGCGCTCAGCTACGCCCTCGCCAGCGCGGCCGCCAAGCGTCCCACGGCCCTCGCTGACCTCGATATTGTGAACCCATATTTCCGCGCCCAAGACCACCGAGCCGAGCTCGAACGCGCCGGCGTGCGTCTGGCGGCGCCGGACGAGGAGATGTCGCACTATGAGCTCCCGGCGCTATCACCCGAACTGCGCGCGGTGATGACCGACCCGTCGCTCTATGCGATCGCCGACGTCGGCGGCGACCCGGTGGGCGCGCGAGTGCTGGGGGCGTTTCGGCCCTATCTCGACCGGGATGGACTGGAGCTGTGGCTCGTCGTCAACCCGTGGCGGCCGCGCGCCGTTCACGGCGACCTGCCGCAGTTGCTTGCGGATATCCAGCGCGAAGCGGGGCTTGATGCGGACGCCATCGTCAGTTGCCCCAACCTCGGCCACGAAACAGCCATCGGGGATGTGCGGGAAGGGCATCGCCGCGTGACGGCATACGCGCAAGAAGCCGGCCTGCCGATTCGCTTTCTCGCGGTGGACGAACGCCTGGCTGGGGACGTGGCGGATCTTGGTATGCCGCTGTGGCCATTGAGGCTGCGCGTGCGCCTGCCGTGGGAGGAATGAGGCGCCTGACCATTCCGCCGCCCGAGAGGTGCGCACCCGGTGCGGCGAGAATAGAACCAACAATGATGCGCCGGATGAACGTGAAGCGATGCCACGAATCGTTGTTGACGAGGACCGATGCAAAGCCTGTGAGCTGTGCGTGAGCTTCTGCCCGAAAGGCCTGATCCAGCTTTCGAAGCGCATGAACAGCCGCGGCTTCCATCCCGCTTCGCTGCGCGACAAGCGCAAGTGCAGCGGCTGCGCCCAGTGCGCAATGATGTGCCCGGACATCGCCATCACGGTCTATCGCTGACGCGCATTGCGAATCCCAGCAGCTTCCCATCTATAGCGGAGGTCCCATGCGCCAGGAATCGCTGGAGTTCTTCAAGTCCCTTGTCGACACGCCGAGCCCCGCCGGTTTCGAACAGCGGGCGCAGTCTCTCGTTCGCACGTGGCTCGGCGGCTGTGCCGATGACGTGCGCACCGACGTCTTGGGCAATGTGATCGGTTCGCTGAACCCTTCGGGCAGCCCGCGCGTCATGTTGGCCGGTCACGTCGATGAGATCGGCTTCATGGTCCGCTACATCACGGATGAGGGTTTCGTCCATTTCGCGCCGATCGGCGGCGTGGATCCTCAGTTGGTCCCTGGCCATCGCGTGATCATCCATTCCCGTAGTGGGCCGGTGCTCGGGGTAGTCGGCAAGAAGGCGATCCACATGATGGATGAGGCGGATCGCAAGAAGGTTCTCGAGTTTCACCAGCAATGGATCGACATCGGCGCCAAGGATCGCAAGGCGGCGGAGAAGCGCGTGGCGGTCGGAGACGCGGCGACAGTCGTCGTTGGATTTGAGCGCCTCGAAGGCGACGTCGTCACCGGCCGCGCGATGGACAACAAGTGCGGCGCGTTCGTCGTGTGCGAAGCGCTGCGCATCCTGTCGCGGCGGAAGATCCCGGCGGCGGTCTTCGCGGTGACTACGGTGCAGGAGGAGCTTGGCAGGCGCGGGGCGGGGCCCAGCGCTTTCGGCGTCGATCCGGATGTCGGCATCGCGGTCGACGTCGACCATGCCACCGATTTCCCTGACGCCGAGAAGAAGAAGATCGGCGACCGCAAGCTCGGCGGCGGCCCGGTTCTCACGCGCGGGCCGCACCTCAACCCCATCATCACCGACCTGTTCTTCCGCGTTGCCCAGGAGATCAAGATGACCTACCAGGTCAACGGCAATCCCAGAGATACCGGCACCGATGCCACGGTGATGCAGCTCTCGCGCGCGGGCGTTGCGACCGGCCTCATCAGCGTGCCCTTGCGCTACATGCACACGCCGGTGGAGGTCATCTCACTGTCCGATCTCGAGAACACCGCGAAGCTGCTCGCCGCATTGGTCGCCGCGCTCAAGCCGGGGATGAGCTTCATACCGCAGTAGACCCCGGGGGCGCACGACCTCGCGCCTTGGCACAGGAATCCGAGCGAGCTCCTTCCGTGCCGACCGACAGCTAGGGCCAGGTCGCTGTTCAGCCAAACCTGTCCGTCGCGCTGCCGGCGGACTGCTGGGGTTGCTGTCCGCTCATGGATCATCTGGGGGCCTGATTAGGCTGCCGTCTCTCCCCGACCCAGACCGCACCGTGTATAATGCATATGTGCGCCCGCCTCGGCCCGAACTATCGGGCCAGGACACCACTCACGGCGCATCGCATGCGGCGAGCCCAATGTCCTCACGAGAACGCGAATCCCCAAACGATCAGAACGCCCAGAAGTCGTCGCCCGTTGTCATCGCCAGAGTGACAACGGGCAGCCCCGCCGAAGACGCTGGGATCCGGGCCGGCGACCGGCTCGCGTCGATCGATGGCGCCGCCGTGCGCGACTACGTTGACTACAAATTCCTTTCCGCGGAGGATCGCATTGGGGTCGAGGTCATAGACTCGGATTGCGCGCGGCGAACTTTCGTCATCGAGAAGCACCCGGATCGGGATCTCGGGCTCGGGTTCGCCTCCGATGTGTTCGACGGCATGCGGCTCTGCCGCAATCGCTGCATCTTCTGCTTCTACGACCAGTTGCCGAGGGGACTGCGCGACACGCTCTATGTACGCGATGATGATTTCCGGCTGTCATTCCTGCACGGCAACTACATCACCCTGACCAACCTCTCCGAGGACGACTTCGCGCGCATTTGCGAGCAGCGTCTGAGCCCGCTGTACGTTTCCGTCCACGCGACGGAGACGGCGCTACGGCGGCGCTTGCTCGGCAATCCGCGCGCCCCTGATGTGCTCCACCAGATGCGGCGACTCGCCCAGTGCGGCATCGAGATGCATGCGCAGATCGTGCTCTGCCCGGGACTCAACGACGGGCGCCACCTCGCGCGGACGGTGCGGGACCTCGCCGCATTGCATCCCGCCGTCGCGTCCGTCGCGATCGTCCCGGTCGGGCTCACCGGTCATCGAGCGGGGCTGGCTGACCTGCAGGCTGTAAGTGGTGACGACGCGCGCCAAGTGCTGGAGCAGATCGCAGCGTGGCAGCGAGAGTTCTTGTCGCGATTCGGGTCGCGCTTCGTATTCGCTGCCGACGAGTTCTACCTGCTCGCGGGCGAGGACTTCCCGCCCGCCGCCGAATATGAGGGCTTCCCGCAGCGCGAGAACGGCGTCGGCCTTGCGCGGCTGTTTCTCGACGAGAGTGAGGAGGCCGACTTTCGCCCGGCGGCAGGACTATCAGTCATCCTGGTGACCGGCGTGTCGGCGGCCCGCATGGTCAAGAGGATGGCTGCGAAGATGCGTCGGCAGGGCGTAAGATGTAACGTTCTCGTCGTGCGCAACCGCCTGCTGGGAGAGACGGTTACCGTTGCAGGGCTGCTCGCAGGCGAAGACGTGGCGGCCTCCTTGGGTGCTCGCCGAGCAGCCGGTGTTGTGGCGCTGCCGGCCAGCGCCCTGCGTGACAATGAGTTTCTCGACGGCGTGACGGTGCAGGAGCTATCGCGGCGCGTGGGCAAGAAGGTCATCCGCGCAGCCGGGCCGCGCGAATTGGCACGGGCGCTGGCGCGAATGCGACGTGCAACCGCCTCGCGGCGACAGCGTTTTGGGGCGCGCGCCGGCCGGCGACCGTAGACGGTTGTGCGTCATTGGGGCGGCCGGGAGTGTGCCCTGTGCGCCGTCGAAGGGCGACCGCCGGCCTCGGGAGCACGCAGAGAGGCTCCCCTACAGCACGATTCGCGGCGCACAACTCGAGCAGGAGACGCGTCAAGGTACCACAACGTGACCGAGTCCCACGCGAGATATCCCAAGCCCCTGGTCGCCATAGTCGGACGGCCGAATGTGGGCAAATCGACCCTGTTCAACCGCATCGCCGGGCACCGCATTGCCATCGTCGAGGAAACGCCGGGCATCACGCGCGACCGCATCTACGCCGACTGCGAGTGGGAGGGCAAGCCGTTCACGTTGATCGACACCGGCGGCCTGCAGACCGAGTCGAGCGAGCTCTCGCGCCAGGTGCGCAGCCAGGCGCAGCTTGCCATCGAGGAGGCGGACGTCATCCTCTTTG
>Ga0315282_10009675_pt1 | contig 15287 bp, 14 predicted proteins | sample YL17G07_20_MG_FD_203693 | JGI IMG/M metagenome (GOLD analysis project Ga0315282, IMG submission 203693) | Sediment microbial communities from Yellowstone Lake, YNP, Wyoming, USA - YL17G07_20 | ecosystem: Environmental > Aquatic > Freshwater > Lake > Sediment | place: USA: Wyoming | collected... | reverse complement strand
ATATTCTTTTGTCAAGAATATTTTTGGCGCTAAACGCAAATAGATTTGGATTTAGCAGAACTATTTGTCGATTTGGTTGCTTATAGTAACAAGGATTGAAAAAACTATTGATAAAGCAGGCTATTCCAGAACCGATTATTCCACCCCATACTGTCGGCGATAAGAGAGAATATAATTTTTTACATCTTTCTTCGTTTTGTAAATTCCAAAATGCCCTTCGCACAGAATATCCGCCTCGAGATCCAGTAGCTTCTTAGTCGAGCGGCCATAATCTTCGAGACTCGATCCAAACTCAGAAAGCAAAGGGCCATGAAGGTCCTGACCAAAAAGAATTCGTTTTCCGTCTTTATCCAGATAGACACATATTGATCCCGGTGTATGACCAGGCGTATGAAGGCAGACGACCTTTTCCCCGCCAATCATCAATACTTCTTCCGGAAGATTGAATTTCACATCAACCGGGGTTGGTGGAAAAGTTGTCTGATACCAACTGGCGGCCGTTAAGACCTGGTCCCCATTTTCTAACGGTGGGGCATCTAATTTGTGTATATAGATTTTGGATCCGTACCTCCCTTTAAGTTCAGGGACACCTCCAATATGGTCGATATGACAATGGGTGAGGATGATTTTACTTAGATTTTTGCAATCAAATCCAAAGTTTTCAATATTATTGATTATCTTATCGACACTCCACCCTGCCCCAGTGTCAATTAAGACGAGTTCACCAAGACATAATAGATAAACACATCCATCTCGGCCGTCAGTAATGTCTGGTCCTCCCACAATGTAAATATATTTAACAATTTCAGATGGTTTCATTTATTCCCTCCTCAGCTCCTCTTTCAACTTTCTGTAATCTGCCAACGTAAATCCTTCCCATTGGCAAGGAAGTACCGAATTGTTGTGAAACAAGGGTTCATTTTCGAGGTCAAACGGCGACACTTGTTTTGCCTTTTCAAATAATGGAGTATGGGGAATGGGTGAATATTCTACCAGTATGGGCTTTGCACCCGCCTCCTTAACAAAGGCAATACTTTCTTTTACCTCCCCTACCCTTTGGCCCGGCAACCCAACCATGATATAAACTCCAATTTCTTCCCTTGAATACCCTGCCTTTCCTAAGTTCCGAACAGCCCTTTTGAAACCCTGATTGCCCACCTTCCCTCCGGTTTCGATTTGAGTCGCTTCATTCGATGTCTCGAGGCCCAGGCGGATCGTTTTAAATCCTCCCTGAAAGAGAAGGTTGGCCACCTCTCCATCTATTTCTTTGACATGGAGGCCATTCGGCGTATGGAAGTTACATCGAATGCGTCTTCTGGTGACCTCATTTAGGATTGGAATGATATGTCGGGAGGGATCGATTAGAAGGGCATCATCATAGAAGGCAATGTTATTGACCTGATATTGAGTTGTCCAGTATTCAATTTCATCAACTACTTTGAGAGGATCCCTCCTACAAAAACCATTCGTCAAAAATTTAGAACCACAATAGGTACACTGAAATGGGCATCCCCTCGAAGTAGCGATACAGAGATAATCGAGTTGAGGGTAGAGGTCAAAAGCCGGATATGGCAAAGAATCAATGCGGAATTCGCCTGCCTGCCCGACAGGCAGGGATTCTGGAATGCGGAGTTTCGTACCAGTCCATTCTGAGATTAATTTTAAGGTTTCTTGTTCATTTCCACCTTTAAACACAATATCTGCTCCTGAATAGCCTCGGGCATGATCATAGCAGAGGGTAGCATAGATTCCGCCAAGAATGATTGGTGTTTTCTCGAAGAATTTTCTTGCTATTTCAATGACTTTAGATATCCCTGGATACCAATAGGTCATCCCTGAAGTAATGCCAATGATGTCCGGCTTTTCTTCAATGAATGAGAATTTTTTCAACAACATTTCTTCAGGTATTCCATATTGGCTATAATTTCGTTTGATGGACTTGAGAGGAGAGGGTTTTTCAATCTTGATCTTATAAAACTTCCCATCCCCATATTCCTTTCTTTTAATGGCGAAATCGAGGCAGTCGATGAGCGTGACCCGAAACCCAATTTTCCTTAAAAGACCGGCAATATAGAGGAGGCCCAGGGGTCTCACCCAGAAATTATAAGCCGCAAAATCGGTGATCCAGGGATTGATAAGAAGGACATGCGGGGAATGTTTCACGTGAAACATTGTAATTAACGTTCTTCAATTAGAAGGAATATCCTTTGTTTCCCTATTAAGGTTTTCCTTAATCCACATCCGGAGAAGCGATGTATAGCTCAATCCCTTGCGTTCAGCAATTGATTCGACCGATTTAATGTCATCTGGATCAAGCCTAATTGCGATCGTCTTCTTAGGTTTTTTGACGAACTTGATCTTAGCTTCTCTGGTATCTTCATGATAGTCTTCAAAGCTGTGAGTTTGCCAGAACCTCGCAGCCTCTTCGTCACTCTTAAACTGCGGTATTTTTTTCATATCATTTACCTCGCTTTCGAAAATAACCTTTTCCCCACGCGGTCATATCCCTTGCTGTAATAACACCTACCTCTCCTTGTCTTATGAATCTCACCACAATGAAAAGAAATCTTCCAGGATAAGTTTTTCCAAAAACATAATGTAGTTCCTCTCTGCCTGACCTGATAAATGGAACGTCATACTCATTGAAACAGGCCTCCTCTACCTCGTCTGGTTTGACCCCATGCCTCGCTATGTGCTCTATGCTTTTATCTGTCCATTTTATTGAACTGATCGTTTTCATCTTAAATTCCTGTTGAAATAGAAATCCATATCGTCACCATCTAATTTGCTAGGATAAACAAACGTATTGCGTTTGTCAATAGATATGGATTTTGGAAAATAAGGGTTTTAACGATACAAAAAGAGAAAGGTCGAGTGGGAAATTGAACACACGTTTCACGTGAAACGTCAAATCCCTCTCCACCTCCCCTTCTTCAAAGGGAGGAGAAAAAAGGGGGATTACTTACCGATACAGAATTGTTCGAAGATTAGGTTTAATACCTCCTCGGTTGTCGTCTCTCCAACTAACTCTCCAAGGGCTTCCAACGCAGAACGGATTTCGAAGGCGATGAACTCAAAGGAAGTCTCCTCTTCCAGTCCCTTTACTGCATTGATAAGATTATCCCTGATCTGAGCAAGAGCGGTTTTATGGCGAATATTGGCAACGATCAGGTGCTCTGGCGATGACCTCACATCTCGGTGAATTAAGTAGTGATAGATGGCCTCCTTTAGATCATCGATCCCAACGTTTCTCAGAGCAGAAATCGGAACAACAGGGCTTTCCTGAAATCGGTTCTTCACCCCTTCCAGGGAGATCTCTAAAGGAAGATCCGTCTTATTGATAGCCACAACCTTCTTCTTCGCTTTGATCTCTTCGAAGATCTCCATATCGTCTGTGTCCAGGGCCCGACTTCCATCGAGCATCAGCAGCACAAAGTCAGAGTCTGCCACCCGCTCCTTTGCCCTCCTCACCCCTTCCTCCTCAATGGAATCCATGGCCTTTCTCAAACCTGCAGTATCCATCAAACGCACTGGAATTCCACATATATTCAGAACCTCTTCTATCACGTCCCTCGTCGTCCCAGGGATGGGGGTCACAATAGCTCTTTCCTCTTTCAGCAGCACATTGAGAAGGCTCGATTTGCCCACATTGGTCTTTCCAATGATGGCACACGAGATCCCCTCACGAAAGATCTTTCCCTCCTCATAGGAGGCGATCCAGCCATCCGTTTGATGGATCATCCCCTTTAGCCCTTGTTTCATTTCCTCTAACGAGATCGGCTCAATTTCCTCCTCTGGAAAATCGATATGGGCTTCAATCAGGGATAACCGTCCAACCAGATCGTCCTTGAGCGAGGTCATTTCCCTATAGAGCACCCCTCTCAGTTGTTGGTTGGCGATTTCAAGGCTGGCCATTGTCTTCGCGCTGATCAGATCGATCACGGCCTCAGCCTGGGTGAGATCGATTCGGCCACTGAGAAAAGCCCTCTTTGTGAATTCGCCGGGCTCGGCCATCCTCGCCCCTTGCTTCAATATCAGTTCCAAAACCCTCTGTAGGATGAAGTACCCCCCATGACAGTGGATTTCCACCATATCCTCACGGGTATACGTCTTTGGAGACTTCATCAGGACGATGAGGACTTCATCAATGGGACGACCATTTTGGGGATCGATGATCTCCCCGTAATGAAAGTGATGGGAAATAAAGCAGGGTTGGTCTTTTTTGGGCTTAAATAATTTCTTGGCGATGGGTTCCGCCAAGGGACCGCTCATCCGCACGATTCCAATGCCACTCTCCCCAAAGGGAGTTGATATGGCTGAAATCGTATCTTCTCCTCTCTTTGGAATCTCTATCAAAGGAGTCAATGAGGAATTTCTACTCAAGGGGGCCCTACTCTCCCCCCTCGTTCACCTTCGGAATGATCGAGATCTTCTTCAATGGCCCCTCCCCAAAACTCTCTGTCCTAAGGCCGGGGTCTTCTTGAAGAGTGATATGGACGATCCTTCGGTCGTGGGCATTGAAAGGGCCGATCGTCAAGGCATGACCTATCCTCTTGGCCCTCTCCCCTAATCCAAGGGCCATCTTTTTCAGGGTTTCCGCCCTCCTCTTTCTGTAATCATCGATATCCAAAACGACCCGTACCGATTCCTTCAACCGCTTATTGACCATACGGTTGATAAGAAACTGAAGAGATTCTAATGTACGACCATGCTTTCCGATGAGAATTCCTTCTTGATCACACTGGATTTCGAGATAAATGTCCCCTTCTTTTAAGCATCCCTTTATCTCTGTCCTTACTCCTATCCGTTCGAGTAATCCCGTCATCAGCTCTCTGGCAATCTCAATTCCTTCTTCCAAGATTCGAACCTCACACCTTACTTATTTAGGTAGTATTGATGAGCGATGGATAAGATATTGTTGACCAACCAATACAAAACCAATCCGGATGGAAAATTGAGGAAAAGAAAGGTGAACATCACCGGCATCAGCATAAACATCTTGGCTTGCGCTGGATCGGCTGCCGTAGGAGTCATCTTTTGCTGAATGACCATGGTCGCACCCATGATGAGTGGAGTGATATAGATCGGGTCCTTTGCGGCAAGGTCCTTGATCCAAAGAAAGAAGGGAGCATGCCTCATCTCAATCGTGTATTGAAGGGCATTATAAAGGGCAATGAAGACAGGGATCTGGATCAACATAGGAAGGCACCCGCTCATGGGGTTGATTTTTCTTCTTTTATAGAGCAGCATGATCTCCTGCTGAAGCCTCGCCTTGTCGTTTTTAAAAGTCTCTTTGAGCCGGCTCATCTCCGGCTGTACTTTCTGCATCTCCTTCATCGATTTGAAACTGATCTGTGTGAGCGGCAGAAAGATGATCTTGATAAGAATGCTGATGATAATGATATCGATCCCAAAATTTTTCGTCACCTTATTGGTGAGCTTTACGAACCATACAAGGGGTTTTGCGACGACTGTAAAGAAGCCAAAATCCACCAGCTTTTCCGCATTAACCCCTAACGTTTTTAACCGCTCTTCTTCCTTAGGCCCTATGTAGATTCGATATGGAATCTTGACCGCCTGCTTTGCAGGGATGGAAAAAGGGGGAGTCGTCAGGCTGGCCTCCAGAAGATTCTTTTCATCCCCCTTCACCGACAAGGTGATATTTTTTTCGGATGGAGGAGAGATCAACAGGGCTGTAAAATATTCCCCTGTGAAGGCGTACCATCGGATATCACCCTTGTCTGAGGTTTCGAAAGGCTCGATCCTCTTCTTCGAAGTTCCACAGCCAGGGGTGCAGCCTGAGGAACCTGAGCCTCCGAGGTCTTTCTTCTCCACCTTGTTATTTTTAAAAAAGGCATACTTCAACCCATAATCTTTGTTCCCGTCATCGGCCAGTTTGGCCAGTTCAATCTTTCCTATCCAGTCAAGGCCGAATTGGCTCGTCATCTCTTTAGAAGAGCTATTTTGAACTTCCACGTCCAAGTCGATGGCATATTGATCAGACGAAAATCTATATCTTTTTAACACCTTGAGTCCATTCTGTAAGGTCTTTACAAAAGTGATCTCATCCTTCTCGCCGGTGCGGAGTAATCGGAGTCCATCCTTATCCACCTCCCAATTGCCCTCGGAAGGAGAGTCAAAGATGGTAAGCCCTAAGGGAAACCCTTCCTTTTCACTCGTATTGACCAAATCGAGTGGGGCCGGCCTTTTCGGCTCTTCTTCCTTCTTGCCCAAGAGGTTTTGGATGAACTGGGTCAATTTTATCGTAAAGAGAGACTCTTCCACCCTATCTTCATATTTTTTAAGCTTGAAATGTTCTAACCTTCCACCCTCATTGGTGAAGACTGCCCAATAATTTTCTGTTTCAACAGGGATCTCTTTTTTAGGAACAATCTTGAGAACCGGAATAGCCTTCTCCTTTGGTGATTTTGCCCCTCCTAATTCTACCTCCTTCTGGACTCCCTTCTCTTGTGGCGTAAGCTGCTCTTTCTTTACTTCTTGAGTTGGCGGCTTACTCGGTGGCGACGGGAAGAACTTCGATTGAATGACTCCCCACAACATAATAACTAAAAATGTCAATATTACCGCAAGGATAGCCCTTTTTTCCATATATCCTTTGCCTCAAATCTCCTTCCTAAGAATTTGCGGGGATCTCCGGAACTGGATCGTATCCACCAGGATGAAAAGGATGGCATTTGACGAGTCTTTTTAGGGTTAGCCAGACCCCGTCCACGATTCCGAAACGTTGGATCGATAGCAAAGCATAAGAGGAGCAGGAGGGACTAAAACGACAGGACGGTCCGAGGAGGATTGAAACTGTATGTTGATAGAGATGGATGACAATGATGAGCCCTCCTTTGGCCAACCTTGTGATTATTCCCTTTTTCATAAAATGAAGAGTCCTCTCAATTCTTCTTCGGCTTCTTTATATCGATTGACCGAACACCCCTTTTTTACAAGAAGAACAGCATCGAAAGATCCGTTAATTTCATGTTTGTGGAGGCGAAAGAATTCTCGAACATATCGTTTGATTCGATTTCGAAAGGTCGCCGGCCCGATCTCCTTCTTCACCACAATACCCAACCGATGAAACGAATTTTTATTCTCTTTCATGAAGAGGATGAAATTTCTGGAGGTAACCCTCCTCCTTGATTTCATCACCCTTTTGAAATCCTGAGGATCGTTTATCCTTTCCACTCTTGCAAAACCGAACGCTCCTTTCACCTTGTTCCTTAAGCAGACCGTGCGTCAAACCACTGTCCATCCATCCCATTGATTGACTTACCATCCTCAGGAATTTTAGGGTTTACACAGTTAACCTTTTTCTTCCCTTTAGTCTCCTCCGTTTCAAAACATCTCGACCACTTTTGGTACTCATCCTTTCCAAAAATCCATGGGTCCTTTTCCGCCTAATATTGCTGGGCTGATATGTTCTTTTCATCGGATTCCTCTCGATGGGGCAAGGTGGCTTGTTTTTTGAAATAATTAAACTTTCAAAGTAAATCATATTCCTTCCTAATTGTCAAGGCTGCTCGAAATCCTGTTGACAGACGAGAGGTTTTTATATTAAGTTTTTTAACAAGATGAATAGAATTTCTTAGGAGTCCGAATGGAAATTGCCCGCGAAAACATTCCCGTCAATATCGAAGATGAGATGAAAAAGTCCTATATGGACTACGCCATGAGCGTCATCATCGGCCGAGCCCTCCCGGATGTGAGAGATGGCCTTAAACCTGTTCACCGGCGCATCCTTTATGCCATGAACGAGTTAAATAATGATTGGGATAAACCTTATAAAAAATCAGCGAGGATCGTAGGCGATGTCATCGGTAAATACCATCCCCACGGCGACATGGCCATTTACGATGCCACCGTCAGAATGGCCCAGGATTTCTCCCTTCGTTATCCTTTGATCGATGGCCAGGGAAACTTCGGTTCGATCGACGACGACCCTCCAGCAGCCATGCGATACACAGAGATCCGCATGGCTAAGCTTGCGGCCGAATTGTTGGCGGACATCGATAAAGAAACGGTAGACTTTGTCCCGAATTATGATGACTCCCTTCTCGAACCTTCTCTGCTTCCATCCAAATTTCCAAATCTCATCGTCAACGGATCTTCTGGGATCGCGGTAGGGATGGCCACCAATATCCCCCCTCATAATCTGGTGGAGACCATTACTGCCCTTATTGCCATGATCGACACTCCTGAGATCTCGATCGAGGAATTGATGGCCCATCTTCCAGGACCTGACTTTCCTACGGGTGGATTCATTTATGGCAAAGAAGGAATCCGGCAGGCTTATGAAACGGGGAAGGGCGTGATCCAGCTGCGAGCCAGGGCGATCGTCGAGAGGGATCGAAAAGGGGAGCGAGAAAGTATCGTCATCACAGAGCTTCCCTACCAGACAAATAAGAAAAAACTGGTCGAAAGGATCGCTGAACTAATACAAGAAAAAGTGATCGAGGGGGTCTCCACTATCCGGGACGAGTCGGATCGCGAGGGGATGAGGGTAGTGATTGAATTGAAGCGCAACGAGGTGGCCGAAGTCATCCTCAATCAGCTTTTTAAGCATACCCAAATGCAAACCTCGTTTGGGATCATCCTCCTGGCCATTCACCAGAATCAGCCGAAGCTTCTCCCCCTGAAGGAGATGCTCCATCTCTTCGTTCAACATCGTCAGGAGGTGGTCACTCGAAGATCCCGGTATGAACTAAAAAAGGCAGAGGCAAGAGCCCATATCCTTGAAGGGCTGAAAAAGGCCATCGACCAGATCGATGCCATCATCGCCGCCATTAAAGCATCCAAAACCCCCAAAGAGGCAAGGGATCGCTTGGTCGAGCGATTCGCCCTGTCGGAAGAACAGGCTCAAGCGATCCTGGAGATGAGGCTCCAGCGCCTCACCAACCTTGAGCAACGGAAAATTGTCGAAGAATATGAGGAGACCATCAAGTTGATCAACCGATTGAAAGCGATCCTTTCCAGCGAACGACTGATTCTCAATCTGATCAAAGAGGAACTTACTTCCATCCGAGATGCTTACGGAGACGAGAGGCATACTGAAATTGTGGAGACCGCCCCAGAGATTAGGGTCGAAGACCTCATCGCCGAAGAAGATATGGTCGTGACCATCACCCACACGGGGTACATTAAGAGAAACGCCATTAGCCTCTACCGAAGCCAACACCGTGGAGGAAAGGGGAAGGTGGGGATCAACGTCAAGGAGGAGGATTTTGTAGAGGATCTCTTCATCGCCTCCACCCATGATTATATCCTGTTCTTCACCGATGCGGGAAAAATCCATTGGATGAAAGTTCATGAATTACCCCAGGCCGGCCGCCTCACTCGGGGTAAAGCCATTGTCAATCTTCTCAATCTTAGCTCCAATGAGAAGGTAACGACGATTCTTCCCCTCAAAGAGTTCGCCAAAGGGAAGTTCATTACCTTTATGACCAAGAGAGGGGTTATCAAAAAGACGGATCTCGAAGCTTACAGCAACCCCCGGGCTGGCGGGATCATCGCCATTAATCTCGATGAAGGGGATGAACTCATCTCGACAAAGCTGACCGATGACAAACAACATCTGTTCATCGGGACAAAATTGGGAAAGGCGATTCATTTTCCTGAAACTCAGATCAGAGAGATCGGGCGTGCCGCCCGTGGAATCAGAGGGATCAAGATTTCAAAAGAAGACGAGGTCGTGGGGATGGAGGTGGTCACCCCTCAAACGCAGATCTTGACGGTCACACAGCATGGTTATGGAAAACGAACTCAGGCTTCTGAATATCGGATTCAGAACAGGGGAGGATCCGGTATCTTTACGGTGAAGAGGACTCAAAAGACAGGAGATGTCGTATCCATCAAAACGGTAGCGGATGAAGACGAATTGATGCTGATTTCCAACAAGGGGAAAATTATACGTTTAAGAGCGGTGGATATCCCCATTCAAGGAAGAAGTACCCAAGGGGTAAGGCTGATCACGCTCGAAGAAGGAGAACGGGTGGTCGCAGTAGGGAGGTTGGCAGAGAAGGAATGAAGCCGATCTAAAAAAATACCCTAAAAAAATACTTGTATTTTTTGAAAATATAGTGTTATTATGAATTCCGGATTTGTTAATAATCTAATCCCCAAATTTTTCCCCTCTTTGGTTTTTAATTTCATTTATCCACAGTTGTGGAAACATTGTGAAAAGAGATTTGTAACTAATTGAAAATGAAAATGTTTTCTTTTTGGGGTCGATCCAGCCCATTTCATCGATTACCTTCATCCAACGCCCCAAGTCATCAAGGTCCAGTTCATGGAAGATTTATGGTCTAAGGTGACCGATTCATTAAAGGAAAGGGTCGGTCAACAGAATTTCGACATCTGGATCAAACCGATCCACTTTCTCTCCATGGAGGGAGAAAACGTGGAATTGGAGGTCCCGAACCGCTTCTTCAAAGAGTGGATCAACGAACACTATTCCTCTCATATTCGAGATTCGCTTTCCTTTTTGACTCAAAAGCCCTGCCATCTCCAATTTCGAATCAGAAATGAAAAAATAAACGGAAGAGATTTCATTCCCCCCCCTGTTCAAAGTCAGGAGACAAAGGCTCCCCATACTTTCCGGCCCATTTTCAATCCAAAATATACGTTTGATGACTTTGTGGTGGGGGCGAGCAATCAATTCGCTAATGCGGCTTGCTTGGCGGTTGCCAACTTACCGGCAAAGAACTATAACCCCCTCTTTATTTACGGAGGGGTAGGTTTGGGAAAGACCCATCTGCTTCATGCTATCGGAAACCATATCATTCAACTTCATGTTCTGCCAGATGTGAAGAAGATCTGCTATCTCTCCTCTGAAGAGTTCACCAATGAACTGATCAATTCACTCCGATATGAGAAGATGGATGAGTTCCGAAATAAATTTAGAAGGATGGACATCTTGCTCATTGACGACATTCAATTCATCTCCGGGAAAGAGAGAACTCAAGCCGAATTCTTCTACACCTTCAACTCCCTCTATGAGGTACGGAAACAGATTGTCGTCACGAGCGATAAGTTTCCAAAGGATATCCCTAATTTTGAAGAACGACTTCGATCGCGGTTTGAATGGGGTCTCATTGCCGATATTCAACCTCCTGATATTGAAACGAAAGTTGCCATTTTGAAAAAGAAGGCGGAAATTGAAAACATTTCCCTTCCCAACGATGTCGCTTTCTTTCTGGCATCGCAAATTGATTCCAATGTCAGAGTCTTGGAGGGCTCTCTCATTCGAATCGGCGCGTTTGCTTCCCTGACCAAGACACCTGTCGATATCCAATTGGCTAAAGAAGTCTTAAAAAATATTATTAAACCGAAGGAACAGTTGATTTCCATCGACGCCATTCAAAAAGTGATCTCCAACTTTTTTAATATGAAGATTTCAGATCTGAAGGTGAAACGAAAAAATAAGGGTTACGTCCTCCCCCGGCAGATTGCGATGTACCTCTGTCGAAAATTAACAAATGCCTCCCTGATAGAAATTGGAGAAAAATTTGGAGGAAAGGATCATTCCACCGTTCTTCACTCCATCAAAAAGGTCGAAGAAAAAGTGCAAAAGGAGACTTCTTTTAAAGAAATGATAGAGAATCTGGAGGGACAAATTAAATCATAAATGATGTTGATAAATAGTGAATGGATGATGAGAAGAGAAGGGATTGGGAATCCGCTTACTAAAAAGGAAAAATTTCCCCAGTCTCTTATGATGAAATTCAACATTAATATTCTTTTTCTTTTTTTAGGGTTAGGATCTCTTTCTTCATTTTCACAGGGATAGACGGTGATGATGAGTAAAAAAGAATATAGAATTATTATTATTCATTAGGAGGGCAAAGAGATGACTTTTGACATTCATAAAAGGGAACTTTTAAAAGGACTCAGCTTAATGCAAAGCGTTGCAGGAAGGAAGACTACCCTTCCCATTCTTTCCCATATTCTCATGGAATGGGAAAAAGATTCCCTCTATCTTACTGGAACGGATTTAGAAACGGGAATACGGGAAGAATTATTGGCTACAAGCCAGCAGAGTGGAAAGGCCTCCGTTTCAGCAAAAAAATTATATGAAATTGCAAGGGAGTTACCCGAGGAGACCATCCATATAGAGAAGAAGGAAAATCATTGGATCACCCTGCAATGTGGAAAATCCATTTTTAATCTTGTCGGCTTAGATCCAGATGAATTCCCGTCCCTTCCCACCTATCAAGATGAACACTTTTCAAAAGTTTCGACTCACGTCATCAAGGAGATGATTGACAAGACCGTTTTTGCCGCCTCCAATGAGGAATCTCGATATCACCTTAACGGGATACTATTGTTACAGAAGAAACAGGGCTCTGCAGTATCTAACACTGAGCAAGGAGGAAAGGAGATGTTGAGAATGGTCGCAACAGATGGCCATCGTCTCTCCCTCATCGATCGAGAAGGCCAAACCATCCGAGGCATTGACAAGGGGATTATCATTCCTAAAAAAGGAGTCTTGGAGATAAAAAAAATAATAGGGGATAAGGATGACGCGGAGACAATGGACATCTACTTTGATCAAAACCATGGTTTTTTTAGGTTCGAAAAATCCCTCATGGTCATCCGGCTGATCGATGGTGAGTTCCCAGAGTATGAACAGGTGATTCCGAAGGGAAACGACAAAAAATTGGTGATGGAAAAAGAGAGGATGTATGGATGTTTGAGAAGAGTTTCGACCATGGCCAGCGAGAGGGTGGAGGGGATAAAATTTTTGCTCAAGAAAAATACAGTGGAAATTTCCTCCTATCATCAAGATTTTGGAGATGCAAAGGAAGAGGTAGAGGTGGTCTATGAAGGTCCTCCTATTGAGATCGGGTTTAATGCAAGGTATTTGATCGAGGCGCTGAGTGTAATCGACACGGACGAGGTCATCATGGAATTGAAGGATGAAGGAAGCCCTGGAATCATTAAACCCGCAACTTCAAAAGAGCCCTCGCATCAACTCTGCATCATCATGCCGATGAGGATTTAAAGATTTAGCCTGAAGATGAAACCTGTCCGATTCTTGTCCATGTCTGCCTGGGGCGGGACGGGGGGGCCAGAGGGATCATAAAGGAGAAGTGATGAAGGAAAGTGTGGAACAATATACGGCGGAACAGATCAAGGTCTTGGAGGGACTCTCTGCCGTTCGGAAAAGGCCTGCAATGTATATTGGAAATACAGGGACAGAAGGTCTTCACCATTTAGTTCATGAGCTGGTGGATAACAGCATTGATGAGGCCCTCGCCGGATATTGTCATCGAATTGAAGTCATCATTCACATCGATAATAGTGTGACCGTAAGGGATGATGGCCGTGGCATTCCTGTTGATATTCATGAGAAAGAGAATCGTCCCGCCGTGGAAGTGGTGATGACCAAACTCCACTCCGGAGGCAAATTCGATAATCGTAGCTATAAGATCTCTGGAGGTCTGCACGGCGTGGGTCTTTCGGTCGTCAATGCCCTCTCCGAGTTTATAGACTTGGAGATACGGAGGGATGGGAAGGTCTATCATCAGATTTATGAACGAGGGGAGGCCAAGACGAAACTGGAGGTCACGGGAAAAACCAAAAATACGGGGACCCAGATTCGGTTCAAACCGGACAGTGAAATCTTTGAAACGGTCTCTTTCAGTTTCGATATCCTCTCCCAACGTCTGAGAGAATTGGCTTTCCTCAACAAAGGGCTATCGATCAACATCGGGGATGAACGGTCGGAAAAACGACATGAGTTCTTTTACAAAGGGGGGATACTCTCCTTCATTGAATATTTGAATAAGAATAAGAATTGTATCCATCCGAAGCCCATTTACATCCAAGGGATAAAAAACGAGATCGATGTAGAGATTGCCTTCCAGTATAATGACGGATATGCCGAAAGTCTCTTCTCCTTCGCCAATAACATCAATACTCACGAAGGGGGAACCCACCTCGTCGGATTCAAAACCGCCCTCACCCGTACGATCAATCAGTATGCAACCAACGCCAATCTCATGAAAGGTGTCAAGGAGAATCTCACAGGAGAGGATATCCGCGAGGGCTTAGTAGGCGTCATCAGCGTCAAGATACCAGACCCTCAATTTGAGGGCCAGACCAAGATGAAACTGGGAAACAGCGAGGTGAAGGGATTGGTGGAAGCCCTCATCAATGAAAAACTGGGAAGTTACTTTGAGGAAAACCCTGCTGTTGCCAGAAAGATCATCTCCAGGGTGATCGATGCCGCCAGGGCAAGGGAAGCGGCTCGGAAGGCACGAGAGCTGAGCCGCCGAAAGGGAGCCCTGGAAGGTGATTCCCTGCCGGGAAAATTGGCTGATTGCCAAGAAAGGGATCCCCAGTTAAGTGAGATCTTCATCGTGGAAGGTGATTCTGCAGGAGGGTCTGCGAAACAAGGTCGGGACCGATCCTTTCAAGCGATCCTTCCCATCAAAGGCAAGATCCTCAACGTGGAGAAGGCTCGCTTCGATAAGATGTTGGCCAATGAAGAGATACGTATCCTCATCTCCGCTCTGGGCGCAGGGATTGGGAAAGAGGACTATGACATTCATCGACTTCGGTACCACCGCATCATTATCATGACCGACGCCGATGTGGACGGCTCCCATATCCGAACCCTCCTCCTCACCTTTTTCTACCGCCATATGCCGGAGATCATTGAGAGGGGACATCTCTATATCGCCCAACCGCCCCTCTTCAAGGTGGCGGAGGGAAAGAATGAGGTCTATATTAAAAACGAACAAGCTTTCAATCAATATTTGATGGACCGGGCCATTGGCAAAAGCGAAGTGACGGTCGAGCGAACCGGGAAGAAATTGACGGACAAGAGATTAGGCCTCCTCTTGGAAAAGATATCTGTTTATCATGATCTCGTTCAGCGGATCCAAAACAAGGGGTATCCTCGATCCCTGCTCAGCTTCCTCCTCGAAGAGGGAATCCGAACGAAGTCGACCTTCGAGGATAAGGGGAAGATTGCTGATCTCCAGAAACAACTGAGAAAGAGCGGGTTTGAGGTTTTCGATCTGAATTGGGACGAGGAGCACAACCTCTACGGGTTTGATGTTCAGGAATCGAACGGAAAGGATGTGCGGAGCAAGGTTCATTGGGATCTCGTCGCCTCCGTTGAATATCGCCATCTCTTCCAGATTTATCAAGAGATTCAAGGAATGGCATCTCCCCCGTACATCCTGGTGGAGAAAGCAAGGAAGGTGACGATTGATCAGGAGGAAGGGCTGCTTCAATCTCTGAATCAGTTGGGAAGGGAAGGGCTTGCG
>Ga0315282_10009674_pt1 | contig 15289 bp, 14 predicted proteins | sample YL17G07_20_MG_FD_203693 | JGI IMG/M metagenome (GOLD analysis project Ga0315282, IMG submission 203693) | Sediment microbial communities from Yellowstone Lake, YNP, Wyoming, USA - YL17G07_20 | ecosystem: Environmental > Aquatic > Freshwater > Lake > Sediment | place: USA: Wyoming | collected... | reverse complement strand
ACGCCTTCCAGGATCTCCACATAAGGGTCCTGCTCGAGCCCGATAACAACCGGTCGGCGAAGGGCCTGGTTCTCTTTCACCACGACGACCGATCTCTTTTCTCCGTCTTCCAGCACGGCATACTTCGGAACGACGAGGGCGTGGGGTCTCTCGGACAGGACGACCTCCAGCTTTACGAACATGCCCGGCTTCAGCATGTGGTTCGCATTGGGAATCTCAATCTCCGCCTGGAGCGTCCGGGTGGCAGGATCAAGAGCACTATTAACACGGGTGATCTTCCCCTCGAAAAACCTGCCCGCAAAGGACTGGGCCTCAATCTTCGCCCTCATTCCTGGCCTGACAAGGGAGACATCCTTTTCCAGCACGTTCGCCACCACCTTCAGGGTGTCCGTGTGAACCAGGCAAACCAAAGGAGTAGAAGGGGAAACCAGGGCCCCGGCATCCACATATTTTTTTGAGATCTCACCCCGGAAAGGTGCGAGGATGAGGGTATTCTCGAACCGGATCTTTTCCTGAGCCAGCAGGGCCTCTATCTCCTTGACTTTCGCCCGGCTTACGTCTCTCACTTCCCGGCGGGCTCCTTCCCTGACCAGGTTCAAGGTCTGCTGGCTCGCAGCCAGTTGGGCTTCTGCGACGTTGTATTCCATATCCGCCAGGTCCATCTCTTTCTTGGAGATGACCTGCCTCTTATAAAGGGCCTCCACCCTTTCCCGCTGAAGCCTTGCGTTCTCAAAGCGGGATTGGGCTTGTTTGACCCCCTCTTCAGCCTGGCGAAGCTCCTCGGGCCTGGAGCCTGCTTCGAGTTCCGATAGCTGGGCTCTGGCCTGCGCCAACTTCGCCTCGATTTCTTTCACCTTCTGCAGAAAATCGCTCCGATCGATCTGGGCGATCACCTGCCCCTGTCGCACATAATCACCCAGGCGGACATCGATTCGCTCCAGATACCCGGAGACTCTCGGGAAGAGGTCCACTTGCATCAGTGGAGCAATATCGGCTGTCCCACGAAGGGAATAGCTCAGAGGCTTGCGCACGCCAGAGACCACCTGGACGGGAATCTCAGCCCGAGGGGCCCGGCGCATCCCCGCCTGTTTCTGTGTCGATCCCAGGCCGCGGTAGACAGCCAATCCGATCAGGGTGATCAGAACCGATGCGAGAACCCATTGCCAGGGTTTGTGGGGCTTTCGGGATGAAGGGATCCGTTCCTCGCCATCCATCATGTCCCTTGCTCCCAGGAAGTCAAATAGCGTTCCTGCTCTTGAGTGAGCTGGTCAATCCGAATGCCCATCGACAAAAGCTTCATACGGGCGATCTCCTGATCAATTTCCGTTGGAACAGGATAAACCCTCTTCCCCAGAATCCGATGGTTCTTAACCAAGTATTCCACAGAAAGGGCCTGATTGGCAAAGCTCATATCCATGACGCTCGAAGGATGGCCTTCCGCAGAGGCCAGATTGATCAATCTTCCCTCGCCCAAAAGGTAGATCCTCCGACTGTTCTTGAGCTGAAACTCCTCAACATAGTCCCGGATCATTTTTCGAGAAACCATGATCTCGTCGAGCCCCTCGAGATCGAGCTCCACATTGAAGTGACCTGAATTGGCCACGATGGCCCCGTCCTTCATCTTCAGGAAATGTTCCTTTCGAATCACATGGATATCACCCGAGACGGTGCAGAATAAATCTCCCTCTTCGGCAGCCTGGGACATGGGCATCACCCGGTATCCATCCATCACAGCCTCCAGCGCCCTCAGAGGATTGACCTCGGTGATGACCACATTCGCTCCCATCCCCGCAGCCCTCATGGCGAGCCCTTTTCCACACCATCCATATCCTGAAATGACGAAGACCGAACCCGCGAGCAACCGGTTGGTAGCCCGGATGATGCCGTCAACGGTCGACTGCCCCGTGCCATAGCGGTTGTCAAAGAAATGTTTTGTTTCGGCGTCATTGACAGCGATCACCGGAAACTGCAGGACCCCTGTTCTCTCCATCGATCGAAGACGGATGACCCCGGTCGTCGTCTCCTCCGTCCCGCCGATGACTCCCCGGATCATCCCTTCCTTTTTTGGGGAGGAGAGACCTTCGGCCCAGTTACGAACAGCAGGTGGAAGCTCTCCAAGTTTCTTCAGCGCAATAAAGTGGAGAGAAGAGACCAGATCTGCTCCATCGTCCATGGTCAGGTGCGGGAAAAAGGACAAAGCTTTCTGGATATGAGTGTAGTAGGTCTCGCCATCTTCCCCTTTAATGGCGAAAACAGGAAGGCTGATCTCTTTCGCCAGGTACGCGGCCACATCATCCTGTGTGCTCAGAGGATTCGATGCACAGAGCGTCACTTCCGCCCCTCCGGCGACAAGGGTCCTCATCAGGACAGCGGTTTCCGTTGTCACGTGAAGACAAGCTGAGAGGCGAAGGCCCTTCAGGGGCTTCTCCTTTTCAAAACGACCCCGTATCAGATTCAGAACGGGCATGGCCATCTCCGCCCACTCCATCCGGAGACGCCCCTTGTCCGCGAGCGATATATCCTTGATATCATATTCCATGTCTCTTCAACCTCACGACGATCATGTGCCTTATGGTTTAAAATCCCAATATCCAAATCTCAAGCAAGCTCCAATTTTCCAAAATTCAAATGACCTCAACCAAACTGTTTCAGCTTTGATGATCTCGTAAAAAGTCGTCCGGACCGTCATTGCGAGGAGTCCCGCCTTGCGGAACGACGAGGCAATCTAACAATTTCAACGGGTTATTGACGGTGAGATTGCTTCGCTCCGCTCGCAATGACTCTATTAGGGACTTCTTACGATTTCATCACATTTCGGTCATTGGAGTTTATTTGGAATTTGTGATTTGGAATTTAGAATTTCTTTCTCCCTATCACCCTATCTCCCCATCTCTCTTTTCAGAGTCCTGCCGCCTTCCTCAGCTCTTCGGCCCGGTGGGTACTTTCCCAGGTAAATCCCGCTTCGTTCCGACCGAAATGCCCATAGCACGCCGTCCTTTTATAGATCGGCTTGAGAAGGTCGAGATACTGGATGATCCCTTTGGGTCTCAGGTCAAATTGTTCCCGGATGAGCTTTGCAATCCGATCCGGCGGGATCTTCGACGTCCTCGATGTATCGATCATCACGGAGACGGGTTCGGCCCTTCCGATGGTGTAGGCAATTTGAACCTCGCATTTTTTCGCCAGACCTGCAGCAACGATATTCTTCGCAACATGCCTTGCCATATAGGAGGCGCTGCGGTCCATCTTAGAGGGATCTTTCCCGGAGAAACTGCCTCCTCCGTGGCTTCCCACGCCACCATAGGTATCGACGATGATCTTCCTCCCGGTCATGCCGCAGTCGGCCTTGGGCCCTCCGTGGACAAAACGGCCGGTGGTATTGACGTAGTATCTTGTGTTCTTGTCCCGCAGAGCCGCAGGGATGACTTTGAAGATCACCTCCTCAATGATCCCCTCCTTTAAGGTTTCATAGGAAACGCTTTCGGAATGCTGAGCCGCAATCACCACGGAATCGACCCGAACGGGCCTTCCATGGATATATTGAATCGTCACCTGAGACTTCCCATCGGGTCTCAGGAAGTCGAGGACCTTCTGTTTCCTCACCTCTGCCAGTCGCCGGGTCAGGCGGTGGGCATAAATGATCGGCATGGGCATCAGCTCGGGTGTCTCATCACAGGCATAACCGAACATCAAACCCTGATCTCCTGCTCCCTGCTCGTGATTCTCTCGTTCATCGACGCCCTGCTGGATATCGGGTGACTGTTCGTCGATCGACGTGATAACGGCACACGTCTCCCAGTCAAACCCCATGGCTGAATCATTGTACCCGATCTCCTTGATCGTCTCCCGGACGATCGCCGGCATATGCACATAGCAGGAAGTGGTAATCTCCCCTGCAATGACGGCCATTCCCGTTGTCACCATGGTCTCGCAGGCCACCCGAGCCCTCGTATCCTTGGTAATGATCGCATCGAGAATGGCGTCGGAGATCTGATCGGCCACCTTATCCGGGTGCCCCTCTGCGACCGATTCCGAGGTGAATAAAAAGTCTGTCATGGACATAAAACGGTTCCTCCTTCTCCCATCGTATTGGTCATTCGTCACGAGTCATTCGTCATTGGCTTGCCCGCCGGAGCCTTGACGCAAGCGGGTCATTGATCACTGATCATTTCGCATTGATCATTGCTCATTGCTAACTGCTAATTGATCAGTGATCTTTTGAAGCTACGCCCTCAACTCCTCTATCGGGTATACCATGAAATCTTCCGGAAACCTTTCGGCCATCCAGCTCCTGACATAAGACTCCACTTCCGAGGCCGTGGCAAACTGGAACACCTGGTCCGCAAGGGCCTTGCTTTCTGCAAAGCTCGACATCCGGATCACCTTTTTCACCCTGGGGATGGCGCCCGGGTTCATGCTGAACTCATCGAGGCCCATGCCCAGGAGGATCAGCGTATAAGCAGGTTCTGCGGCCATCTCTCCGCAGATGGCCACAGGGATGCGAGCGACATGGGCTCCTTCTACCACGCCACGGATGATCCTGAGAATGGAGGGGTGAAGGGGCTCATACAGGTAAGAGACATGTTCATTCACCCGGTCGATCGCCAAGGCATACTGGATCAGATCATTCGTTCCGATGCTGAAAAAATCGACCTCCCGGGCCAGGAGATCGGCGATGATCGACGCAGAAGGCACTTCAATCATCGCTCCAATCTTGATCCCCGTGTCGTAACGAATCCCACTTTTCACGAGATCGCTCTTCACCTCCTCAAGGATGGCCTTTGCCTGCCGTATCTCCTCGATGCCTGAAATCATGGGGAGGAGGATCCGCAGGCGGCCATAGGCGCTGGCCCGAAGAATCCCCCTGAGCTGGGTTTTAAAGATATCGACCTCTTTGAGGCTGAACCGGATTGCCCTCAGACCCATTGCGGGATTGAGCTCATTGCCCTTCGAGTAATCCGAGAGGAATTTATCCCCTCCGATGTCGAGGGTCCGGATTGTGGCCACAGACGGGGAGATGCTCTCCGCCAGTTGTCGGCAGGCCTCGAATTGTTCTTCCTCGGCGGGAAGATCCTTCCGGTTGAGATACAGGATTTCCGTTCTGTAAAGACCAATTCCCTCTGCTCCATGCATCTTTGCAGAAGGGACTTCATCCACCATCTCGATGTTGGCCTGAAGTCGGATACAGAAACCGTCCCGGGTCTCCGCGGGGAGCGACGCATATTTGAGGGTTTCCTGCTCCTTCGACTTAATGCGACGCTCCCGCTCGAGAAAAGACCGTGAAACCTCCTCCGTGGGATTGACGACGACCTCCCCTGTCTCTCCGTCGATGATCAAGAGGTCTCCTCCGTTGATCACGGAGGTGGCCACCTCCAGACCCACCACGGCAGGAATTCCCAATGAACGAGAAAGGATCGCCGTATGGGATATCTTGCCACCGATATCCGTAACGAACCCTGCAACGTGTTTCAGGTTGATCTGAAGCGTATCCGCCGGAGAGAGATCATGAGCGACCACAATCACATTTCCCTGGATCTTCGTAATATCGTCATGCTTCTTTCCGAGAAGGTTCCGAAAGACCCGGGTCGAAACATAGTGAAGGTCGCTTCGGCGTTCTCTCAAGTATTCGTCGTCAATCGCGTCGAAGGCAGAATCGAGTTTTCTCAGGGCCAGGTCGAGGGCACCTTCCGCATTCACTTTCTCTTTTCGTATCGTATCGATCGTATCCTGAACCAACATCTCATCGTCAAGAATCATCAAATGAACATCGAGAATAAACGCATGGCGGAGCACCTCCGGATCGAGGATCTTTTCCTTGATCTCCTTCAGTTGGGTTCGCGATTCTTCAAGGGCCTTGAGAAAGCGCTCCACCTCTGCATCCACCTGTTCCGACTCAACCCGCTTCGCCGGAAGACGCACCCTCGATCGATCCACCAGAAAGGCCTTTCCAATGACGATCCCGGGAGAAGCACCAATGCCATGAATGAGTTTGTTTGTCTTATTCGTCGGCGGTTGAACAGCCATCCCCTTTCACTCCTCACCAAATTTATTCTGAATCAGTTTTCCCAGTGTCTGGATCGCCTGCCCCTCATCCTTCCCCTCTGCCTTTAACGTAATCCTCGTTCCTTTCGATGCGGCCAGCATCAAAATCCCCATGATCGATTTCCCGTTAACCTCCACCCCATCCTTCTCAATCGTAATGTCACAAAAGAAGTGATTCGCCGTCTTGACCATCAGCGCAGCAGCTCGTGCATGGAGGCCAAGCCGGTTTCGGATCGTATAAGTCTTTGCTTCCATCCCGGGTTTCAACCCTTCTTTTTCTCCACTCTCTTCTTCAGCACCTCGCTGGCGAGATTGATATTTCTCTGCCCGTAATCGGTGATGAAAACGGCCAACCCTTCGAGGTCCAGATCATTCTGATAAGTCGCCAACTTCAACAGCATGGGAAGATTGACCCCGGTAATCACCTCAATCCTGTTTTTCTCGAGGAAAGAGAGGCTGATGTTGGATGGCGTCCCTCCATACATGTCCGTCAGGATGAGGACCCCCCGGCCCTCGTCCGCTCTTCGAATGGCGGCAACGATCTTTTCCCGGATTTCGTCCGATCCCTCCGTCGGATCGATGGAGACAGCCTGGAACTGTTTTAACTCCTCTCCGACGACCAATGCGGCGGCGGCGATCAGTTCTTCCGCCAGGTGGCAATGTGTCACGACAACAACTCCGACCATCTCTCTTTTCACCCCTTCTCTGCATCGCGGTGGCGCACAGACAGCAAAGCACCCCTCGATTTCAACTCGTTCTGGAGCATCTCCGCAAGCTTATTCACAATCACCACCGATCGGTGTCTTCCTCCCGTGCATCCGATGGCAATGGTCAGATGCGTCTTCCCCTCTCTCTCATAGAGGGGAAGAAGAAACCGAATGAACCCATCGATACGCTGCAGGAATTCTCTGGTCTCCTCCCACTGAAGAACATACTCCGCCACCCGGGAATCCCCTCCGGGCAACCGTTTCAACTCCTCGACGAAATAGGGATTGGGCAGGAACCGGACATCCATCAGCAGATCGGCTTCATAAGGGACCCCAAAACTGTACCCGAAGGAGAGGAGCGTCACCGTCATCTGTCTTGGACTCGATCCCTGGTGGGCATATTCCTGAATTTGGTCCTTCAACTGATGGACGTTGAAATGGGACGTGTCGATGACCAGGTCTGCCATCTCGCGGATGACCTGGAGTCTCTTCCGTTCCAGACGGATTCCGTCCTCGATCGACCCTTCCCCGGCCAGAGGGTGCTGACGACGGGTCTCACTGTAGCGCCTCGTCAGAATCGGATCGGAACAATCGAGAAAGATGATTTCAATCGGATACCCTTCCTTCTTTAGCCCTTCAATGATCCTTCTTGAATCCTCGAAATAGTCGCTCTTCCCCTCTTCATCCCGCATTTCCCACAGGCCCGGATAGTAAGCATAGCCCCGGACATCCTCCACCACCGCCACTTTTGAGATCTTCCCCCCGGACTGTACGCTCAGTTCGATGAATTTCGGGAAGAGCGCAACGGGAAGGTTATCCACACAATAGAAGCCGATATCCTCCAGAGCCTTAATGGCTGTCGTTTTGCCAGAACCGGAAAGACCACTGATCAGGATGACCCGGATGCTCCTCACTCCGCTTCATCCTTCCTGTCAAATCGGGCCCCTCCTCGTTCCTCCATTTTCCTGAGGAGCTTCTTCTCAAACTCCAGGGCCGAATCGTAACCCATCCTCTTCAGAAGATAATTCCGGGCGGCCACCTCAATGATCGTCGTCAGGTTCCTGGCGGGAGTGACCGGTATCCTCAGCATCGGCAGTTCCACGCCCAGAATGGCATATTTCTCCTCCTCGAATCCGAGGCGGTCATAGTCCTGGTGGGTGTCCCATTCCAGCAGTTCGAGAACGAGCTCAATCTTCTTCTGTTCCCGAATGGCCTCCACTCCGAAAAGACTCCGGATATTGATGATGCCGAGCCCCCGAATTTCCATATGATGCTGAATGACTTCAAAGCCGTTTCCAAAGACGGAGGTGGGAAAGCGCCTCTGGACGTGAACCATATCGTCCGCAACCAGTCGATGTCCCCGGAGGATGAGATCGAGGGCGCACTCGCTCTTTCCAATCCCGCTCTTCCCAAGGAGGAGTACCCCCACGCCGAAGACATCCATGAGCACACCGTGAATGCTCGTGCTGGGAGCTAGCTTCGCTTCCAGGAATTTCGTCGCGCGCTCGATAAAATCGAAGGATCTCAGGGGAGTTCGAAAGAAAGCGATTCCTTTCTCCTCGGCCTCCTTGAGAAGAAGTTCCGGGATCTCGAGATTCCGGGTCACAACCACGCACGCCATGTCCAGGCTGCAGAGGCGATGAATCACCTCCTCCTGCTGCGAAGCCGGGAGGGTCCTGAAATAGGCCATCTCCGTATTGCCGATGATCTGAACCCGCTCAGGGTCAATGAATCTCGTAAACCCTGTGAGGGCCAATCCCATCTTCTGAACCTGCGAACGGGTAATCTGTTTGCTCAATCCCTTTCGACCCGCCACCAGGGTCAGATCCAGATGGTAATCCCTGTTCTGATCAAGTTCCTGAACCAAAAGGCCGCTCATCAAAACCCCAGTCTGCCCCATGCCCGGAGGGCACCCTCAAACGATGAAAATCTGATCTTTCACGGACACGTGACACGGACACGGACACGTCATTTTCTAACCAAATCGAGGCCATGCCTCTCAGTACTTTTCGTCTTCTTCGGCGATGATTTCAAAAAGCTCCTTGCGGGACGATGCCCCGATCAACCGCTTCTTGAAAGAAGCATCCTTCAAAAGCGTCACAATTCGGCCCAGAAGCTTCAGATTGCTTACCGCCGAATTCTCCGGCGCCATCACCAGGAAGAAGAGCTGGGAGGGCTTCCGATCGATCGAATCAAACTCAACGCCTTTTACCGAACGGCCAAACGAAATAAAGAAGTTCTCCAGCTTCTTGAACCGGCCATGGGGGATGGCAATCCCTTCTCCAATCCCTGTCGATTCCAGTTTTTCCCTCTCGAGAAGGACTTGCAGGATCTCCTCCACGCCAGACGCCTGGCAAGGCTTAACGAGCACACTTGAAAGCTCTTTCAGGACGGACTGCTTATCCGTTCCCTGGAGCTCGGCAATCACCCACTCTTCTTTCAAATAGTCCAGGATCTTCATCGCCCCCTCTCTATCCTCTTTCTACCTCGCACCAGGCTCCACCCATTCATAGTCGCCATCCTTACGACGATAGAGAGCGTTCATTTGTTCGGAGTCCGAATTGACAAAAACCAGGATGTCCTGGCCGGATAAACGCAACTGAGCCACTGCCTCTTCAAGAGACATCGGCTTGGCCAGAATACGCTTCCTCCGTATCGTTGAAAGAACCTCTTGATCTTCTTTTCCTTCGAAATCCTCCCCCTCACCCTCCGGCGATGCCAGGGGGGGTCTGGCGCTCGACCTTTTCCTCTTATCCTTTCCCCTCCGTTCCCTTACCTGACGCTCCACCTTTTCAACCATCTGATCGATGGCTGTGTAGAGATCGCTATCCCGTCCCTGGCTGTTGAGGGTAAGGCCATCTGCGATGACCGTCATCTCTGCAATATGGCGAAATTTTTCAGCGGAGAGGACCACATGAACCTCTCTTGGGTTCTCAAGGTATCGCTGCAGCTTCTCCACCCTGTCCCTCACATAGTCCCTGATTCCCTCACCGGCTTCAATATGCCGAAAAGTCACTGCTATCTGCATCGCATCCCTCCTTTACCTGCTCTACCTCCATTTTGGATTCTCACATAAAAAGTGTGAGAATTTGTCTCTAACATTTTCGGAACACTAAAAAAGACTGTCATGCTGAACCCCGATTCAGCATCTCACCCATTGGTCCAATTTGGTGAGATGCTGAAACAATCCTGAAATAAATTCAGGACAAGGTTCAGGATGACCCGTCCAGGAAATTCCAAATATTTTTGGATAGATTTCAGATTTGAGATTTTTGAATCTGCGATCCGCCATCTTAAAGGCTCAGTTGGGTTTTTGCCTGGGTGTCCTTCCCGCATGATGGATTCATATCCTGGGCTGGAGTGATGGGTTACCGTTGAGGGTATCCTTTCACACAATCCCGGCGAATTCATCCTAAAAGACCTTCCTCCGTTCATTCGATGAAAGGATCTTCATCGCTTCCCGGTACTTCGAAATCGTTCTCCGGGCAATATGAATGTTCATGCCTTTCAGAATCTGGACCAGCTTTTCATCACTGTAAGGCTTCTTCGGGTCCTCCTTCGTAATAATCTCACGCAGAAGATTCCTGACGCTCTCAGAAGCCAGGTCCTCCCCTTCCGAAGAGGCAATTCCCGTATTGAAGAAGAATTTCAATTCATAAATTCCTTGTGGAGTATGAACGTATTTGTTGTGGGTCACCCGGCTGATCGTGGATTCGTGCATCTGAATGTCTTCCGCCACATCGCGAAGAACAAGGGGTTTGAGATACCTAATCCCTTTCTCGAGGAACTCCCGCTGAAATTTCACGATACTCTTGGCAACCTTATAGATCGTTCTCTGCCTCTGATGAATGCTTCGAATCAACCAGAGGGCTGAGCGAAGCTTTTCCTGGATGTACTTCCTGTCCCCCTCGAGGGAATCTCGGTTGTCTGTAAGAATGTTCCGGTAGAAAGGGTTCACCCTCAAGCGGGGGATTTCGTCTTCATTCAGATAGATGACGTACTCCCCCTCCACCTTGTACACATAGACATCAGGGATGATCCCCTGGATCACCTCTCCGCCAAAGGCCCTTCCCGGTTTGGGCTCAAGCTGGGAAATATGGAAGGCAGCCTGTTTCACCCGCTCCAGCGAAACTGCCAGCCGCTTGGCAAGGACAGCGTAATTCCGGTTCTTCAACAGAGAGAGATGTTCCGAAACGATCTTCTCGGCTACGGGATCCCGAACGCTCATCTGTTCGAGCTGAACGAGGAGACACTCTTTCAGGTCTCTTGCCCCGACACCCACCGGATCAAATTGCTGGACCTTTCGGAGCACCCCTTCAACCATTTCGAGAGGAAGGCCCATTTCGAAGCTGACCTCCTCAAGCGACGTCTTCAGGTATCCGTCGTCATCCAGATTCCCGATGATCCAGGCTCCAACCCGATGTTCCTCTTCGCTCAACCGGGAGAGCTGAAGTTGCCAGTGAAGGTGGTCGGTGAGTGTTCTTTGCTGCGTGAGAAAATTCTCAAAAGAGGGCCTCTCCTCTCCGTCCCGCTCGCTATCCCCCAGCCGCCGGTAGGAAGTCAGGTTGTAGTTCTCGAGGTAGTTTTCCCAGTCGAAATCGCTGACTCCCTCGCCTTCCCCCCTCACCTCGACAGGACGTTCCTCGACGACGGGTGCTTGTTGCTCGGCGATTTCTTTCTCGGGTGACTCCGCCTCATCCTTTTCTTCCTCGAGCTCTTCGAGCAGCGGATTCTCCCTCATCTCCTGATCGATCATCTCCACCAGCTCAAGCCGTGTGAGCTGCAGGAGTCGAATCGCCTGCTGGAGCTGGGGAGTAATGACCAGCTGCTGGGTGAGCTTAGGTGCCTGTTTGATTTCCAGCGCCATCTTCTTCTATGACTTCTCCATGGATGCCGACCCGTTCTTCCTTCCCTTCACCCCGCTTCGCTTTTCGTCTTTCTCCTAGCCTAAATCCATCTCCCAGATAGATCTTTCTCGCTTTGCGGCTTCGAGAAATCCGTTCCGGCGTCCCCGCCTCAAGAATCTGGCCCTCGTTCAGAATATAGGCCCGATCACAAACTCCCAAAGTTTCTCTTACGTTATGATCCGTAATTATAATGCCAATCCCCCTCGATTTCAATTGACGGATGATCGTCTGGATGTCGAAAACAGCGATCGGATCGATGCCTGCAAAGGGCTCATCAAGAAGGATGAAGAAAGGAGAGAGGACCAGGGCCCGGGTGATTTCAACCCGCCTCCGCTCCCCACCTGAGAGACTATAGGCCTTCTGCTTTCGGAGCGCCGATAATCCAAGCTCATTCAAGAGTTGTTCCAGACGTTCCCGTCTCTCTTCTCCTGAAAGAGGAAGCGTTTCCAGAATGGCGATCAGGTTCTCCTCCACGCTCAGTTTTCTAAAAACCGATGGCTCCTGAGGCAGGTAGCCAATTCCCTTCCGTGCCCGCAGATACATAGGAAAGGACGTAATTTCCTCGCCATTCAGAAGGATCCTTCCGGTGTCGGGTTGAAGAAGCCCAATGATCATATAGAAGATGGTCGTTTTCCCGGCGCCATTGGGGCCCAACAGCCCTACGACCTCTCCTCCCTGGATACCAATATCCACGTTATCGACAACCTTCCTCTGTCGAAAGGATTTCGTCAAATTTTCGCACAAAAGATGTGATGAGTTACCATTCATAGCGTCCGGACATCGCAGTGCCTTTGCGTCATTAAATCATAGAGTCATTGGTCATTGGTCATTTGGCATCGGCTGTTAATCGATGTTAATTGCTAACCAAAAATATTTGAAATTTCCTGGACATGTCATCCTGAACCTTGTCCTGAATTTATTTCAGGATCTCACCAAATTGGACCAATGGGTGAGATGCTGAATCGGGGTTCAGCATGACAGTCTTTTTTGGTGTCTAACAATGTGAGAGACAAATTCTCAGATTTTTTGTGTAAGGATCTGAATGATCATTGATCATTGCCCACTCATCGTTGCTAATTGCTAATTGATCATTGATCATTCATCATCATTGCTAATTGCTAATTGCTAATTGATCATTGATCATTGCCCATTCATCATTGCTAATTGCTAATTGATCATTGATCATTGTTCCTTTTTGTTTTCTCCTTTTGGTTTTCGACCTTCCCCCTGTTCCTTCTGGGAAGGCGTAATCGTCGTACTGACCCGGCTCCCGCTTGTTCCCTCTACGAGGCTTCTCTCCTCGTCCACGTAATGGACGACCCGCTCCCCACGAATCACATTGTCCCCTTCCCGGACAACGGCATCCCCTTCGAGGACGATTTTATTCTCGTCCTGGTAGAATGTCGCCTTCTGGCTCGTTGCTCTGCGCTCGAGTTGGACAATTTTCACATTGCCCGTCGCTACAATCTCTTTTATTTTTTTCGTCTCCCCGTCATAATAGACCGTCAACACATTGGTGTAAACAGTAACGTCTTCCTGTTTCGCTATCACGTTCCCTTTAAAGATGACCATGTTCTTCTTCTGGTCTGCCTCGACGCTATCCGAATCGATATCAATCGGAGCCCGGCTGGTCTGGATTCCGAATCCTCCCCCGCGCGTCCCCGATTTCTTCGGTTGTGCTTTTGGCGCCTTCTTCTTCTGCTGCGCCTCCCCCGATACCAAAAAGAAAATGAGAGACAACATAATCACAAGGAAAACGCTTCTTTTGCCTCTTCTCATCCTTTCCCCCTCCGCTTGATTTTGGTTTTGACCCGGCCGAGAACCTTAAATGTCTGGGCCTCCATATCGATCAGCATTCCTGTTCCCACGAGTCGCATCTGTTCCCCTTCGATCTCCACAGGGTCTGAAGTGGTCACTTTCCTCGCCTGGTGGCTGTAGGCCGCAGAGTTGGTCTTCAGCATGTATCCGTCATTGGTCCTGAGCACGACATTGCCCACAAGCTCCACATCTCTCGATTCCTGGTTGACTTTTCCTTTTTTCCCGGTGACGACGATGGTCCGCCCGTCCTTGCTGTAGTAAGTGACCTTCACATCCTCAAGCGTCAGCACCTTCGTTTCCTGCTCCTGCTGGATCGATTTCGCCTCAAGCTCCCAGGTTTTGTGGCCCTCTTTATCTTCGACAAGCTGAATCTTCTCCATGCGGCTTTCCACTCCCTCAATCTGGATATCCGGGAGTTTCTCTCGCTTGTCAAAAGCCTTTCGTCCCTCGAGGTTCACCCAGAGGCTCACGGCAACGATTCCACCGACTAAGACAACGAAGACCAGAATAATCATCTTTGCTCTTCGCATACTGAGCTACCGAAACACTGGAATATTGGAATGGTGGAATATTGGGTCTTAAAATATGAATTTTCAGCGGTGTCTTTCGTGATTTTTCCCTTCCACCGTTCCATTCTCCCATCATTTCATTATTCCATTCCTTTTAGACGACCCCGGCTTTCAGGAGATCATGAAGATGGATGATCCCGACCGGTACCCTATCACCCCGGCGATCAAAAACGAACAGGGAGGTGATCGAAAACTCCTCCATCCGCTGGACAGCCCTGGCGGCAAGGGCTTCTCTTTCGATCCACTTCGGATTTCTTGTCATCACCTCCACCGCCTTGCGATCGAGGACATCGTCAAACTTCTCGAGAGCCCGTCTCAGATCTCCGTCCGTGATCACCCCGACCAGAGCTCCCTCTTCATTGCAGACCCCGGTCACCCCGAGCCGCTTCGAGGTGATCTCGAAAAGCGCCTCCTTCATGGGCGTCTTCTGAGAGACCATGGGAAAGGCCTCACCTGCATGCATGAGATCTTCCACCTTCAGGAGAAGCCTTTTCCCGAGGGCGCCTCCCGGGTGGAGAAGGGCAAAATCCTCTTCCCGGAAATTCCTCTTTTTCATGACGGCAACTGCGAGGGCGTCCCCGAGAGCAAGCGTCACCGTGGTACTCGCTGTCGGGGCGAGCCCCAGGGGGCAGGCCTCCTCCTTGACATGGATGTCGAGGCAGACATCCCCGGTTCTGGCCAGGGTTGAAGCCTTGTTTGCCGTAAAGGTGATCATTCGGTTTCCGTACCGCTTGATGAGGGGAAGCACCTCGAGAAGTTCTCGAGTCTCTCCGCTCTTCGAGATGGCAATGATCACATCTTCTCTCGCCATCATCCCAAGATCCCCATTGGCCCCTTCGGCCGGATGAAGGAAGAAGGCAGGAGTCCCTGTACTCGCAAACGTGGAGGCGATCTTTCGTCCCACCAGTCCTGATTTTCCCATCCCCATGAGAACGATTTTACCCCGGCACTGATAAACAAGCTCCACAGCCTGTGAAAAGCTCTCATCGATCCGTTCCGCCAGATCGAGAATCGATTGGGCCTCGACGCGCAATACCCGTTTCGCCTCTTCAATCACACTCACTTCTTCCTTCCCTTCCTTCTCCCCCGCTCACCACCCCTGAAATCCCTTTCCTGGAGTCGAGCCTTCAGGCGGAAGCTTCTTCCTTCCCTTCCCTCCCCCAGCCCGTTCACCACCCCTGAAATCCCTTTCCTGGAGTCGAGCCTTCAGGCGGAAGCTTCTTCCTTCCCTTCCCTCCCCCAGCCC
>Ga0315282_10009673_pt1 | contig 15289 bp, 13 predicted proteins | sample YL17G07_20_MG_FD_203693 | JGI IMG/M metagenome (GOLD analysis project Ga0315282, IMG submission 203693) | Sediment microbial communities from Yellowstone Lake, YNP, Wyoming, USA - YL17G07_20 | ecosystem: Environmental > Aquatic > Freshwater > Lake > Sediment | place: USA: Wyoming | collected... | reverse complement strand
TTCGTTCGGCTGCGCGAGAGATGATGTGCTCGCCGAACTACGGCGGACAGCCTTCGCTGGCCTGCCAGCCGAAGCTCGCCGAGGAGGTGGGATCGATCCGCAGGCGAGCGAAGGCTGGCGGAGAGAGGGATTCGAACCCTGGAACAGCAATCCGGCTAACCGGTTGATGGCGTGGCGCTTCTGGTCCAAGTCCTGGACGGATCTGGCTTTGGCAGCTGACAAGTTGTTCACTGGCGTTCACTGACATTCGCTCGAATCGCCCGCCGTGGTGGAGACATTTTGGAGACGGAGCGGTCGGCTCCACGGCGTCCTCTGCGAGTCGCCACTACCCTACCTTCCGTCCCGTTGCGGATCGGAGGCGTTCGCGATGTGCGCGCCAGTTCGCAGTCGAGCCGCAAAACGACATCGTCGCGCGGTCTGCTACGCAACGCGCAGGGGTTTGATGCGCCTCACATCGTCCCTGATAGCCTGGGCGGCGTCCCAGAGGTCAACGGCGCGCTGCGCATTCAGCCAGAACTCCGCCGAGTTGCCGAACAGCCTGGCGAGACGAAGGGCCATTTCCGGGCTCACGGCGCGGCGCCCGCGTAGCAGCTCGTTGATGGACTGACGGGACACCCCGACGGCGTCCGCCAGCCCGGCGACGGTCAGGCCATAGTCCGGCATGAAGTCCTGCTGCAGCATCTCACCCGGGTGCGTCGGTCGGCGCTTGAGCGGTCGCGTATTGGGAATGCTCATGGTTTCCTCAGTGGTAGTCGCACACCTCGACGTCGTACGCGTCGCCTTCCGCGAAGCGGAAGCACACGCGCCACTGATCGTTCACGGCAATCGCATGCTGCCCGTCCCGGTCGCCCTTCAAGGCATGAAGCCGGTTGCCGGGAGGCGTCCGAAGATCGTCGAGACAGGTCGCCAGGTCCACGTACTCGAGTTTTCGTACTGCGCGCGTGACCACGTCCGGTGGCAACCAGCGTGCAGTTCCGTTTACGTACAGGTCAGCCGTCCGCTTGTCTGCGAACGTCTTGATCATCGTCGGGATTGTAATGCGTCACGTGACAGTTGTCAAATCATCGACGCCGTCCCGCTGGTACTCATCCGGTGAACGAAATTGCGCATTCGAATGTCAGCAATGAACCGCGACGGGCGAGAGGCCGGACGGGATCAGCCGTCCGTGCGAAGGCACTCGACAGGGTGGAAACGACAGGCTCGGCGGGCCGGTAGCCCACACGCGAGCAGCAGAACGGCCGCCAGGACGGCAGCCGAGACGGCCACCCACCGCACATCCAACGCGTGCACACCGAAGATGGCGGCCCGGACGGCGCCATGTGCTGCAAATGAGAGGGGCAGGCCGACGCACAGCGCCACTGCGCCGAGGAGCATCCCGTCGCGCACGACCATCGTGAATATTCCCGAAGGCTCGGCACCGAGCGCCAGCCGAATGCCGATCTCCTTGGACCGCTTCACCACCGATCGACTCATGAGAGCAAAGATGCCGAGTCCTGCCAGGCCCAACGCGAGAATCGCGAGGCCGGTCATCACAGCACCGTAGAAGTTGAGAGGCCCCATCGACCGCAACAGCCGCGCTTCCATCGAAAGGGGAGGACCGACGATCAGGTCGGGGTGCGTTCTCCTCAGACGAGTCTGGAATGCGCCGAACACGGCGTCCGGTTGGCGGCCTGCCTTGATGGCAATCGTGAACGACGTCAGCGCGCGCGTCCACGAGGTGCCCGCATACCCGAGTTGGTCGAGGCTGCAGTACACGAGCGGCACCTTCCGATTCGATTTTGGGTCCCTGACATCGTCGACCACGCCCATGATCTCCCAGTCCCGTCTAAGGAATGAGACCGTCCGCCGCAGCGGATTGGCGCTTCCGAAGCGCTCCTCTCCGAAAGCCCGGCTGACGACCACGACGGAGCGCCCAAACGACGCATCCGTGGGCATGAAAGACCGCCCGCGTATCAGGGGAAGTCCCATGAGCTTGAAGTAGTCGGTGCCCACCGTCACGTACCGCGTCACGCCGGCGTCCGAGATTGCCACGTCCCCGGACTCGCGCAGGTTCCCGGTGAGATCGAAGTACGAGATGCCGACTGGCAATGGCAGGGCCGTTGCGAACGTCGCCAGATCGACGCCAGGTAGGCGGCGAGCCTCGTCGACAACATCGCCGATGACTGCCTGCCGAGTGGCAAAGGTGCGCGACTGGTCGCGAACGAAACGCAGCTCCGCGGTCATGATGTGACTATCGGTGTACGCAGGACGCTTCGCGATCGAATCCACGAGGCTGGCGAGCAACGAGATGGAGACGATCAGGAGCACCACCGCCACCACGAGCTGCCCGCCGACGAACGCCCGGCCGCCGCCCAATACGGCAGCAACATGGGATCGGCGTGGCCAGTTCGGAGCTTGCTCCCCCTTCAGGCCGGCGACCGGGTCTATTCGCGTGGCTCTGAGGGCCGGCACGAGCGCCGCGCCGATCCCCGCAAGCAGGGCAAGGATCGCTCCGAAGCCGAATACGACGGGATCGAGTCCGATCGCCTGGATCTGCGGCGCTTCGCTCCCGGCCGCCGCCTGCAGCGCCTGGAGCGCCGCACGGCCGACGGCAATCGCGGTGATCGCCGCCACGAGCGACAGGATCACCGCTTCGGCGAGCAGTTGGCGCACCAACTGCCAGCGGCTTGCGCCAAGCGCCAGCCGCGTGGCGAACTCGCGGGCGCGGCCGAATCCTTCGGCGAGCAGCAGACCCGCGACATTGGCGCAGGCGATGGCCAAAACCAGAATAACGCTTGCCTGAAGGAGCAGGGCAAGCGAACGAACCGGTCGCATGAGCGCCTCGTGCAACGAGACGAGGACCAGCGGCGTGTCACGCCGCGACCGACCCTCGTTCACCTTCGCCTCCGCTCGGGCGCGCGACCAGCCGGGAAGCACTCGGCAGATCACGGGAAACTGCGGGACGGACACCGCCCGGCCCCCGCCGTCGGTTGCCGTGATCGTCAGGCCGGGGTTGAAAGGAAGCCAGACGTCCGCGCTCTCGTCCGGAAAGACGAACCCCGGCGGCATGACGCCGATCACCAGGTACTGCGTGCCGTCGATTCTCACCGCCGAGCCAACCGGCGACGAGGAACCGCCAAGAAGCTGCCGCCACAATCTGGTACTGATGATTGCAACCCGGTCCGTGCCGGCACGTTCCTCCGGCACTCCAAACTCGCGGCCGAGCGTCGGGTGGACTTTCAGCACATCAAACAGACCCGCCGTCGCTTCGACGGCGCGAGTCGTTCGGCTGTCTTCAGCGACGCCGACAACGGCGTCTCTCGTCCGATATCCCGCCAGCGACTCGAACGGCTGTCCGAGCGTTCGCCACCGCTCGAAGTCGGCGCCCGATACCTGCCCTGTCAGGGCTGTGACCTTGGACGCTCGCTGGATCTGCAGAATCGCAGAGCTTTCGGGATACGGAGGCCCTTTGAGCAGCAATCCGTTCACGACGCAGAAGGCCGCCACATTGAGGCCGACACCAAGCGCGAGGGTCCCGACAACAGCCAGGGCCACACCCGGCCTATGCACCAGCGCGCGCACGGCGTATGGGAGGTCGTTCGTCACGGAACCGCCCCAGGCCGACCGACGCCATCGAGAGCCAGCGCAGAGAATACCGATCTCTCGCCAGTCTCGTTCTGTTTGCCAACCCACACGTTGAGGATTTTCGAGCCTTCCGAAACGAGTAGAACGGTCGGTGTGAGGTGGAGCCCCGGAGCCACATCTTGCGGTACGCTGAGCACGGCGTCGAGGGTCATCGGGTACTGGGCGAGATGCTCGGTTAGCCGCGCAGCCGGGTCTCGGCTCACGGCAATCATGCGGACACGTGAGTGGGCTCGGTCCCTCGCTGCGAGCACGCGCGCGTAGAAGCCCATGCTCTCGTCGCAGAAATGGCAGCCCCTGCTCACAAACACGAGCAGCGTGCGTTCACCGGCGGCTAGACGCAAGCCAGGCAGAGCCGGCAATGTGTCGCCGACGTTGTACGTCTGATGGGAAGTTGGCAGTGCTGGGGGCCTTGCGGCGACGAACAGCCGCACTTGCGCGGCGATGAAGAAGCCGACGGCAATGATGATCGCGACGTTCACCACCTTCTCGAGTCGAAGTCTTGCGCTCATCTCGACCCTCCCGCGTTCATTGCGCATCCGTGCCCGGGAAACGGGGTGGCGAGTTCACGATCAGGCGGGATACCGTGTCCAAGACCGGGAACGTCCGTGTGCCCGATCCAGACGTGTACCCCTCGCTCTTGAACGGGAAGCGGACGCCTTCGACCTCCCTGTAGTCGGCGAGGCTACCGGCACGACCAGGGGTTGAAAACGCGACTGGAAGACCGGTCGCCCGCTCGAGCGACAAATCCATCTTGAATCCGTCGGGACCCGAAAACGTCAGGACGTCGACCGCGGTGCCGTTGAATGCCCCCGGTTGCGCAACGTCCACCCGCAAGGGAAACGCCTTCGGCCACGTCAGGAGGTAGACGAGTTCCGTGATCACGAACGTCTTGAACACGTTCCGGCGCGCCATCTGCAGAATCGCCGCGGGGTTATCGTGGTTTTGAGTGTACTTCTCGCCGATGATCGTGTGGATCACAGATCCGTTCACCCAGCGGAAATCGTCTGGAGGCCGGAAGATCAGCGTGTCGGACGAACCCGGGGGGTCCGGAGACTCGATCCACTTGCGGGTTTCTTCGACAGTAAGAGTGTGAATGCGGGACCACGCCGCCCGCGTGCCCCGGGACACGCGGGCGCGAGCCAGCAGATCGGCCGCTGGTGACGACGTCTCTGACGACGCCTGCCGGGCGGACAGGATCGCACCGGCTCCAACTTGGTGTCCTGCTTCGGCGAGCAGCACAAGGACCGCGGCTAGCGCCAAGCGTGAATGCGTACGAAGATGCATACGAGCTCCGTGCTGCCTGAGCAGCGAGGAATCTAACCAAGCCGCTTCCATTTCAGCATCGCCGGACGTCTTGGCGACGAACCGCCTGATGTCTCCGAGGCCGGCCCGCCCCCGAAGGCGTCGCGGGCGATCCGCGCCACACGGATCGCCCGCCTCATTCGTGCAATTAGTTGCAGCAGTCGCAGACGCAGATGATCTGCTCGCCTTCGTAGTGGCAGTCGCAGGCGTCGTTGCAGCAGATTCGGAAGCCCACGCGCGCAACGAGTTTCTTCAAGTGGCACCTCCTCCCTATGATGACCGGCCTCGACCTTGACGGACTTGACGCATCGCCATTGGCGTCAGTACACGCGCCCCCCTCCTCCCAACCTCGCGTGGGACTCTGGGTTCGTTCCCGGCCGTTCGTTGCTCGACCCCCGTCGACATGGTAAACTCCGCTTGCTTGCTCTAGCGTCGCGACGCAGCCGCAGGTTGCCTCGGTCGTCGCGGCTCCGGAAGATGGCAAAGGACGGCAAGCGGCGACGGATGCCCAGTGCCGCGATTTGCCGCCCCCCCCCGTGTCGCGTATTGCGACACCACCCGACTGCTACGTCGCCCGCGGCATCGGTCATTTCGGGCAGAAGCGCTTTTCGCTGCGTGCCCGCTGCGGTGTTCACGACTGGATCTCGGCAGAGGTTCGCCATGGCGGACAGGGACGCACGGAAGCCAACCGACGAGAATCCTGAACACTTCAAAGGCTGGAAGGAAATCGCAGGGTTCCTTCGCGTGCACCCTCGCACCGTGCAACGCTGGCTGCATCGGGGTGTCGGCGTCCCGGTTCACCGAATCGACACCGGCAAGAGCTCCGTCGTGTTCGCTACGCGCCGCGATCTCGAGGCGTGGATGTGCTCTGCCGAAGGGCATGCGGCCCGTGAGGGGAATGAAGCAGCAGAAGATCGCGAGCCCTGCGAACGCGAACCCGATGACGCCCACGCCACCGCGGGCAGCTCCGACGGTGCGGCTGGCGCCGTTGGGGACTTGCCAGCCATCATGGCGACGGAGCTCGGCGCGGTTGTTCAAGAGCCGACGCCCAGGGCGGACGCGACCAGTGCGGGGCCCACCACTCAACCCAAGAGAAGCAGAGCGCTGTCCCGGACGGCGGCTGGTGCAGTCGTCATCGCTTGTGTCGCCACGGTCGCGCTCGTTCTCGTTCTTCCGAGGCTCCGCACACCACAGGACAGCGCGGACCCTGAGATCCGGCCCGGTCGGACGGTACCGCTTGTCGTCACGTTTGCCGACGGCACGACAGGCCGGTTTGGAGTCTCACTTGGAAGGCCCTCCACGATGGTCGTCTCCGGCCACGTTCTGACCCTTTCCCTCGAAGGCACCAACAACGGCGCCTTGATCCTGCAGCTCTGTGATGCCGCGCAGAGCGATCGCAGCAGCAACGTGGCTGTGTTGGCGACGCTGAAATTGAGGCGAGGAGAGACAGCCCTGCTTGCGCCTTCGTCGCGCATCGCGGCAATCACCTGGCCCGCCGCAGGCCGCGTGCAGGGCGGGAATCTCCCACCCGCGCACTGACCCAGCCGACAGTATTGGCGAAGTAGTAATCGCGAAGTTGACTCCGTGATGCGCCAGGAGGCGTCACCGGCCTTTGGAACGTGCGGTGCGAACGCCCGCGTCGCACCCGCCGCCTACAGCGGTCTGGCCGCGCGACGGGTCTGTGCTCTCCCAGCATATGCACGCCGTGTCGCAGCAACAGCGACCGCAGTCCATGATGACCCAGCACGAACAGATCGTTTTGTCTCCACACGTCACACAGCATGTCGTGCACGGGCCGCTCGGATAGTTGCCGCCAACCGGCGGTGCATTGACCTCCACGAGCTCCGCATCCAGTGGCATGCCGCCCTCAGAGTACTGCTGCAACGTTCCGCGTTCGAACCTTCGAACGGCAAGTTGTCGGACGCCTTCGTTTCCCGTAGCTCGATCGGCCCGAATCTCGACCAACATCAGGTCAACGGCGCTTCCACGCACGACCGGAATCAATCCCAACATGGGACCGTTCACGACGGAGACGCGAGCCATCGCACCGTTCTGGACTCCGATACGCGCAACTTCGCCGTTGATTGTCACGTGCAGCACGACGGTGTCTCTCGAGAGCGGTCGCGTGTAGGCCTTTACTTGACCGTGCGCTGGCCTCATCGTGGCGGCAACCATAACACCCAGCAACACGAGCCAGCTGACTCGACGCATACGGCCTCCTTCCAGTACACGTCCACGCCCGGCATAGCAGCCAACGTCGCACAAGTTCGCGCTACCGTAGGCGTTTGAAGCCATCCACGCAAGCCAAAAGCGTGGGATGCCGCGCTTTGCCGTCATTTGCCGTCATTTGCCGTCATCTGTCACGCGGCAGTCACTCCTCGCCCGGGTCTAACGATCTCGTCGAGCCATGGCGCCCGCTCACCGCGAACCGCGGCAAGTCGCGGCGATCGACGGCAGTGCGGCGTGCCGCCCTTTGCCATCTTGCTGAGACGCGATTCTGGCCACATCCTCCGCAGGGTCGAGCGGAATTGCGGGGCCGGCGTTGCGCGGACCACGTCGGCGCGTATGCCGACGCTTCGAAGAATCGGCGAGTCCAGCCGTGCGGCAGCCAGCTCGTGTGGTCCTCGGATCGAGGAAAGGAGGGTCCTGTGGTACGACTAACGATCAAGGCGTTTATCGTCGCATCTCTCGCGGCGCTGGCCTTTGCGACAACGCCGGTGCGTTGCGGCCCCGATCATTGCGCTGATAGCCAAGAGGCTTGCACTCAGTGCTGCAACGACGTCCAGCAGTCGTGTGAAGAGCACGGTGGAACCTACACGGGCGGGTGCCAGTGGTCAGATAACGGCGAACTCGGAAAGACCTGCGACAAGGGAGGCTGTTTCGGCATCTAACCTCAAGAAGGTCTGCTGCACCGCTGGAACACCGAAGCGCGCGGCCTTCCGCTGAGGCGCCGCGCCCCTGCGGCCGCGGTGCCACAAGTTGTTCGTGCTTTTCGCGGGTCGCGCGACCTGCGACCAAGTCGCGCGACCCACACCGCGTCGTCTCGCGGCCACCATGACGTGCGAGAGAACGTCCGCGCGGTCCGCGGAGGAGAGTCGGACATGAGCCTCTCTCGGCCAATCACCGTCGTCTCAAACATTGTGTTCATCATCGTCTGCATCATCCTGACCTCGGTGATCACCCTCAACTATCTCCGCACCTCCGCCCGCGCTGACGCGGAAGTGCTAGAATCCGGAGCTTCAGTCGGAGGTCTCGGCTGGCTCCACCCAGAAGAAGCCGACCTCACGGTGTTCGTGGCTATCAGTCCCGATTGTCGGTTCTGCACCCTGAGCATGCCGTTCTACGCTCGAATAACAGCGGCCGCTGCGCAATCGCGGCGACGCGTCAGAGTGGTCATCGCGGCTACTGCGCCCGTCGACACCACCAAAGCGTACCTCGCGCGATTCGGCGTGCATCCAGCGAGTGTCGTGAGGCTTCCGGGTGATATTCGTCTCAAGGGGACCCCGACGTTGGTTCTGATGTCGTCGACCCGCACGATCGTCGCGGGCTGGTTCGGCCGTCTGAGCTCGCGGCAGGAGGCGACGCTCCTGACGCTTCTTTCATGAGGTGGACGGTCGTGCTTCGGCCCTTGGCACACCTGGGTGCAAGGGAACGTCGCGACCGCTGTCGGCATGGAGGTCCAGTGGTAAGACACTCTCGAGTGCTCACCGGCGTGATGATCGTTACGGCAATCGGAGCAGTCCGACCGCAGGTACCCCAGTCGGGCCCGGCGCCGTCCGGTAGCGTTGCTTCGCAGCATGCACCAGAGAAGGCCATGGTCGACAGAGATGGCATCACTGCGCCTAGAGAGGTGCACGCCTTTCTCGATCGAGCGAGGCAAGCGCTCGGTGGACAGGCCCGTCTCCACGCTGTTCGATCTTTGCTGATCGACTCGACGCTCACCTTCGAGGGCCAACGTCCCACGCCCCGGCAGTGGCGACTGCTCTTGCCGAACCGCTTCGCCGAAATCCGTCCCACGGTGAGGTACGTGATCGACGGTGCGAACTACTATCAGGAGCCGGAGCCGGCCCAGGACGCCAAAGAAGACGCCCGGAAGGCCTTGGCCACCACCTTCACCGAGCAGTGCCTCGTGTTACTCCTGCGCGCATCCTCGCTGGAACCGGTTCGGGCCGACTTCAAGGAAACGGCGACCACTGGTGCCAAGGCCGTGATCTTCACACGGCCTGATGGGTCGTTCGTCGGCATCGAATTCGATGCCGGCACATGTCGGCCTCAAGCGTACTATCGGACGTCCAGCGTCAGCATGAGCGGCAACACGACGACGGGGACGCGGCGGGTCGTAATCGACGAAACGAAGCAGATCGGAGGGATCTCGTTTCCCACGGCGATGACGATGGTCCAGCAGGGGTTTCCGACTCCGGTCAAGATGGCATTCACCCGCATCGAGGTGAACCAGAATGTCACCCTCGATGACTTCAGGCGTCGCTGACCCAGGCGACGTCTTCGAATCGGCGGTTGAACGGGCGAGAATGACGCGTGAGGCCGCGGGATGTTCTGGTGCGATCTTCGCTTTGCGCTACGCTCCCTCCGCAGCAGGTGGCTGGCGTCCGCAACAACGGTGCTTGCGCTCATCGTTGCGCTGTCGGCGAGCTCCTGTCTGTTTGCCCTCGTTGACGCGTTACTCCTGAAGCCGTTTCCCTTCCGACAGCCAGCGGACCTGTACATTGCCGGCTCTGCGACATCCGCTCGGCCCGGAGAACCTCGTACCGTCGCTTGGGACCAGGTGCGTGACCTCAGAGCTGTTGCCGCGGTGACTGGGGCCGCTGGTTTCGTTCCAGGCGGCGTGTTCGAGCCCAGATACGCTGAAGCGGAATCACTTGTTCCAACGCAGGTTACCGATGGCTTCTTCGACGTTCTCGGGATCGCCCCCCGAATCGGCCGGCCGCTTTCACCCGACGGGGCAGGCAGCGACGGACTGCGGGCAGTCGTTCTAGGGGATGGACTATGGCGCGGGCGGTTTGGTGCCTCGCCCGACATCATCGGGCGGGCTGTCACGCTGGGCGGCAGACAAGTCGTGCCGGTCGGCGTTATGCCCCCCGGCATGGACTTCCCCTGGGGCACGAACGTCTGGGCCGCTGCAACGCCGCCACGGCAGATGAGGGACATGAGCTATCTGTGGGCCGTTGTCCGTTCCCCGAAGGGTGTGGGCTCGAAACTGAGCGTCGGATCGTCGGCGTTCGCACTGAAGCCACTCGAGGCGTTCTTCAGGCCCAGGGACGTCGTCTCCGTCGTGGCGCTTTATGCGGGTTCCCTGGTCGTTCTGTTCATCGCCTGGATGCACCTGGGTGTGATCCAGACCACCCGCGCCATAGACGCCCAGCGCGAGACTGCGATGCGCGCCGTGTTGGGCGCGACCTCGTGGGGACTGATGCGTCGGTGGATGATGGAAGGCGCCGTCCTTGGCATCGGCGGCCTGTCGGGCGCGTACCTGGCGACGCCGGCAGTGCTGCGCCTCGTCCTCGTTCTCCTGCCGCCGGCGCTCACGCGTACTCACGCGGTCTCGGTCGATGACCGCGTTCTGGTCTATCTCGGACTGTTGACGTGCGGTGGCATTCTCGCGCTGGGGTGTGGGCCGCTCATGGTTGTTCGACAGACTCGACTGACCGACGCTCTTCGCGGCCGCCCGTCCGGGTGGCCCATGTTCCGATATCATCGCGTCCGCGTCGTGCTGCTTGCCTTGCAGATCGGTCTCGCAACAGCGGTACTGTACCTGGCCGCCGTCGCGGTACACGACTTCATCCGGGTTACGCGCATCAGCGTGGGGTTCGACGTCAACCACGTCGTGACGATCGAGGTGCCGGGTGGAGAGGTAGGCGGCGGATCGGACACCGTGGCAACCCTGCTGAAGCGTTTGCCCTTCGTTTCCGCCGTGGCCCCCGGCAGCATCCCGCTGCTCGAGGGGAAGACGGTTGTGTTGGTCTCGCTGTTGAAACCAACGGGCCCTGGAGATTTCCGCAGCCCCAATGCGCTCGAGGCCTTCGCCGCCAACGGATACCTCGAGGCGATTGGAGTCACGGTAACCGAGGGACGCGACTTCAACACCACGGACCCGGCCGACGTGGTGCTGTTGAGTGGCGAACTCGCTCGAAGGTTGCAGCTCCCCGCACCTGCTGTCGGGCAGGACGTTTACGTGGGCGGATTGCGCAAGCGTGTCGTCGGCGTTGTCTCGGATATCCGAGGCGACGGCCCTGCCGCAGATCCGAGCCCGTTCGTGTACGAAAAAGCTTCCTCGTCGCGATACAAGATGCTCCTCGTGCGGACATCGCGCCCGCCGACCCGCGTTCTCAACGAGCTCATACAGACGGTGCGGTTCGGGGCGCACACGAATGGACCGGTGCGCGTCGTCTTGGCATCAGAGCGTTACGAGGCGGCCACGAGCAACCTCCGGGCTCGTATGACTCTGCTCCTTTCGCTGGCGGGGTGCGCGTTCAGTCTGGGCGTGATCGGGATCTTCGCGACGACGACCGAAGTTTTGCGCCGGCGCGCCAGGGACAACGCGCTCCGGTTGGCGCTCGGACAGCGCCCGGTTGGCCTGGCGTTCAATGTGATCGGTCACGCTCTGCTCACCACGATTGTCGGAGGAGCCGTAGGCTTGGCGGCTGGCGATGCGGCCGCCCGCCTGACCTCGGCTTTCGTGGCCGGAAAGAGCGCGGCGGATCCACTTGCCGCAGCCGTTGTCGGCCTGGGGCTCATGGGGAGTGCCTCGCTCGCGTCATTGGGGCCCGCACTGCGTGCCGCCCGATCCGATCCGCTGCGCATGCTGCGGGATGAGTAGGTACGTGCCGCCGGTTTGGCCGTCGTGAATGTGACGTTCGCAACGCGATGGCTCGGCCAGGCAGACGTCCGCAGAATCGCCGTTCCTCTTCGGCAGCGAGCCACTCCGGAACGTCGATCACGACGGCGATGACGAGGATCGCTGCGTCGCGGGCCTCCACTCGGAAGAGCTGCAGCGCACCGTGATTGGGCGCGCAGGCGTTGTCTCGCATGGTCTCATGCAGACAACAGCGCCCCTCGCCAGAAAACGGCCTGCTCATCTTGGCCGTGCCAACATCAGCCGGCCATCACGTACCTGCCCCCGGAACGGCTGCGCGCAGGCGCTGTCAACGCCCGCAGGCCGCGCGGAGCGCGGTCGGAGCGAAGCGAAGAGCGTTGACGGCGCCGAGCACAGCTTTACGATCGATCTCGTGATGGCCGGCGACTGCATCCCTCCCAACCCAACACCTCCCATCACCATCCGATCGTGATTTGCGGCCTGTTCCGCAGTTCTCGACAATCGAGATGTCGGCCGTGTTCGATGCGCTCCGACCGTATCGAGTGAGGAGGGTTTGCTTGGACTTCGATCCGCGCGACCGTGACAGCGACAGCCGCGATATCGAGATGCGCTGGGTGGACCTGGAGCAGCGAGCAGGCTTCGACCGGGACGGGAGGGACGCACTCGACCGTGATCCGGTCGACACGCGCGACCGTGATCGCGACGCGCGAGACCGAGACGTCGATCCGCGGGACGTGTTCGTCCACGGCCTTGATCTTCCGCGCGACCGGGAGCGTGAACTCGTCCTCGACGGAAGGGATCGGTACGAGCTGAATCGCGACGACAGCCGGTCGCTTGCCATCGTCGGCGCGTTTCGCGCCATTCCCGAACGCGATCTCGGCGACGCCCGGGACAACACGGTTGGCCATCTGCGAGACGAAGGGCTCGTCCGCTTTCTCGCGCTCGACGCACGAGACCGCGTCGTCACACTGACCTCGCGCGGTCGGCACCTGCTGGACGTGCACCGGCTAGAGCGTGATGGCCGCCGCGAGCAAACCTTCTACGCGGGCGTCAGCCGATTGCGCGAGCTGTCGCACGACTCGAAGCTCTATCGCGCCTACCTCCGAACTGCGGAGCGGCTACGCGAGCAGGGAGCGGATCTCCGCCGAGTGGTGCTCGATCACGAACTCAAGCGGGAGTACCAGCAGTGGCTCCAGGCGCGCAATCGCGGCCGGCCCGACAGCGACGGTCGGCCCGGCCGCGACCCCGAGAGGTCGAACGCTGGGCCGAGGAACACGACCTTCCGTACTTCGACCGGTCCGTCCACTTCCCCGACTTCAGAATCGAGTACGAACGGAACGGCCTCGAGCGATACGAAGATGTCGAGGCCATCACACCGCACTATCGCGGCGCGCACGCGGCAAGCCGGGCGCGATCCGGATTCACCTGTGTTGGAGGGCGCGGGCGTAGTGGTGGATCGACCTTCGATCCGGACTTCGCACGCGATTTCCTATGACCGATCTGAGCGTCCGTTCCCTGTCCGATAGCGTTCGTCAGGAGCGGGTCGACGCCATCGCGGCGTTCGGGTTCACCGAGCGTCAGGCGCGATTCCTCGTGTATGTTCTCGTCCACTCGGGGGTGTTCCTCGAACGGCAGTACCGGAGCTTTGCCGGCATCGCGCACGGCCAGAAGACACACGACTTCCTACGGAAGCTCGTCGGACGTGGGTACGCGACCGCGATCACCCCGGGGGCGCTCCATCGCGGTCGCCTGTTTCACGTCCAGTACAAGCCGCTCTACCAGGCGATTGGCGAGCCGGACAACCGCAATCGCAAGCCCGCGTCGCTGGGCCGGTTCGTCGAGCGCCTGATGCTGCTGGACGCCGTGCTTGCGGATCCGAGGTTCACCTGGCTCGGCACGGAGCGCGACAAGCTCGCCTACTTCATCCTGTGCAGCGTGAGGGAGGGCATGAGGAAGGACGAATACCCCCACATCACATTCGGCGAGATAAAGGACCAGACGGTCCGGTACTTTCCGGACAAGCTGCCCATCGGTGTCGAAGTGAACGGAGGGCGGCGTCATGTCTTCGTGTACCTGATCACCCGCGCTACTCCGACGGACTTTCGTCTGTTCCTCCACCGGCACGGGGAACTGCTCCGCACGGTGCCCGAATGGACGATCCGGATCCTCGTGCCCCGCGCCTTCCGGAAGGCCGTTGCGCTCTACCGATACGCGATCCGCGATGAACTCGCGACGCCGCTCAGGCCGTCGACCCTCGAGGAGCTCGAGTGGCTGTTCCGAGTGCAAGCCAAAGCGAAGGCTGGTCCCTCGCCGGATCCGACTCTGAGCCAGGCCGCGATGGAAAAGAAATACCGCTCCGCGCGATTTCGAGCGCTTCGGAGGATCTGGGAGCGAGAGGGCCACGCCGCACTTCGCGCGACCCTCTCGCACACGCTTCGCGACCGCCTCGAAATCGGTCGAGGCCGCATCGAATTCGTCGCGCTCAGCCACCAGTACCTGCAGCTCGCCTCGCTTGTCGGAGTTGCATGAGACGTGCATCGCCGGCGAAGAATACCGGGACAACCCAGCAGCCGGCCAGGCGCACTCGGCGCGAGAGCACTCGACACGATCCGCAACGAAGACGTGCAGCGGCTGAAGCATCAGCTGCTGCACAAGGCTCCGAAGACCGTCAACAACATCCTGACCGTCCTGAACGTGATGCTGAAGCAGGCCGTCGAGTGGGACGTCATCGAGCGCATGCCGTGCACCATCAAGCTGCTCCCGGTGTCGAAACACGCGACCAGGTTCTACGACTTCGAGGAGTTCGAACGCCTAGTCGTGGCTGCCAAGGCCATGGACGGGCGCGCGTACCTCCTCGTGCTCCCGTCGGGCGAAGCGGGACTGCGGCTGGGCGAGATGGTCGCCCTCGAGTGGGGCGACATCGATTTCGTCAAAGGTCAGGTGTGCGTGCAGCGGTCGGCCTGGAAAGGGCAGGTCGCGTCGCCGAAGAGTGGCCGGCTGCGATACGTCCCGCTCACCAGGCGGCTGAGGTCGGCTCTACGGGACCATCGGCACCTTCGCGGGCCGCTGGTGCTCTACCAGGATGACGGGGCGCCACTCACCGAGGGTCAGGTGCAGGGGTTCGTGCGACGAGCGGCGCAGCGGGCCGGATTGTTCAACAACGGCCCGCACATGCTTCGCCACACGTTCTGCTCGCACCTGGCGATGCGTGGGGCGCCGGCGCGGGCGATTCAGGAACTGGCCGGACACCAGGATCTGACGACGACCCAGCGCTACATGCACCTCAGCCCGGCCGCGCTCGACCGCGCGATCGAGCTGCTCGATGCGCCTCCGGCCGCGTCCGGGCGTGGAGACATTTTGGAGACGGAGAAAGGTCAGCCCGCGAAGTCAGGTGAGGAAGAGTCGGGCGTCCTCCTTCGTTCGGCTGCGCGAGAGATGATGTGCTCGCCGAACTACGGCGGACAGCCTTCGCTGGCCTGCCAGCCGAAGCTCGCCGAGGAGGTGGGATCGATCCGCAGGCGAGCGAAGGCT
>Ga0315282_10009672_pt1 | contig 15291 bp, 13 predicted proteins | sample YL17G07_20_MG_FD_203693 | JGI IMG/M metagenome (GOLD analysis project Ga0315282, IMG submission 203693) | Sediment microbial communities from Yellowstone Lake, YNP, Wyoming, USA - YL17G07_20 | ecosystem: Environmental > Aquatic > Freshwater > Lake > Sediment | place: USA: Wyoming | collected... | reverse complement strand
CTCATGAGGACATATCTTGCTTGGCGACGAAGGATGTGGCCCTCCTTCCAACTTTCCACATCGTATGTTATGTAGAGGTCTAGAAGGTTCTCGAAGAACTTCTGCACAGTCTTGCCTGACCTCGTGACCAGTTCTCGGTGCGAGGGCGTTAGAAAGATCGTGGACTTGGTTCTGTTGGGAGGCGACGGGGGCATGTATCTGCTTATCCGTTGTGCGTCGCTAAATGCCTTCCGGGCTGAAGGAGTCTCGTAAGGTTCAGCTGCGCTTTTTGTTCAAGTTGTTCGTTCAACTGTTTGATTTTGGCAGCGGCCAGCAAAGGCTTATAGCGGTCATTTGCGGAAGACTACGGACGTTTGTAGATGTCAGGGGACTCACTTGATCCAAGGATTCACTCTAGGCAGCGAAATGTGCTTGAGGACAGACTACCATAGTCTCCTAGCGATCAAGAGAAAGGGTCTCAGAAATAGGAATTGGTTTAAGCTTTCCATTGAAGATCGAGGCCTTTTCAGATGCGCGATGTGGGTGGCAAGAGTTCAGGGGAGCATAGTGAATCTGAAACTTCTGGTGAGGGTTCTGGGAATTATCCTAAGGATGCTGGAGAACGCTTCAACGTGCATCTGGAGAATTGGAAAGACGAGAGCCGAAGAGCTGGAGCGAGCCTTTAAGGAGAAAGGCCTGTTCGACTGGGCGCCGCAGATGACAGATTGGCTGAGGAACAAGCACTATGTCATCTACTTGGGTGTTGGTGGCTTCTAGGCGGTTCAGAGAGTGAATTGAAATGAACAAGGATCAGGCGATGGGTGTCGCAATCTTGGTCGGCAGCGTAGCGGCAATCATCGTGTACGCGTGGCTAGTTTACACATACGCCATTGTTACGCTGCAGGTGACAGCTTTCCTGGCCGTTGCAGCAGTCATGACTATTCTTGCATGGATCGGATGGACCATGACGACAACCCCCCCGCTGGAGCCAATGGAATATGAACCCCCTGCTTCAAAGGCATCAGACGAAGCTGAGAAGAAAGACAGATCTCAAACTGAAACAGCATCGTGAAGGTTGGATATCCGAGTGTTGACTCAGCGCACAGCTTGGCACGACTTCAGTAAAGCGAGCCTACATCAAGTTCGAAGGCTTAAGGAACTGGAGCCGGTTCTATACGACAGAAGCTACTGCAGACCACCGTACCTAGAAATGCCTGTATACGAAATTTACCGTAACTGCTGTGACAGTGAAGCAAAACACCTCCTCCTGAGACATGGCTTGCGATACGATGTGACTGTAATGCCTCCACTTCTACTTGGAGAGGAATACGTGAAAACGATGGGCCATTCCCACCCCTATCCTGAGATTTTCGAGGTGCTTGAAGGCGAAGCTTGGTTTCTGATACAGAGGAAACGTCTGAAGGAAATCGATCAGGTGGTACTTCTTGTGGCTAGAGAAGGAGACCGCATCTTGATTCCTCCAAATTGGGGCCATGTGATTATCAACGCTTCCTCTAGACGACTGATAGTAGGGAATCTCATCTCACAAGATTGCATTGAGAACCGCAACGAGTACACCACAAAGCGAGGTGCGGCATTCTATGTCTTGCCTAGCGCAAGGCTCGTGAGGAATCCGCGCTGCTCTCGGATGACAGATATCCGGATCTTGAAGGCAGACGCAGCAATCTCTCTGGAAAATGAGCCAAGTCTGCTTGCGTCTTTGCTTCAGGAACCCAACAAGCTGAAGTCCCTGAGTGATTCAAGGAAGTCAGGACAGCAACGCACACATATGGGCTTGCGCGAAGTTACAGGATGGAGAGTGGCTGTAGTCATCCCGACACTGAATGAGGCTGAGTGTATAGGGAAGGTCGTCGAAGAAATCTCGGGATATTTGGATGATGAAGATGAGGTCCTAGTTGTAGATAGAAGTGACGACAATACTCCCATTGTTGCTGCTAGTTGCGGTGCTGAAGTAATTAGGCAAAAGGGAAAAGGCAAAGGCAATGCGTTGCGGGAAGCCTTTGCTATTGTTGATGCAGACATTGTTGTCATGATGGACGGCGATGGGTCCATGAGCGGTAAGGAAATCTCCAGCTTTGTCCAGGCTGTTCTCTCGGGTGCGGATGTCGTGAAGGGATCGCGTTTCGTGAAGGGGGGAGGATCGGAAGACATCACTCCTTTCAGAAAACTCGGAAATCTCTTTTTCGTTGTGGTGGCGAATCTCCTGTGGTCTGAGAGGTTCACCGACATTTGCTACGGGTTTGTCGCGTTCAGAAGAGAGGCTCTGGATCGGTTGAAGCCCTCTCTGGTATCTGCTGACTTCCAGATTGAAACGGAGATCTGTATCAAGGCAAAGAGATTTGGACTAACGGTTGCCGAAGTTCCCAGCTTTGAACGCAGAAGAATGTACGGACGATCGAAGTTGAGTGCTGCACGGGATAGCCTCCACATACTGCGGAGCATAGTGCGAGAACGCATCTCATCATCCATGGGGCCTGTCAATCAGTGTCCAACAGCACGCCTTGGCTAAGTGTTGAGGCCATGCCTTCCTTGCTGACCGTGAATCGGAAGGAACTAGGCGGACAGAAATAGTAGCGCCCAGTGTTGTTCGACATTCCCTTCCGAGTTGGCCCACTCAAAACCAGAAGGGCGCTCGTTCCCTGTGCACTGGCATGCATGTGTCTACTACAGTCATTCGGACCAGCTAGTGCGCTGCCAACACAGAATACTGGTCGTCCTCAAATGTGCGTGATAGGGCGCTCGTAGGGGCCTGATGTCAACGGGCCTAGCTAGTCTGCTAATGCCAGAAGCAGAAGACTACAGAGATCATATTTGCCAAGATCTCAGATTTGCTGTGATAGGTTTTGGAAAGATGGGCATACTGCACAGCGCCATACTGAATCTGCTGGCGCCCAACTCTGTACGTGCTGTTGTCGACAAGAGCCGTCTTCTAACTCTCGGCGCCTCCAAGCTCATGAAATCACCTAAGTTCTACAGGAACGCAAGGGATATGCTGAAGACGGAGGATCCCAACGTTGTCTATGTCACCACTCCCGCGCAGTCCCACTGCGCCATTGTCTCTGAGCTAGTTGAGACCGGTGTCAGATACATATTTGTCGAGAAACCTCCCACGACAAACTCCGACGAACTCATGACCGTAATAGACAAGATGCAAAGTAACCAGCTTGTCATGGTGGGCTTTCAGAAAAGATATTCGTTGCCATTTAGGCACGCAAGAATGCTCCTCTCGAATTCGATAATCGGTGACATAGAAGAGGTACACGCCCAGATGAAGTCGAGCGACATACTGGCGCCCACTACCCGGTTTGACCAGTTGGGTAAAGGTGTTCTACTAGATTCAGGAGTCCATCTAGTGGATTTGCTGGTATGGATATTCGGGACGTGCACGACAGAAAAGTCGAGCTGTAGAAGCATTCACACTCATGTAGATGATTATGTCAAGGCTGCGCTCAGGACCCGAGATGGCGCCCAGGTTAGCTTGGAAGTCACTTGGTCTAGTCCTGAGCATCGCCTACCGGAAACCCTACTTGAAATACACGGTTCAGGAGGCGAACTCAGAGTCACGGAGGACTATCTGAAGGTAAATTGTACAGAGAGCCATCCACTACTGGGTGATGAGGCGCAGCTGGAGAGGTACAAACCTGACTATTATCGAAGCCTGCCGCCGGTCAATTTGGCTGATCCAGAGTATGCACTCGAAAACATACACTTCTTGTTCAGCATCAATTCTTTCGCAGAGCCTCTGACAAGCTTGAGGAGCACATATCAGACCATGGAATTACTAGACGAACTGTATAGGAAGGCTAGTGAATAGGCGTTGGTTGAGGAGCTGTTACTGGGAGACAACCCGTTCATCGGCGTCAGCCATCTGACTCAGGAGAAAGCCAGAGAAGAGACGGGAGAGGCTTCACTGGAAAACAAGGTTGCTGTCTTTGAAGCAGCAGTAAGAGGCGGTGCAACAGGCTTTGTATTCTCGACTCACAAAAGCAATCTGGAACTACTGGCCTACCTGAAAACCCACAGGAGAGACCTCCTCAACGCAATGAACTACTATGTTCTGCTACCTTACGCACAATCATACGTAAGACGAGCAAACGTTGGAGGTACACCTCGACTTCTAAGATCATCTCTCAGCAGCATAATGCACAGCACCTCGGCGACTACGGACATAGCAGCAGCACTGGCTACATTGAGGCCGGAAAGACTTGCTGGACTATTCATTAAATTAGAGCTGGCTCCATATCTGGAGGTACTGCCCAAAGAAAAAGTGAAAACTGTTTTGCTCCACGAAATCCTGACAGATCCAGCGGCGGCTTTCCATCTTGTTGATCTGTTGAAGTTTCTCGACAGTTATGTGAGGAAGAGAATCGGAATCAGCTTTGGTCTACACACCAAGAACTTCGGTGTCTTGCACAGACGTGGGTTCTTCACTGAAATTCTCCCGGAATACATTATGACATCAATCAATCCCCTGGGGTATATGATGGCTCCAAGCAAAGAGGTTGTCGAAGAATCCATAGAGGATCTCGGTGCGAAGACCAAGATAATAGCCATAAACGTGCTGGCGTCAGGGGCAACAAAATTGGATGACGCCACAGAATACTTAAGCCGATTCAAAGACAGAATCTACGCCGTCTCAAGTGCTTCAAGTAAGCCTCACAGGATATGCGAGAACTTTCAGACAATCCGACTGCGTCTCGGGAAAGACCACTCGAATAGCTCGCGCCCTACTGGATTTGAAGCACAAATTGCTGCAGGACGCGACACAAAAAACCTGACTTGAAAAGAAATGAATCCTGTTCAAAGGACCTGTGAGAATCTTCCGCCAATTGTCATGCTAGTTGCAAAGGCGTATCAAAAACCGAACCCTCCGAGGACCAGACAGGAGGCCGAGACACTGCTGAAGGCTGGATATCCTGTACATGTACTCGCTTGGGACCGGGACGGGGAGTTCCCTCCTCTAGAGAATGTGCGTGGAGTAAAAGTTCGTTCTCTTAGCCCGGTGAAGCTCACAAAAACCTCAAGAGTTGGGCTAGCGCTGGGCGGAATAATATTCCAGATTTTGCTTCTCTTGGAGAGCGTTAAGCTAATCAGTCAACTCAAACAGCGACCAATAGTCCATGCACACGACTTCAATACTTTGTTGCCTGCATGCTTTCTGAGAATGTTTCGACTGTGTTCGGCTTTGGTGTATGACTGTCGGGAGCTGACCTATGGGCTTTATTATGAGTGGTTCAACTTACTGGTGGCATCCGTATTCCGTGCTATCGAGGAAAGATGCCTTCGATGTGCCGATGCGATCATCACTGTCAGCGATTCGATCGCAGCCTATCTTCGCAGATTCAACTCAGAGACTGAAATAGTCTATAACTGCCCGAGAATCGAGGACATTCCCAAGCTTTCCAAGAAAGAGGCAAGAATCCAGCTCGGCCTGCCACTCGACGCTTTCATAGTTTCTTCTGTTGGAACGATCAGATACGACTGCAGATTTGACTTGATGCTTGCTGTGTCCTTCCTCACAAAAGAGGAGAATGTTCAATACCTCATTGTAGGAGACGGTCCCTTGACCTCTGAGATAAGGCAGGCGGCAAGAGAAGCGAGTTCTGCGCGCTTGACGCTCTTGCCGCGTGTGTCTCGAGAAACGGCGCTAACATATGTATTGGCGAGCGACCTTACATGGGCCGTCTATCAGAATCGCGTCGAATCACTGAATCCACGCATGACCATACCGTGGAAATTCTTTGAGTCACTTGCATGTGGAGTCCCGGTAATCGTAGAAGCAGGCACGTTTCGTGCCAAGCTAGTAACAGACCTTGGATGCGGGGTAGTGCTGGAAAGCGATCATCCAGATTATGTATCTCAGGTCATTGTCTCACTTACCCACAATCCGAATCAGTATGACAAAATGTGCGCCGTGGCAAAATCAGCCGCTAGGGCTAGGAATTTCGATTGGGAGACTATGTCCATCAAGTTGATCCATGTCTATAGACGGCTACTGCTCGCACGCGTGGCTAGTAGTTGAACTCTTCTTCATCTGGAGCGCGCTGCCATTCAGTCAGCAGGTGTCTCAGAAAATGATCATGGTCGGTTCGTACTCGTGGTCTAGACAATGGAAATAGCGCTAGTTGTTGGCACTAGGCCAGAAATAATCAAGATGTCGCCAGTAATAAGCGCCTTGAGAGTACGAAATATGGAGTTCTGCTTCATCATAACGGGTCAACATCACGACTACGACATGTCGATGCGATTTGTTGAAGAACTACGCCTGCCTGCGCCGACAACATCCTTTAGACTTGACAATTGCAAGCCCGCTTCACAGATCGGAGAGATGATGGAGAAGCTTGAGCGAGCACTCGAAGATGCCGGATCTGGATTCTTGCTGATTCAAGGGGACACGAACAGCATGCTAGCGGCCGCACTGACTGGAGTGAAGCTCGGAATTCGAGTTGCTCACGTAGAGGCGGGACTTAGAAGTTATGACTGGCGTATGCCCGAGGAGCACAATCGTCGGATGGTTGACCATGTCTCCAATGTTCTGTTCGCACCCACGGAGACATCGAGACGGAATCTGATCAATGAACAAGTATACGGAAAGATCTTCGTTACAGGCAACACAGTCGTAGATGCGGTCAATCATTACCTTCCACTTGCCTTGAAATGCTCGGATATCCTAAAGAAGATTTCCTTCCCCGAATTCTGTTTCACGACGATTCACAGGAAAGAGAATGTCGACTCGCCCGAAATCCTGCGAGACTTGGTTGATATCCTCGTCGAAATGGAAATGCCAGTAGTCTTCCCTGTGCATCCGAGGGCGAATCTTCGTCTTCGCGAATTTGGGTTGCACCAAAAGCTGGCTGCTTCATCGCATGTGTGCCTGCTTCCTCCTGTTGGCTACTTTGACACCTTGGTTCTGATGAAGAAGTCTAAATTTGTTCTAACGGACTCAGGAGGTTTACAGGAGGAGGCAACTGTGCCTTTGATCAGGAAGCCGGTTGTCCTGCTTCGGTCGTCGACCGAGAGACCAGAGGCCGTCGAAGCAGGATTCACCAAAGTTGCTGGAGTGAGCAAGGAAGGAGTTCTGAATGTGATAAAAGCACTCTTGGACAACCCGCCTCCCCTTCCGGCTTCCTCGCCTTTCGGTGACGGAAAGGCAGCTGAAAGGATCATTAACATAGTCATAGACGATCTACCCTAGGATGAAAAATGAGCCTAGAATCTTCCTTGCTGGATAAGATTCGGCTAAAGAAGGCCAGTCTTGCTGTTCTCGGCCTAGGGCATGTCGGATTGCCGACGGCGCTGATTTTTGCGCATGCCGGTTTCAACGTGACCGGAGTAGACCTTGACTTATGTAAAGTAGATGCTCTGAGACAAGGTAAAAGCTACATCCGGGAACCCGGTCTTCAGGAGGTCCTTACAGAATGTTTGCGGAGAGGCACCTTCCATGTCACCAACGACGCATCTGATCAGATTCGGAGGAGCGACTTTGTCAGCATCTGCGTGCCCACCCCAGTTGAAAACGCTGTGCCTGACCTGAGAAACTTTGAGGCTGCATTTGGTGCCGTCAAAGCTGGTGTGCATAAAGAAATGGTGATACTGATTGAAAGTACGCTTCCTCCGTCTACAACCTCCGAGTTAGTTGCCCATGAGCTGCAATGCCTCGGCTACAATATTGATGGCGACATATTCCTGGCGTACTGTCCAGAGCGACTTGCTCCAGTGCAAGCATTGCAGGATTTCGTTAATAACACGCGAATTGTTGGAGGCATCGGCCCGAAGAGTGGCGAAATCGCAGCCGAATTGTACAAGACGGTATGCAAGAATGTCGTCGTTACTGATGCCCTGACTGCTGAACTGTCTAAGGTGGCAGAGAACACGTTTCGAGATCTAAACGTAGCTTACGCGAATCTTCTTGCTTTGATTGCTGAACGCTTGGGCGCAGATGCGAGTAAGGTTATTGATGCAGCAAACACTCATCCTCGCGTGGCAATCCATAGACCGGGAATAGGAGTGGGAGGGCCATGTCTTCCAAAGGATCCCTACCTGCTCGTTCAGAGTGTTCCCGAAGATCTTAGCCAATTAGTAGCTTCCGCGAGAAGACTCAATGACTACATGTCTAGACGCATAATCAACCTGTTAACCCAGGCTCTCGCTGCAAAAGGGGTGGCGATTGAAAGCGCTATGGTCACCATCCTGGGAGTTGCATACAAGGCCGACACAGAGGATGTAACAAATACCCCAGCGAAAGTTATCATAGAAAGCCTTTTGAGAATGGGTGCTTTCGTGACCGTATACGACCCCTACTCTTCAGAGACGTTCGGTGGAAAGAGGGTAACAACTATCGAAGAAGCATTTAGAGACACTGACTGCTTGGTAATCGCTACCGCACATAGTGATTTCAAATCAATGGACGTAAGCCGTCTGAGGCAACTTGCCAAGCCGCACTGCGTGATTTTCGACGGCCCCCGCATATTAGACCCGATAGGAATCAAGAGAGCAGGGCTGACCTATCTTGGCACTGGTTATGGCACTCCAGGATTCTCAGCCTGAAGAAACTCGTGAACTGGATATCTGGTGTTCAGGGGAAAGGAAACGAAATGTCTGATCTGAAGATATGACTTTCAGTGTCACAAACTCGTTCCTACATAAATACGCCCTAAAGGCAGTGCTGCCTTTCATTCTGCGTAACAGGTTTATTGTAGAAGGAGAATACGTCAAACAGCGAGCCGTTTGCATCTCTTTTGATTGTGAAAACGTTGATGATATGAAAAGGATCCCTTCATTGTCCGACAAGTTGAAAGACAACAATATCGCCACAAGTTTCGCACTGCGCGGGGACTTGCTGTTCGGGCAAGAGAACATCGTCAAGGGGATGTTGAAAAATAGACATGAGATAATCAACCACACTTTTTCGCACCCGCCGATTTTTCGTCTAATGGATGCACAAAAGATGAGGAAAGAAATAGAATCTTTTCAGATGGCTGCAAAGGAAAAGTTTGGTTGCCGACCAGAAGGATTTCGCGCTCCCCACCTAATGAGGAAATATAACGGAACTTTGTTTCAAATTCTCAAGGAGAATCAGCTATATGACAGTTCCTACATCGGTTGGGGGGTTTCTTCTATAAATGGTGTAGTTGAAATACCCTTGACTTCATGCCCCCATCATCCTCAGCTCTGCTTCGATTACGCGCATCATTTTCAGTTGCCTCTAAGGTCTGGTCTGAAGAAGTTCTTTGAGTTATGGGAGTACCTACTGAAAAGAAGGAAGTTAGTAAATATCTACTTGGATCCCCGTCTCACTTCTGACGCCTTTCTCCAAGAAATGCTTGTCCGCATACCGGAGGACTATCGGTTCTGTCGGGTGAGGGATATCGTCGATTTCAAATGAGAGAATGCTTACGTGGGATACGGAAGCTGACGCACGAGACAGAGATCCATTTCACTGTAGGATATTGCACACACTGGATGGTCAAGTCAAGGAGAGAGTATCCAAGACATATGAGAAGCACATGCCAGAAGACGCGCTTATCAAACGGCAGCAGAAGATCAGATGTGTACCATGAACTCAGTATCTGAACAAACATGAGAAATGATGCAGTATTGAGAATAATGCTGGTTAGTTCGATAGACAACTTCCTTAGTTCCGCTATCCATTGCTCCGATCCATCTTACGATCTGTACATAGCCAAACTAGCTTCACTTCCTGCTTTTGAGAGAGTTGGAACGCTTTTCGAGAGCGATACAAAATTCAAACAAGTGAATCACGTTACGATTTTACCGATTCTGTTGAGAACTCCTGACCGATCCTTGAAGAGTCTGGTTAGTCCACTCATTCTCATTAGAGACTTTCAAGCTATCTTTAGGGTGCTGAACCGTGTAAGACCAAATATAGTAATATGCTTTTACGTGCTTGACGCTTTTCCTCTGGTGGTGTTGAAGAAAGTGTTCGGCTACTCAATACATGTGGTTGCGGTAGGTGGCGATATCAATCTAAACAGAAGACTCAGGCATCGGCTGATGAGAAGATTCATCTATCTTGGCTCCAACGGCTTATTCGCCTTCTCCGAACCCCTTAAGAATGAGATGGCGAAGGAATGCGACTGTGAAGTTAGAGTTATTCCTCCGATAGGTACCGATCCTTCGTTTTTCAGACCGATGGGTTTGAAAGTTCCTCTACGAGAAAAGTGGAAAATCAAGAAAGAGGATTTGGTGATCCTCACAGTTTGCAGTCTAGACAAGAACAAAGCCGTGGATGTCTTGATAAGGGCTGTTACTCTTTTGAGATCTTATCGGAGGCATGAAGTAAGGCTGCTAGTGGCGGGTGAGGCACGCGAGGAAGGATATCTGGCTTCACTCCAAGAATTGATACGTGAACTTGGGATCGGTGAGAACGTGATTTTTCTTGGCTTTAGAAGTGCAACAGAGCTGTTGGAATTGTACAACCTTGCAGATATCTTTGCGCTAGCAAGCTACAGCGAAGGATATCCGCGCGCGCTATTAGAAGCGATGGCGTGTGGTTGTGTTTCCTTATGTACTAACGTTGGCGATGTCGCAAGAATCGTTCAAGATGGGTACAACGGATTCATTCTTCAGAAGCATAGTCCAGAGGATATTGCACAGAACATCCAAAGAATCACGCGGTTGACCTTGGACGAAGTGCGTCTGATCGGAGACCGAGCTAGAAATGTAATTATCGAAAAGCTAGATCAAAGGAGACTGGGGAAACAACTGATCAAGATGGTAATTTGCAGCGATGTTCGCTGACGTGATGCTAGGCTGCGATTAGAAATGTGTTCGAAATCGCGGTTCCTGCCACTGTTGCTTGTACTTTGTGGAGCGACAGTGCTAGCGCTGATCATTATCCGACCTCCGTACGAGAAAATCGCTATTGTGGAAAGTACTCTCGGCCTACTCTCAATACTAGCTGGAACGTACTTGCTCAATGGGCGTTACAGCCGTATTGCTCTTTCAGTAGCGTGGGTCCGATACCTTGTTCTGCCAGTCGTAATTGCTGTCAGCCTGTCGGGGTTACTGGCCACCCCGCCCGCAATCAGCGCTTTTGTTTCTGCCGTCGCCCTGACTCTTCTCTTCAGCCTGTCCAGAATGGCCAACATCCCCCCAGTCCATGTTGTCGTCTTTGCTGTCATGCTCGCCGCAGCGATTGGCTGCAACATGTATTTCTACTATCCCCTAGTTAACGGCGTCGACACACAGGGACACCTAGCCGTTGCGTCTGCAATAATCCAAAGAGGATATTACTCCGATGTCATCAAACCGACAGATAATTACTACTTTCCATTTCCTGTAACGTCGATTGGTACTTCGATATTGTCCTCTGTTACCCGGCTCAACCTCGAGTTGTCACTGATGCTTCTTCCGGGTATCATGATTCTTATGCAGCCATTGCTAGTATTTCTGCTTTCACGTATAGTTTTCAACGATGTTGAGGCCGCAGCACTCTCTGCATTCATCGTCGTGACAGAGTCCACGGTGACTCAAATGATTAGTCAGCCAATTCCTCAGCCAACCGCGGTTTCCCTGCTTCTGCTATTTCTTGTTCTGATTATTAGGAAAGACAGATCTAGAAATCACATGGCTGCCGCATTCGTTATCTTCACGATGCTGACGGCTACACATGGTGCCGTTGGGTTGGTGTCTATTGCCTTGGTCGCATTTCTGGTGTTCTTTGAGAGGAGTTCACATAAACGAATTATCTTGCCCTTGGCTGCAATCTATGCTGCTTATACAATGCTCACTGAGGTAGTCGATAGTATGGTCCGGAACGTACGGATTACTGCAGAAAGTATATTCGCTTGGATCTTCACGCCTACATTAAGGACAGGAATCGAACTTTATGGAGCGGGTAGCAATGGCCTGATCTTTATTTGGTGGGGACTACCTGTGTCTCTTGCGCTATTCTCGCTTCTGGTGCACCCAGTGAAACGAGCAAGTTCTTGGGTCTACGCAGGCCTGGGTCTTCTAGGTCTTTCGTTCGTCGTCAATGTGATAGCTCCGGAATTGATTATAGATAGATACGGAGGTCTCATCGCATGGCTTATCCTCGCAACCGTGGGTGGCAGACCTCTGAAAAGCATGGCTAGAACCCGCCACCAACTTGTCCTGCTTGTGCCGGTTATACTCCTTGTATCTTTATCCGCCGTAGTAGATCCGGCTTTGTCACCGCAATATGGCTTTTATCACGGTTATCAGAACCCGTTGCCAACGACGAAGCTTGACAGAACGGCTCTGGACTGGGTAAACGGCCATGTTGGTAGGACCATATTTGCCGACACCTTTTGTGGTTATTATCTGATCTTTAGCAGATATCAGTCGGGTACGTTTAATCGCAACGGTATCGTTGCACTCAACGTACGGGATCTACCCTCGGCTCCCGGACCTGGCTATGGGCTCTTTGTCAGATTGAGCCTATCCACGATTCGTGACAATCAGCAGAAAGACAGGATCATTAATGTTCTCTATCACAACGGTCGTGACTTGCTCGAGACGAGTGATTGGGTAAGTTAGAATGCGCTTGGGAGAGATTAGCTAATCGGATATCAATTTGCGGGCTGAAAGATATTTACCCAGCTGCGAATCCAGCGCGTGTAATTCGTATGTCGAGCAGACAGAAATAGGACGTTAGCGATCCCGTGCGGTTTTCTCTTCGTTTCAGTCATGGAGGGCTTTAGTTTCCGTAGCAATCCGTCGATCAGTTTCGATGGACATTACGAGTTTCTCGTATCCGCCAGGGTTCCGCCATGAGAGAACAGTATTGTTGCTTGGTTTGACCTCAGCCATAGCAGAAAGTATCCCCTTGTTTGCAGCAAGGTAGGTCTTGGCAGCATTTGTAGGATCGCGAAACGAAACCTCTGACCCACTTAGCGGAAGCCCCGAGAAATCGCAATACTCAATGCGAATCTGTTCTGTGATTGTGAGACTCTTCGTACCTCTGATGGTTATCCCTGTGGCCCTCTTGTCTGACGTAATAGATGTGATTGCAAGTCCCCTGATGGTTCCGTCGAGAATGGACGTGTCACAGCCAATGTCAATAGCTTTCTGTGTATAGTCGGCCATGTTGGTGACTGACATAAGAACTCTAACGTCCTCGATTGTAAAGAATCTGCAACCAGACAGAAATATCCCACAGTAATTCAATTCACCTGTTTCAGCCTGTCTCGCACCTTTCACTGAGATGTCACAGCTTTGAATGCGTACATCGGTTTTCTGGTCGCCCCCGCATGCTTCAACATAGATAACCATATTTGAAAGAACGCCAGTTGCTCTGTAGTCTACTCCGGTGATCTCTGCACTAAAATTCCGTACAATAGCAGCTTTGAGCCCAGAGTTCGGAACGATGCTTATGGCTTCCCCTTCAACTCTGACAGTGGATGGTTTTGACGTGAAATAGGAACAACCGTCAATAGTGACATTTCCAATGGGAACATTTAACTTGTCGAATGTCCCATCGCCCATAGTTGCGGTTGTAACGCGAAACCCATGTCCAAGAAGGGATGAACCGAGAGAGATCTTTCTGGCCTTACAGTTCCTGAAAGCGATAGTCTGCAGTGCCAGTTCTTTCGGATAGTTATAGTTGCCGTGATAGAAGGCGCAGTTAGCCGCATCCTCAACCGTACAGTTTTCTACAAGAGCGTCCGTAGCCGCGTTCACCTCTATCCCGACATCGCCGCTGTAGAACCCAACGCAATCTGCGACGTGAACATAGCCACCGAAGCCTCTGCCAACCACATGAACATTCGCGCTGATGAAGGTGTTCACCGGGACAGACAGTAACGTGTGACGGCATCGATATATGCGTACGTTATCTACGAACACGTTGAGTCCCGTGGCGTAGAATCCGCCCCCAAGGACTCCTACTCCATAGTTTCCACCTCGAAAGTCACAATCCTCTATCAGAATGTCCTGTATGTTTGTCTGCCTCTCGCCGGGTACAGGATGAAAAACCCAGAGACCAATGTTCCACCTGTAGGTATAGAGCGATGGTGATGAATCGACCGGAACATTCACTGTACTTATGTTCCGCACCACAATGTGCTGGATGTTAATTCGAGTTTGAGGGAAACCGTCGATGTAAGACCCTAATACGACATGATGTCTTCCTCCCACGTTATTGCAGTCAACAGTGAAGCCTTCGAGCCAAATGTGTTGAAAAGTGTCATAGTCAGCTGTCTTGCTGAAATCAAAGGCACGAGGGCCGTTGCCAGTAAGCCGAATAGTTACACCAGTCTCACCAACAATCTTCAGCCAGTGTGGCAAATCTTTGGGTAGTGCAGGAACGCTTTCCCAGACGTAGGTCCCACTTCTAAGGGTAATCAAGCCGCCTGTACTACTCAGAGCGTCAATAGCCCTCTGAAGCACCGCAGCAGCAGCAGCACTCTGGTAGTCAATTATTCCTGTAACGGCGTTTCTCGCCTTGATCTTTCCGTCTGAGTCAATGAAGATTGTGTAGCCAGCTTGCACAGGAGATGTGCTAGTCATCTGCGAAGTGCTAGTTGTCTTCGTGAAAATTGAGCTAGTGCCAGTCGTCTTCGTGGAAGTCGTCGTCGAGCTAGTAGTCGAAGCAGTGGCAGTCATGATGACCATGAGGAGCACTACAATGACGGGCGACAGAGCCTTTTTCTGCGCCCGCTCTCTTTTGCGAACCTTGAGTCTTCGTGCGGGCCGGCCGGCTTTGGAAAGGCTGTGGGGCTGAATGATGAATAGCCTTTTATCTGGGCCTACTAGCGAGTATTCTACTGCCGACTCCCTGACCGGTCTCACTCTTCAGATACCACCGAAGAAGTCAGATCGGTTAGATGAGTCGGCACCTATTCAGATCTTGTCTGCATCTTTCTGACAGACAGCTGAAGCCAAGAGGCCAGCACACGATGTCACATTGCAGACCGATGCATGGTGGACGGATACGCTGCCAAAAATGGACGGCATGTTGGAGAGAAATCGTAAGAAATCGGTCGATGATCTTGTCCGAGTCATTAGGTAAGTCTTATGCCCAAACCTTCCGCAACGGCCTTCGCATCGACCTCACATCAAAGAGAACGCGCGGGTGTCGTCCAGTGCTTTCTTCTCAGTAATGACCTTAATCGTGTCCTCGATATCGTTCAGGCAGAAGAGCTTGCAGTTTAGATCGTCGTATTTCTTCTCTTTACAAATATGATATTCCGTTATGGATCCGTCAGCAAGAATGCGGCTGTTCTCAAGAAGCATAGACGGAACGTCTTTGAGTACCTGAGTCTTGCTTCTCCAGCCGGACTGATAATCGCGGTTGAGAGAGGGGGT
>Ga0315282_10009671_pt1 | contig 15292 bp, 28 predicted proteins | sample YL17G07_20_MG_FD_203693 | JGI IMG/M metagenome (GOLD analysis project Ga0315282, IMG submission 203693) | Sediment microbial communities from Yellowstone Lake, YNP, Wyoming, USA - YL17G07_20 | ecosystem: Environmental > Aquatic > Freshwater > Lake > Sediment | place: USA: Wyoming | collected... | reverse complement strand
ACCGCTCAGGATCCACGTTCCCATCCCCATGGTGGAGGAGAAGGAAGAAGCGGTGAAGGACTGAAACAGCCTAAAACTCCTTGGGGTAAACCAGCCCGAGGGCTTAAGACAAGGAAAAAAGGGAAATACAGCGATAAATTGATATTGCAAAGAAGAAAGTAGAAAAAATATGAGCCGTAGTACAAAAAAAGGTCCATATATTGATCAAAAATTACTGAAAAAGGTGAATGTCCAAAAACAGAAAGGGACAATAGTGTCGATAAAAACTTGGGCAAGAGCTTCTCAGATTCCGCCTGAATTTGTCGGTGTCAAGTTTTCCGTGCATAACGGGAAAAATTTTATCGAAGTTTTTGTGACGGAAGCAATGGTAGGACACAGATTAGGAGAATTTGCTCCAACCAGAACTTTCCGCGGTCACGGTCAGGTAACCAAAAGAATACTTGAAAAAACCTAAAATTTCATATGGAAGCTATTGCTTATATTAAATATTTACGCGTTTCGGAAAAAAAGCTTAAATCTTTGTCGAGATTGGCTATAAAATTGCCTGTTTCGGAGGCAATTGACAGATTGTTAATTGGTGGAACAAAAAGTGCGAAAATTTTGGCTGATGCCATAAAATCAGCCTCTTCTAACGCTAAAAATAATTTAAAATTGGATAATGCCAATTTAAGAATTAAAACGATCGAAGTCTTAAAAGGACCAATTTTTAAACGCTGGCAGCCAGTTTCCCGAGGTATGGCGCATCAGATTAAAAAGAGAACGACACATATTAAAGTTATTTTGGAGGAGTTTAAGTCATCCGGTAAAAAAGAATTACCGGGACTCCCAAATGTAAAGCATTTAGGGAAATAAATTGGGGTCCCCATCCCGATTTTATCGGGATTGGGGAAAATATGTATGGGACATAAAATTAATCCAAAAGGTTTTAGACTAGGCCCTTTATATACTTGGGACTCACGTTGGTTTGCCGGGAGTCAAGATTATAGAAATTTTGTTCTTGAGGATGCGAAAATAAGAAAATTACTTCTTGGCAAACTTCAAGTTGCCGGAATAATCAAAGTTGAGATTGAACGTTCAATTAATAAAATAAATATTATTCTTCACGTTGTTCGTCCAGGTATGGTGATAGGTCGCGGAGGTCATGGTCTTGAAGATCTTAAGAAATTTATCGAAAAGATAATTTTTGAAAACAGGAAAAAAACAGGAAAAATCAATAATAAGTCAACTCTCAAGCTTGATTTAAGAGTCGAACCGGTAAAAAATCCGTATCTTGCCGCATATTTTGTGGCAAGTCAGGTGGTAGATCAGTTGGTAAAGAGAATACCGCATAAAAGAGTAGTAAACTTTGCCATGGATAAAGTCATGTCAGCCGGAGCAAAAGGAGTAAAGATTATACTTTCAGGAAGAATCGGCGGAGCAGAGATATCTCGAAGGGAAACTTATAAAATCGGAACTATTCCGCTTTCGACAATTAGAGAAGAAGTTGATTTCGCCAGTTTACCGGCTTTAACAAAATCAGGTTATGTCGGTGTAAAAGTCTGGATTTGTAAGTAAGTTGGGAGATTTTTTATGTTAGCACCAAAAAGAGCAAAATACAGAAAACAATTCAGAGGAAGGATGAGCGGACAGGAGACAAGAGGTACAGATATTGTTTTTGGAGAATTTGCTCTCCAAGCTACCTCTGCCGGTTGGTTGTCGACCCGTCAAATTGAGGCAGGAAGAAGAGTTCTTACCCGTTACACTCAAAAAGGCGGACGGGTTTGGATCAGGGTATTTCCTGATAAACCTGTTACTGATAAACCTCCTGAGGTAAGGATGGGTGGAGGAAAGGGCGATGTTGTTGATTATGTAGCTGTAATCAAGCCCGGCAGAATTATTTTTGAAATGGGAGGAATAGAGCGCGACATGGCTAAAGAAGCTTTGAAAATGGCATCAGATAAGTTATCGGTAAAAACCAAATTCTTAGAGAAAGGGGTTTGATCTGGGGGTCCCCAAACGCATAGCGTTTGGGGAAAAAGGTATGAAGAGAAATGATATCAAAGAGCTTTTTACCAAGACTGATAAGGAACTTTTGGAACTTTTAAAAGGAGAAAGAGATGATATTGCCAAAATAAGTATGGAACTTGCTCTTCAAAAGATAAAGAATGTTGCCGCTGTCGGCAAAAAGAAAAAAACCATTGCCCAGATCTTAACAATTTTAAGAACTAGGGAGTTGAAACAACATGAAAATACTTGAAGGAAAAGTTGTCTCAAACAAAATGCCCAAAACAATAGTAGTTGAAGTGGAAAGACAAAGTTTCCATCCGCTTTATAAAAAAATTATTCGCCGGACAAAAAGATATAAAGTAGAGAATGGCAAGGGAAATATAAAAATTGGAGATATTGTCAAAATTAAACAGACACGACCAATCTCGAAGGAAAAACATTTTAAAATTATTGGGGAATAAATTTGGGGTCCCCATTTCGAAGAAATGGGGAAAAAGGTGTGATACAACTAAGATCAATTTTAAATGTTGCGGATAATACTGGCGCGGATAACCTCTCGGTTATTCAGGTCGTCGGTCATGGAAACCGTCCGTTTGCCAATCTTGCAGATATGGTTACTTGTGTGGTGAAGAAAGCAAGTCCGGTTGGCATGGTTAAAACCCATGAGATAGTGAAGGCGGTAATAGTAAGGACCAAAAAAGAAAAAAGAAGAAGTGATGGTTCATATATCCGTTTCAGTGATAATGCGGCAGTGATTATTGATAATATCAAGGATAAAAATCCGAAAGGTAGTAGGATTTTTGGTCCGGTTGCCAGAGAGTTGAAAGAAGCAGGGTTTAATAAGATTGTTTCGATGGCAACAGAGGTTTATTAACTTATATGAAACTAAAAAAAGGAGATAAAGTTATTATTACCACCGGTAAAGATAAAGGCAAAACGGGAAAGGTAGAGAAAATTTTCCCGAAAATAAATAAAGTATTGTTGCCTGGACTGAATATTTATAAAAGACATCTTAAAAAAAGAGACGAAAAACATCCTGGCGGTATCATTGATATCAGCCATTCTTTACCTGTGAGTAACGTGATGTTAGTCTGCCCCAAATGCGGCAAAGCGGCAAGAATTGGTTATAAAACTGGAAATAAAACAAAGGAGCGTATTTGCAAAAAATGCAACGCAAATATAAACTAACATGTCTTTATACAGTCAATATCAATCTGAAATAAAAAGTAAACTTGCCTTAGAACTCGGCGTTAAAAACGCTATGGCTGTGCCAAAACTTGTCAAGATAGTGATAAATACCGGTCTTGGAGAAGCATTGGCGAATAAAAAGGTAATTGAGGAGACTACTAAGCAGTTTGCCGCTATTTCTGGTCAAAAACCGGTAGTGACATATGCGCGTCGCGATATATCTTCTTTTAAAGTAAGACGGGCAGATGCGATTGGTCTTAAAGTAACTTTAAGAAAAAAAATGATGTATGATTTTTTTGAAAAACTGGTAAAGATTGTCCTTCCTAGACTCCGTGATTTTCGGGGAGTGAAAGAAAGCGGATTTGATGGGAAAGGTAATTATACTCTTGGACTTGCCGAACAAATTGTTTTTTCAGAGATCGATTATAGTGAGATAGATAAAATAAGAGGTTTAGAGATTACTTTTGTTACCACGGCAAAGGATAAAAATCAAACAAAAAAATTACTGGAGATGTTGGGTATGCCCTTCGCCCCGCTTCGCGGGGCTCAGGGTAAACCCTCTAAGAAATAAATCGGGGTCCCCATTCCGCTTAGCGGAATGGGGAAAAGAGTAGTATGGCAAAAGTTTCAGATATCATAAAATTTCAAAAAAAACAGAAATACCATGTAAGAGACCGCAACCGTTGTCAGCTGTGCGGAAGATCGAGAGGTTACGTGAGAAAATTTTCTCTTTGCCGGCTCTGTTTTCGTACACTTGCCCATAAAGGTGAATTGCCCGGGGTTATAAAAGCCAGCTGGTAAAACTTATGATGACAGATCCGATTGCCGATTTTTTGATACAAATTAAGAATAGTTATATGGCACGTAAAAGCAGCGTGTCTATACCCTACAGTCAAATTAAAGAAAACCTTGCCAGTGTTCTTGGCAAAAGCGGATACATAGGTAAAGTTGAGGTAAAAAAGGAAGGAAAGGTTAAACGAACTCTTTCAATAATGCTTAATTATAAGAATAAGAAACCGGTTTTAAGTGAAATAAAAATTGTCAGCAAATCCGGAAAAAGAGTTTACGTGGGTAAAAATATGATACCCAAAGTTTTGGGGGGATTGGGCAAAGTGATGATGTCTACTTCTTCTGGTATCATGACCGGTGATGACGCAAGAAAAAAAGGATTGGGTGGAGAAATAATTTGTAAAATCTGGTAGTGGGGTCCCCAATTGCGAAGCGATTGGGGAAATGAGTGTGGGGTCCCCAATTGCGAAGCGATTGGGGAAATGAGTGTGGGGTCCCCAATTGCGAAGCGATTGGGGAAATAGATATATGTCAAGAATCGGAAAAAAACCAATTATATTTGATAAGGAGATTAAAGTCAGTAAGGTTAATAATATTGTTTCCATCGTTGGTCCGAAAGGCAAGCTTGATATTGTTGTTCCGGATGATATTGATGTGCTTATTGCCGATGGTAGTATCGAAGTTAAGCCAAAAAGTGCTGTGGCGTCAAAAAGCATGCATGGATTATTTAGAAGTCTGTTGCAAAATGCCATAGCTGGTGTGAAACAGGAGTGGTCAAAGACACTTGAGCTAGTAGGTGTAGGATTCAAAGTAGAAGGAAGCGGTGGTAATTTGACTCTCTCTTTAGGATTTTCTCACCCGATAAAAATTACGGCGCCGGTTGGCATAACTTTTCAGGTGGCTGAGAATAAGATTACCGTCCGTGGAGCAGATAAGTATCTCGTTGGCGAGGTAGCGGCGGGAATCAGAAGGCTGAAAAAACCGGATCCGTACAAAGGAAAAGGTATTCGTTACCTTGGAGAATATATTCGTAAGAAAGTCGGTAAAGCAGCAAAGACAGTCGGTGCTGCCACCACAAAGTAAATATGAGTAAGATATATTTAAAAGGAAGAGCAAAAAGAGATCTGAAGGTAGCAAAAAGAATAAAAGCAGGTGAAAGAAAATTGCGGCTTTCTGTATTTAGATCTACGCGCTATATTTATGCCCAGATTATAGATGATGAGAAAAGGAAAACATTAATCAGTGTTTCGGATAAAGAAGTGAAGCTGCCTTCCAAAGAAAAGATTACCAAGGTAGAAAGAGCAGGACTTGCTGGTGGTCTTTTGGGAGAGCGCGCCGTCAAAGCAAAAATAGGTAAAGTCGTGTTTGACAGAAACGGTTATAAATACCACGGGCGTATTAAAGCCTTGGCAGAAGGTGCCAGAAAAGGAGGATTAGATTTTTAAATATGCAAGCAAATATAGAGAGAGAATTTGAGGAAAAAGTCATTCAAGTGAGCCGTGTTTCCAAAAAAGTGGCCGGAGGAAATAAAATAGGCTTTTCTGTTTTGGTTGTTGTCGGTGATAAAAAAGGCAGAGTCGGTGTAGGATTGGGTAAGGCGGCGGATGTGGCTTCAGCGGTGCGTAAAGGAATATCATATGCCAAGAAACACATGATTACTGTTCCTATGGTGAAGACGACTATTCCTTATGAAATGCGGATAAAAAAGGGCGCAGCAAAGATCATTCTAAAACCGGCACCCGCTGGTACTGGTATTCGGGCAGGAGGAGCAGTAAGAGCAGTGGTTGAAGTAGTCGGGATAAAAGATATTGTTTCAAAAATACTCGGTACGGATAATAAAGCTTCTAATGTATATGCTACTTTTGAAGCCTTAAAAAGATTTAATATGTAGTGGGGAGATATAATATATGACAGAATTGAATAAATTGCCAAAAGTCACTACTCGGGGGAAGAAACGTCTCGGTCAAGGCCATGGAAGCGGTAAAGGTAAGACAGCCGGTCGAGGTACTAAAGGTCAGAAAGCAAGAGGAAAAATTTCGACTGTGTTTGCTCGTGGAGAAATAGCAGATTTTAAACGACTGCCACTTTATAGAGGAAAATACCGAAATAAACCTGTTCGTCATAAACCACTTATCGTCAATATAAAATTTTTGAATATTTTGTCACCCAACTCTTTGATAGATGCGGATACTTTGGTTAAGTACCATATTTTATCTCCTGATGATGTAAAACAATACGGTGTAAAAATATTGGGTAATGGCGAGTTAAAAATTCCCTTGATTCTTAAACTGCCTTGTTCCAAGCAAGCAGCGGAAAAAATCAAAGCAGCAGGCGGAAAAATAGAAAAATGAATAAGTATCTTAGCTCTATCACAAACGCTTTTAAAACTCCGGAACTACAAAAAAAATTGTTTTTTACCGCCTTTATTTTTTTAGTTTTCCGTATATTTGCCCATATTCCTATTCCAGGAGTGGATCTAGTTAAACTAAAGACCCTCTTTAGCCAGAGTGAACTTTTGGGTCTTCTTGATATCTTTTCAGGCGGTACTCTTGTCAACTTTTCAGTCATGGCTGTAGGTTTGAACCCTTATATCAACGCTTCTATTATTTTTCAGTTACTGACGATGGTTTTTCCCAAACTTGAGGAATTATCAAAGGAAGGAGAATACGGTCGGGAAAAAATTAATCAATACACCAGACTTTTGACCGTGCCACTGGCGGCAGTCCAAGGAATTGGCATGTTTGCCCTTTTGAAAAGTCAGGGTATTATTCAGGTTCAGTCTCCTTTGACACTTGCCTCGATGATTGTTACCATGACTGCCGGAACAGTTCTTCTGATGTGGTTTGGAGAGTTGATTTCAGAATTTGGAATAGGCAACGGGATATCGCTTTTGATTTTTGCGGGAATTGTAGGCAGGCTTCCAGTTTCGTTTATACAGACGTTATCTTTGGTCAATCAGGAGCTAATCGTAAATGCCCTGATTTTTCTGGTGCTGGCTTTTTTGGTGATCGGAGCAATTGTTTTTATCAATGAGGCAGTCAGGCAAGTACCGGTGCACTACGCCAAAAGAATTAGAGGAAACAAAATGTACGGGGGTTCAAGTACCTATTTGCCTTTAAGACTAAATCAAGCAGGAGTTATCCCGATTATCTTTGCCGTTTCTATAGTTCTTATACCTTCGATGCTAGGCCGTTTTGTCAGTGTAATTCCAAATAAGACTCTGGCAGATATTGCCAATTTTATCGTCAGGGTCTTTAGCACTGACAGCATAATTTATAACTTAATTTATTTTATACTGGTGATAGGCTTTACATATTTCTATACAGCCGTTACCTTCAATCCGCAGAAAATATCAGGCGAGATCCAAAAATATGGTGGTTTCATACCGGGAATACGGCCGGGTACGCCCACCGCCAATTATTTAAACTATATTCTTACACGCATCACCTTAGCAGGAGCAGTTTTTTTAGGAGTGATCGCTATCCTTCCTGCCATCATGAAGCAGATTACCGGTATCAGTACACTAACGATCGGAGGGACAGGTATCTTGATTGTGGTGTCTGTGGTTTTGGAAACGGTTAAAAGCTTAGAAGCACAACTTTTGATGAGAAGTTACGAAGGGTTTCTCAAATAAGTCACTTATGCATTTAATAATCTATGGGCCAGAAGGATCAGGTAAAGGGACCCAAGCCGCGATTTTATCCCAAAAGCTTAACCTGCCTATTTTTACCTCGGGTGATCTGGTGAGGACGGCTGCGGAGAAGGATAAGGGAGAGTTAGGTCGTGCATGTCGGGAAGCGCTTAAAATGGGTAAGTATGTTCCGGACCAGATAATGTACAGGCTTTGGAAAAATATTTTGGGAAGTAAAAGAGCGAAAAAAGGATTTATTCTGGATGGCTTCCCTAGGACTTTGCCGCAGGCGAAGTTTCTGATGCAAGAGACCAAAAAATTTGGTTATAGTATTGATAGGATAATTTATCTTAAGTTAAGCGATGAGGAGGCGATAAAAAGGTTAGCTCTTCGGGGTCGGAAACTTTTTGCTGGAAGCAATATTAATCACGATGTTGTCGAAAGAGTAAAAGAAAGGCTCAAAATATATAGAAGTCAAGAGAAAGAGTTATTGGAATTTTTCCGCAAGGTTAATCTTCTTTCTGAAGTTGATGCGGAGAAGACGGTAGCTGAGGTAGCCGATAAGATAGCTGACATTTTACCCTCATGAAACCGACTGTTTTGATTTTTGTAGGATTGCCTGGTTGCGGTAAAACTACAGCCAGCAGTTATTTGGAGAAGAAAAATATTCCCGCTGTCAGAATGGGCGATGTCACGGATAAGTCTTTGAAAGAAGCTGGTTTATCAGCTACCTCCGAAAATGAGAAAAGAATAAGGGAAGAATTACGTAGTAAATATGGAGAAGATATTTATGCCAAGAAAACTGCTGATAAAGTTAAGCTTCTTCTTAACAATCATCCGCTTGTCGTTATTGACGGAGCAAGAAGCATTGCAGAGTTTGAATATTTTAAGAAATATTTTCCGTCTATGAAGTTGGTTTTTTGCGAAGTGGCGCAAGATATGCGCTATAGGCGACTTTCCCAAAGGAAAGTAAGGCCACTTACTCCGGCTGCCGCAAAAGAAAGAGATATAAGTGAACTTTCTCGTCTTGGTCTTTATGCTTTGAGAAAATCAGCTGATTTTATCATTAATAATAATGGTACTAAAGAACAGTTATTTTCTGATTTAGACGAATTACTCAAAAAATTAAACACGGAATAATTTATGATTCATCTTAAAACAGCAAAAGAGTTGGAAAAAATGAGAGAAGGAGGGATAGTTTCAACGAAAGTTTTGGAGGCAGTTATCGGCGTGGCAAGGGAGGGTGTTACCTTAAGTAGGCTAGATAAATTGGCAGAAGAACTGATTATTTCGTATGGGGCAGAACCGTCGTTTAAAAAAGTGAAAGGATACAGGTGGAGTATTTGTGCTTGTGTTAACGATGTAGTAGTACATGGGATTCCATCAGATTATATTTTGGAAAATGGGGATGTATTAGGGATTGATACCGGAGTATACCTGGGTGGTTTTCATACCGATTGTGCTTGGACGATACAAGTTGGAGATGGGACTGATAATCTCGAGGTAAAAAAATTTTTGGCAACAGGCGAGAAGGCATTAATTTCAGCGCTATCGATGGTTAAACCTGGTAATTATATTTATGATATTTCAAATGTCATCCAACAGACGATCGAGAAAACAAATTATTCAGTGGTTCGCTCACTGGTTGGTCACGGTGTTGGCAGAAAGTTGCATGAAGAGCCTGAAATTCCCGGTTTTGCCAGCGGTGAGAGAGAAAAAACAGTCAAGATCCGTGAAGGCATGGTATTTGCGATTGAGGTTATTTACAACATGGGCAAGCCGGAGGTGATATACAAAGGGAACGACGGATGGACAATAGCCACCAAAGATGGTAAAATATCAGGACTTTTTGAAGTTACAGCAGCAGTTACTGCTGATGGTTTTTTTGTTTTGACCCCAATTTGCTCCTTAGGAAATAAATTAAAGGAGGATAAGGGGTAAAGTATTTTATGGTTCATCAGGGAACAACAGAAGTTGTTGGGAAGGTTCTTGAAGCATTACCTAATACCATGTTTCGGGTGAAGCTTGCCGATAGCAGAGTTATTCTTTGTCATCTATCTGGCAAGATGCGTATGAATTATATCCGGATTATGCCCGGAGATCAGGTAAGGGTAGAGGTTACACCTTATGATCTTACACGGGGAAGGATTATTTTTAGATTGAGGTAATATTAATATGAAAGTACAAGCTTCAGTTAAAACCAGATGCAATAAATGTAAAATCGTGATAAGACGCGGTAAAGTTTATAACGTGTGCGATAATCCGAAGCACAAACAGAGACAGGGATAACAATATGGTAAGAATTATTGGAGTAGATTTACCAAATCATAAAAGAGTAGATATTGCGCTGACATACCTATACGGGATAGGTAGAAGCAATGTGAAAACGATTACCAAGAAAACAGGTATTGATGGAGCAAAGAAAATTAAAGACCTGACTGAGGATGAAGTTGGAAAAATTCAGAAGATGATTGAAGAAAATTTTAAAGTGGAAGGAGACTTAAGAGAAGAAATAGCTGGAAATATAAAAAGACTTAAGGAAATTGGAAGTTACAGAGGACTTCGTCATGCTAAAGGACTTCCGGTAAGGGGTCAAAGGACACGGTCCAATGCCAGGACAAAGCGTGGTAAGAGAAAGACTGTGGGAGCTTTGAGAAAAGAAATAAGAGCAAAACTTGAGCAACCGGGAACAAGCCAACCGGCAGCCAAGAATTAAATATGATAGTAAAAAAACAGACTAGATATACAGAAAAAGGTCGGGTATATATTACCTCGACTTTCAATAATACTCTTATTACGATTACCGATGAAAAAGGCAATACTTTGGGTTGGGGATCGGCCGGGAGTGTGGGTTTTAAGGGTACACGTAAATCTACGCCGTTTGCGGCTACCACCGCCGTTGATCAGGTAGCTAAAAAAGTGATTTCTCAATATAATCTTAGAAATATAGAGGTGTATATTAAGGGTCCGGGAGCAGGAAGAGATGCTGCTTTGCGGGCATTAAAGAGTGCAGGTTTTACGATTACAATGATTGCTGATGTTACGCCGATACCACATAACGGTGTAAGACCGAAGAAGAAAAGGAGAGTGTAAGATGGCAAGATACACAGGACCAAGAAACAGATTAGCACGAAGGGAAGGCACCGATTTAGGCTTAAAAACAGTTGGATCATCTTCTCATGCTTCACTCCTTCGAAGAATGAAGATTCTTCCCGGTCAGCATGGGCAAAAAGGTAGAAGGAAAGCGTCTGATTATGCCAGGCAGCTGAGAGAAAAACAAAAAATGAGGAGAATATATGGCGTTTTGGAGAGGCAGTTTAAAAAATATTTTGAACAGGCAAGCAGAGATAAAGCCAATACAGGAGAAGTGTTACTTACACTTTTGGAACGGAGACTTGATAACGTAGTCTATCGTCTGGGTCTTGCTCCCACTCGCGCTTGTGCCCGTCAGTATGTTTCTCATGGACATATCCTGGTTAACGGAAAAAAAGTAAACATCCCATCTTTTTTAGTTGAAAGCGATATGACTATTACACCAAAACAGAAGATACTGGAGACACCCGTTGTCAAAAAATTACTTGAGGAAAAAAATCCCACTATTCCCGCTTGGTTGGCAAGAAAAGGACCTGTAGGAAAAGTAGTGCGTATGCCACAAAAAGAAGATGTAGTCGATGAAATCAATGAACAGCTTATTATAGAGTTTTATTCACGCTAAAAGGAGGATATATGGTAGAACCAAATTTTATTGTCAAAACTGAAGTAGAGAAGTCAGATTATGGCAGATTTATAATTGAACCATTAGATCAAGGTTACGGCCACACCTTGGGAAACAGTCTCCGCCGAGTACTTCTAACATCTCTTAAGGGAGCCGCAGTGACGAAAGTTAAAATCGAGGGGGTAAAACACCAGTTTTCTGTCCTTCCCGGTCTTAAAGAAGATATTGTTCAATTTATACTCAATATCAAAAAGATAAGGTTTAAATTACATACAGACAAAGCTACCACTGTAACGCTTTCTGTCAAAGGGCCCAAAAAAGTCGTCGCCGGGGATATAGAGTCCACGGATTTGGAAGTTGTAAATAAAGATTTATATTTAGGTGAATTGACAAGTGGTAAAGCCAAGCTTGTTTTAGAATTAACTGTAGAGCCTGGTATAGGGTATGTCACTTCAGAAGAATTTGAAGATAAAAAAGAAGTGGGTACGATAATTATTGACGCAATTTTTTCTCCTGTTACACGGGTAAATTATAAGGTAGAAGCTACCCGTGTGGGAAGGATGACCAATCTTGATAAATTGATTCTGGATATATGGGCGGACGGGACGATTTCTCCATTTGAAGCTTTAAAGCAAGCTGCCAAAATTTTAGTTTCTTATTTCCTGCAGATTTATGAACCTAAAGCTAAACCTTCAGAGGGAGTGGCGGTTTCTCCTACAATTTCCGAAGAAATTTTGAAGATGACTTTGGAAGAGCTGGATCTGCCCACTCGGATTGTTAATGCCCTTCATAATGGGGGAATAGACACAGTAGGACAACTTCTGGGTACACCCAAAAAGGAACTTTATAAGATAAAAAACTTGGGTGCCAAGTCAGTCGCAACAATAGAAGATATATTGAGAGAGAAAGGTATAGCATTGACAGTCTGAGCTTCTTATGCAACATCAAGTATTCGGCAGAAAATTGAATCGAGATATAAAAGAGAGAAAAAGTTTATTCAGAAACTTGATTATTTCTCTGGTTACCTATGGGCGGATACGGACTACTTTGGCAAAAGCAAAAGCTATTGCGGGGCTGACGGAAAAACTGGTTACCCATGCCAAAGATGGTACTGACGTAGCAATGAGACAAGTAACATCAATTTTGACAAGCAAAAAATCAGTGGAAAAACTGACTAAAGAGATTCTACCTAGATTTGCTGATAAAGTAGGTGGATATGTTCGTATCAGACGAATTGGAAGAAGGTCTGGAGATAATGCCGAAGAAGTGATTATGGAGTGGAGTGTGGAGGAAGATAAGAATAAAAAGAGAGAAGAGGTAAAAAAGACACCAGAGAATAAAAAGAAAAAAATAAAATGAAATTAACTAATCCAACAAAATCAAAAGATATTAAACGTACATGGCATTTGATAGATGTCAAAGGAAAAACTTTGGGGAGGATTGCTACAGAAATTGCCAAGTTGCTTATGGGTAAATCAAAGCCGTATTTTGTTCCGCATCTTGACTGCGGCGATTATATAGTGGTGGTGAATGCGTCCTATGTAGCTGTTTCCGGAAGAAAAGAAATGCAAAAGATTTATATGAGATATTCAGGTTATCCCGGAGGAGCCAAAAGAAAATCTTTTCGCGAGGTAAGAAGTGAGCATCCTGAGCGGATAATAGAGGAAGCGGTATCTGGAATGCTTCCAAAAAATAAATTGCGAGCATCGATGCTTAAAAGACTTTATGTTTTTCCCAAGGAGAGTCATCCCTACGGGGATAAATTCAAAATTTAATTAATATGCCAAGGCAAAAAACACAAACAGAAAAAAACACTCCAAAAGTAGCTGATAAGAAATCTAAACAACATACTTCATTTTATGAAGGGGTAGGTAGGCGCAAAGAAGCAAGTGCCATAGTGAGGTTATATGTCATATCAGCGGATAGTCTTACCTTGAATGGAAAAGTGATTAAAAAGGGCGAGCTATTTGTTAACGGAAGATTGATGGAGCAGTACTTTCCTGGAGAAGTTAACAAAAAACTATACAGTGAACCATTTCGAACCACGAATACAGTTGGGCGATTTACTGTATCTACAGTCATAACTGGAGGAGGAACATCTTCTCAACTTGGTGCCTTTATTCATGCAGTTTCTCGGGCTTTGGAAAAAGTGGATAAAGAAAAATTCCGTCCGGTTTTGAAGAAAAGGGGTTTCCTCACCCGCGATGACCGCATCAAAGAGCGCCGGAAAGCCGGCTATGCCCAAAAAGCAAGAGCGAAAAAACAATCACCTAAACGATAATTTTTCGCTCGCAGTCCCGTCGGTCGCTCCATGAGCCGTCTACGAATAGTAGTATAAAGGCGAATGGGAAGACCGTTTGGGACAAGAGCAAGGAAACAATCTCCAAAACGTTAATTTTGATATCTTCTGATATTTTTTAATATCTTGCAACATCTTCTAATATCTTCTAATATTATTTTATATGCCGTTGGATTATATTTATAAAAAAACTCCGGAAGTTGAGAAGCATCTTCATAATTTAGACGTCTTTAAAAGATTAATTGATCTTTTGCCCCAGCTTCCGCATCTTGAGGAAAATTTAAGAAGAAAAACACTTTTGAAAAGTTCACTATTCTCGGCAAAAATTGAAGGGAATAGGCTTAATCTTAAGGATGTAAATTTTAACTTGCAAAATACTGGATCATCAAACATTGAAAAATTGGAAGTATACAATATACTTCACGCGTTAAACGAAATAAATTCAAGGGAAATTCCTCAAAAGCTGGATCGCGATTTTATTTTAAAATTACACAAAATCGTCTTAAAAGACATTTCTGCCGACGCCGGCCACTTTCGCATTGAACCGGGAGCTATATTTAATCAAGCAGGAGTAGCTGTCTATATCACTCCGCCGCCAAATCAAATTGGGGAGTTGATCGACAAATTTATTGAACAAGTAAGCAGTTCCCAAGAGCCGGGACCAGTCAATTCCGCGATTTCCCATTTTTCTTTTGAGAAAATTCATCCCTTTTTGGACGGTAACGGTCGTGTTGGAAGATTGATTTCTGTCTATATTCTAAGAAACAGCGGATACGGTTTTCGCGGAATCGTCTCATTTGAGGAGTATTTAAATGACAATCGTCAGACATATTATGATTTACTTTCCTCAACAAAGAAAGACGTCACGGAGTTTGTAGAGTTTTTTCTCGAAGCGTTAAATAACCAGGCAGAGAAGACAGTCGAAAGCATGAAAAATGTTGAGAAAGAGAAGCCCGAAAATTCACTTCTTCCACGAAGAAGAGAGATATTGGAGATCATCAAAGATCACGGGATGGTTACGTTTGATTTCCTCAGGAGGAGATTTTATAAAATTCCAGACAGCACTTTACACTACGATCTTAAGATGCTCATCAAAGGAGGATTTATTAGAAAACTTGGTACCACTCGAGGAGTGTGTTATATGACTAAAGATCAAGAAACCAACGGCCATATGGATTAGAATGGTTCCATGAAAAAAAGTCGAGATTTACGAAAAAGTTAGAACCGAATTTCAAAGCTATTAGCTCGGCCGCTTCGCGGCCTCGCTTCTGTTATTTTTTGCGCGCGCGATTTTCTCGCCCTTCGGGCGAGTATAGAAAGTTTACAAGTACTAAGGACCACCGCGTTTTATGCATTCCTGAATTAGAGGTTCTGAGGCTACTTGCATTTGTAAATCTCTCAATTTATTTCTTCCTTCCGTTCCTAACATAGAACCTAATCCTTGTACATATCGCTTACATTTTGATTCGACAGAATTGTAGTTGATGAACCAGGCAATTCCAACCACTATAGCTAAAATCACAAGCACCATAACGAAATATTTGTTTTTGAATAGATCGTCTTTAAATACATTCATCTATGAAAAATATCAAGGGTTAATCTGGGAACAAGTCCTCAAGCTATCCCTCAATGTTTAATAAATTTTATTAAGCACTCCTAATAACAATTTTGATCAACCATCTAT
>Ga0315282_10009670_pt1 | contig 15295 bp, 9 predicted proteins | sample YL17G07_20_MG_FD_203693 | JGI IMG/M metagenome (GOLD analysis project Ga0315282, IMG submission 203693) | Sediment microbial communities from Yellowstone Lake, YNP, Wyoming, USA - YL17G07_20 | ecosystem: Environmental > Aquatic > Freshwater > Lake > Sediment | place: USA: Wyoming | collected... | reverse complement strand
GTAATTCTTCTCGAACAAGGAGGTGTCGGCCAACGCCTTGTCGTTCTGACCCAGACCGATCCGGAACGTGGTGGCGTTCTTCAGAGCCAGAGGCGCATCAGCCTCGCCCGAATACTTGGTCGCGAACTGCTCGTAGTAATCGGCGGCCTTGGAATAGATGGCCACGGCATGGTAGTTCTGGCCGATGAAATAGAGCGCCTTCTTGGACCACTCCGAATCCGGGAACTTCTCGATAAGCAGCTCCCTCGTCTTGATCGCGGGCCCGAGGAGCCGTCCGGCCTCGAAGTTGATGGCCGCGTTCCACAACACCACGTCCATGTCTCCGCAGGTGCCGTAATCCTGATAGATCTCGAGGAAGGTCAAAGCAGCCTCTTTGAACCGTGCGCGGTCTTTGAGGGACTCCGCCTTCTTCCTCAATACCCCGCATTTCAGCTGCTTGATCTGGTCTGAGAATTCGGCGTTGGTCATGAGGTTCTTGCCCGGCAACTTGGACGTATTGAGGAATTCATCGACCGAGACCGCAAGGTCGTCGTAGCAAGAAGGAACGTGTTGGGCCATGCCGATCGCGTTCAGGCAGTCCAGATACAGGTTGGCTGCATAGACGCCGAGATCCTCGGGAGCGTCCGAATGCTTGTAGGCGATATCCTTGAACAGGACCGCGGCCTCTGCCAGCCAGTTCGCCTCGTAGTAGATGCGCGCCCTGCGATACTTGATCCTCACCAGGTCCTCGCCTTCGGCGACATAGCAGATGTACCTCTCGTAGGCCTTGAGCATCCCTTTCTCAACCTCGGTCAGGTCCCGCTTCTCTATCTTCACCTCCGCAGTGGCGGCGGCTTTCTTCTTTCCCTTGGCCTGCTTCTCCGGCTTCGCCGTTTTCTCCGGTTTCTGCGCCTTGCCCTCGGACTTGGACGGTTTCTTATCCTCCGCCACGGTATTCGTGTCGGTCTTCAGCTTGAACCGTCTGGTCCGGTCGTCCGGTCGCTCCTGCTGGTATACGTTGTTGTAGCAGAGCACGGCAGCGTAGGCAGCGCTCTCCACGTACTGTCCCTTGGGGTCCAATTCCACGACCTTGTCGAAAGCTGGAGCGCACTCGTTCCACTTCTCCATCTTCCACAAGAGCTCCGCCTTGTAATAGGCAAGCCGGTATTGGGTGGGACGGCTCTGAGCGTTATAGCCTTCGAGTTTGGCATCATCGATGTCCGGATACTGCTCGATGATGAAGGTATACAGATCGCTGGTCAGCTGCATCGTGCTCTTGTCGTTGGTTCCCGGTGAAGACTCTGATCCCACGGCCTCCACATGCCAGTGGGTTGCGGTATCGACCGCGATCTGGGCCGCCTCGGACTTGCACCTCTTGACGTTCTCATCCTTGTGTTTCGCGTCGGCGTAAACCTTGCTGAAGGAAACCAATCTCTTGATCTCGGCCAGCTGCTCGTCCTTGGGCCTTGAGCTGATGACCGCATTCGTGACCGAAATCTGATAGTTGCAGGCGCTCTCGCCTTCGGGCTGGATCTTGATGAGGTTGTGATACACGATGATGGCGTCGGCCCAGTGGCCCTCATCGTAGTATTGTTCGGCCAGTTTCTCGAGCATCGCGAAGGCCATATCGCCGCCGATCTGCTGGAAAAAGTCCCAGGCCTTGGATGGGTTCCCGATCTTGCTGTAGGCGTCGATCATCTCAAGCTTGGAGCGCTTGGACACGGCCTTCGCTTCATTGTTTTCCGCATGGTCGCCGGCATACTTGATGACCTTCACGAACTGGTTGATGGTCTTCTGAAAGTCCTGCTGGTTGAAGTAGCACCACGCGATGTAGTACATGGCCAGAACATAGCTCGGGTTGTTCTCCTCGCCCCATTCGACCACCTTCTCATAGGACTTGAGCGCCTTATCCACATCCTTGGCCTCACTGAAGAAGTAGTCGGCAAAGGACATCCAGGCAAAGGGGATATACTTGCTTCTCGGGTATCCCTTGATCAATTCCTGATAAAACTCCCGCGCGCGTTCCCGGTACTTGGATTTCTTGTCCTTGGATTCTTCCTCGGTGGCCATCTGGTCGATACTGTATCCGATGGAGTAAAGGACTTCGTCGAAGTTTGCGAAATCCGAGAACCGGTTCCGGATCTCGATGAACGTCTCAATGGCCTGTTTCCGGAACTCCTTGGCTTTCCCCTCCAGCGCTTTCTGCTCACTCTTGAGCCGCGTCACCTCGGACTTCTTGCCCTCCTTCTTGGCCTGGAAGATCGGCTCGTCGCGCTCACGCGCCATGAAGGTGATCTGCTGATACATGTCGAGATAGGAATCGCCGAGCCGCTTGAGTATCTCGGGTTTGTCCGCGTTGGAATCCGGAGTCTGCTTGACCAGCTTGTCGAGCAGGCTGATCTCCTGCTGCAACAGCTTGAGGGAGCGCACCTCGCGGGTTTTCTTGAACGCGCTCATCTTGATGATCTGTTCGATTTCCTTGTCGAGACCCGGCTTCATCTGCTCTTTTTTCACGACCTTCGGTTTCTCGATCGCCTTGCCCATGGTCACCTGGGATTTCAGGGCTGCGTACTTGCCCTTCTTGGCGCCTGCCGGGCATTGCCAGAGCTCTTTCTCTATGGACTTGTCGACGCACACCTGCTCGCCGTCGAGTGTCCCTCCGGCTTTGACCTCTCCCTTTCCGGTCTGATCTCCGGCGGCCTTCTCGTTGGCGGCAAAGGCGGGTTGAAACGCGTTGATGGACAGAAACAGAGCCAGGACAATCACTATCCGCTTGATGGTCTTCATTTCCTCGCCTCCCTATCTTCCGCACTTCGAGCTGATCGGTTGACGGTAATAGCCCAGCTCGTCTCTCCAGAACTCACCCTCGAAAGGCCACAGGACATGCTCCGCGTCCGATTCCACTTCCTGCTCGGCCGTCTTTTTCGCGTTCAAGGTCTGCTCGTTCGCGATCTCGGCGGTAAGCTGCCCGCGTATGGCGTTCAGGATTTCGATCTGGATTCGTGTGGCTTGGTTGAGGTAATCCCGAAGCTCCTCCAGGAGCCGCTCGTACCTGGACTTGGCCAGGTTGCCGGTGTTGTCCACGGCAACGGATCTTGCCGCTGCGATGTCCTGCTGGATCCTCGCCCCCACGCCGGAATTGATGAACGCCGGAGGCATCTTTTTCAGCCGGTCCATTTCCTCATCGAGATGATCGACGTACTCGATGTTCCGCAACAGGGTCCGGTCGCCCAAGGCGGTCTTGATGATTCTCAGTATCCGGGGCTTCACATCCACCTTCTCCTGTCTCACCAGCTTCAGGAATTCGAAGAAGGCCAGGTTGTCCTGGTACTTCTTCATGAGCTGCGTGAGCTCGTCCTGGATGGGCTGATACTCTTTTGAAAATTTGTCGATGGTTATTTGGGCGTCTTCATACATGCACATGTTGAAATAAATGACCGCCTTCAACACGATGGATTCGGGATAGAACGACGTGTCAAAAAACGGTGAATTCAGGGTGTGGACGTTCCCCAACGCTCGGTCGAGCTGCTCCACCTGGAAATAGGCCCAGGATTCCTCCATGAGCGCGTCCAGGTAATACTCGGAGGACTGGGGGATCTTGTTCCACGCCTCAACGGCGCTGTCCCAGTGTTTCGTGGAATAGTAGATTCTCGCAAGGGAAAGCCATGCCAGGTTGAGGAACCGCTCCTCCTCGGAATTCAGGAACAACATATCCTCGAATTTGTCCACAATGGACTTGAAAGCCTTGGCTGCGGGCTCTGCGCGCCGCTCGCGGACATGGGTGACCCCGGCGAAGAACACGGCCTGAACGAAAAGGTCGCTGTCCTTGTTGACCTCCAGAAAGAAATCGCGTGCCTTGGCGAACTCCCCCTGCCGGTACCAGTACCGGCCCATCAAGAACAATAGCTCGTTGTAAAGGTCTTTGGTCTCGGAGGTGTTAAACTCCTGCAGAACGGAGATGGAGTCACCGTACTTGCCAACGAGCCCGATGATATCCGCCGGCTCGGGCAACTCTCTTGCAAGCTGGGCCAACCACTGCAGCGTCGCCTGGAAGTAAAGATGGCCGGTGGTCATGTTCACGATTTGCTCGAAGACGCCGAGGGCCGCCTGATAGAACTTGAGGTGATAGAGGCACTTGCCCAGGAAGAATTGCGCCTTCTGGACATTGGCGGGTTGATCGCCGGTCTCGCCGTCCACGATTCGCTGGAACTGGACCGAGGCCTGAGCGTATTTCTCCTGCTGATAGAGCCGGAGCGCGTTTGCCAACGCCTCGCTGGGCGGACCCTGCGCAGGGGGCGGAGGGGCGGCCGCTTGGCCAGTCTCATTCGTGGTGAAAACCATGTCCTGCGCTCGGGCCGGGCCGAGACACAGGCAAATGCCCAGGATGACCAGGATTGCTGCGAATTGACACTTGCGGTTCATTGTCACCTCACTTGGATTGCGTTGGCTTTCCATACGGCCCATCGTCACAAAGCACTCCTGACGAAGAAAGTATAAAAGTTCCAACAGCGCTTAACTTTTGATGAAAAAGTCCGGTTTTTGTCTTTCCGACGGATTGCACGGTAGACGTATCTTATTTATAACTATATGGGGTGTCAAGAGTTAAGGATGTATCGAAAATTCAATAAGTTATAGGGCGGCTCCGGCAACTATCCAGCCGAAAACAATATCACTGTATTCCGAATCGAGCTGCTTTCCGGGAGGTGGCGGCATGACATCCCCCGGAACCTGGGAAGCACCCGAAATCTTATACAAGATATAACTTGCGCCTGGCATCCCTGGTTCCACGAGATACCAGTCCTGCCATTGGTCGCTCTTCTTCCCGATAACGGTTTCAACAATTCCGTCTTTCGAGGAAAAGTCGAGCCCATATCCGGCTCCGCCCCGACCGTGGCATGAGGCGCATCGGGATTGGAACAGAGGAAGTATATCTTTCTTAAAAGATATCGCCTGAGGTTCCGGGGCGCCGCCATCGAGATCTTCGAGGAGCCAATCTCCAGTGGTGAAGTACCCCAGAGGTTGAGGTGTCAGGTCCGAACCGCCGAGGGTCTTGAGCCCCTTTTCGGAGTAGACCGCGTAGAGAAGCCCTGGCCTGAGGAGTGACCGAGGTGTGAGATGAATCCTTTTCCTCGTCGGGTCGTAATCAACCGACCCCCAGTACCACAAGTTGCCGGTCATCAGGCGGACGGTGTTCGGGTCTACGGTCCGACCGTCCAGATGGCCGGTGAAATAGATCTCCACTTGCGAATCCAGCGGCACATTCGAAGCCCCTGTTCTGGGACGGGTATAGAGGACCTCGGGTGCCGCGCTCGCAGCGGGAGCCGAGCGAAAATCACATCCTGATGCAACGGAAAGGAAAAGATAGAGGATCGCCGGAAATGCGCGCTTCACGATTCTGAATAGAGCATGAGTTGCTCTTCGATGAGCTTGTCGTTGATGCCCTGGGTGATAGATTCCCCGAGGCAGTCCGCGAGGACGATGAGCAGATCGTCGACTCCCTTGTCCTCGATGATCTTCGCCAACAGAGCGTTGGCCTCCTGACTGCCGTCCTGCCTCAGCATGTCACGAACCGTTTCCAGCGCGATGTCCCCCTTGAAATCGATTTGGAGATTCTGCAGCAGGTATTTGGCTAGCTCCTTCACCTTTCGACCTCCGATCCGGCTCTTGACGCCGTCGCTATGAAATTTTGCTTTCTCCATGCGGCACGGGCCGCCTCTGCATTCCGCGTGTCATTATACCTCGAACGACATCGGACTCAAGGGATTACAGCGCCGAGGCCATCGTCTTTCCGATGTCCGCCGGCGTGGGAGCCACGGCGATTCCCGCGCTCCGGAGCGCTTCGATCTTGCTCTCGGCAGTTCCCTGGCCGCCGGAGATGATGGCTCCGGCGTGTCCCATTCGCTTGCCGGGCGGAGCGGTCCTTCCGGCAACGAAGGCGGCGACGGGTTTCCGGAACTCCCGCTTCACGTAGTCCGCCGTCCGCTCCTCGGCGTTGCCGCCTATCTCACCGATGATCACCACGCCGTCGGTGTCAGGGTCGCTGTTGAACAGCTCGAGAAGCTCGATGAAATCAAGGCCTCCGACCGGATCCCCGCCGATGCCGATGCAGGTGGATTGCCCCAGTCCCAGCGCCGTGAGCTGAGCGACGGCTTCGTAGGTGAGCGTCCCGGACCGTGAGATCACCCCGATACGGCCGGGGCGGTATACCCGGGCGGGCATGATGCCCAGCTTGGCCGCGCCCGGAGTCATGACGCCAGGCGAGTTGGGCCCCACGAGCCTGGATCCCGATCCTGCAAGGCGCTCGCGCACCCGGATCATGTCCAAGGTCGGAATTCCTTCGGTGATGACCACGATGAGCTCCACGCCCGCATCGATCGCATCGATGATCGCCGTGGCCGTGAAGCGTGCCGGTACGAAGATCACAGTGGCGTTGGCGCCGGTCTTCTCCGCCGCCTCGCGCACCGAATCGAACACGGGCACTCGACCCTCCCAGAACGTCCCCCCTTTCTTGGGGGTCACGCCGGCAACGACCGGCGTTTTGTACTCCACCATGGTCTTGGTGTGGAAGGTCCCGGCGCTGCCGGTGATGCCCTGAACCATGACCCGGGTTCGGGAATCCACAAGAATGCTCATGGTCCGGCTCCTCCTCCTTAATGCCTGGCCGCCGAGGCCAGCTCGACCACCATTCTAGCCCCTTCGTCCATGTCCTTCGCGGTCCGGAGATTGATTCCGGACTCGGACAGGATCTTCCTCCCCTCGTCGACCCGCGTCCCCTCCAGCCGCACGACGAGCGGCACCTTCAGCCCCACTTCCCTGGCTGCCTTCGTGACCCCCTCGGCCACGACGTCGCATCGCATGATCCCGCCGAAGATGTTGACGAAGATGGCCTTGACGTTCGGGTCGGTCAGGATCATGCGGAAGGCGTGCGTGACCTGCTCGGTGGTCGCCCCGCCCCCGACGTCGAGGAAATTCGCCGGCTCGCTGCCGTAGTGCTTGATGATGTCCATGGTGGCCATGGCGAGACCCGCGCCGTTCACGAGACAGCCGATCTGTCCATCCAGCTTGATGTAGGAGATGCCGAGCTTCCGGGCCTCCTCCTCCACGGGATTCTCTTCATCGGGATCCTTGAGTTGCTCCCATTCGGGATGCCGGAACGACGCGTTGTCGTCGAGAACCATCTTGGCATCGAGCGCCCAGACCTCTCCGGAACGGTCCACCACGAACGGGTTGATTTCGAGAAGCGAGCAGTCTTCCTTGATGAAGGCTTCGCCGAGGGTTCCGAGGAATCGCTCGGTCTTCCTGGCGACCTCTCCCTCGAGCTTGAGCCGGCGCACCACCCCCTCGGCCTTCTTCTCGGTGAGCCCCTCGCCGGGCATGAACCACTCTTTGATGATGCGCTCCGGATGCTCCCGGGCCACTTCCTCGATCTCCATCCCCCCCTCGGCGCATCCGATGACGCACACGGACCGCCGCTCCCGGTCCACTAGGAGACCGAGATAGAGCTCGCGCTCGATCTGGAGGCCCTGCTCCACGAGAATGCGCTTCACGACACGCCCCTCGGGCCCTGTCTGCCGGGTGACGAGCGGCTTCCCGAGCATGGATCCGGCCGCGGCAAGCGCCTCCTTCTGCGACGTGACCACCTTGACCCCACCCCCTTTGCCCCGTCCTCCGGCGTGAATCTGCGCCTTGACCGCAACGCGCTCACACCGTTTCGTTTCGAATATTTTCGCTGCCGCCCGCTCGGCCTCCTCGACGGAAAAGGCCACGATCCCGAAAGGCACAGGGGTCTGAAAACGGCTCAGGATTTCCTTGGCTTGGTGTTCGTGGATCTTCATTTTCTCTCTGTCTCCCGGGCCTGAAAAACGCTCCGGCAGGCCCGCTTGCGACCCCTATTTATCCATAAACGTCGCTTTCCACAATATCGATCACCGTATTTTTTCCGCTCTTCATTCCGGACCATTCTGCCTGCTCGGTCACGGCTTCGCGTCTGTCTTTATATTATATTTATATCAATTATTTTACTTATGTGATTATCATTTCAAATATTGCATCTTACAATTTCCAGTTAAACTAAAATATGACTGTTTCGCAATCAACTAACCAACAAATTTGCATTATTTCATCATAGTGGTTATATTAACTACAGAGGAGTGAAATAGAATGAAAGGGGCTACATTTCCATACTTGTTCCTACTCATTCTCGGCATCACTTTCTTCCTGCCCGGTTCCTCGCCTGCAGAGGCCGAGGAGAAGGGTCAGAAGGAATGGCCGCTCATCGCCGATCTTCGACCGGATCTCCTGGTCCCCCCCGACCCTTACTGGGTGCCCATCGGGCCACGCGTCGTCCATGATAAGCCTCAACCGGTCGATGAGCAACCCCGGACGTTGCGCTCACGGCTCTCGGACAAGGGAAAGCAGCTCCGCGGCCTCTATCTCACGACCAATTACATCCTCAAGACAGGGGCTGATGAGATCGCGAGGATACTGGACGAATCCTCGGCCAATGCGGTCATCATCGACACGAAGGACGACTTGGGGCGCATCGTGTACTCCACCAGCGTGGCGCAGGCAAAACCCGCGGAGCGCGCCTTCATCGGTGATCTGGCCGGTCTGGTGCGACGTCTCCACGAGAAAGACAAGTACGTCATCGGCCGTATCGTCAGCTTCAAGGATCCCATCGCCGGCAAGAACAGCCCTTCCTGGACCGCCCAGGACCGGAACACCGGCAAGACCTGGACCGACCATGCCGGAGTCCCGTGGCTGGATCCCTGCAACCGGGAGGCGCAGGATTACATCATTCAGATCGCCCGGGAGATCGAGTCCCTGGGATTCGACGAGGTCCAGCTCGATTACATCCGGTTCCCGGTGGACGACAATGCGCGCAACGCCAGGTTCGCGGCCTGCGGCAAGACCCCGAGGGTCGAGGCCACCGCGGACTTCGTGAAAAAGGTTCGCGAATCGATCCGCGTTCCGCTCTCGCTCGATGTGTTCGGTCTCACCACCTACACGGAAGGGGACCCGAACGGCCTGGGCCAGTCCCTGGAGCACTTCGCTCCTTACGTGGACGCCATTTCCCCCATGCTGTACATGTCGAACTTCCCTCGACGTTACTGGCAGAAGTATTCGCCCGAGCGGGTCTATTCCCTCATCTACTCCGCCGTGACCAGCACCCAGCGCCGCATGGGCCCGAACGTGGTGGTGAGACCGCTGCTCCAGGCGTTCAACTGGCGGGTCAGCGAGTTCGGGGTCCCCTTCATCGCGAACCAGATCGCCGCGGCCCGCGCCGCGGGCGCCTCCGGCTTCCTGCTGTGGAACCAGTTCGCGAACTACGACAAGGCCTTCCACGTGCTGCGCGGAATCCAGAACGGGGAGCTCCTTCTGATGGCGTCTGGCTTGTGGAATCCGAAGAACGAAGGCGAAATCGTCACAAGACGATAAGCTCTTTCTGAGGCCGACCGAACACCCGGGGCCCCTCCTCCTCCACGACGAAGTTCTCTTCCAGCGCGATCTCCACCGGTCCTCCGAGCCAGTCCACGCTCGCGTAGACCATGGGCTCCAGGGCGAACACCTGGTCCGGCTCGATCTTGTGCCAGACCGTGCCGCCGTATCTCTCCGGCCAATCCGGACCGATGATCGGTCCCACGTCATGCACCGTGCGGCCGATGGGATGGCCCCCCGCGTGCGGATATTCCTGGTACCCGGCCTCCACAATGACCTTTCTCGCCGCGGCGTCCACGACGGTCGCCGGGATCCCGGGTCGGACCGCAGCCATGCCGGCCTTGTTGGCCGCAAGCGTGGTCCGCCACATCCGCTCGATATCCTCGGGCACGTGGGTCTCGCCTTGCCTGCGGACATACGCGGTGCGCTGGAGATCGCACACATACCCCTGGTTCCCGCCCATCAGGTTGACCCTCACCAGCGAGCCTGGTTGGATCACGAGGTCCGACGGGCCCGAATGTCCCCGGGACTTGCCCGCGGACAGGAAAATCATCACCACCTCGTAACCCAGCTCCGTCATCCTTTTCTCGATGTGGGCTGCGAGATCGCACTCCCGGGTCTTGCCGGGGACGACGAACTGGGGTGAGAGCGTCTCGTAGAGCACGTCCTGGCACACAATGACCAGCTGCTCCAGGAGAGCCACCTCGATGGGCAGTTTCCGGCCTCGGAACGAGACGATCAGCGGTTCGGACGAGACGGCCCTCTTCATCACATCCTCGCCCAGGATCTCATGGAGATAGCTCCACATCCCATAGGTCAGTCCGTCCGCGATCGGGAGGCTTTTCGAATAATTGAGCGCTACGACGTCGGGCTTGGCGTCCTGTATGATCTTCCTGAGTGCCGGGGCGACCCCTTCCGCCCCGTACCCGATCACCTCGTCGTAAAGGTCCTGCTCCCGGATCGAGTCGGCGTCGTACTGGGCGACAATCGCCATTTTCCGAAGGGTTCCCCGGGATCGGATGAAGACCGCGGCGCTCCTCGCCACCACACGCTCGAAGCCCACATCGAATGCGAGCGGGTCCACAGCGCCTTCGCGCGTGAACAGGATCCACATCGAGACGCCGTGTGCGTCCATGCATACGGGAAGCAGCTCGTTCAACCGTTGCGGCTTCAGCGTATCGAGTAGCCCGATCTCACGCATCGCAAATCCCCTTCCCTCTATCCCGACGTTCGCTTCCGAGCGACACTTGGTTATTGGATGCCCCGGGAAACCTGCACTTAGATCATATCGATGAACTCGATTAAAATCAACGCGTTGTTTTCGCTCGGCGAGACCACGGAACCCGGTCCGGGAAACAACGGATGAAGATGCTGTGCCGCTTGCTCTGCCACTCGCTCACATGGTAAAATGAAGTTTATTTGTTCGTTTCGTCAATTGGAAAGGAATCCATGGGGTCTGGCGATAGCAACATGACGCAACGCTTGAGGCGCCCGAATGAGCCCTCGAAGGAGCGCATCGGGCGTTACGATCTCATCCATACCGTAGGCCAGGGGGTCATGAGCACGGTCTACGCCGCCCGGATCTCGGGAACCGACGATTCCGAGAAGCTCTCGGCCGTCAAGGTCATCCATCCCACACTGGTCGCGGACCGCTCCTTTGCCGACCTGTTCCTCGACGAGGCGCGGCTTGCGAGCCGTATCCACCACCCCCATGTGACCGAGATCTTCGAGGTCGGCGAGGAGGACGGCCGTTTCTTCATGGTCGAGGAATTCGTGCTGGGCCAGAGCCTTCGCTCCATGCTCGGCAAGCTGGAAAAGAGGGGCAAGTTCCTGTCCCAACCGCTCGCGGCCCATGTGGCGGCCTGCACCTGTGCAGGCCTGCATGCGGCCCACGAGCTCGCTGACAAGGACGGCCGCTCCCTGAACCTGGTGCACCGGGATGTCTCACCGTCGAACATCCTCATCTATTACGAAGGGTTCGTGAAGCTCTCCGACTTCGGCGTGGCCTGGGCCAAGGACCGGATCCAGCAGACCGATGCGGGCGCCCTCAAGGGGAAAAAGGGCTACCTGTCCCCGGAGCAGGTCAAGGGAGCGACCATTGATCGACGGAGCGACATTTTCTCCCTCGGCATCGTCATGTACGAGATGCTCACGGGTCAGCATCCGTACCCGGGTCCGTCCGATCAGGCCCGCTGGAAGCGGGCCTTGGCGTCCGACTTCAGGTTCAGGTCGCCCAGGGATATCCATTCATCCATCGCGTCCGAGCTGGAGCAAATCATCCTCAAGGCCATGGCGCTCTCGCCGGACGACCGGTTCCCGACCGCCGCGGCCATGGGCGAGGCCCTGAATACCTATATCCGGTCGCAGAGCGAGCCCGCGACCTTTTCCGAGCTTTCCATCCTCATGAACGATCTGTTTTCCAGGGAGATCGTGGAGCATCAGGAGAAGCTCAAGTCCCCCCGGATCACGTCCGTCCCTTCCATCGAGGAAAACGAGAGCGGCCCGGCCGGAACCCCGTCTCCCTCGGCCGTCACGCCCGCAGCGATCTCGCACTCCATGAGCCGGACGATCCGTAGACGCGGCCGGTTCAGGATCGCGGCCGTAGTCGGAGCCATAGCAATCGCCGGAGCGATCGCGCTCCTGGTGGTCTTTCCGGAAAGCGTCCGGGTCGTCCTTCCGCCCCAACGGGACACTCATGCCGCACCGCAGCCTGCCCCGGCCGCGGTCTTGCCGGCGCCGGAACGGGCAGCCCCGAAACCGGAGGTTCGCTCCCCAATCGCGGAAAAGGACGCGGCGCCCGCGAGCGTGCTCTGGACGCTCGACATCCTGCCCCGGAGCACGAGGCTCACGCTGGACGGCGAACCGATACAGCCGGGCACGAGCGAGATCCGCCTGCCCTCGGACGGCCGGATCCATACCCTTCAGGCCATGGCCGCGGGGTACAAGTCCGCCACTTATCCTCTCGCCGCGGACCAGGATCGTGTGGTAAGATTGCATCTTGAACATGGTCGAGCACGGGGGGCAAGGACATCCCGAGCCGATAACACGAAGACCGAGCCGGAGGATGAATCGCTCAATCTCAAGGAGAGCCCCTATTGATGAAATTTTCCATCGTCATTGCAGCGCTCGTCGGTGCATGGTGCGCAGTCGCACCTGCGGTTGCGTCCGAGAAGGCACCGGACCGCACGGCTGAGGCCAAGGCGCTCTTCGCCATGGGCCAGCAGATGTTCGACGAAGGACGCTACTCCGAAGCGGCCATGCAATTCTCCAAGGCCTATGCCGCAGCACCCCGTCCGCAGGTGCTCTATAATATCGCTTTGTCGTACGATAAGGCAGGAGACGTCGTCACGGCCATCGAGAGCTACCGTTGGTACCTGTCCGAGGCTCCAGAGAACGAACAGTCGGACCCTGTCCGCAAGCGGATCGCCGATCTCGAATCCCAGACAGGCCAGGTGACCGCTGACTGCGGCATGAGCCCTTGCACGATATACGTGGACGGCAAGGAACAGAGCCAGGTGCCTGCCAATGTGCTGCTCATGCCCGGCAACCATGTCTTCTCAGCGATGCGCGAGGAGCAGACCGCAGATGAGATCGAGATCCTTGTCCGAAAAGGGGACAAGATTTCGGTGATGCTCGCGACCGGCAGCAAAAAAGCACCGGTCGTGGTTGCCGCGCCGGCTCCGAAGCCTGTCCCGGCCAAGGAGCCGGAGTCGAAGCAGCCCGAGACGGCCAAGAAAGACGAGGGCGTGCCCATGGGGATCCCGTTCTGGGTTGCGTCGAGCGCCACGGTAGCCGCGGGGGTCACAGCGGTCGTGTTCGGCGTGAAGACCCTGGGCGACCAGAAGAAGTTCAAGGATTCTGGCGGGCTGGACAAGGGAATCAAGGAAGATGGGGAGAGGGACCGTCTCCTCACGAACATCTTCATCGGCGTGACCGCGGCGGCCGGAGCCACGGCCGTCGCGTTCGCCGTGTACGAGATCTGGTTTGCGGATGACAAGGATGCGGAATCCGTTTCGCTGGCGCCGTTCCCGGGCCTCGGGCTCGCGGCCGTCGGGAGGTTCTGATGGACAAGCGAATCACTTTTCTGGCTCTCTGGCTGCTGGCCACGGCCGGGTGCACGACCAGCTTCAACCTGAAGAATCCGGATGCGGGCCGGGACGCCTCGCTCGACTCGGCCCTGGACGCATCAGGCGGCTCGGACGGCGACACGGACGGCGATGCGGACGCGGATGCGGGTGCCGACGCGGACTCTGACACGGACTCGGATGCGGACACTGACACGGATTCAGACGCTGATGCGGACACGGACGCCGATGCGGACACGGACGCCGATGCGGACGCGGATGCCGATGCGGATGCGGATGCCGATGCGGATGTCGATGCTGACGCGGACGCCGACGCCGACGCGGATGCCGATACAGACGTAGACGCTGATGCGGATGGTGACACCGATACGGACGTGGACACCGACGCGGATGCCGATACAGACACAGACGCCGATTCGGATACGGATACAGATAGTGACACTGATACGGATACTGACACGGATACAGACACAGACACGGATACAGACACCGATACCGATACGGACACTGATACGGACACCGATACTGACACGGATACCGACACCGATACGGACACTGATACTGATATTGATACTGATACTGATACGGATACCGATACTGATACGGATACCGACACGGATGGCGATGGCGACTGCGGCTGCGGAACCAACAAAGTGGCTTGGCAGTCCGGCCAGCCCTGGAGCAGGTATGTCCTGAACTCCAGGGCCCGGACCTGGGTCTGGGGCGTGCCCAACGGCACCGACTCACCGCCGGGCTGCTACACCACAACAGACGGCGACCACTGCTGGGGAACCGGATCGAGCGCAGGGGAGATCAATGCACATTATGCTGATCGCTCCGAAGACTGCTTCGAAACCCCGGCCATCGACCTGTCCGGATGCGGAGCCGCCACACGCACCTATATCGAGTTCTACCAATGGTGGGAGGCCGAGGACGGTGACTCCCATTACGACGGCGGCCATGTCCAGGTCTATGCGGACACGAACAGCGACAATATCGCCGACTCCTGGATCGATGATGACGACGATCCGAACATCACGCCGGCAGTCGGCTACCCCACCAGCAGCATCTCGGCCGGTAACGCTTCACTGAGCGGCGAGGCCGGCTGGTCCATTGTGGACAAGAACTGGCGCAAAGTGGTGTTCAAAGGCCTCCAGAACACGGCCAACATAAAGTACAATGTCTCCGGGCTCAAGGTGAGATGGTGCTTCGGCTCCGACCGTAGCGGAAGCTATGACGGCTGGTATATTGATGATGTTAAAATTACCACGTATGAAAGCTCGTGCCCGGACTGCACCGGGACATCGTTCTATTCGAATAATTTCGATGTGGACGTAAACAATTTGGTACCAAGCAATGTCTACACAAATCATTCATGGGCATGGGGAGCCTCAATCGCAAACCCCACGGGATGCAGCGGCGGGACCGGCAATTGCTGGGGCACCAATTTGAATGGAAGCTATAATTCCAACGAATGCTCTTGTGTGGAGACACCCACAATGAGCCTGAACAATGACGGGTGTCAGCCGGCCACGGGACCGATACTTTCTTTCGAACATTGGCGTAGTTTCCAAACGTCTTTCGGGGACTATATAGATGGAGCGTTTGTCCAAGCGTGGAACGGCTCATCCTGGGATTTCATCTACCCAATTGCTGGTGATCAAAATTACAATACTGTATATTCCACTTGTATTTCAAATACATTCATGGGATTCGGCGGTGGAGGTGGTGGCGGCTGGAATACTTCAGAATATAGTTTGTTCAATTATATTGGCGTTCCCAACTTCAAGGTA
>Ga0315282_10009669_pt1 | contig 15296 bp, 21 predicted proteins | sample YL17G07_20_MG_FD_203693 | JGI IMG/M metagenome (GOLD analysis project Ga0315282, IMG submission 203693) | Sediment microbial communities from Yellowstone Lake, YNP, Wyoming, USA - YL17G07_20 | ecosystem: Environmental > Aquatic > Freshwater > Lake > Sediment | place: USA: Wyoming | collected... | reverse complement strand
GTCACTCGTCCCTTTAGGGGTCAAATTCCTGTCGGCGCGCGGATGTTAGACTCACGGCTGACGGCCGGGCCGGGATGGGCAGCGCCGGCGCTCTGACCGAACGGACGCCGCAGACGTTTCGGACAGGGCAATCGACCATCAGGGGCGGGGTATTTGGCGGGCGGGGGCATCGAGATGGCCAAGTAGATACGAGATATCGCTTAAGGGGAAAACGACCCACCCAGTGTCAGACGGACTGGCATAAGGGGGAAGTCGACCGCGCCGTGGCAATGGGGACCAGCGGGCCCACACCGTGTTCACCACATCGTTGGGCGGGACGATGACGTCTGTGGTGCACCTGGAGATAGACGAGTACTCAAACCACGTGTGGTTGGGGATGAAAACCTGGCGGATGCGTACCTCGGCCAACGCGGGACGTTCAGTGGAACCTGGGGCGAAGAACTCTACCAGCACAGGCCCCGAGTCCAATACTGGTTGCGGCGGGCCAGCGGGTAAGCTGTGAAGGAGGGAGAAGATAGTCCAACGCGGGGAACATGGGCCGGAGTCTGTATACGCGTAAAGCGGCGCCGGCAAGAACGAGACTTCTGCGCTCGGCATAGTCAAACGCGACCACCAACACGGGTCGCAGTCGGCGGCCGGGTCGACTGACGAGCGGTTGTCCCCAAGTCCGGCGTCCTTTGCAGGGGCCCCTGCCTTGCACAACGGGGAACAGAGATAGCCGAAGACTGTCAGGGCGATGCCGGCGGCGATGACCCAGAGCCAACGACGTTGCCGGCACAAGAGGCGTTGTACCTCGGCGGCAACCTCGGGCGATAGGGGGGCGGGCGGCTCGGGCATCAGAAGCGGCTCCGGATGAGTTGGATGACTTTGCCGACGACGTGGGCGGAGGCCGAGCGCCGGTCGACCCGCACCGGCGGCACGTTCTCGCTAGTGGATAACAGATAGATGGCATCCGGCGCCACCGAGACGCGCTTGAGCAGGACCTGCTCTTCTACGATTGCGACCACGATGTCATTATTGTCCGGCGGGCACGTCTTGTCAACAACGACGATGTCGCCGGCGCGGAAGAGCGGTTCCATCGACCGGCCGGTCACTTTGGAGGCGAAACACTGGCAGCCGGCGTGCTCACTCAGATATATGGGGAGTTTCGGGGACGCGTTACTCAACTCCGCGCCTCTTTCCGCCCGGTCGGCTGGGATTGAGGCTAGGGAATCGACAATCCGAATATCCAAGATTGCCCCAATTGGTAGGGGGATTGTAGGCCCCTGCCAGTCGAAGTCAAGCGCCCGGGCGTGTTCGCTCCCGGCTGAGGGCCGACGGCCCACGCGATTGGCGATTGACGAGTTCCGATTGTCGACTGCCCGATTGTCCGCGGCTGCACGCCAGACGCCTCACGCCCCGCGCCCGACGCCGGACGGCTTGCGGCTCACAGTCTTCGGAACGCGGTCGGCAAGCGGTCAGAGGAGTTCGGTGAGTTGCTCGGTGGTGAGTCCGGCCTGTTTGAGTATGGACTGCAGAGTCTTCGGAGCCAGGGTCCGGCCCGGGTGAATCGGCACCGTAACCAGAACGTCCTTGTCTCGATGGTGGAGGTAGTGATGGCTGCCGTGCGTGCGAACGACCTCGAACCCGGCGAGCTGGAGCGCCTTGAGCACGTCCTTGCCGGTGACACGCGGCAGACGGGTCACAGCGCGGCCGGCTCTATCTCGACCGGTATCTCGACCGGTATCGGCTTGCCCAGGTCTTTCAGGGCCTCAAGGTAGCCGGTGATGGCTTCCTGAGCGTTGGCGATGGCCTCGTCCCACGTCGCGCCTTCGGTTATGCAGCCGGGCAAGGCGGGGACAGTGACGGTGTATCCGCCGTCCTCATTCTTCTCCAAGTCAATCAAGTATCTTGCCTGCATGGTTCTATCATACTCCGCCTGCCAGACAAGTCAACGCGATGGCGTTCCGCCTCGAACAATCGGGAGACAATCTTCCACGCTCCCGGTTCCGGTGCAGGCTGGCGGCAGCCATGCGTCGAACCTACGCATATTGCCACGCCGCATTGTGCCTCCGATTCCGGGCGAGCGGAACGGTACAGCCACCAATTCCCGAAGCGGGAAATTGGATGGCAGTCCCGTCGCGTGCGACAGGAACCGCGGACCACCTAACGCCTCCAGAGAATGACCCTGGGGGCTGCCTCCGGAATGACCCCGGGGTTAGCCCTCCAGATAACTCCGGGGGTAGCCCGAGGAAGCACGCCGGGGGTGGTGTCCCAGCGTGCCCCCGGGATAGCCCGGTACACGGTTCCGGGCGTGGCTCGGAAGAGCACGCGGGGGGCCGCCCGGGGTACGGCCCCGGGGGTGGCCTCCCTCATGCCCCTGGGAGTGCGTTAAGCCTCAGGTTTTCTGGGGTATTGCGTTGACAGCATGGGTTGCGTGGTCTAGTCTTTTCTGTATAATCGTCGAAATCGCGGAGGCTTGAGTATGAAGCGTTCTTCAGACACGTTTGTTTTCACGCCTGAGCTGGGCGCACGGCTGCGGGCTTTGCGTGAGCGGGCAGGCCTTTCTCAGGGCCAGCTCATGCTCCTGGCCGGCCGCTTCGGCAAGGGCGCAGGCATGGTCGCGAGCCGGTTGGAACGGGGCGAGATTCCTTATCCGTCGCTGGGGCTGATTGTGGACTACCTGCGGGCGTGCGGGGCAGGGTTCAGAGAGCTGGCTGATTTGCTCGGGCCGGCAACCATGAAGCCGGTGCCGTCGGAGAGCCCGGAGGAACGGTCACGGCGGCGTGACTCGTTCGCCGCCTCGGTCGCAGCCGGAGCAAGCGTCGAGGATGCGCTGGCATATTCAACGTCGAAGCGCAACTGAGCGGTCCGGGTTTTGGTCTTGCATCGTCATGAAGACCGGGCCGCCTGCCTGCTGTCTTCGCGTTCCGCGGGCTCGCTCTGCACCGGTTCCCCGCGCGTTTCCTTGACTCTCCCGGTCTGGCAAATATAGTTCACCTGTGAAAATCGCAATGGTCGGTACGGGCTACGTCGGGCTGACCTCGGGCGCCTGCCTGGCGAAAGTCGGCCACGAGGTCATCTGCGTGGACAACGACGCCGCGAAAGTCGAAGTCCTGAAATCGGGCGGCATCCCCATCTACGAACCCGGCCTGCCTGAAATCATCCGGGAAACCGTCGCCGCCGCCCGTTTGAGCTTCACCACCGACATCAAGGCCGCGGTCAGCAAGAGCGACACGAGCTTCATCGCGGTCGGCACGCCGCCCCGTGACACGGGTGAGCCGGACCTCGCCTACGTCGAGAACGTCGCCCGCGACATCGCGGGCAGCATGAAGCGCTATCACCTCGTCGTAGAGAAGTCCACGGTGCCGGTCCAGACCGGCAAGTGGGTGCGCACGACCATCGAGCGGTACAACCGGGACAAGACGCCGTTCGACGTCGCATCGAATCCCGAGTTCCTGCGCGAAGGCTCCGCGGTCGATGACTTCCTGCACCCGGACCGGATTGTCGTCGGCATCGAGAGCGAACGGGCGAAGAAGCTGATGAAGGAGGTTTATGCGCCCATCGACGCGCCCATCGTCTTCACGGATTTGGCCAGCGCCGAGCTCATCAAGCACGCATCGAACGCTTTCCTCGCCATGAAGATATCCTTCGCCAACGCCCTGGCCGTGGTCTGCGAGGCATCGGGCGCCGACGTGCGACAGGTGACCGCGGGCGTCGGCATGGACGCGCGCATCGGCCCGGCCTTCCTCGACGCCGGCATCGGCTACGGCGGATTCTGTTTTCCCAAGGACCTGCGCGCGTTCGTCCGCATTGCCGAGGAACTGGGCTATGACTTCAAGCTCCTGAAGGACGTCGAGGCCATCAACGAGGACATGAAGCGAAGGTTCGTGCGCAAGGTCCAGGGCGTGCTCTGGAACCTGCGCGACAAGAACATCGGCGTGCTGGGCCTGGCGTTCAAGCCCAACACCGACGATATGCGCTTCGCCCCTTCCATCGACATCATCGCCGACCTGGTGCGCGAAGGCGCGCACGTCCGGGCCTTTGACCCGCAGGCGATGGAGCGGGCGCGCAAGGTGATTCCCGGCATCACCTTCTGCGAACGCGCCGAGGATGTGGCTGAAGAAGCCGACCTGCTGGCCGTTGTCACCGAGTGGCCCGAGTTCAAGCGGATTGACCTTGCTGCGCTCAAAGGGCGGATGCGCCTGCCCATCATCTGTGACGGCCGCAACCTGTTCGACCGTGCCGACCTGGAACAGCTCGGCTTCACGTACATCGGGGTAGGCCGGTGAGGGCGCTCGTCGCAGGCGGGGCCGGGTTCATCGGCTCTCATCTGTGCGAGTACCTGCTGTCCCGTGACGTGTCGGTGGTCTGCCTGGACAATCTCGTCACCGGCCGCCGCGGCAACATCGAGCACCTCGCGCAGGACCGCAGGTTCAGCCTCATCCTGCAGGACGTCACCCGGCCCCTGCGCGTGCGCGGCCGCGTGGACGTGGTCTTTAACCTTGCCTCGCCCGCTTCGCCCCGCGACTACCTTGCGCTGCCGCTTGAGACCCTGGCCGTAGGCAGCGCCGGCACGCGCAACCTCCTGGAGCTGGCCCGCGCGGGCAGCGCCGTGTTTGTCCAGGCTTCGACCTCGGAAGTCTACGGCGATCCGGACGTCCACCCTCAGCCGGAGACCTACTGGGGCAACGTGAACCCGGTGGGCGTGCGCTCGGTCTACGACGAGTCCAAGCGCTTCTCCGAGGCGCTCGTGATGGCATACCACCGCCGCCACGCCATGCCCACCCGCATCGCCCGGATATTCAACACATACGGCCCGCGCATGAAGCTCGACGACGGCCGGGTCGTGCCCAACCTGATTCACCAGGCGCTCACCGGCCAGCCCTTGACCATCTATGGCCGGGGCAGGCAGACGCGGAGCTTCTGCTACGTATCAGACCTGGTCGAGGGCCTGTTCCGGCTTGCCGGCTGCGCCGACCCGGGGCCCGTGAACCTCGGCAACCCGGTCGAGTTCTCGATTCTCCAATTCGCCCGGCTGGTGCAGCGGCTGGTCGGGTCCAGGAGTCCGCTCCGGTTCGAACCACTGCCCGCGGATGACCCCAGGCAGCGCCGGCCCGACATCCGCCGGGCAAGGCGGCTGCTCGGCTGGACCCCGAAGGTGGGTGTCGAACACGGGCTTGAGATTACCATCGAATGGTTCCGCTCTGCGCGATGAGGATTGAGGCACGAGGAATGAGGAGCGAGGACTGCTCCTCCTTCATCCTCCATCTTCCGTCCTCTCTTCGATGAGACGCCTCGGAGTCGGCGTGATTGGCTTGGGTCGCTGGGGCCGCAATTACCTCAAGACCCTTGCCCGGCTGCCTGATTGCAGCATCAAGGCGGTTGCCGACCGAGACCGGTCGGCGCTCGCCGGCGTCCAACCCGGGCTACGCACGTTCTCAAGCCACGAGGCATTGCTTGACGACCCGGACGTCCGGGCCGTAGTGATAGCTTCGCCCGACGAGACTCACTACGAACTGGCGCGCGCCGCGCTTGCGGCGGGCCGGGACGTGCTGGTTGAGAAGCCGATGGCCACGAATGTCCGCGACGCCGAGATGCTTGTCGAACTGAGCCTGGCCCGGGGACTGGTCCTTCTTGTCGGCCACACGATGCTCTACCATCGTGGTTTCGACCGCCTCGAGCAGACGGTCGCGTCCGGTTCAATCGGCCGCATCGCACGCCTGACCGCGGCGCGCACGTCCTCCGGCGCGTCCCATCGTCGCACGAACGTACTCCAGGACCTGGTTCCCCATGACCTCGCCATGGCCATAGTGCTGCTCGGAATGCCGGTTGCAGCGCGTGCACGCGCCGGCCGTGATTCAGGCCCGAGCCTCTCCTACCAGTTGCTCTTCCCCGGCGACGCGGTTATGTTCGGTTGGGCCGCGTGGCAGACCCCGCCCCATGTCCGGCGCCTGCGCGTTTCAGGGACCCGCGGCACGGCCGTATTCACCGACGGCCCGATTGACCCGGACGAACGACTCGACATCACGAATACGCCTCTCGGCCGCCAGTGCGGCGACTTCATCGCCTCGTCTCTGCATCGAACCACGCCGGCGAGCGACGGCCGGCAGGGGCTTCTCGTAACGCGCTCGGCCGCGGCGCTGGCCAAATCCCAAGCCGCCGGAGGCGCCTGGATCCCGGTCAGCCCGGCCTTGTCCCACTCGACCGGACAACCGGCCGACGCCGCCGCCTGCGCCTGCGAACCGGCATGAGGCTGTCTGTGCTCATCCCCGTGTACAATGAAGAGAAGTCGGTGGCGCGGCTCATCGACTGCGTCAAAGCAGTGCCGGTGGACAAGGAAATCATCGTCGTCGATGACCACTCGCGCGACCGGACCTTCGACGTGCTCCAGAGCCTCTCCGGGATTCAGGTGTTCCGGCACCCGGTCAACCGGGGCAAGGGCGCGGCAATCAGAACCGCGCTCGCCCACGCCAAGGGCGACGTCGTGATAATCCAGGACGCCGACCTCGAGTACGACCCGGCTGAATACCCGTCCTTGCTCGCCCCTTTTGCCGACCCGTCGGTGGACGCGGTGTACGGCTCCCGGTTCCGCGGCGAGTCGAGCTTTCTCTTCCTGAGCCGGCTCGCCAACTACTTCCTGACGTTCCTGACCAACAGCCTGTTCGCCGGCCGGGTCACGGACATGGAGACCTGCTACAAGGCGGTCCGGCGCGAGTCGTTGCAAAGCCTGGGGCTGACCGCCAACCGGTTCGAAATAGAGCCCGAGATAACCGCCAAGCTGCTGCGCAAGCGCTGCCGGATAGCCGAGGTCCCCATCCGCTACCGCGCCCGCCGGGAAGGCAAGAAGATAGGCGCGAAGGACGGCATGATGGCCTGCTGCTTCCTGGCCAAGTGGTACGTGAAGTAACCGGCCATGTCAAGCGCGCCATCTGCACACGAGCGAGCCGTCGAGCTCTCCGGCGTCTCGCGCCTTTACCAGGGCTCCTGGCCGGCCCTGACCGAAGTCAGCCTCAACATCGAAAAGGGCGATTTCGCGTTCATACTCGGCGCGACCGGGGCAGGCAAAACTACGCTGCTGCGCCTGCTCTACCGCCAGGACCTGCCCGACTCGGGAGACATCCGGGTGCTGGGCCACCATCTCAACACGATGCGGCCCAGGGAAGTGCCGGTCCTGCGCCGTCGCATCGGCATCATCTTCCAGGACTTCAAGCTGCTGGCCGAGCGCACGGTCTACGAGAACCTGGAGTTCGTGTTGCGGGCAGTGGGCACCGACGCGGCCGTGATTCCGGGCCGGATTCAGGAAACGCTCAACCGCCTCGGCCTCATTCACAAGAAAGACAGCTACCCGCACCAGCTCTCGGGCGGCGAGCAGCAGAAGACGTCCATCGCCCGGGCGCTCGTCAAGGAACCCGAGCTCCTGCTGGCCGACGAGCCGACCGGCAACATCGACCCCAAAGCCTCGGCCGACATCCTGAACATCCTCAAGGACATCAACTACCAGGGCGCGACCGTGGTCATGGCCACGCATGACGCGGACCTGGCCGAACGAACCCGGCGCCGGCGCGTGACCCTGGACGCGGGCCGAATCGTACGCGATGAAGGCTAGCTACATACTCGAAGAGGCCTGGCGCAGCGCCGTCCGCAACCGCGGCACCTACCTGCTCGCCGCCGCGGTCCAGGCCATCTGCCTGATTCTCTTTTCCATCTTCCTCGTGCTGACGTTCAACGTATCCACTCTGGTCCGGGCTGCGAGCAAGCGCATCGAGCTCTACGCCTTTCTGTCCAGCGACGCCGACGCGAACGTCCTGACCGCCCTGGCTACGTCGATAGAAGGCGTCACCGGGGCGCGCTACGTATCCAAGGACCAGGCGCTCGAAGAACTGCGCAGCGACCTGGGCGAGGACAGTTCGCTCACCACCGCCATGGGCGAGAACCCGCTGCCCGCCTCAATCCGGGTCACGGTTCACCCCGGCTACGCGTCCGCGGCCCAGTTGGACGAAATCGAGAAGAAACTGACCCTGCTCCCGGGCGTCACCGAGGTCTGGTCCGGCAAGGACCTGATTGCCCGGCTCAACCGCGTGGCGCGGACCATACTCCTGCTCGACATCCTCATCCTCGTCATCATCTCGATGGCGGTGGCGTTCATCGTGTTCCAGACCGTGGAATCCTCCATCGTATCCCGCTGCCGGGAGATTGAGATAATGGAACTCGTCGGCGCTTCCGGTATCGCGGTACGCGCCCCGTTCATCATCGAAGGCGCCTCGCAGGGGCTCATCGGCGGCGCGGTCGCGTTCGCGCTCGTGTACGTCCTCTACCGCTTCGTCGTGACCGCGATCCCCTCGCCAATCTTCCCGATTTCGACCGTCCTCGCCTTCGACCTCGGGCTCGGCGTCGTCCTCGGGCTCGTCGGCTCGGTGATTGCCCTCAATAGGATTCAGAACCTGCAGCGGCAGGGACTCAAAGTCGGTACTCCCGATGCCGGCCTGCGCTGATTGCACCCAAGGTGCGCTGCCTTAGCCTGCTTCTGCTCGCCGCGGTGCTGCTGCCCCTGCACGGCCAGGATAAGTCAGGCTCCTCACTGCCCGGAGACACCGGACTCGCTCCCCTGCCCACCGCCTCGGACCTCGACCGGCAGATAGAAGAAAACCAGCAGAATCTCGAACAGACCCGCCAGCGCCTGTCTGACCTGGACTCGCACCTTGACCAGCTCGGAGCAAGGGAAAAGGCGAGCCTCACCCGAATCGGCTCGCTGGAAGAACAAATCAGCCTCACCAGCAAGTACATCCGGCAGTTGGAGGCACAGGCCACGGCCCGCACCCAGGAAATAGCCCGGGTCGCTCAGCAGATTCAACAAACCTCGTCCGGGATTCGCGCCCGCCGCAAGGACCTGGGCCGGCGCCTGACCAGCATCTACAAGTACGGCCGGACCCTCCCGCTCGAGGTAATCCTTACGACTAAGACCCTGCCCGAGGTCTACCGCAAGATGACCTACCTGCGCTGGATCGCCCGGGCCGACGAGAAGCTGTCGGGCGAGCTCACCAGCCTCAACCAACAGCTTGCGCGGCAGCGGTCCCAGTTGGCCGAGGCCCATGCCGAGCTGGAACGGCTGCAGGACGAACAGGTCACGCAAAACAACTCCCTGAAGTCCGCCCGCAAGTCCGAGTCGGAAATGCTCAAGAAGATTCGCAGCGAGCGCGAATCAAACCAGGCTTTGGCCAAGCAACTCGAAGAATCGGCCCGCAAGCTCGAATCGATGGTGGCCGACCTCGAACGGCGCCGCAGCGCGCTTGCGACCCCGGCCGGCCTCCACTACTTCGAGCAGAACAAGGCCCGGCTGCCCTGGCCCATCAAGGGCAGGGTCATCGCCGGCTTCGGCTCCAAAGTGCACCCCCGGTACAAAACCCGGACCACCAACCTGGGCATCGACATCAAACCCGGTGCCCGCGGAACCGTGTCGGCCATCGCCGCGGGCAAGGTCGTCTACGCCGACCAGTTCATGGGCTACGGCAACCTCATCATCGTCGACCACGACCGCGGGTTCTACACCCTCTACGCCAATCTCGACGAGATGGCCGTGGGCGTCGGCAAAGAGGTCGCCGCGGGCACGGCCGTCGGTACGGTCTCCGACTACCTCCACTTCGAAATCCGGCGCGACGGCAAACCCGTGAACCCGGCTGACTGGCTGAGCCCGTAATGGCGTTCAAGTCAGTCATCGGCCAGGCGCGCGTCTGCCGGCTGCTTGAGGCCTATCTGGCGCACGGTGAAATCCCGTCCCTGCTCTTTGTGGGCCGGCCCGGAGTGGGCAAACGCATCGTCGCCCTTGAACTGGCCCGCGCCGCCGACTGCCTCGGTCCTGAGCCGCGCCCGTGCGGCAAGTGCAACCCCTGCCGCACAATCAGCCGACTCCACAACCCGGACATCAAGCTCGTATTCCCTATCGGGCCGCTCGGCCGGCGCAGCAGGTCCGAGGATGCCGACGATGAAGACGACGAGGACGACACCAGCGCCATATCCGCCACGCTCGACCGCTACCCCGAATTCGAGTTGGGCAAGACTCAACCGATTCCCGACACCAAGCACCGCATCCGCATCGAGCTGATTCGCTGGCTGCGCGCCGAGATGTCCCGCCCGCCGCACTCGGCGCGGCGCCGGTTCTTCATCATCCTGCACGCCGACCGCATGACCGACGAGGCGGCGAACGCCCTGCTGAAAATCCTCGAAGAACCGCAGGAAACCACCACCTTCATCCTGACAACCGACAACCCCCATCAACTGCCCGATACCATCCGCTCCCGCTGCCGGACCGTGCGCTTCGCGGACATCTCGGCTGAGGCCATCGCCGAATACCTCTGCGAAAAGATGCACGTTGACCAGAGCACGGCCGAACTGGCCGCGGCCGTTGCCGAAGGCTCGCTGGCAAGGGCCGTCCGCTTCATCAAGAAACCCGAGGAGCTGCTTCTTGAGCCGGTCGTCAAGTACTTCGCGTCCTCCTCGGGCTCAAGTGACCGTGTAATCCTCGGCGCGCTACAGCAACTGGCACGCCAGCCGCAATGGATGGTGACCGGCACCTTGTTATTCCTCTTCCGGGAGACCCTGCGCGTGAAGCTCGGACTCGGCTCGGCCTACGGCCGGAGCAACCCCGCGATATCCGACCGGGCCGCCAGGTCAGACCTGGACTACCTCACGCGCGCGGTTCGGTATCTCCTCACGCGCGACCGCGACTCGGCCCTGTACACGAATCCCAAGCTATCCATGTACAGCCTGCTCGCGGCCGTGCGCCAGCCCTCGACCCAGCCCGCTCACCCTGCCCGCAAACCCCGGCAATAACCCTCCCAGCCCGCGCCCGAGTAGACCCGTATTTTCGCCCTGTAAACCCGGGCAAGACCGGCGACACGACAAAACCTGCTCCCCGCGACCCGGCCACTCGGAACTCGACAATCGTCAATCGCAAATCGCGTGAGCCGTCGGCCGCTTCGTCGCACGCACCTGACTCCTCCGCAAATCGCCGACCGGAGACCATCAATCGCAAGAGCCATGCTCCCGTCTCGACTCGGTCTTGCTTGACGCCCGGCGTGCTCCGCCCTATGCTGACTCAGTCTGGAGGACATGCTGATATGAATACAGTAAGAGACGAAGCCAGGAAGCTCATTGACCAACTGCCCGACGAAGCCACCTGGGACGACGTCATGTACGAGCTGTACGTGAAGAAGAAGCTCGCCGTCGCCCTCAAGGCCGTCGAAGACGGTCGGGTAGTAGCCCACGACGCGGTCAAGAAGAAGCTCCTGGCCGAATGAAGCTCGTCTGGTCTGAGCCGGCACTGGCCGACATCGAGAGCATCCGCGACTATATCAGGCGCGACTCCGAGTTCTACGCCAGCCGCTTCATCAACCGGATAATCGAGGCCGTGGAGACCCTTGTCGAGCTCCCGGCCAGAGGCCGGCTCGTACCCGAGGCCGACGACCCGAACACACGGGAACTCCTCTTCCAGAACTACCGCATCATGTACCGACTCGAAAGCGAGCGCATCATCATCCTCGCCATCGTCCACGCAGCCCGCGACTGGACCCAGAAGGAACTCAAACCCTGGGACGCGACATGAGCCGGACGCAGTCGGCCCGCAAACGCCGGAGCCGTAAGCCGTGAGCCAACGTCCCGCGATGGAACTCGAACCCCGCCCGGCCTTGACGCTCCCGACTGTGCGGCTAGACTTGGATTGAAAGGAACGCACGCATGAATCACAGAAGGTTCACCGCCGTGATAACGAAGGGAGAGAACTGGTACGTCGGCCACTGCCTGGAACTGGACGTGGTCAGTCAGGGCAAGACCATCGAGGAAACGCAGGCCAACCTGAAAGAGGCCGTGGAATTGTACCTTGAGAGTTTCGGCTCCGACGACCAGCCGCAGAGCCTCGGCGAGGTCGTGCTCTACCCGCTGGAGGTGGCGGTCGGTGCCTAAGCTGCCCGTCGTCTCCGGCAGGCAGATGGTGGCCGCGTTGAAGCGAGCCGGGTTCGAGCAGGTTCGGCAACGCGGAAGTCACGTCAGCCTGCAGAAGGGCAGCTACCGGACCATCGTGCCGCCCCACTCCGACCTCAGCCCCGGAGCCCTGCTGGCAATCCTGAAACAGTCCGGCCTCACCCGCGACGGACTCCTCAAGCTGCTGTGAACCGGGAAGGCAGGCCGTCAGCCGCAGGCCGTGATCCCTCTTCCCCGTCTGCCTGACTCGCCACTCCTCATCCACCCGACGCATCGCCGATTCTCTCTACGGCGTTTGACAAACCCCCGGCTCTGGTTATCCTCGGTTAGTGCCTAGGAAATCCGTGCAGCCAGCGGCCGGCCGGAACCGCGCGCGCGCGGTTGCCTCCAAAGACCGATGCTTCGCCAAAGACGCGCTGGCGGCCGGCCCGCAGCTGGAGATGGAGCAGTTTGGCACGTCCGATGCGCCCCGCAGCCGGTTCCGCGACTCCGCCTTCATGGAGAACCGCGACGTGCCGGTCCACCGCTGGATTCCGTGGATTGCCGGCTTTTCGTCCACCTTTGTGGATGACTGCATGCGCGAGTTCCTGCCGCACGGGCAATCCGGCCGTTGTACCGTACTCGACCCCTTTGCCGGCGTCGGCACGACGCTCGTCGCCGCAGTCGCCGCGGGCCACAACGCCGTCGGCTTCGAAATCAACCCCTACGCGACACTAGCCAGTCGCGTCAAGGTCAACTCCCCGCGTCTCAACCTCACGGCCCTTGAGAAACACCGCGGTCGCTACGCCGACCTGAGCAGGAACGGTGCCCGGACTGCACGCGGGGACCGGCCTTCGGACTTCGCGACACGAATCCCGTTCTTCAGTCCGTCGGTAGAGCGGCAGGTCTTTGGGTTTCAGGCATACCTGCGCTCCATCCGGGACGCGGACATTGCTGACCTGTTCCGGCTCGCATTCGGCGCGGTGATGGTGAGCTTCTCCAACTATACCTACGAACCCAGCCTTTGCTCGCGCCCGGGAGCCGGCAAGCCGCTGGTCAAAGATGCCGACGTACACGAAAGCATCCTCCGCAAACTGGACCAGATGGTTCGGGATATCCGATGGCTCCAAGAAGGCTTGGGACAGATTCCTCAGCCGGGAACCGGAACGGTCCACCAGATGAGCTTCATGGATTCCGCGACCGTGCTCCGGCCCGGGAGCATCGACCTGATGGTCACGTCCCCGCCGTACATGAACAACTACCACTACGTCCGCAGTACTCGCCCCCAGCTCTTCTGGCTCAGCCTCATCGGTTCCCGGGCCGACCTGCGCCTGCTGGAAGAGAACAACGTCGGGAAATACTGGCAGACCGTGCGCGACGCCAAGCCGGTCGGGCTCGAATTCAACGACACGGCACTGGAGAACCTTCTGCAGACTATGCGGGCAACACGGACGGACAAGGGCGCGTACGGCGGCCCGGGATGGGCCAACTACGTCGCCACCTACTTGAACGACACGCAGCGGTTCCTGCGCGTCCTGAAACCGTCGCTCGCCCGTGGGGCAACAGCGGTCATCGTCATCGGGAACTCAATCATCCAGGGCCACGAGGTCAAGGTTGACCGCATCCTGGCCGAACTCGCTCTCAGGCTCGGGTATGCAGTCGTCGGCATAGAGATGCTCAGGACCAAGCGAGTCGGGGCCAGCATCACCAAATCGGCCGTCCGCCGCGGACAGTCATCAGCAGCCACGCTCTATGAGAGTGCGGTCATGCTCCGGAAACGTTAGGCCGTCGTGGACAAGCAACCCGGTTCCACGAACGGCAAGCCTCACCGACCCTACAACCCGCTGGAGAAAAGACAGCTCGCAGAGAGCATTGTCCGTGAGCTCCTCGGTCACGACGTGCACCCGCTGCCGCCGACCGAGTCCTTCCCCGGCGCTGGCATCTACGTGATCTACTACCGGGGCGGATTCCCGCTCTACCGGCCCCTGGCTCAAGCCAACGCGAAGTCGTGGCGGCAACCTATATACGTCGGCAAGGCCGCGCCTCCGGGCGGCAGAAAGGGCAGCGAGTTCTCAGAAGAACCGCCGCAAGACCCGGCCCTTTTCCGCCGGCTCGACGAACACGCCGAATCCATCCGGCTAACTCGGAACCTGGCTCTCGGCGACTTCCGGTGTCGCCACCTGGTCGTGGACGAAGTGTGGATTCGTCTCGCCGAGTCGCTCCTGCTCGACAGCTTCAAGCCGCTCTGGAACGTCGTCATTGACGGCTTCGGCAATCACGACCCGGGCAAAGGCCGCCACATGGGCAAGCGTCCCAACTGGGACACCGTTCATCCGGGCCGGGCTTGGGCGGCCAGACTCCAGCCCAGCGCGCTTACACTCGACGAACTAAAACCGCGCATCGCCGACTACATGGCCCAACTCCGGCCCGCCCCGCCCGCTTGACACGAACAGCCCCGGTGCTACCATGTCCGAGATGGAGACAGGAGGCGACCCGCCATAGAGGGAGATGGACGAGCCGATGACCGCAAAGCCCGCGCCGAGGCGCTGCCCGGCGCTGCTCGAAGAAAGGAGGAGCGTTGAAGACTGCACTGGTGTTTGCATCTGTCCTTCTCGCACTGTCAACCGTTAGTGCGCGGCCTTACGAGGGCATAGGAGTCGTCGCCGGGGCCGGTCTGTCATCCTTGGGATACGAGCCCTCGGAGCCATACAGCAGGAGGTTGGCTCCTCAAGGTGGGCTCATGCTGGACCTGTTCTCGTCGTACCTGCGGGTAGAACTGCACTACTTGCAGCGAGGCCAGTATTCGCTTACGGACTACCTGAACGAGCGCGGTGAGTTCATGGGAACAATCCGAGAGGACTGGTGGGCTGACTATCTGACACTGCCGGTCATGGTCCGTTTCATTGCCGACGTCCGCCCTGCGCACCTTTTCCTCACCGCAGGGCCCAGGATGGACGTACTTCTGGCCTATTGGCAATCCACGACGTGGGGACCAATCCTTCGAAGGAGCTACTTCCAGCCGGTGAATGTCGGAGCCAACTGGGGCGTTGGTGCCATCATTCCGTTGAAAGCCGTTGCCATAATCCCCGAAGTCCGCATGTCTCATACGTTCAACAACGCCTACCGAACCCGGAGCACTGTCCTGCACCCGTCAGCGCTGGAGGTTGTGGTCGGCTTGAGGTTCTAGTGTCGCCGCAGGTCTTGCCCGTGACACCAGAGCTGATGGGCCGAGCGCCCGCCTAGAAGCCCGGCCGAAAAGTCTTGACAAACGTCCGGTTCTATGTTAGTCTTGGGTCATCGCTGAGCAGTTGGCAGACAGCCCGAAGCTTTCCGAGAGGAGGCGTCTTGGTCGGACACGTTGA
>Ga0315282_10009668_pt1 | contig 15296 bp, 11 predicted proteins | sample YL17G07_20_MG_FD_203693 | JGI IMG/M metagenome (GOLD analysis project Ga0315282, IMG submission 203693) | Sediment microbial communities from Yellowstone Lake, YNP, Wyoming, USA - YL17G07_20 | ecosystem: Environmental > Aquatic > Freshwater > Lake > Sediment | place: USA: Wyoming | collected... | reverse complement strand
AAGGCTTGGAATACGAGCTTCTGTTCATTCGATGAGATTCTAAACATTTATGCACCGCCTAAAGGCAAAGTTTTGGAATCGGATGCGCTTGGCTTCCTTGAGATCGTTTCGAAGAAATACTTCCAAGTCTGCCACGATGCAATATGGAAATATGATCCGAATCATCTCATACTTGGGTGTAGGTATGCTTTCAAACCACCTGACGAAGCACTTAAGGGATGCATCGGCTACATCGACGTGATCTCGATAAATAACTACGGCGATGAACCGCCACTGAAGGAGCTCAGGACCATAAACGCGCTAACGGGTCTGCCCATAATGATCGCGGAATTCTCCTTCAAAGCCATGGACTCTGGTCTGCCCAACATGAAGGGCGCGGGCGTACCTCTGAATACACAGGAGGAAAGAGCAGACCACTACGAGATATACGTTAGGAAACTCATCTCCGAGCCTTATGTTGTAGGCTATCACTGGTTCGAGTATACTGATGAGCCCATTGAAGGGAGGTTTGATGGTGAGAACAGTAATTACGGACTTGTCGATATCAAGGACGAACCATGGATGGTCTTGGTGAGCCGGACCAAAGCAATTAACCTTCAGGCAGAGATCTTACACCTTCAGGCTGGGAACAATGCAGTAACATTCTATGTATCGCCGAATGGAGATGACCGCTGGTCGGGGGGTTTTCCCTCGCCAAGTCCTAACAAGACCGATGGCCCTTTCGCCACTATATCGAGGGCACGAGATGCGATACGTCAGCTGAAGGCAAGCAAGGGAAACCTTGAGAGGCCAGTCATTGTCCTAATCAGAGGTGGCAACTACTTTCTGAATGAGTCATTGCTCTTCACAGCTGGCGATTCGGGGACGGACTCCTATCAAGTCCTATACATTTCCTATCCGGGCGAAACCCCGGTGATAAGCGGTGGGAGGCTCATAACCGGTTGGAGGCAAGTAATTGTCGGCGGAAAACAAATGTGGGCAGCGGATATCCCGGAGGCACGAGATGGCAAATGGCCCTTCCGCGAGCTCTGGATCGACGGACATAGGCGCATTCGTGCAAGGCACCCCAACAAGGGCTACCTGCGTATTGCTGACCTGCCAGATGTTACCTCCCAAACGCAATGGACAGAAGGACAAAGGCGTTTCAAATTCTATGAAGGTGAACTGGTGGCTTGGAGTACAGCAACCGAGGCTGAAGTGGTAGTGATGAATCGTTGGGTAGAGTCTCGCTTGCCCATAGTGAGCATAGATGAGGCCGAGCACCTAGTAACGTTCAACATTAGCAGCGCCTTCCGCCTCGATCCCGGCGACCTCTACTATGTGGAGAATGCCCTCGAGCTGTTGGGCTCCCCTGGCGAGTGGTACCTTGACCATAAGGCTGGCACGCTTTATTACATTCCTATGCCTGGCGAGAATATGAGTGAAGTAGAGGTCATCGCGCCGATCCTTTCACAGTTACTGAGGCTTGAGGGTGATGTGGGGGATGAACTCCCTGTGCATCATGTCATATTTCGTGGCCTGACATTCGCCCATACAGAATGCTCTTTGCCCTCGGATCGGTCTGGCTTTGGACAGGCAGCTATCGTCGCTCCCGCCTCATTCTATGGCGAGGGCACCAGCCGATGCGCGATTGAGTTCTGCAACTTTATCCATCTCGGAACCTATGCTATTGAACTCTCGCGTGGTTGTAATAGCAACACGATCGTTGGATGTGAACTATCTGACTTGGGGGCAGGAGGCATCAAGATCGGAGAGCGGGTTGTGCGTAACGAAGAGTAGAATCAGACACATGATAATGAAGTCTCAGATTGCCACATCTATGACGGCGGGCTAGTCTATCATAGCGCTGTTGGCATCTGGATTGGGCAAAGCTACAGCAATGCGATCAAGCACAATCACATACATGACTTCTATTATACCGGCATCTCAGTTGGATGGACTTGGGGGTATGGGCCTTCCTTAGCTAGGAGCAATGTTGTGGAGTTCAATGAAATAAACAACATTGGAGTGCGATCAAATGGCGATGGGCCGATCCTGAGCGATATGGGAGGCATCTACACCCTTGGGGCCCACCCGAGCACGATCATACGCTTCAATATCTTTCATGATATAGCTGGCTTCCGATATGGAGGTTGGAGTATCTACTTCGACGAGGGGAGCACCGAGGTGATCGCAGAGAATAATGTGGTATACAGAACCACTCATGGCGGATTCCATCAACATTATGGGCGTGAAAATGTCGTCCGCAATAACATTTTTGCGTTTGGACGTGATACACAGATTCAGCGCACTCGACTAGAATCACACTTGAGTTTCACATTTGAACGCAACATCGTATACTGGCGCTATGGCGACCTATTCACGGGTGATGACTCAAATTTTTCCTTCGATTATAACCTATACTGGCGAGAAGGCGATGGTGAGATCCTCTTTGGCAAGTTCTCATTTAACGAATGGCATGAAAGAGGAATGGATATACACTCTATAATCGTGGACCCGCTCTTCGTCGATCCCGATATCATTAAATTAACGCTGAATGACAACTCTCCGGCTTTCTCACTGGGGTTCAGACCCTTTGATCTGTCAAAGATAGGACCGCGCATTTCAGTCTTTGGATAGAGAGCAAGGCACTTGATCGAATACCCTAAATCTATGATAATCGCACCAAAGTTTTTATGTTCGTATGAGTTGAACACTCGGTCGGACTTCAAATGAATGAGCCATGGGGTCATTATCGTCAGGCAACTGGAAATCGTTCTATTATGGTGATAGTAGATAGTTCGGATTCGGCTGGTAACATCGTCTACAGCTACAGGCCATGGACGCTATTCTCGGCCTTCGAGCACCTTGGAATTCCCTATCAGATATTTGACCTAAGGGATACGGATCTCGATCACGATGATTTATTATCCCGATCAGCAATTATCCTCGTTCAACATGGCATCGGGGATTCTCTATCCTCTGATGAGGTGCATTCCCTGATAGATGCCCTTCATAAAGGCATAGGCATAGTCAGCTTCGATGACGACGCCAAAACATTGGATATGCTGTTTAGGAACATCTTGGGTTTCTCGAAGCTCTCGAGGGCCAATGCCGCTTCGATCGTTGTGGACGATAGCAAGCATTACATAACCTCTTCGCGCGATATGGGGGAAATTATCTCCTTCAAGAGACCTGTCGAATACACAAGCATTGAGGACTTAAGCCCTACAGTTAGAACTCTCCTTCGATCCCCGAAACGGGAACCTATTCTATCCGTGGCTCATTTTGGTGATGGGCGTTTAGTTCAATTCACCATGTCCCCACACGTTTGGCTCAATGAATACCTTGGATTCGCCGAAGGCCTCGATGACATATTCTGGAGATCAATAGTCTGGGCATCTAGGAAACCGTTCTGCATGAACGCCATGCCCCCGTTTGTCACGTGTAGAATCGACGATTGCAGTGGATCGAATAGCCGCTACAAGAGGGGCGAGGACAGCGCAGTGCTCGGTTTTAGATATATCGATGCCCTAAACGAACATGGGTATATACCCAACATCGGTCTCTTCATAGATGAGATCTCTAATGAAGATTCAGAGATAATAAAGAGGAAGTACGATATGGGTCTGGCGGAATTCTCGGCTCATGCTTTTGGAGAATATTATGAAGATGGGCGAACTGTCACACATTTCATCTACCATAGGACGCATGGGGTGGAATCCACAAATGCGGAATTGGCAGAGAACTTCGCCAGATTGGACTACATCTATGGGCGATGGCATATAGCTCCGAGCAAAGTCGTCAACTCACACTATCAAAATCCAGGGCTTAGGGCCCTCAGTTACCTGAAGGAGAGGGGTCAGACCTACGTTATGTTCGGTGGCTTATTTGGCAAGGCCTATTCCGATCCCACAGCGTATATGTGGGATCAGGGGCCGTATGGCCATCCAGGATATGTTTTCGACAACATACCGATCCCAAACGATTTCCAAGATGTAAAGACCAGTGATTTCTTCTGCGCGATGTCCCACCCATATAAAAGATATCAGGATGGGAAAATCAGTGACGGGGATATCGACTTCCTATCCGGCAATGTTGTCTTCTTCAACGAGAGCGAGTTCAATAATCTAGAGTCAGCCATTAAGAAAGCCATCATCGGGATAAAGAGAGGGCTAGACAACCTCTTCTTCGGGTGCCTCTTTACGCATGAGCAGAGAATAGCCGTACTCTCATCCGAAGAATGGAATACCATATTAGGCAGCATAGACGAATTAACTTCGAACTATCATAAGATCTACAAAGGATACGATTACGTTGCAGAATATGCAAGGAATAAGTGCTGTTGCTGGATCAGCAAAGTGGATTACGATTCGGCTACAAAACATATCAGCTGTACTTTTGATGGGAGGACCGATATCCCCCTGCAATTCTATGTATTCATCGATCACAATGATTCCATTAGGTACTATTTCGAATCTCTAATGGCATTCACTGACTCTATCACGATCTCAGTTCCTATGAAGGAATAAATTATCAAGCCCGGAAAAAGACAAGACATGCCCCGTGCCATAATTGATCGACATATTGTCAATACGATGACTATCAAATTTGCTGTTCACGGCTTTAAGGCCAAACCCTCCTTGTAAGTTACTCAAGTGGTGATATGCATCGCTTAAGGGGCCGAGTATACTCGCGTTCGGTCTCTCATATTATACTTCGCGTGCGCGTCTTGCGTTACAGCGTGAGTTCAACTGGTTCTGATATTATGTCCTCGGCCAGCATCTCTGCCTCTTTCTTCAAATGCTGGAGTTTAAGTGAACTTCTGTCGATTTGCATGCCAAGACTTGCCTGATTCGTCTCCAGCACATCTAATTGGAGTTTCATATGTTTTATCCTATCGTCAACTTCCTCTCGTTTTTTCGAGAGCTCAGATGCCTCTTTTGAAGAGAGAACCTCCATTCTACTTTTTTGCAGAGGGCCAAGTCTCTCTCTGATAGCCAGTGCCTGAGCTTGCAGTTCGGATATGGCTTCGAGGGCCCTTTTGGCCCTGCTTTGCTTTATTGAGAGCTCATCTCTCTCGATATAGCCACGTAGGATATGACCGGCTCTTTCCATTTCTGTCTGTTCAAACCTCAATAGGTTCAGTGGGTCCTCAACACACTTGAGAATCGGATCGATATCGGCTGTTGGTGACCTTCTGTCCTCGAGTAACTTTCTAAGCTTCTCTGCCGGTTTTGCAATCGGCACGAATAACTCGACAATCCTTCGTATAAGAATTGTGATCTCTGCATCAAGGCTCTCGATCTTCCTAGACAGCTCACTTTGCCGTAGAACACTGGCTTGTTCATTCAGTTTGGCCTCCTCATCCCTAAGCTTCTTCATCTCGGACATCGCCAGATCTCTGACACTTTGGAGCTGTTGAAGCTCTGATGCTTGAACCCTGATCCTCCTAATGATTTGGCTTGCCTCCTCCTCTTGCCTCATGGACCCCATCGGGATGTCCTTTAATTGGACCGTTATCTTCGCCAGCCCTCTCAGGTGTAGCTCGAGTTCAGCAACTTCTATCTTTCTGCTCCGATCGAATCGCGGTATAAGCCGTGCAGCGGTCCTTGCGACCTCTAATTGGAAAGCGTTCAACTGTACTATATGCCTCTCTATTAGCGATGTCTCTGGTTTAGGGATTGGAGTTAAATCATCAAGGAGGTTCAGGATCTTGACCTTGAAGTTTGCCTCCGCACTTGGCTCGGCATAGGGATCTTTATCCGGAAATTTCTTGGATACGTCGCGGATCGAGGTGAGAGTTACCTGAGACCTATTCAAGCACTTTTCCACAGTTTTCTTCTCGTCAGCTGCCTTTTCCTCGGCTCTCTCTAAAAGATCCTCGAGGCTCAGCGATCGCATCTCGGCGATATGCTGAACTCCTTATTGATAACAGTTTGTATCAGTGGGGCTCCATTTCACACAGGTAAGCGCCACACTTAGCCTATATTTTGTCGAAGGCCGCATAAGCGGCACTTATACCTATTTGATTGAAGAACTATCTATATTCGCATTGCATCGGGGTAAAAACATAAGAAGGTCTAGCCCGCAGGATGAGTTCAGATGAATAATCGTATATATGATCGTCTGATTGAAGAACTTGATCCGTTCCCGATAATCGACGTCCATTCCCATCTTGATGTTACAAGGCCCCAAGCTCAGGATATCGGTGACATCTTGTTCTATCATTTCCTAAGAAGGGAATTTGCCTCTGCCGGCGGGGATGATGAGTTCCTAGTTTCGGATAGACCCTTAGAAGAGAGAGTCGATTATTTTTTAAAGCGTCTACCAATGATTAAGGGCACTACCACCTACTGGTGCGCGAAGAAAATCCTTAGGGACCTTTATGGGTTGGAAGAAGGCCTGAATGAGGGAAATTGGAGGGATGTGAATAGAAGGATAATCGAGACTAGCAATGACAATTCTTGGCCCGAGACTCTGCTGACCAAGAGGCTGAGAATTCGCAAGTGTTTATGTTGCATAGATAGTATCAGCGATTCCCGGTATGAAGGATTAAAAAGGAGGCCCTTCCTCCTCCCTCATCTCGAAGCCTTCAGTTTTGGGCCCATTTATCTTGAAAGTCTGATGTCTTCCATCAGAGGAGGTGATGGGGCCATTCCAGAGAATTTGGAATCTGCACTGGAGAAGTTCGATGCGCTCATCGACGACAATCTGGGAGGGGGCATCAGGAGCTTCGGATCCGCCATAGATGAGAGCTTAGTCATTCTACCTGCAAGAGATGAGAGCGCAGAGAAGGCCTACCGTAACTATTTCTCTGGTAAGGCGCTCTCCTTTGACGAAAAGAATATGTTGGTTACGAGGTTCCTCTATAGATTCCTCGAAGCCATTAAAGGGAAAGGGGTTGCTCAATGGTACTTGGGAGCAGCATGGAAATTTGGAGGCCGTAAAGTTGATTATGGTTATGGCGAGTCATATGTTTATGTTAATCACCAGTTAACCCAAAATTTAATAAAAGTATTCAAAGATTTCCCGGGCATTAAATTCAATCTAATGTGTTGTGCTGAATCCCTGAGTCAAGAACTTACGATCATCGCTCGCATGTTACGCAATGTCTCGCTCCTGGGTTTTTGGTGGCACAACTTATTCCCATCTTACATCGAGAGACTTATCTCTGAAAGGATCGAGGCCCTCCCAGCTAACAAATGGATACTGGTGGGAACCGATGCCTATACTTGCGAATGGTGCTATGGCAAGATATCCCTTGTCAAGGGATGTCTGGCAAGGGTTCTGGCAAGGAAGATCGAACAGAATTACCTTACAATCGATGATGCAAAATTCCTAGCATCACGGATCCTTTACGAGAATGCCCGTGAGATTTACAGCTTGGACCTTTAGATTGACCATCAGAGTCCCTTAAGGAAGTCAACCGCCTTCGTGATGTCGCCCATGGGATCTTCTCCCGTTTCGCGCTCAATCGCGAAATAACCGTTAAAGCCCTCTTCCTTCAGATACTTCACATATCTTGGCCAGTCAATCCATCCTTGACCCAGGGGGACTTCCTTAGGCTGATGGTCGGATGTTACGATGGCATCTTTAGCATGCGTGTGGACGATGTATTTCCCGAGTATCTTAACGCCCTCAACGGGCATGTATTCTCTCAGAGCCTTTTCCCTGTCATATTTCTCGTTTGTTCCCTCAATCAGCAGAGCGGGCCAAAGTATTAGGTTCGCTGGATCATAGTTGACTTTGAGGCCGTTGCTACCGACGGTCTCTATGAGCGTTTTAAGAATAGTTGGTGGCTCAGGACCCGTTTCAACAGCCAGGCATGCACCGACATCTTCTGCATATTTAGATATTTCACCTATGTTTTTGAGTAAAGTTCTCCAACGTGGACTCGATCTATCCCTAGGAATGATCCCCACATGTGCCTGCCATATGCCTGTGCCCAGATCCACTGCCAGATCTAAGATGCGCTTGGCCCACGCAACATTCCTCTCGGCACCTTCGGATTCGCATAGATCGACATCTCCGCCCCAAGCCGATACAGCCGAGATATCAAGGCCCAATCCTTTGATATAGTTCAGGAGCTTCTTCCTAGCTGGCTTATCAAGTTTCTCAGGATCGAAGATGCCGCCATGAACACTAATATGTACGCCTGGAACCCCCATTTCAGCGATCTTCTTCATGCCCTCGTAGGGATCCATCTTTAAATTACCCAACATTACCGCTATCTTTAGACTTGTCATAGTCATTCACTGATACCAGTTGGACACCTTATAAAGATCGCTAATAGTAGGTTGAATCCTTCTACTTCCATTATTAGTCTGAAGAACGCATCAATAGTATATCTATTTCGTTCTGATCGCCTCGGGGGGTTATTGCCGGCCAAGAACCGATGGAAAATATGAAATATTGGTTTTGTTGTGTGTAAGTCAACGAAAGGTCGGTGATACTTATGAGATCTTACTTAGACGATGTGGATTTTGAGAATATAAAGCAAAGGTTTGAGGCTTTTTGGAACAGAGAGATAGTGGATAGGCCACTTGTTTCCATTGAAGCGCCTAGTGAAGAACGGGTGAAGATCGATATTCCGACGCCAAAAAGTATGAATGGGAGATGGACTAATGTTGAATATGTCCTTAAAAAAGCTGAATCATATCTCGAGAATACTGTTTTCTTGGGGGAGGCATTGCCTTTTTATTGGCCCAACCTTGGTCCGAATTCCATGACCGCTTTCCTAGGTGGGAACCTACTGTTCTTGGACGAGTCAACATCATGGCTCGCTCCTTTCTTGAGTGATCTATCTGAATATAAACCAAGGCTTGATGAGGGGAATCGCTGGTGGAGGCTCATGAACGATCTATTGGATTCGATATGCGAAATTGCCGAGGGACATTTTCTTGTAGGGATTCCGGACATCCACTATGGTGGAGACTCGATGGCTGCCACTTTTGGCACGATGAATCTGATCAGGGCCATTTACCGTCAACCAGATGAAGTGAAGAGATTGGTAAGTGAGATCACGGACATCTGCATAAAAGTCTTTGACCACTATTATGAAAAGATATCGCGAATACAGACGGGATGCACAACATGGATACCCGCTTATTCAAGGGGGAAGTATTTCGCCCTTCAAGATGATTTTACGGGTTTCCTATCAGCAAAAATGTTCAAAGAGTTTTTCCTAGAGGAAGACATCATACGTATCTCGAAATATCTGGATAATTCCATTTTTCATCTCGACGGACCTATGGCGCTTGGGAACCTAGAGACCTTGCTACAAGTGGACTCGTTAAATGGAATACAGTGGGTTCCTGGAGCTGGAGCCGAACCCATGTCCAAATGGATAGAGGTTTGCAACAGGGTTCTGAATGCGGGAAAATGCCTTCAGATCTCCTGCGCACCAAGCGAAGTTAAATTCCTTCTTTCTAAGTTGAGGCACAAGGGCCTATTCATCTGCACTAACTGTGGATCGGAGAAGGAAGCCCACGATTTACTGAAGATAGTGGAACGATACCACGAGTGACTTCTACTATTATGATAGTTTAGTAATATTGTTCTACCTATTTGACCCATACTACCCTGCCATCGGATATCTTCCTCGAAGAGACACCCTCTCTTACAAGATCATCGAGTACGCATGCTACAGTTACTGGAGGTGTTTGGGGCAAGACTCCAGAAAGCTCATCAACCCTAAGGGATCCGCGTTCGTTTAGCTCTGACAATATTTTCTTCCTCATGTCGTGAGCTGCATTAATGCTCCTCCTGAGGAATTGTTCGACCTCAACGCCCTCCAAAACGGTTTTTCTGAAGGGCGGAAAGGGATGTCCTAGTACGACCTTTGAAAATCCTTTCTGGGCGACTCTCTCGAGGGATTCAACATATTCCTTAAAGCCGTGGAAAAGCAGGGGTCTACCTTCGCCTTCACCTTGGAATGAATCCCCTGAAAAGGCCAAGTTCGTCTCTATATCGAGTATGCACAGTGAACCAGCTGAATGCCCAGGGGTGTGTAAAATATTCATATCTCTACCTGCTACATCTATCTTATCTCCGTCATCGATAACCCCATCAACTCTCTCGGCAATGAACTCGGCCATCTCCTCATCATATAGCCCCGGATACCGTGAACGGAGCAACTTGAATACCTGTAGGGGGTCCTCGACGAGGGGTTTATCCATCCTGTGGCACAGAGCAGACGCCTTTGAGACCCTTTTGATCTCGCTTAGTCCTCCGCAGTGATCAAAGTGGCCATGTGTGAGAAGCACTGTTACGACATCCGATAACTCCAGGTAAATGGTCCTGAGCAAAGGCTGAAGCGCCTGGACAGGGCTTTCCTTGATCCCACAGTCTATCAGCCCCACACCATCGCCTATTATGCAGCCAACGCTCACAACATATTTCCTGAAAGGGCATTCTATGTCATAAAGCCCGTCATCAAGCTTGAACATAAATAATGCATTTCGAGGGTTACTTTTTAAGGGCTTCGCGTATTACTTCATCGATTAAGGGTCAGGCCTTCACAAGTAGATATCCAGGATCTCTCTCAATGAAGGTTAGCTCTATCATTGGATATTGGCCTTCCCTTAACAAGGCTAGTGAGAGGATAGTATTTCGCTCTTAAAATATGACCTGAAGAACTTCATCGGCCTTTCTTATACATTCGATAATCATCCGATGACTCTTCTGATTGATCCTACCCTCATTCATGAGGTCGATGAGTTTCGAAATAGTATCGAAGATGGCATCAAAGGCCTCGAAGAAAACGTTAAGTAGTTTAAGGCAAAGAAGAACCTGGAAAGGATTTGATTAATGTCGGAGTAGTTGGATCTGGAGGAATATTCAGGGATCTTCACCTACCTTACTATGAGATGACCAAAAGGGCGAAGATCATAGCAGTTGCTGACGTGAATGAGGTCTCCGCTAAGGAGATTGCTGGGAGATGTGGTGCAGGCAAGTGGTTCACTGATTATAGGGAGCTTTTAAAGCTGAAACAAGTCGATGCCGTGGATATCTGTACTCATCCGGCTCCTCATCGGGACATCGCAGTAGCGGCTGCAAAAGCGGGTAAACACATCTTAGTTGAGAAGCCCATGTGTAGAACAGTAAAAGAAGCGGATGAGATGATTGCAGCAGCGGATAAGACGGGGGTGAGGCTCCAAGTGGCCTATATGCTCCGATTCAACCCAGCATACATGAGGCTTAAGCAGCTCTTAGATCAGAAAGCACTTGGTGGCCTTCACATGGCATATAGCTGTCAAGTCGGATGGTTTCCACCGAGGCATCCTTGGCTTTTCGTACAGGGGCAGTCTGGAGGCATGCTCGTGGAGCAGGCAATACACACTTTGGATGAGTGGCTCTGGCTCTATGGTCCTGTTGCCAAAGTCTACGCTGAAGTTAGCCACATCCCATTGGGAGGAACATATCCTCCGCCTAAGAAGGCGGTTGAGAACAATGCAACTCTAATCGTCCACTTTAAGAATGGCGGGACCGGCATGCTGATCAAGAGCTGGGCTGCAGAGGTCAGTCACCATGGTGAAGGGCTGGTCGGATCTAAAGGCTCAGCTATGATCGATGAAGGAAAATTGGTGTGGAAGCTACATGGCATGGATGAAACGGAGACATACGTATCAGCAGTGCCAGATGATGATACATATCGCTCCGTGCCAGCTGATGCACGGGCGGATCGATACTGGAGCTATGCATCAAAGGGAGCGAGCATCGAGCATTGGCTGAAATGTATTGAAGGCCATGAGGAACCCACAACCTCTGGGAGAGTTGGGCGAGCAGGCATCGAGATAGCTGAATCCGCTTATCTCTCATCAAAGGTCGGAAAACCGGTGTTCCCGGGCAGAAGGGCATCAAGAAGGAAATGACGGGAGTGGCATCGATTATGAAAATCGGATCAATGGACGGCTCATTGGCCCAACCTTGGGAGCGACTCTTTGAAGTTGCGGCCAAAATAGGTTTTGAGGGCGTCGAGCTGGGAGTTGGCGAAGACTACTCTCAAACAAAGCTCTGGAAGGAGGAGGGAAGACGGGAACTGAAGGCATTATCCAAGGCATCGAATGTGGTAATCGCATCCATTTGCATTCACTCATACTGGCGTTTCAGTTTCGCGGGCTCCGAGGGCAAAATCTCGAGAACGGCACACGAAATCGCAGAGGAGGCAGCAGCCATCGCCCATGAGATAGGGGCAAGGAACTTGCTCATACCTGTTACATCAGCAGAAGGCGTTACGGCCGAAGAGGCAAGGAAGCGATGGATCGAAGGCATCAAATCTTGTGCCGACACAGCAGAGGGTTATGGTGTTGTCTACGCTTTGGAGAATGTGGGTCAACCCTTTGCAACAACTGGTAAGCAGCTTGCATCGATAGTGGACGAAATAAACTCCCCAGCAGTGAAAGTATATTATGACCCTGGAAACGCGATCTACAAGAACCTAAATCCACTTGAGGATATCCGTGTTTTGAGCGGTCGCATAAGTCAGGTTCATATGAAGGATCCTGGAGGGGATCATCTTGGAGAAGGAAAGATGGATATCCCATCGGTCATTAAGGCGTTGAAGGCCATCAACTACAATGGCTGGATCATGCTTGAAACACCTGAAACCGACGATCCAATCAAAGCTAGCGAGATGAATCTTAAATATCTTCGTAGATTGTTATTGATGATTTAGGTTTCTAACGAGTTTGCATTTCGAGTGGTACTTCGATAGAAGATGGCATTAAGCACGCATACATCCTTTTTGTACTCGCTCTCTGCTTTTAGGGGACCCGAGATTGGATAAGAAACTCGCTGAAAAGGCAGAAAGCTTTGAGATGGACGAATAGAACTATATTTACCTTCTAGACAGGTGTCCACGGAATTCAGAGAGGGAAATCTATAAACATAATCCAGAACCGATTTGGATATATGGTAGATCTTACCACGAAGCATGTTTGGGTATGGGATGGGCCTTCGATAGATTTTCCCATGGGTCCATCGATCATGGGATTAGGGGAAGGAACAAGGTATTTTCGCGCTCGTAATGTATTCTATCTATTCGCGGATACTACGGACTTTGCCTTGACCAAACTGAAGGGGTTCAAGGAGGTAGTATGCGATATAACAAAGTGGAAATATATCGGCACTCCAATTTCGGAAGGGGGAAAATATGCATTCCTGCCCTCAAAGGATGAAGCTCTAAGGTTGAGCAAGTTTTCATTAAGATACAAGAATGTAGTTGGTGGCATCATGGATGATCTAGGACCAGGAACTCGTACAAGGCCCGAAGACCTTAAGGAGACCTATCAAGCCTTGAAGATGCACAATCAGGCTCTCCATCTATATGCTGTCTTTTATACCCACGAGTTCGATCGGCCTATAATCGAAGAATACCTCCCATACGTGGATGTTGTCAATATCTGGGTCTGGAATAATACACAGGACCTGAAGAAGCTAGATCTCTACATCAATCAGTGCGCTGATGTGTTTCCAAATAAATCCATCTTACTGGGCCTCTATCTATACGATTTTCCAACGCAACAGCCTATGCCAATGGACTTGTTGGAATTTGAATTCAACAAAGCCGTTCAATATGTCAGAGATGAGAAAATAATTGGCTTCTCAATTTTGGCTTCATCTCTGATAGACCATTTTCCGCAGACTGCTGAGTGGGTCAGAGGCTTCCTCGAAAGAAACCTTACAGATCTCGAGGCAAAAATTTAACTAGCGATTCGTATCGATCCATGATGCCTATAGATAATAGGGTCTGTGTCTTGTTATCTACGTCCTTTGCCACGAGTCAATGAAAGGCTAGTCCAATAATTCATGATGATCGGAAGCGTGTAGCCATGAATTGCCCATGAATGCGTTCCCAGTCCTCTAAGGTTCTGTTAGACTATCAAGAACTCTGGATGTTCCTTAGGAAAGAGGCATATGCCCTTGAGGACGCAGATCCCACAGAGGGGTCTCCTCGCCTTACACGTTCGCCTGCCGTGTCCTATCAGCAAGAGATGGGCCTCAAGATATCTCGTCGCAGGGAAGAATTTCATCAATTTTTTCCTTCCTTCTTCATAGCTATCTCTTTCCCCTACTATGCCGAGTCTCCTTGATACCCTATTCACATGGGTATCGATCGGAAAAGTCCGCCTCCGGGCCAGGAAGAGGAGCAACACATCGGTGGTCTTGGGCCCAACATGCGGAAGTTTCATCATTCTCCTCCTAGCCTCGCCAAGGGGGAGAGTTCGAATCCAACTCAAGTCACCCCCATAATCCTCGAGGATAGCACGGGATAGTTCTCGCAGTCCCCTCGCCCTCACATTGTATAGACCCGCTGGCCTGATGGCTCCTTTCAGATCCTTCAGAGGTGCTGCTGCAATGTCCTCCGGAGTCGTTCCGATCGACTCCGAAAGCCTGCGATATGCCATTATGACATTCCCGTCGCTAGTATTCTGCGATAGGACCGTTGCGATGAGCAACTTGAAGGGATCCCTCGGCACGTCAAGTGTCACGAATTCCCTTTGCTCTGTTATTAGGTAAGATCTCAGCCTGTGGATTATCTCTTCCCCCGATCTCTTCCCGATCACTGTGCTTCAACTGGCTGTGAGGTACCATTTGGCGTTAAAAGCTGCATCCTTGACAATAGGGCAGTGAAGCGCTAATCTTATGAATGCTGGCTTTCAACTTCGTCGCATGAAGATAGGATGCGCATCCTGGACTTACAGTTGGGACTCACCCTACGAATCGGCGATAGAATCCATAGGCAAGCTGAAATTTAAGGGCACGGAGCTAATAGCGACTAGAGAGACAGATCTCACGGGGTATTACACACGCGAGAGAATCGCCAATCTAACAGAACTTTGCAAGTCCTACGATTTGACCATATCGGAGTTTGCTCTCGCCGGCGGTTTCTGGTGGGACGGAGGGCTATCCAGCTTCAACAAGGAAGAGAAGAAGAAGGCCATCGGGCAGTTTAAACAAGGGGTCCAGATAGCCAAGGAACTCGGGACGAACATCATCTGCTTCGTATCCCATTGGCCCATCGGGATCCAGACTCCCATACCTTATCCCCCCTCATACCTTTATCCTTCAAGAGGCGGATACCCACAATCCTCCTATTCCCCGAAACTGACGATAAAGCTGCCAGAGGGTTTCAATTGGGACAGGACGTGGGAGAACTATGTGGAGTCTATTGGGATGTGCGCCGACATAGCCAGTGAAAGTGGGATCCTCTTGGCCGTCGAGGGCCATCTACACGTGATAGCGGGGACAACCGATTCATTCTTACGCCTTTATGATGCTGTCAAGTCCAACTCCTTGGGAATGAACTATGA